>Ga0075370_10001031_pt1 | contig 11561 bp, 11 predicted proteins | sample EndMethybrTD3035_FD_71398 | JGI IMG/M metagenome (GOLD analysis project Ga0075370, IMG submission 71398) | Populus endosphere microbial communities from Tennessee, USA - Endosphere MetaG P. TD hybrid TD303-5 | ecosystem: Host-associated > Plants > Roots > Endosphere | place: USA: Tennessee... | reverse complement strand
CGCCGAAGATCAGCATCGACAGCACCATCGCCTGCGTGCAGCCGTGGGTGATGATCGTGCGGCTCATCGTGCTGGTGATCGCGTGGTCGATCACCTCGTGCGTCGTCATCTTGCGATAGCGCCGGAACGCCTCACGGATCCGGTCGAAGATGACGACCGACTCGTTCACCGAATAACCGAGCACCGCGAGCACCGCAGCCAGCACCGTCAGATTGAACTCCCACTGGAAGAACGCGAAGAAGCCGAGGATGATGATCACGTCGTGCAGGTTGGCGATGATCGCGGCGACCGCGAACTTCCACTCGAAGCGGATCGCGAGGTAGATCATGATGCCGACGATCACCACCGCGAGCGCCTTTGCACCGTCGACCGCGAGTTCCCGCCCGACCTGCGGGCCCACGAAGTCCACCCGCTGCAGCTTGACCGCCTCGCACGCCGCCGGGCTTTGCACCTGCTGTCCTTCGGCAGCGCACATCGCGCCGTAGACCTTGCTGACGATCGCCGCCTGCTCGTCCTTCTTCGTTCCGGGCGGTGCGGGCAGGCGCACGACGACATCGCGCGTGCTGCCGAAGTTCTGCACCTGGATCTCGCCGAACTTCAGTTCATCGAGCTTGGTGCGGATCTTGTCGACTTCGGCTGCCTTGGCGTACTGCGCCTCCATCACGATGCCGCCGGTGAACTCGATCGAGAAGTGCAGCCCGCGCGTGACGAGGAAGAACACCGCAGCGAGAAAGGTCACCGCCGAGATGATGTTGAACACCAGCGCGTGCCGCATGAGCGGCAGGTCGCGGCGGATCCTGAAAAATTCCATCTGAGTTCCCCAGTCGGGCCGTGTTCAGGTCTTGGCCGGTACGTTGGCGTTGGCGCCCTTGTCCGCGTCCGGCTTCCAGACCTGGCCGATCGACACGCTCTTGAGCTTCTTCTGACGGCCATACCAGAGATTCACGAGGCCGCGCGAGAACACCACGGCCGAGAACATCGAGGTCAGGATGCCGAGACAGTGCACCACCGCGAAGCCGCGGATCGGACCGGAGCCGAAGGCGAGCAGCGCAAGGCCGGCGATCAGGGTCGTCACGTTCGAGTCGAGAATCGTCGCCCAGGCTCTTTCGTAGCCGGTGTGGATCGCCACCTGCGGCGACGCGCCGCCGCGCAGTTCCTCGCGCACCCGTTCGTTGATCAGCACGTTCGCGTCGATCGCCATGCCGAGCGTCAGCGCGATAGCGGCGATGCCCGGCAGCGACAGGGTCGCCTGCAGCATCGACAGCACCGCCAGCAGCAGCAGCAGGTTGAAGCCGAGCGCGAGCGTCGAGATCACGCCGAACAGCAGGTAATACAGGCACATGAAGGCGGCGATCGCGGCAAAGCCCCACAGCACGCTGTGAAAGCCCTTCGTGATGTTCTCGGCGCCCAGGCTCGGGCCGACCGTCTTCTCTTCGATGATCTCCATCGGCGCGGCCAGCGAACCGGCGCGCAGCAGCAGCGCGGTGTCGTTCGCCTCGGCGGTGGTCATGCGGCCGGTGATCTGAAAGCGCGAACCGAGCTCGCTGCGGATCACCGGGGCGGTCACGACCTCGCCCTTGCCCTTCTCGAAGAGAAGGATCGCCATGCGCTTGCCGACGTTCTCGCGCGTCACGTCCTGCATGATCCGCGCACCCTTCGCGTCGACCGTGAGGTTGACGTTCGGCTCGTGGGTCTGCTGGTCGAAACCGGGTTGTGCGTCGATGAGGTTGTCGCCCGTCAGCACCACCTGGCGCTTGACGATCAGCGGCGCGCCGCCGCGCTCGACATAACGCTCGGCTCCGAACGGCACCGGCCCGCTGCCGGTGGCCGCGGCGATCGCCTCGGCGCTGTCGTCGACCATGCGCAGCTCGAGCGTCGCAGTGCGGCCGATGATGTCCTTCGCCTTCGCCGTGTCCTGGACTCCTGGCAACTGCACGACCACGCGGTCCGGGCCTTGCTGCTGGATCACCGGCTCAGCCACGCCGAGCTCATTGACGCGGTTGTGAAGCGTCGTGATGTTCTGCGTGATGGCGCTGTCCTGCACGCGCTTCTGCGCCTCGGGCTTCAGGCTCCCGCTGAGCTTGAAGTCGCTGCCGTCCTGGCTGTCGACCCACAGCAGATCAGGCAGCTGGTCGGTCAGCAGGTTGCGCGCCGCGGTCAGCGTTTCGCGGTCGCGAAAGCGCACCTCGACGTTGTTCGCATCGCGCGTGATGCCGGCGTGGCGCAGGTTCTTGTCGCGCAGCAGCGTGCGGATGTCGCCCGTCAGCGCCTCGGCCTTCTTCGTGAGCGCCGACTTCATGTCGACCTGCATCAGGAAGTAGACCCCGCCGCGCAAGTCCAGGCCGAGGAACATCGGCAACGCGTGCACCGAGGTAAGCCAGTGCGGCGAACGCGACAGCAGATTCAGCGCGACGATGTAGCTCGGGTCGGCCGGGTCGGGGTTCAGTGCGGCGCCGATGGCGTCCTTGGCCTTGCGCTGCGCGTCGAGGTCGGCGAAGCGCGCCTTCACCGAGTTGCCCTCGAACTGCACGAAGTCGGCCTTCAGGCCGGCCTTGCCGAGGATGTCTTCTACACGCGGCGCCATCGTCGCGTCGAGCTTCAGCGTGGCCTTGGCACTGCTCACCTGCACCGCCGGCGCTTCGCCGAAGAAGTTGGGCAGCGTGTAGATCAGTCCGACCAGCAATGCGACCACGATGATCGCGTATTTCCAAGCGGGGTATCGATTCATCGTCTTGCTCGTGTTGGCCCCGTCCGGAACCCGTCCCGCAACGTCACTTGACGGTGCCCTTTGGCAGCACTTGCACGACGGCACCGCGCTGCACCTGGATTTCGACGCCGGTCGCGATCTCGATCGTCAGGAAGCTTTCGCCCATCTTCGTGACCTTGCCCAGCATGCCGCCGGTCGTCACGATCTCGTCGCCCTTCGCGAGCGCCTCGATCATCGTCTTGTGCTCCTTCTGGCGCTTCATCTGCGGCCGGATCATCACGAAGTACAGCACGACGAACATCAGCAGGATCGGCAGCATCCCGGTGATGCCGCCGAACGGCGATTCCGCGGCGGCGGTGGCAGCAGGCGCGGCTTGCGCAAAGGCTTCGGAGATGAACACAGGCTTTTCCTTCGGTGGAACGAGTCTCGGAGTCGCCGATGGGCACCGGCGGCAAAACTTGTGGATTGTAAGCGGCCGGTATTCAGCCGACGACCAGACGCAGCCGGGTGATCTCGGAAGGCGCGCCGAAGCGTTTCGGTGGCCCCCAATAGCCCGTACCGCGGCTCGTGTAGACCCAGAGTCGGCGCAATCGGTTCAACCCGGCGGTGAACGGCTGCTGCAGCGGCACGAACAGGTTCCACGGCCAGAACTGGCCGCCGTGCGTGTGGCCGGAGAGCTGCAGATCGAACCCGGCGCGCTCGGCGGCCTCCGCGCTGCGCGGCTGATGGGCGAGCAGCACGCGCGGCCCCTTCGGTGCCCCTGCCAGCGCGGCTTGCGGGTCGCTGCGCTGGGCCGGGTCGAAGTGATGCGCGCTGAAGTCGGTGACGCCTGCGACCACCACCTCGGCGCCCTCGTGGCGCACGACCACGTGTTCGTTCATCAGCACGCGCAGTCCGATCCGGCGCAGCTCGGCCACCCAGCCCACGGCGCCCGAGTAGTACTCGTGGTTGCCGGTCACGAAGAAGGTTCCGTGGCGCGACTGCAGCCCGGCGAGCGGCGCCACGTGCGCAGACAACTCCGGCACCGAGCCATCGACCAGGTCGCCGGTGACCGCCACCATGTCTGCGCGCAAGCCGTTCACGGCCTCGACGATGCGGCGCAGATACGGCGCCTTGATCGTCGGGCCGACGTGGATGTCACTGATCTGCGCGATCGTGAAGCCGTGCAAGGCGGCCGGCAGGCCGGCGATCGGCACGTCGACCTCGACGACCGCGGCCGTGCGCCGCGCGTTCCAGAGCCCCACCGCGGTGGCGAGCAACCCGAGGAGCGGCACGGCGGCGGCGCTGTCGCGCTCGAATGCCGCAAAGCCACCGAGCGGCCACACGAGGCCGGCCAATCCCAGCACGAGCAATGCCGCATCGCGCAGCAGCGTGAGCACGAACAGCGACGAAAACAGCCCCATCGCGAGCGAGCCGGCCCAGGCCAGCCGATCGGCGAGCGGCTGCGAGCGCACGCGGCGCGCCAGCAGCGTCATCGGCATCAACCCTGCCGAGCCGAGCATCAACAGGCCGAACGCGATACCGAAGGCGGGGCCGAAACCCTCGCCGAGTACCGGCGCGACCCGCCAGGCGACATAGGCGTGCAGCAGGGTGGAGATGAGAAACAGCATCGAGGTCCGGCGCGAGCGCCCGCGGAGCACCGCCGAAGCGGCGGTCGGGTCAATGTGGCTCCGAATCGCCCAACTTCAACGGCACCTTCGCACGCTTCGCCGCGCCGCCGGGCTTGAGCACCCCCGCCATCGCCAGGCTGAGCGCGACCAGCGGCAGCCCGATTCCGAACGACCAGCGGATGCCCCAGTGCTGGGCGATCAGGCCGAGCAGCGGCGGGCCGAGCAGGAAGACGACGAAGGAGGTCTGCGCGAGCGTCGCGACGTTGACCGCCGCGCTGCGGTCGGTACGCTGCGCCGCCGCCGACATCGCGAGCGGGAAGATCACGCTGGTGCCCACGCCCATCAGCGCGAACCCGGCGAACGCGATCGCCCCCGACGGCGCCAGCAGCACCGTGCCCGCGCCGATGCCGAGCAGCGTGAGCAGAGCGCGCGCCACGCCGACCGCGCTGTGGCGCTCGACGAAAGCATCGGCAAAGAAGCGCGTGATCGCCTGCATCAGCGCGCCGACCGCCACCGCCGAGCCGGTCACGAAGTGCCCGGCTCCGAACACGTCGCGCATGTAGATCCCCGACCATTCGGCCCCGGCCCCCTCGAGCACCATCGCCGACAACGTGACGGCGACGAGCGCGAGGATCGCAAGCGTCGGCCGCGCGAAGCGGGGCGTCTCGTGGCCCTGCGCCGATCCGGTCCGATGGGGCGCCGCATCGAAGCGCCCGAGCAGCAGCACTGTCGCCACCAGCACCAGCAGCGCGTCCAGCAGCAGGTGCTGCTGGACGCTGACGTCCGCCTGCGACAAACCCGCGCCGAACAAGCCGGCCACGAAGAAGCCGATGCTCCAGAAGCCATGCGCCCGGTTCATGATGCGCCGCCCTTCCTGGTGCTCGACCCGGTCGGCCTCGAGGTTGACGACGATCTCGACCGCGCCGATGCACAACCCGCAGGGCACCAGCAGCAAGAACAGCATCCACGGCGCGCTCGCGAACGAGGCCACCGCATAGCAGGCCGCCATCGCCGGCGTCAGCGCGATCAGTGCGCGCCGGTGGCCGATGCGATCGAGCAGCCGTCCGGCCAGCGACAGCGACACCAGCGTGCCGGTCGACGCACCGATCAGCGCAAGGCCGAGCGCCCCTTCGGTCGCGCCCATCGCACGCTGCAGCTCCGGCAAGCGCGGAAAGATGCCGCCCATCGCGAACGCGTAGAGAAAGAAGGCGGCGAACACGCGCTGTCGCGGTTCGATGTCGAGGCCGATTCGGCGCATGGGATGTCGTGCAAGGTGTCGTGCAAAAGGACCTACCCTAACCCAAGGCTTCGCTGCACACCTATCATTTCCCGCCGAACACCTTGCACCATGCCTGACATCGTCGACCTCGTCTTCCGCCACGGCGCCTGGCTGGTGTTCGCGGTCACGCTGGCCGCGCGCATCGGCGCACCGGTGCCGGCCGCGCCAGTGCTGGCGGTGGCGGGCGCGGCTGCGGTCGTTGCGCAGGGTTCGCTCCTCACGCTGCTGATCGCAGCGATCTTCGGAAATCTGCTTGGCGACGGGCTGTGGTTCTGGGCCGGCCGCCGCTACGGCTACCAAGTGCTGAAGCTGCTTTGCCGCATCTCGATGTCGCCCGACTCCTGCGTGCGGCAGAGCGAAGCCTTCATCGGGCGCTGGGGCGGCAGCTCGCTGATCGCGGCCAAGTTCGTGCCGGGCATCTCCGTGGTTGCGCCGCCGATGGCCGGCGCGCTGGGCATGTCGACACTCGCGTTCGTCGGGTTCGAGACGCTGGCCGCGCTGATCTGGGCCGGGGCGCTGCTCGCGCTGGGTGCCGTCTTCAGCGCGCAGATCCGCGACGTGCTCGCGCTGATGTCCGCGTTCGGCGCGGCGGCGCTGGCGGCACTCGCGGTGCTGTTCGTGATCTACCTCGCGGTGCGCTACCTGCGGCGCCGTGCGTTCCTGCGCGAGGTGGGGATGTCGCGCATCAGCGTGGGTGAATTGCGCGAACTGATCGAGACCGGTGCCCAGCCGGTCGTGATCGACGTGCGCTCCGACGTCGGCCGCTCGCTCGATGCACGCCGCATCCCCGGCGCGCTCGGCGTCGAGCTGGCCGGGCTGAAGCGCCCGCTGATCGCCACCCTGCCGCGCGACCGCGACATCGTGCTGTACTGCAACTGCCCCAACGAGGCGTCCGCGGCCACGGCGGCGCGGCTGCTCGCTTCGCACGGCTTCACGCGGGTGCGCCCGCTCGCCGGCGGGCTGGAGGCGTGGATCGAGGCCGGCCACGCGTTCGACGAGCATCCGCAGATCGTGGCGGTCGTGCCGGCAGTACAGGCCTAGCAGCCCGCAGAGCTCCGTTCGGGCCGCTCCGTCCGAAGCCCCGCGCGGCGCGGGCACTTGCATATGATCCGCCCATGGGTCCGATGAGTTCACTACAAGGCGCGATCGGTGCCGCCGGTCGCGCCGGCATGCAGTGGTCGGCGAGCTGGTGGCACGTGGTGCGGGTCGGCGCGCTCGTGATCGTGCTCGCACTCTCGCCCTCGACCTACCTCGCCTCCAATCGGCGCGCACTGCTGCACCACGTGTACGTCGGCACCGCCCCGCTGATCGCATGGTTCAGCGTGCTGTCGGCGCTCGTCAGCCTCGTGCTGATCCGCATCGTGATCGTCACGGCGGCGAGCTACGGCCTCGGCCAATACGCGCTCGAGATGGTCATCCGCGTTCTCGTGCTCGAGTTGATTCCGCTCACCGCCGCGTTGTTCGTCGCGCTGCGCTGCACCGTGCCCAGCGGCGCCGAGCTCTCGCGCATGCATGCGCGCGGCGACCTCGTGCGCCTGCAGGCGCGCGGCGTCGACCCGGTGCGCCACGAGCTGATGCCGCGCGTGGTGGCAGGCATCTTCGCAGTCGGCCTGCTCGCCGCGCTGAGCTGCGTGATCGCGCTCGTGCTCGCTTACCTCTTGCTGTACGGGCTCTCGCTCGGCGCGTTCGCCGGCTTCACCCGTGTGATCGGCCAGATCTTCGAGCCGGGCGTGATGATGATCCTCGCGCTGAAGACCTTGCTGTTCAGCCTCGCGGTGTCGCTGATCCCGGTTGGCGCGCTGCTGCGCGGGCCGCGCGCCGACACCACCCGCACCGGCGCCGCACTCGACAGCCTGGTGCGCATGTTCCTTGCGATCCTGCTGATCGAGGTGGCCTCGCTGATCGGCAACTACACCTGAACGCCCAGCCCATGGACACCCCAGATCGCGACTCCCCGCCCGCCGCACCGCCGCCGGATGCCGACGCCACGTTCTCCGTCAAGCACGTCGAGGCCAAGGCCTCGCTGCTGCTGCTCTCGCTGCTGCTGATGGTGCTGGGTGCTGTCGCCTACCTCGCGTACGCACGCGGCGCCTTCGAGCCGACCCAGCAGCTGGTACTGGTGAGCGATGACTCCGAGGGCGTCGTCGTCGGCATGGACCTCACCTTCGCCGGCTTCGCGATCGGCCGCGTCAAGCGCATCGAGCTCGCACCCGACGGCAACGCCCGCATCCTGCTCGACGTGCCGCTGAAAGACGCCCACTGGCTGCGCGAGTCGAGCATCTTCACGCTGGTGCGCGGCGTGGTCGGCAACACCAACATCCGCGCCTACAGCGGCGTACTCACCGACCCGCCGCTGCCGGACGGCGCGGTGCGTACGGTGCTGCGCGGCGACACCGCGGCCGAGATCCCGAAGCTGATGGCGCAGACGCGCGAGCTGCTGCAGAACCTGCAGGCGATGACGGCCTCCGACTCCGCGCTGAGCAACAGCTTCGGCAACGTGCAAGCGCTGACCGAGAAGCTCAAGGGACCGGGTGGCGGCCTCGGCGTGCTGCTCGGCAGCGATGCCGAAGCGAAGAAGCTGCTCGTGACGCTGGAACGCACGAACACGCTGCTCGCGCGTCTGGACGGCCTGGCCGTCAAGGCCGATGCGCAGGTGTTCGGCAAGGACGGCGTGATGCCGAACGCGAATGCGAGCGTCCAGCAGCTCAACGGGCTGCTGGCCGAAGCCCGCAACAGCCTCAAGAAGGCCGACGCCATCCTCGACGACGCGAAGGCGATCAGCGGCAACGCCAAGAGCGCGACAGCCGATCTCGGCAGCCTGCGCGCGCAGGTGGAGGCGAGCCTGCGCAACGTCGATGCGTTGATCCTCGAGGTGAACCGCAAATGGCCGTTCGCGCGCGACACCGAGGTCAGGCTGCCATGAGGGCCTTGAGCACGCTCGTCGGCGTGGCCGCGGTGCTGCTCGCGGCTTGTTCGAGCACGCCACCGCCACCCGACTGGCAAAGCAATTCGAAGGCCGCGATCGAACGCTCAGTCGCCGCCTACCTGAACGGCGATGCGCGCATCGAGGCGCTCGAATTCGATCGCGCGCGCAGCGAGGTTGCACGCACCGGCCGCTTCGATCTCGTCGCGCGCATCGAGCTGCTGCGCTGCGCCGGCCGCGTCGCGAGCCTGGTGTTCGAGCCGTGCGCCGGTTTCGAGGCCTTGCGCGATCAGGCGGCCCCGGCCGAACGCGCGTACGCCGACTACCTCGCCGGGCGCGCAAGCCCGCAAGACGTGGCCTTGCTGCCGGCGGCGCAGCGAGGCGAGGCGCCCAAGGACATCGCAGACCCGCTCGCACGCCTGGTCGCGATCGGCGTGCGTTTGCAGACGGGTCGCGCCGACCCGGCGGCGATCGAAGTGGCGATCGACACCGCCTCGGCGCAAGGCTGGCGGCGCCCGCTGCTCGCGTGGCTCGGCGTGCAGCTCAAGCGCGCGCAGGCAGCGGGAGCCGACGACGAAGCACGGCGCCTGCGGCGGCGGATCGAACTGGTCGCGGGACCGGCCCGCAGCGGATGAGGTGCACGCCGGGGCACCAGACGTGGACACTACCGTCAACGCGGAATCCTCCGCGGATGTAGCCTCGCCGCTCCACCCCGTTCACGCTCACACGCGCAGGAGACAACCATGTCGAACCATGTCTACAAGCTCGTCGAACTCGTGGGCACATCGTCCACCGGAACCGATGACGCCATCCGCAATGCGATCGAGACCGCAGGCAAGACGTTGCGCCACATCGATTGGTTCGAGGTCGTCGAGACGCGCGGCCATGTGGCCGACGGCAAGGTCGCGCATTTTCAGGTCACGCTGAAGGTGGGGTTCCGGCTCGAGGCGTGAGCCCGGCCGCTGCATGCTGAGCCTCATCCCACTCACCATTCGCCGCGCGCGGCAGGAGCGGCTGCCGCAGATGGCGGGCAGCCTGACCTTCACGACCTTGCTGTCGATCGTGCCGCTGCTGGCCGTGAGCTTCGCGCTGCTCACGCACCTGCCGATGTTCGGGCGCTTCGAGGCCGCGCTCGAAGAGTCGTTGTGGAAGAGCCTGCTGCCTGCCGACATCGGGCGCACGGTGCTGAGATACCTGCATCAATACGCGGCCAATGCGAGCAGCCTCACCTGGCTCGGCTCGTCGTTCCTGCTCGTGACTGCCCTCGCCATGCTGCTGACGGTGGAGAACACGTTCAACCAGATCTGGGGCGTGAAGAAGAATCGCCCGCTCCTCAAGCGCGTGGGCCTGTATGCGCTGGTGCTCGCCGCGGGGCCGCCGGTGCTCGCGGTGAGCCTGTGGGCCACCTCCTATCTGCTGGGCGTCTCGATGGGCCTGATCGGAACGCTGCCGCCGTCGGCGGAATTCGTGCTCAACCTCGGCCCGGTGGCGCTGAACTGGGCGGGGCTCGCGTGCCTGTTCTATTTCGTGCCGAACACCAAGGTGCGGCGGCGCGATGCAATCGTCGGCGCGCTGCTCGCCAGCGTGGTGCTCGAGCTTGGCAAGCGCGGGTTCACGGCGTATCTGCTGAAGGTGCCGACCTACAAGGCGATGTACGGAACCTTCGCGGTGTTCCCGGTGTTCCTGCTGTGGGTGTACTTCTCGTGGCTCGTGACGCTGGGGGCAGCGCTGCTGGCCGCGAACATGGGGCGTACGGCGGCCCCGTCCAGGTCGTCCGCGCGGCGCTGAGTTCGCGTGCGAGTTCGCTCGATCAGCGCTCGCCCTGATCGACGCGCAACGCCTCCGCCCGCCAGCGCAGCATGCCGCCGGCCAGGTTCGCCACCTGCGAGAAGCCCGACTTCTGCAGCAGCACCGTGGCCTGCGCCGAGCGAGCGCCGGAGCGGCAGACGGTGACGACCGGGCGCGTCTTGTCGATCTCGGCGCTGCGCGCGGCAAGCTCTGCGAGCGGCAGCAGCCGCGCGCCGGGAATGTGCCCGAGGTCGCCGCTGAACTCCGCCGGTTCGCGCACGTCGATCACCTGGATGTCATGGCCGCGGCCGGCGGCCATGCACTCCTCCAGCGCGACCGGCTGAATCTCCCAGATGCCGCCGAAGGTGTACGAGAGCGAGGCCCACGAAGGCTCCTGCGCCGGCGCGGTGGTCTGGTCGGGCTGGCCGCAGCGCAGATTGGCGGGCACGGCAACGTCCATCAGCTTCGGGTGCGGCAGGCCGAGGTTGTTCATGTAGCCGGCAAAGTCGCCTTCGTTGACATCGCCGCCCAGGCGCGGGTTGAAGCGCTTCTCCTCGGCCACGCTCGTCACGGTCAGGCCGCGGTAGTCGTGCGCGGGGTACAGCAGGCAGGTCGGCGGCAGCGAAAGAATCTGCTCCTGCACCGAGTGGTACAGCCGCCCCGGGCTGCCTTGCTGAAAGTCGGTGCGGCCGCACCCGCGGATCAGGAGGCTGTCGCCCGTGAAGGCCATGCTCTGGTCATCGAGCACGTAGGTCAGGCAGCCGCTCGTATGCCCCGGCGTGGCCCGCACGTCGACATGGCGGGTGCCGAACGAGACCCGGTCTCCGTGCTTGAGCAGCCGATCGGCGTTCGCCGCGCCCGACGCTTCGGACAGCATGATCTGCGTTCCGCTGCCGGCCTTGTGCAGCCAGGCCCCCGTGACGTGATCTGCGTGCACATGCGTGTCCAGCGTGGCGATCGGGCGCAGGCCGAGCTCGCGCAGCAGGGCCGTGTCGCGCCGCACGTGCTCGAACACCGGATCGATCAGCAGCGCCTCGCCGGACACCGCATCGCCGAGCAGATAGGTGTAGGTGGACGACTGCGGATCGAACAGCTGGCGAAAGACGAGCATGGGAGTCTCCGGAAGAAGTTCAGCCCGGCTGCTTGGTCGTGCGCAGATAAGGCTTGATCGTCTTGAACCCCGGGAACGACTTCTCGGCCTCTTCGTTGCTGACCGCCGGCGTGATGATCACGTCCTCGCCGTGCTTCCAGTTC
>Ga0075370_10001030_pt1 | contig 11575 bp, 10 predicted proteins | sample EndMethybrTD3035_FD_71398 | JGI IMG/M metagenome (GOLD analysis project Ga0075370, IMG submission 71398) | Populus endosphere microbial communities from Tennessee, USA - Endosphere MetaG P. TD hybrid TD303-5 | ecosystem: Host-associated > Plants > Roots > Endosphere | place: USA: Tennessee... | reverse complement strand
GAGCTGGAGCGACCAGTGCTGCTGTTCTCCGCCGGCAAGGACTCGATCGTTCTTTTGAGACTGGCGGAGAAGGCATTTCGGCCGACACCGCTTCCCTTTCCGGTCATGCATGTCGACACCGGCCACAACTTCGACGAGGTCATCGAATTCCGCGACCGCCGGGTCACCGGCGAGGGCCACAAGCTGATCGTCGCGTCGGTACAGGAGTCGATCGACAGCGGCCGCGTTCCCGACCCGGGCCCCGGCGCTTCCCGCAACCGCCAGCAGACCCGCACCCTGCTCGATGGGTTGGAGGCCGGAGGGTTCGACGCCGCATTCGGCGGCGCGCGCCGCGACGAGGAACGGGCCCGCGCCAAGGAGCGGATCCTGAGCTTCCGCGATGAGTTCGGACAGTGGGACCCACGCGCGCAACGGCCTGAGCCCTGGTCGCTGTACAACGGCCGGATCAAGAAAGGTGAACAGGTCCGGGTGTTCCCTCTGAGCAATTGGACAGAGCTCGACGTGTGGCGCTATATCGAGCTGGAATCACTTGAGCTGCCGTCGATCTACTTCGCCCACGAGCGGGAGGTCTTCGAACGCGACGGCATCCTGCTCGCGGTCTCGGAGTACGCGAAGCCAGAGGCCGGCGAATCCGCCGCTACGGAATGGGTGCGCTACCGCACGGTCGGCGATCTGACCATCACCGGCGCGGTGCGCTCCCAGGCGACCGATATCGAGGGCGTCATCACCGAGATCTCGGCGGCCACCGTTTCCGAGCGTGGCGAGACGCGGGCCGACGACCGTACATCGGCCGCCGCAATGGAGGACCGCAAGCGCGAGGGGTACTTCTGATGACTCGCCAGCTGTTGAGAATCACCACCGCCGGATCGGTCGACGACGGTAAGAGCACGCTGATCGGGCGGCTCCTGCACGACACCGACAGCCTCCCCCTCGACCATCTCGAGGCAGTCACCGACGAAGAGGGCATCGCCGACCTGGCCGCGCTGTCCGACGGCCTGCGTGCCGAACGAGAACAGGGCATCACGATCGACGTGGCGTATCGCTTCTTCTCCACCGAGGCGCGCAGCTACATCCTCGCCGACACCCCCGGCCACGAGCGCTACACCCGCAACATGTTCACCGGCGCCTCGAACGCCCACGCCGCCATCCTGCTCGTGGATGCGCGCGCGGGTGTGCTGCGGCAGACCAACCGGCACGCGCGGATCGCAAAACTGCTGGGTATCAAGCATTTCGTCGCAGCGGTCAACAAGATCGATCTCGTCGATTTCGACCAGGGCCGGTTCGACGAAGTCGTGGCCGAAATTCAGCAATCCGCTGAGCGTCTCGGCGGCATCGATGTCACCGTCATCCCCATCGCGGCCAAGCACGGCGACAACGTCGTACACCGCTCCGATCGCACACCGTGGTACGACGGACCGACACTGCTGGAGTACCTCGAGGGTATCGAGTTGTCGGCGCCACACCCGGAGCCGGAGAAGTTGCGGTTGCCGGTGCAGTGGGTGTCGCGGCCTACCCCGGAGCAGCGCAGGCGCTACACCGGCCGACTCTCCGCCGGGACGCTGAAGGTCGGCGACCCCGTCGTCAGCCTTCCGTCCGGAACCCGTTCGACGGTGACCGTGGTGGATACTCTCGATGACGAGCGCACGACCGCCGTTGCCCCGCTGTCGGTTTCGATCGAGCTGGCCGACGACATCGACGTCGGTCGTGGCGATGTCTTCGTGAGCGGCGCCGAAGACGCCGCGCTCCCCGTGCTCGCACGCGAACTCGACGTCACGGTCTGCTGGTTCCTCGACAGCCCATTGCGCGCCGGCGACCGGCTCGCGCTCAAACAGGGCACCCGAACGGTTCGCGCCACCGTGCAGGCACTTCATTCACGGCTCGATCCCGAGACACTCGACGAGCTCGACAACCCAGTCGAGTTGGTGCTCAACGACATCGGCGAGGTGACGTTGCGGACGAGCTCGGTCGTCATCGCCGACTCGTATGCGGACAACCGCGACAGCGGCGCGTTCATCCTGATCGACGAGACCACCAACGACACCGTCGGCGCGGGAACCATCATCGAACCGCGCGAAGTCAAGCCGGGGGTGCAGACGCGCAACGACATCCGTTGGCATCCATCCTCGTTGGACCGCGGCCACCGGTGGAAGGCTACCGGGCAGCGGGGCGCCACCATCTGGTTCACGGGTCTACCGGCATCGGGCAAGTCCACCGTCGCGGTCGCTGTCGAGCGGGCGCTTGTCGAGGCCGGCGACGTGGCCTACCTGCTCGACGGCGACAACATCCGGCACGGCCTGTCGGACGACCTCGGCTTCTCGCCGGGCGACCGTGCCGAGAACATCCGTCGCGTCGGACACCTGACCAGGCTGTTCGCCGATGCGGGCGCGGTGGCATTGGCCTCGCTGGTGTCGCCGCTGAAGTCGGACCGCGAGATTGCCCGCGCACTCAACGACGCTGCCAAGCTTCCGTTCATCGAGGTGTACGTGTCGACCCCCGTCGAGGAGTGCGCCAAGCGCGACCCCAAGGGCCTGTATGCCAAGGCGAAAGCCGGAGAACTGAAGGGGCTCACCGGAGTCGATGCGCCGTATGAGGCACCGGAATCCCCTGACCTCGTGCTGGATACCACCGGCGCCGACATCGACAAGCTCGTCGCACAGGTCATCGAACTGCTCAACCAGAAGCGCGCGATCTAGTTCACTTGGGCGACAACGAATATCCGGCGGAACGGGAAGAACGTCGTACCGCTCGGCCGTCGCGGATAGGCCTCGTCGAGCAACGGGATCAGTTCCGTGCGGAACTGCTGCCACTGATCTTCGTCGAGTCGGCTTTTCACCGGCGTGAGCGCGGTGCCAGTGATCCACTCCAGCACCGGATTCTCGCCAGTGAGTTCCTGGATATAGGTGGTCTCCCATGCATCGACAGTGCAGCCCGCCTCGGTGAGCAGTTCGGCGTATCCCGCTGGCCCGTCAACCTGGCCCTCGCGGAAGGGGAAGTCCCGCAACGGCTCTGCCCAGCGGTCCTCGCGGGCCAGCCTGCGCACCGACGCATGTGACGGCGCGTCGAAGTTTCCGGGGACCTGCATGGCGATCCACGATCCGGCGGATAGCGCACCGGCCCACCGGACCAGCAGATCGGCGTGGTCGGGCACCCACTGCAGCACCGCGTTGGTCAGCACGACGTCGGTGTCGGCTTGTGGCGTCCACGTCTGCACGTCGCCCACCTGAGCATCGACACCGCGTTCGCGCGCCGCCTCCACCATTTCCGGCGAACTGTCCCACGCCTCAATGGTGGCGCCGGGCCAGCGTTGAGCCAGGCTGACGGTGAGATTTCCCGGACCGCATCCAAGGTCGACCACCCGCCGCGGCGATTCGGCGGCCACCCGTGACAGCAGGTCGAAGAAAGGCCTTCCCCGGTGGTCGGCAAAGGTCAGATAAACGTCAGGATTCCACATGGGGCCAGTCTTGCACTCGGGTTACCATGCCGACGTGACCACTTCGGACACCACCCCGGTGGACCCGCCCATCCCCGTTCCCGACGTAGCCGGGGCCGACGCGACCGTCGAGGGACTCCCCAACCGCGCCGATCTCACACTGCGCCAGCGCCTCATCGTGGACTCGTCGGCGGTGGCCGACATCGCGCTGCGCACGGCGATCGCCTCGCTGCTCGCGACGACGATGCTGCCGACCCTCGTCGGTGGCCTGCGTAGCAGCCGTGCGCGCGCCGAACAAGATCAGTTGAGGTTCTATGCCGAATTGGCTTCGGCGAAAGATCCTGCGCTGTCGTTCCCGGCGCCGACCGAGGTGCCACGGGTCGCGTCGCGTCCGGCCAGCCCGATCGCCGAATGGATCGCCAAGGGCAACGTGCAGAACATCCGGTTCGACAGCAGTTTCGGAGCCGTCAACCCGGCGTTGCGTGAACAGTGCCGGGGCTTCACACGCAACAACGTGGTGCACGCCCAACACTGGCGACACGACGACGGACCCCATCCGACGCTATGCGTGATCCACGGATTCATGGGGTCGCCATATTTGTTCAACGGCTTGTTCTTTTCGCTGCCGTGGTTCTACAAGTCCGGCTACGACGTTCTGCTGTACACCATGCCGTTCCACGGCAGCCGCGCGGAAAAGGGTTCACCCTTCAGCGGTTACGGATTCTTCGCCAACGGCTTCTCCGGCTTCGCCGAGGCGATGGCGCAGGCCGTGCACGACTTCAGGTCGATCATCGACTATCTGGAGTTCACCGGAGTCGACCGCATCGGTCTTACCGGAATGTCTTTGGGCGGCTACACGTCTGCGCTGATCGCCAGCGTGGACGACCGGATTCAGGCGGTCATTCCGAACGTCCCCGTCGTCGCACCCGATCAAACCGTCGACGAATGGTTCCCCGCCAACAAGGTTGTCCAGCTGCGGAGTCTGCTGTCGAACACCGACTCAGAACTCACCAAGGCAGCGACGCGGTTCTCGTCGCCGCTCAACTACGACCCCCTGGTTCCCAAGGACCGGCGGCTGATCATCACCGGTCTCGGGGACCGGCTCGCTCCTCCGGAGCAGGCCGAAATGCTATGGGAGCACTGGGATCGCTGCGCGTTCCACTGGTTCCCCGGCAACCACATCCTGCATGTCAGCCAGCCTGACTACCTACGCAGAATGACCCGCTTCATGCGCAATTTCATGTTCGACTGACCAGCGCCCGCCCACCAGCCATCCGGCTGGTTGCAGTAGTCCCTGCGGGAGCGGGCTGCTCGGAATCTCAAGACGGTCGGCCGAGGCCGGCGCCAATGCGGTCAGCAGCAGCCCCTGAATGCCGGGTTGCGCCGTGAGACCGGCGATGGGCGTGCCACGCACAGGTTCGGCGGACCGAACGGCACACAGCGCCCTAACCGTGGGATATTGTGCGGTGCCGCCGAATTCGAGTGCGGTCCAGGTCTCCGAAGGCTGCGACCACACCTCGGCCAGTCGAGCCGCCAAGCTGTCGTCGACCGGGATTCCGTACGCGGAGATGACGCCGTTGTCCTCGCTGACGCCGCGCCACTTCTCGCGCCCACCACCGGTAAGCGGGGTAGGAGCGTCGTTGACGACGACGGCAAGAAGACCGGTCTCGCGAAGGTGATCGGCCAGCCTGCGACCGACGATCTCGGCCGTGTCGGCGAGGGGAAGTTCACTGGAACGGGCCTTGAGTGCCGCCAGGTTGTCGACCGCCCTCAGCGTCATGCTGATCCAGGTCGAACGGACTCCGCCCTCATCCCGGTTGGTCACCCGGACCTTGTCACAACGGACGCCAAAGCGTTCGACATAACCGGCCACCGTGAGCAGCGAAAGACCGAGTCCGGCCGGATCTTCGACGTGCAACACGACCGTGACGTCGCTCGACGCGCGCGCCTGTGGCTTCGTATGGTTGCGTCGCCACATCGCGAACCGTCGACCGATCATGTCGGTCACGAACAATCCACGCCACCACGCGAAGACCACCAGCGTTACGCCGATGGCGATACCGAAGATCCACCAGTCGGTCTTGGTCTCCCACGGGTACGCCATCGCTGCGGGAACGATGAACAGCAGCGCGAGCGCTAATCGGATGGTCACTGTGTCTCCGTCTTTCGTCTGTGTGCGGCGATCCCGGCCGTGACGGCCGCGATCAACGCCAGCACGCCGGTGCCGACGAACGCGATCGTGCGCGGCGTGGAATCCGGTGGTGCCGGTTGTGGCGGGGCCGCAATCGGTTTGGGTTGCGGTGCACCGGCTATGTCACTGGCATCGCTGACGTCCCACGTCATCGATGCGACGGCGTCGACGAGTCCGGAGCCGGTCAGGTTGGACGGCGCGCGGGCCGCCCCCTGAGCGCCTGCCGTCAGCCGGTCGACCACCTCCTTGGCGGTCAGCTCCGGAAATCGGCTGCGCACCAACGCCGCTGCACCCGAGACGTAGGCGGCCGAGAAGCTCGCACTGTTGAGGGGAAAGAGCTCCCCCTGATCGCTGGGCAACGCGTTGGCGAGCCCGCCGCCGTCGGCGTTTCCAACCGAGGCGATGTTCTCGCCCGGCGCGGCTATCCCCACCCACGGGCCGGCCATCGTGAAGTCCGACGGCCTGCCGGAGGAGTTGAGCGAGCCGACCGACAGGACGTACTGCTGCCACCACGACGGAATCGAAATCTCCATCACGCCAGCCCAGTTCCTTGGGTCCTCGGGACGACCGGGATCCGACAGCGGATTCGACGGGCACGCCGAACCAGGATTCAACCCGGCCTTGTTGTTCCCGGCCGCGGCGATGATGACGGCGTCCTTGTCGATCGCGGCGTAGCGCAGAGCCGCGCCGAGCTCGGTCTGGTCGACGTTCTTGTTGGCGGGCAGACACGTCACCGCGGAGATGTTGATGACGCGTGCACCGAGATCGGCCGCACGCACAATCGCCCTTGCGAGCGTTGCGATGTCGAGCGCCACCCGTGCGGTCGCGGGATCCTCACCGTTGTCACGGGGTGCGTACTTGGCCGACGTCGAACGGATCGACAGAATCCGCGCGCCCGGCGCGACTCCCGAGAAGTTGTCGTCGCCCGGCTGTCCGGCGATCAGCCCTGCCACCAGCGTGCCGTGTCCGTCGCAGTCCACCAGGCCGTCGGTGGCGTCGACGAAGTCACCGCCCGGGTCGACGTTCGGCAAGCGCGGTCCTGGCCGGACACCGGTGTCGATCACCGCGACGAGTTGTCCGTCGCCGCGGCTGTACTTCCAGGCCCCGGAAAGGTTCAGCATGGACGAATTCGGGTTAACCGCACCGGGATCGCTGCCCGGCAGCACGCCGGTCGCGACGCACGGGTTGCGCTGCGCCATCGGCTGTACGGGGCCGGGCGCCCCCGATGGCGGCACCGCTCCGGCATCCAGCTCAGGCGGCGTGATCGCCCCTGCCGCAGGACAACTCACCGTCGCGACGACCAGCAGGGCCGTCGCGGCCGCAAGTCCACTCCGCAGCATCGCGTACGTCACCGATTCAGAACCCAGGCGAACAGCCCAACCAGGTACGCCAGCACCGGGATCAGCGACGCGTCCACACCGGAGGCCAGGAAACCGACCAGGCGGCGCATCGGCAGCGAGTACGTGTCCGGCGACGCGACCCGCGGGACCAGCGCAGCGAACACGAACACGGCGGTCAGGCCCGCCAGCGCGGCCAGCGCCCACCACGCCGCGGTGTAGCGGCCGTCGGCGGCGAACGAGGCGAGGAACAGGATGCCCATCAGGAACGGCTGGGCGAGCAGCCATGCCTTGCACGGTGCGGAGTCCCACACCCGTGCGCGCAACACCGCACCCAGCGCCACCGCGCCCACGACATACCAGGCCCAGTACGACACTCCCGGTGAACCGGCGAGCAGCCATGTGCCCACGGTCCCCAGCACCACACCGCCTGCGATGAAACCCGTCTGGTGCGAATCGGTCACGCGCACGCGACGGGGAAGGTCCTCGAGCACCTTGAGCGAGGGCGGCGGAGGCGTCGGGTCACCGGGCGCGGGAATCACCGGCGCAGGCAGACGGGACCACGTCGCCGACAGCTGCGCGGCCTGCACGGTGACCACCAGGGCGAGCACGACCAGGATCGAGGCGAGGACGACGGTGTCCAGCTCCCAGATTGCGGCGGCACCCGCGGTGATGAGCGCGCCGACGCCCACCACGGTCACCGCGGTGAAGACCGCGATGGCGCGCTCTGCAACGGTGATGCTCACGATCGCCCATGCGGTTACGCCCGCCGCGGCAAGCAGCACCTGCGACGCGCCGGTCTCACCAGGTACTGCGAGTCCAAGAGCCGCGGCGATCGGAACCAGCGCCGTGATCGCCAGTGCCGTCGCCAATTTCGGGGAACTGCCCCACGCGAGCATCGTGACGAGCACGGTTATCACCGCCACGCCGCACACCGCGATGAGCCCGGCATATCCGCCGACGGCGAAGCGGTGCGCGGTGGCGAACACCGTCGCGGTGAGGATCAGGGCGATCAGGCCTATCGCGGCACCACGCTGTACATGGCTTGCGCCCCAGGGCTTTTCCCGGGCAGCGGAGAAGATGACGGCGGCATCGCCGATGTCCTCCACGATCCGCGGTGCTGGGGGCCCGGCCGGGACGGGTTGCAGCGCCAGCAGATCGCCGTCGACGACACCGACGGTGTTGAGCGTGGCGTCGAGGCTGAATGGCGCGCCGCCTATCGGTGCGAGCGACAGCTGCACCGCGTCGGCGGTGTCGCCTGAGTCTTCACTGTCAGTGGCTACCGCCATCCGCCGCACCGCAGGCAGGATCTCGCGCAGCGGCAGCTCGGTCGGCAGCGCCATATCGGTGACACGACCGCCCGCTGAATCCTCTGTGCCGCCCGAGGCGAGCACGGCGACGCGCACAATCGGCATCACCGCCGAGGAGTTGGTGCCGATCAACTGACTGTCTGACGCCATTGCTGGTGTTCCGTTCTCTGGTCCGAGCCGAAGTCTCGGGTCAACTGCTGATGGGGAAACCACGGCCCGTCGGGCAGCGTGGAAGTGAGCCGCTCTATCGCGGTGGCGATGGCCAGGGGTGTGCCGGGGGTGAAGGTCGAGATCCATTCGCCGTCGAAGGCTTTCGACGGCGAGACGAGGACCCGGCCTTCACGCGTGTCGACGACGCTGACGCCGACATTCGTGCAGACCCGGTGACCGTCGCGGTGGTCACCGGCGACGACCTCCACGTACCTGCGGTCGGGCGCGTATGCCGCCTCCACGACCGCGCGCGCCGTCTCCGGGATGCCGAGGAACTCGATGACCTCTTCCAGCGCCGCGCCGTCGCGCAGCTGCTCGTCGGCGCGCGCTCCGGTCTGTGCGGGAATGGTGAACTCCTCGAATCTCGCCGGTGGCCGTCCCGACAGCCCAGCGGTCAGGACGGGCACCAGTGCCTGCGGATGATCGATGTCCAACGCGGTCAGCGTGATCAGGCCGCCGCTGCGCAACGCGACCGTGTGCTGGTCGGTCTGCTCGACACGACGTGCGACGTGCCCGCGCAGCATGTTTCCCGATCCGCTGACGAACCTGAGTTCAAGCCAGCGCCGGGGGCGGCAGGTCGTCGTGACCCATTGGCGGACACCGGGATCGATGACTCCATCCTCGGTCATCACACCCAGCTCCACCAACTCCGCGGAGAGCCTGGCCGCGACCGCCGCGCGCTGCGCGTGATCGCTGCACGCCGGCGTGATGGCGAGCACCCAGGGAAAGCCCCCTGCGCCCAACGCATCAGCGACGAACCAGGCCTGCTCCGCGGTCAGCTCGACTGCGTTAGCGGTCAACGATCCTCAGCCACCCCACTTGGCGCCTTCAGCCGCATCGCGGGCGCTCATCGACATGGTGTTCGTCTCGTGCGTGGAGGCCATCGCGCGGTACGCGCGCACGAGCTCCTCGAGGCTGGTGTTCCACTGCGCCTGCCATGCCTGGTAGGTCATACCGGTATCGCCCTGCCAGCCGCTCGCCAGCGCCGCCTGCTCGGCGGCGATGTCTGCGCCGACGGCGTGCATCGCACCGGCGTAGCCGGCCATCTCACCCGCATGCCCGAGCATCGCCGGGTAGTTGTACATGATCTGCGACATTGAATTCCCCTCTCGTCAGTCTTGGAAGCTCGGATCTCAAATTCCGGTGTAGGTGCTCGCTGCCGCGGCGTCCTCGGCAACGTAGGTGCCCGCGGCGTCGCCCAGGTTGACCTGCGCGATGTCGAGTAGGGAGTTGATCTTGGCGGAGACCTCGATGAAGCGAGCGTGCGCAGCCTGGAAGGCAGCGGAGGACTCGCCCATGTGGAAGGCCTGCGCCGACTGCGCTGCCTGCTCGGCTTGGGCCATGGTGCTGCGCATCAGGGCCGCCTTGGCGGCGAACGCGGCCTCCGAGGAGACCAGCTGTGGGATGTGAGCGTCCAACATGCTCATGGCTTTTCCTTTCGATTCTTACCTCTGGCGTGGACGGTTTCGGTGAGGCGTCTGTTCAGTCGCGCGTTCCCCCCTCTTGGTCCCAGTCGCGGGGCAACATGGGCTCGGTGGGGCCGCCGCCGAACGAATCGCCGGCGAGTTCGGTCAGGCCGGTGGCCTGCTCGGTCTCGGACTTCCCTGCGGCACCGGCGAAACCGACGGTCCCAGCACCTCGTTCGGACGCGCCCATGCGCGAGCGCGGCTCGGGCGGAGTGTCATCGGGATCGGGTTCGTAATCCATGTACGCGTCGGCATACTGGCGTTGGTGGATCGGCTGCGCGCGTTTGCGGCGGGCCTTGCGTTTGGCCAACGACGATGCCGCAGCGGCCGCGGCTGCCGATGCCGCGATGTCGGAGGCCGGCGCCTTAGCGCTGATGCCGTCCCGGAACGTCGGGGACACACCGCCGTCGGGGCCGGCGCCGGGGATTGCGTACGGTACCGCCGCACCAACGCCCGGTGCAGGCGCGGCGCCCGCGGGGGCGGACCCGGCGCTCACCGATGGTGACGGCGCGGCCGTTCCTGTCGGCACTGTCGGCGCCACCGATGTCATCGGCGGCAGACTCTCCGCCCGCACCAACGGAGCGCGAGCGGGGGCCGGAGCGGGAGCAGGGGCGGCCGGCGCGGGAGCGACGGCTGCCGGCGGGTTCAGATACTGGTAGATGAGGCCGATCATGATCGGCAGCAATATCGGAGCGGCGAAGATCATCGACCACGTGGTCCATCCGAGCGGCTGCGTGATCGCCTGGTACGCGATGAACAGGAGCAGCACTCCCGAGGACGGGTTGCCGAGCCACCCGAGGAAGTTGTTCAGGAAGTCGTCCAGAAAGTCGAAGATGGCGCGAAAGAAGTTGCGCACGAAGTCCAGGATGGACTCGAAGAAGTCCTCGAAGAACTTGGCGATCTGCTGCAGGAGATCCGCGATGGAGTCGGCGACATTCAGCGCCGTGCCGGAATCGGCGGCTTGCGCGAGTGCGGCGGTCTGCTGCGCGTCGGCTGCCGCCGAACCCGCTTCTCCAACACCGGGAGTCAGCAGGAACGGTGCGGGCATCGTTGGCGGAGCGGCGGCCACCGCGGCACCCGAGACCGCCTGATACGTGCTCATGGCCGTGGCGGCCTGAATCCACATCCGCACGTAGTCGGCTTCGTTCAGCGCGATGGGAATCGTGTTGACTCCCAGGAAGTTCGTGCCGACCAGCACGCCGTGCATCACATGGTTGAGCGCCAGCTCGGGCAGTGTCGGCATCGCCGCGAGCGCCACGGTGTAGGCCGCGGCCGCGGTCTCGTGCTGGACTGCGGTGGCCGCGCTGTTGGCACTCGCCTGCGCCAGCCACGCCAGGTACGGGGCGTGCGCGGCGACGTACCGCTCGGCGCTCGGGCCCTCCCAGGCACCGCCCTGCACGCCGCCCAGTACGCCGGTCAACTCCGCTGCGGCCGAGGAATACTCGGCCGCCAGCGACTGCCATACCCCCGCGGCAGCCAGCAGCGAACCCGGGCCCGGGCCTGCACTGAGCATCGCAGAATGCACCTCCGGCGGGAGGGCCATCCAGATGGGGGCGGTCATGGTCAGCTACCGGCGACCAGGTAGGACGATGCGGCCATCGCGTCACCGGTGAGATAGCTCGCGCCGGACT
>Ga0075370_10001029_pt1 | contig 11579 bp, 11 predicted proteins | sample EndMethybrTD3035_FD_71398 | JGI IMG/M metagenome (GOLD analysis project Ga0075370, IMG submission 71398) | Populus endosphere microbial communities from Tennessee, USA - Endosphere MetaG P. TD hybrid TD303-5 | ecosystem: Host-associated > Plants > Roots > Endosphere | place: USA: Tennessee... | reverse complement strand
CTCCTTGACCGTGTACAGCGGGCTGGTGCCGATGTCTCCGTACACCACGCCGATCGCCCCCAGCGTGAGCGCCCCGAGCGACGAGCGCTGCAGGTGGGCGGCCGGCGTCTCGGCCGTGGCTGCGATCGAACTCATGAAAGACCTTCTTCGGGATGGAACAGCCCCGATGGTCTTCACGCCCCCGTCAGGAACGCATAAAGATTTGTGAAGATGGAACAGCCGGCTGCGAAGTACTGCAGCCTTCCTTCGAGCGGCCGTGCGCCGGCCGCGCCAAGCGGCAGCCTCTCGTCAGGCGCTCTTCAGGCGCTTTCAGCCAGGCGGTAGCCCACGCCCGGCTCGGTCAACAGCCGGCGCGGGTCGGCCGGGTCGGCCTCGAGCTTGGCCCGCAGCTGGCCCATGTACAGGCGCAGGTAGTGGGTGTGCTCGGTGAACTCCTCGCCCCAGACGTCGGCCAGCAGCTGGCGGTGCGTCACCACCTGGCCGGCGCTTCGCACCAGCCGGGCGAGCAGCTTGAACTCGGTCGGCGTCAGGTGCACCGCCTCGCCGCGCAGGTCGACACGGTGCGCGGCCAGGTCGACCGTCAGGTCGTCGGCCTCGTAGCGCGTGAGCGCCGGCTTCAGCGCCGTGCCGCGGTGACGCAAGGCCACGCGCATGCGCGCCAGCAGCTCGCCCACGCTGAAGGGCTTGACGAGGTAGTCGTCGGCGCCGGCATCGAGCAGGCGGATCTTCTGGCCGTCGGCCTGGCGGGCGGAGATCACCAGCACCGGCGTCGACTCGCGCCGCCGCAGCGCCGCCAGCAGCGTCTCTCCGTCGCCATCGGGCAGGCCGAGGTCCAGCACGACCAGGTCCGGGCCGCTTCGGGCGTGGGTCCACAGCGCGAGGCCTTCGCTCAGGCTCGCCGCCGTCGACACGTCGTAGCCTTCCAGCGCCAGGGCATCGCGCAGGGTCGTGCGCAGTTCGCGGTCGTCCTCGACCAGCAGCACCCTCATCATTCGGCGGCCTCCGCGGGCGGCGGCACGACCGGCAGCCAGAGTTCGAAGCTGGTGCCTCCGTGCGCCCGCGGGCGAAGCCGCAGCTCGCCGCCGTGGGCGCGGGCGATCGCGCGGCACACGGCCAGGCCGACGCCGACGCCTCGGGCGGCACCGGGGGCACCGGCCGCATGGCCGCGCTGGAAGACCTCGAACACCCGCCGCCGGTCTGCCGGCGCCACGCCGGCGCCGCGATCGCGAACGGCGATCACGACGTGGGCGGCGCTGGTTTCACCAGGCAGGGCCGCCTGGTGGCGGACCACCAGCTCGACCGGGCCGGTGCTGTACTTCAAGGCGTTGTCCACGAGGTTGTCCAGCAATTGGGACAAGAGCATGGCGTCGCAGCGCAACAAGGGCAAGCCCGGCTCGAGGCGAGCCCGCACGCGATGGTCGCTGTCGAAGCGACGGGCATGGGCCAGGGCGGTGCCGATGATCTCTTCGGACGACTCCCAATCCAGGCGCAGCGTCACGCCGGGCGCGTCGAGACGGGCCAGCTGCAGCGTGTTGTCGGTCATGCGCGACAGCAGGCGCACCTCGTCGACGATCTGCGTCGCCAGGTGCGCGCGCTGGGAGGCGGACAGGCGCTCCCCCTGGTCCTGCAGGGACGAAGCCGCGCCGAGGATGACGGCCAACGGCGTGCGGTAATCGTGCGAGATCGAGGCGAGAAGGGCATTGCGCACGCCTTGCGACTGCGCCATCTCGCGCGCGGCTTCGCTCTGTCGCGCCAGGGTGGCGCGCTGCAAGGCGACGCCGAGCAGGTCGCACAGGGCCTGGGCCCGGATGCGGCAGATCTCGCTCGCGGAGCCTGGGTCCGCCAGGCGCACGAGCGCGGCTCCATGGCTGCCCCCGCGCGAACGCAGCGGCAGGTACCACGCCGGCTGTTCGGTGTGGCGACCGGTGCCGGGGCCGAAAGACTGCGATTGCCGAAGGCACAGCCACAGGCCGGCGCGCTCGTCGGCGTCGATGGCCCCCTGCACGCGCACCGCCTCGGCGCTGTCGGCCGGTGGCAGCTCATCGTGCAGCAGCATCAGGGCGGCCGGGGCGCCCCCCAGCTCGGCCAGCGCCTCGGACACCGGTCGGGCCTGGTCGGCCGGCTCGGCGCTGTCGCGCAGGGCCTCGCCCAGCGCCTGCAACCGGCCCGCCCAGCGCGCCGCATCGCGCGCGGCCGTGGCCTGCGCGCGCAGGCGCCAGACCAGCCCGGCGATCAGCCAGCTCACCGCCAGCATGGCCGCGAGCAGCACGGCGTGCCGCTCCAAGTCGACCGCCAGGCTGCCCCGCGGCGGCACGAAGCCCCAGTTGAAGCTGAGCATGCAGGCCAGCGCGAAGGCGAAGGCTGCTGGGGCCGACAACCAGATGCTGGCCACCACCGAGGCGATGACGAACAGCATCGCCTGGTTGGCCAGGTCGACGTGGTGGTCGAGGAAGCTCGCCCCGCCCCACGCCGCAGCCCACAGGAGCGCCGCGCCGGCGCCCCCGGCCACGCGGCCGCGCCAGCTGGCGCGCCGCGGCACGGCGATCACGGTGTAGAGCCCCTGGTTCAGGCCGAGCATGACGGCGTTCATCCTCCCGAGGCTAACCGCGGCAACGTCAGGATGGCATCAGGACGCAGCGCGAGGCTCGACATAATGCCGCGCGAAAGGAAAAGAACATGAGCGGCCTGGCGTTGTTGGCGGTATTCGGCGGGGCAGGAATGGGGGCGCTGCTGCGCTTCGGACTGGGCGGCTGGCTCAACCCGCTGTTCCCCGCGGTGCCGCTGGGCACCCTGGCCTCCAACCTCATCGGCGGCCTGCTGATCGGCCTCGCCAGCGCCTTCTTCCAGCTCCATCCTCAAGTCCCTCTCGAGTGGCGGCTGCTGGCGATCACCGGATTCCTCGGCGGGCTGACCACCTTCTCCACCTTCTCGCTCGAAGTGGTCACCCTCATCGGCCGCCAGCAGTACGGCTGGGCGCTGGGCGTCGCGGGCATGCACCTGCTGGGCTCGCTGGCGCTGACCGGCATCGGCTTCGCGTTCGCGACGGCGCTATTCGACCGCGGGTGAAGCCGGGGCCGCCCGGGCCGCCAACTCGGCCCGCAGGCGCTTGAGGCGGTCTTTCGGATCCTCGCCGGCCCGGGCCTGATCGAGCTTCATCTCGGCGATGAAGCGGCTGGGGACGCCGGCCACCGTGTCGCGGCCCTTCTTGCGGCGGCGCAGGGTGCTCACCACCAGCGTCTTCTGGGCCCGCGTGATGCCGACGTACATCAGCCGCCGCTCCTCCTGCAGTCGCTCCGGCGTCATCTCCTCCTCGTCGGCCTTGAACGGCAGCAGGCCTTCGTTGATGCCGACCAGCACGACGTGCGGCCACTCCAGGCCCTTGCTCGCGTGCAGGGTGGACAGCACCACCTGGTCCTGCTCGTCGCCGCGCTCGGCCAGTGAAAGGATCACGCTGATGGTCTGCGCCACGTCGAGCACGCTCTTCTTCTCGGCCTCGAAGGTGCCGCCTTCCTGGGTGATCTCGCCGCCGCAGCGCTTGGCCACCCAGTCGACGAAGTCCATCACGTTGGACCAGCGCGAGGCGGCGAGCTTCTCGCTGTCCTCGCTGTCGTACAGGTGCTGCTCGTAGCCGATGTCGGTCAGCCAGCCCATCAGCAGCGCCTTCGCATCCTCGGCGCCGACGGTCGTCCGGGCCTTGTGCTCCAGGTCGTTCACGTAGCGGCCGAACTCGTGCAGCGAGCCTATCGCCTTGGCCGGCAGCGCGGTGCCCAGGCTCTCGGCGAAAAGGGCCTCGAACATGCTGGTCTTCCACTTGCCCGAGAACTCGCCCAGCTTGCCGATCGTCGTGTGGCCGATGCCGCGCTTGGGCGTGGTCACGGCGCGCAGGAAAGCGGGGTCGTCGTCCTGGTTCACGAGCAGGCGCAGCCAGGCACACAAGTCCTTGATCTCGGCCTTGTCGAAGAAGCTCTGCCCGCCCGAGACCTTGTACGGGATCTGCGCTGCGCGCAGCTTCTGCTCGAAGGCGCGGGCCAGGTGGTTGGCGCGGTAGAGGATGGCGAAGTCGCTGAACTTGATGCGCGCGTCGTTGCCGCGCAGGGCCTGGATGCGGGCCACCGCGCGCTCGGCCTCGTGCTCCTCGCCGTCGCATTCCGCCACGCGCACCGGCTCGCCTTCGCCGTGTTCGCTCCACAGCTTCTTCGGGAAGATCTTCGGGTTGCCGGCGATCACCTCGTTGGCCGCGCGCAGGATGGCGCTGGTCGAGCGGTAGTTCTGCTCCAGCGGGATGACCTTGAGCTGGGGGAACTCCTCGGGCAGGCGCTTGAGGTTCTCGATGGTGGCGCCGCGCCAGCCGTAGATGCTCTGGTCGTCGTCGCCCACCGCCGTGAACATGCCGCGCTGGAACTCGTCCGGGTGGTCCACCAGGGCCTTCAACAGCTCGTACTGCACGGCGTTGGTGTCCTGGTATTCGTCGACCAGCACATGGCCGAAGAAGCTGCGCCACTTGGCCTTCGCCTCGGGGCAGGTGGTGACGAGCTTGAGCGGCAGGCTCATCAGGTCGTCGAAGTCCACCGCCTGGTAGGCCACGAGCCGCTCTTCGTACAGCGCCATCACCCGGGCCGCGACGCGCTCGTCGTCGTCCTTCGCCGCCGCCAGCGCGCCGCTGCTGTCCAGCCCCTGGTTCTTCCACAGGCTGATCGTCCATTGCCAGCGCTTGGCCAGGGCGTTGTCGGTGCAGGCGCCGGCGTCGCGGATCACGCCGAGCACGTCGTCCGAATCGAGGATGGAGAAGTTCTGCTTCAGGCCCAGCTGCTCGCCGTCCTCGCGCAGCATGCGCACGCCCAGCGAGTGGAAGGTGCTGATCGCCAGGTCCTTGGCGGCCCGAGGGCCCACCAGCGCCTTGGCGCGCTCGCGCATCTCCATCGCCGCCTTGTTGGTGAAGGTGATGGCGGCGATCTGCTTGGGCGCCAGGCCGGCCTGAAGCAGGCGTGCGATCTTGTGGGTGATGACGCGGGTCTTGCCCGAGCCGGCGCCGGCCAGTACCAGGCAAGGGCCACGAAGGTACTGCACGGCCTCCATCTGGGCCGAATTCAACGTCGCGGGAGCATTCACAGCTTGTGGGTGGAGAGCAACAGGCTCGTCTCGGTGTGAGCGATGCCTTCGATGAGGCGGATGCGGCTGAGGACGCGGTCGAAGGCCTCGAGGCTGTCGGCCCGCAGCTCGGCCACGATGTCCCAGCGGCCGTTGGTGGTGTGCAGGGTCTGCACCGCCGGGTCGCCGCGCAGCGCGCGGATCACGGAGTCGGCCGCGTTGCCCTCGACCGCGATCGTCATGAGGGCCGCGATGCGGTTGGTCTCGGTTTGCGGCTTCAGCCGCACGGTGTAGCCGACGATGGTGCCGTTGCCCTCGAGCTTGGCGATGCGGTTCTGGACCGTGCCGCGCGCGACCCGCAGCGACTTGGCCAGGGAGGCCACCGAGGCCCGGGCATCTTCTCGGAGCAGGCTGAGCAGCTGGTGGTCGACGTCGTCCATGGCTTTGATCAAAGTGCCAAGCCATTCTAGCGTTCTGCTCAAACCTTCGATCAGATTGCACAGTTTGTTGGCTTCTTGTTGGCTTCACTCCTGCAGACAATCCTGATCAAGGTGTCGCACGGGGGCCGCGAGCGACGCTGTTGGCACTCACTCACATACCAATTGGCGAGCGAAGAGCCCATTCGAGACACCCAGGCCCACCAACCGCAAGACGAGAGTCCCATGGTCGACTACATCGGCATCGCCGACATCCAGCGCCTGGTCCAGCATATCGGGCCCGGCACCTTCATCGAACGCCTGGCCACCGAGATCGAGGCCGATTACCGCCGCTGGGCCCAGTTCGAAAAATCCGCCCGCCTGGCCAGCCACTCCGACGTGGGCGTCATCGAGCTGATGCCCACCTCCGACGGCCAGCTGTACTCCTTCAAGTACGTCAACGGCCACCCCAAGAACACCTCGGAAGGCCTGCTCACGGTCACCGCCTTCGGCGTGCTGGCGGACGTCGACACCGGCTACCCGGTGCTGCTTTCCGAGCTCACCGTGACCACCGCCCTGCGCACCGCCGCCATGTCGGCGCTGGCCGCGAAGTGGATGGCGCGGCCCGACAGCCGGGTGATGGCGCTGATCGGCAACGGCGCCCAGAGCGACTTCCAGGCGATCGCTTTCCACCGCATCATGGGCATCCGCGAGCTGCGCCTGTACGACGTCGACCCGCAAGCCACCGCCAAGCTCGAGCGCAACCTGCGCGCCTTGCCTGAGCTCGCGGACCTGGCCATCATCCGCTGCGCCTCGACCGGCGAGGCCGTGATGGGCGCCGACATCATCACCACCGTCACCGCCGACAAGCGCAATGCGGTGATCCTGGAGCCGGCCATGATCCGGCCCGGCGTGCACATCAACGGCGTCGGCGGCGACTGCCCCGGCAAGACCGAGCTGCACCGCGAAATCCTGCTGCGCCCGGATGCCCGCGTGATCGTCGAGTACGAGCCCCAATCGCGCGTCGAAGGCGAGATCCAGCAGCTGCCGGCCGACTTCCCGGTGACCGAGTTCGCCGAAATAGTTGCCTCCGGCCACAGCGCCCGCACGGGCGGCGAGCAGGTCACCATCTTCGATTCGGTCGGCTTCGCGCTGGAGGATTTCTCCGCCCTGCGCTTCCTGCACCTGCTGCTGAACGAGCAGCGCGAAGGCGCGCGCCAGATCGACCTGGTGCCCCGCCTGGACGACCCGAAGGACCTGTTCGGAGGCGTGCTCGGCGGCACGCCGGCGCGGGCCAAGCTGCGTCGCGTCGCCTGAGCCACATTGCTGTTGCGTAAAGAAGCCCGGCCCGGCCGGGCTTCTTCGTTTTCCGGAGAGCTCCTTATGCGGCCCTGATGCGGCGCGCCACAAGCTGCAGGCATTCGCATCACCCCGAAAGGCATCACATGCCCTCGCTAGCCGAGTTCCAACGCCTGCCGCTGACGCCCGTCACCGGTCCCCTGCAGCTGGCCGCCTTCGCCCCCCGCGCGACCCTGACCGACGCGGCCACCAGCCTGATGACCGACCTGGGCCTGTCGTCCTGCGTCACCGTCGACCAGCACGACGCCATCGCGCCGACGCTGCACGTGATGCAGCGCGCCGGCGTGCGCATGGCCTTCGTCACCGGCCTGGGCGGCGAGCTCGTCGGCCTGGTCACCGCCGACGACCTGCAGGGCGAGCGCCCGCTGCTGCGCGCCCTGGCCGACCACATCGCTCTCGAGGAGCTGACTCTGGAGCAGGTCATGCACCCGCGCAGCGACTGGCTGGTGGTCGACGCCTGGCAGGTCGAGCACAGCCGCCTCGGCAACGTGGCCGCCACCATGCGTGCCCACGGCCTGGCCTATCTGCTGGTGGCCGAGCGCAGCGAAGCCAAGGCCAGCCGCATCCGCGGGCTGTTCTCCGCCCGCCGGCTGGAGACGGCTCTCGGCGTCGATCTCGCCACCGGCCCGGTCTCCCGCAGTTTCGCGGAACTGGAAGCGGCGCTCGTGCGCTGACGTCCGCCGAGGTCGCAAGGTAAGCTCGGCCGCCCGCGCCGCGGGCCGGACGAGTCACCCGCCTTGACGACCTCTTCGCCCCAACGCATCCAGATCATCGGCGCCTCCTGCGCCGGCAAGACCACGCTCGGCCGTGCACTCGCCGCGCGGCTGGACCTGCCTTTCACCGACCTCGACGAGCTCTGGTGGTCCCCCGGCTGGGTCGGGGCAGGGCACGAGGAACTGCAGCGTCGCCTCGCGCCGCTGGCCGCCTCGCCGCGCTGGGTGGTCTCGGGCAACTACTTCGCCAGCTCCGAACGGGTGCTCTGGCCGAGGCTGCAGTGGCTGATCGCCATCGACCTCCCGCTCGGCCTGCTGACGCGGCGGATGCTGTGGCGCACGCTGCGCCGCGGTTTCACCGGCGAGCCCTGCTGCAACGGCAACCGCGAACAGCTGCATCGCCTGCTGCACCGCGACGGCGTGCTGCGCTACACCTGGCGGCACTGGGCGGTGCGCCATGCGCGGTTCGCCACCTTGGCCGACGAGCCCGCACTGGCGCACGTCCAGGTCACGAGCCTGAGCGATCCCGATGGCGCCTTGCGCCTGCTGTCGAGGCTGCCCACCGCGGCACCGAGCCCGTCCGCCACCGCCTGGAGCCGCGATGCCATGGACCTGCCCTGACCGGCGCCGCCGCCGGCTGCTGGCGGCTGCCCTCGCCGCCGGCGCTGCGCCCGCCTTCCTTCGCCACGCGCTGGCCGCGGACCAGCCGCGCTTCGAGCTCGGCGTCTCCAGCGGTTTTCCGCGGCCGGACGGCATGGTGCTGTGGACGCATCTCACCGGCCCGGCCCTGCCGGAGCGCGTCGAGGTGCGGTGGGAGATCGCCCGCGACGAAGCCTTCCGCGACATCGCCGCCCGCGGCACCGAAAACGCCGAGGCCACCTGGGGCCACAGCGTCCATGCCGAGCCCGCCGGGCTGGAGGCGGGCCGCTGGTACTTCTACCGCTTCGAGGCACTCGGCGCTCGCAGCGCCACCGGCCGCACGCGCACTGCGCCGGCGCGGGACGCCGATGCGACGTTGAACTTCGCCATCGCCAGCTGCCAGCGCTACGACCACGGGCGCTACGCCGCCTGGCGGCAGGCGGCCAGCGAGCCGCTGGACCTGCTTCTCTTCCTCGGCGACTACATCTACGAGTACCCCTCGCCGCCCACGGCCACGCGCTTTCATGAAGGCAGCTGGCTGCGCACGCTGGCCGACTATCGCGCCCGCTACGCCACCTACCAGCGCGACCCGCAGTTGCAGGCCGCCCATGCCGCCTTCCCGTGGCTGCTCGTGTGGGACGACCATGAGGTCGAGAACGACTACGCCGGCCTGCAGGGCAACCAGTTGCAGGCCTGGTTCCCGGCCCAGCGCGCGGCTGCCTACCAGGCCTACTGGGAGCATCTGCCGCTGCCCGTGGCGATGCGGCCGCGGCTGGACGTGCCCGGCGCCGAATCGCGCCTGTACGGCGCCCACGACTGGGGCCGGCTCGCGCGCATCCTGCTGCTCGACGATCGCCAGTGGCGCGACCCGCAGGCCTGCCCCAGGCCGGGCCGTGGCGGCTCCAACACCGTCGCGCTGAAGGACTGCGCCGGCCTCGCCGACCCGCGCCGCACGCTGCTGGGCGAGGCGCAGGAGCGCTGGCTTGCCGGCGCCTGGAGCAGCGGCCATCCGTGGAACCTGCTGGCCCAGCAGACGCTGATGTCTCGCTTTGCCTGGTCCGACCCGGCCGGCGCCGATGGCGGCCAGTACTGGACCGACGGCTGGGACGGCTACGCGCCGGCGCGCCAGCGGCTCCTGGACGATCTCGCCGCGCGCAAGCTCACAGGAGCCGTGGTGCTCGGCGGCGATGTCCATGCGCACTACGTGTCGGACCTCAAGGCCGACTTCGCCGACCCGCGCTCGGCCACGCTGGCGACCGAGTTCTGCGGCACGTCGATCACCAGCCAGGGCCTGGAGCAGGCGCGCATCGATGCCGCGCGCGGCTACAACCCGCACCTGCGGTTCGCCCGCGCCGACCAGCGCGGCTACGTCAGCTTCAGCCTGTCGGGCCGGTCGCTGCAGGCGCGGCTGATGGCGGTCGCGGACCCGCTGGATGCAAACAGCGCGGTGGCCATCGCGGCCCGCTTCCACGTCGAGGCCGGCCGCCCCGGCGCGCAGCCGGACTGAAATGGTCCAGATCTTCATCGTCACCCTGCCCTTCTTCGCGCTCGTGCTGTGCGGCTATGTCGCCGCGCAGCGCCACCTGCTGCCGGCCAGTGCCATCCCCGGCCTCAATGCCTTCGTGCTGTTCTTCGCGCTGCCGTGCATGCTGTTCCGCTTCGGCCAGAGCACGCCGCTGCTGCAGTTGCTGAACCCGGCGCTGCTGAGCGTCTACCTCGTCTCGGCGCTGGTGATCGTGTTCTTCACCATCGCTTTCACGCTGTCGGCGCGCATCGGGCTGAAGGACGCCGCTTTCGGCGCGCTGGTCGCGGCCTTCCCCAACTCGGGCTTCATGGGCGTGCCGCTGCTGGTGGCGGTGCTCGGCCAGGCCGCGGCCGGCCCGGTGATCTGCACCATCTTCACCGACATGCTGGTGACCAGCTCGCTGTGCCTAGGGCTTTCGCAGGCCGCCGGCGCGGGCGCCGCCGGTGCCCGGGCGGCCGCCGGTCGTGCCCTGCGCGGCGCCCTGTCCAACCCGCTGCCCTGGTCCATCCTGATCGGAGCCGCGGTCGGTGCCGCGCCCTTCACGCTGCCCGGACCGGTGCAGGCGGTGATCCGCATGCTGGGCGATGCGGCGAGCCCGGTGGCGCTGTTCACCATCGGCGCGGTGCTCTGGCGCTCGGGCGACCCGGCACACCGCAGCACCGACGTGCCTGACGCCTCGGTGCCGATGCCGGCCACGACGCCGCTGGGCGACGTGCTGCCCGTGGCCGCCATCAAGCTGCTGCTGCACCCGCTGCTGGTGTTCGCGCTGTGCCTCGCCGGCATCCGGGCCGGCCTGCCGATCACCAGCGGCCAGCTCACCGCCCTGACGCTCACCGCGGCCCTGCCCAGCGCCAGCAACGTCTCGATGCTGGCTGAGCGCTACGGGGCCGACAACGGCCGCATCGCCCGCATCATCCTGGCCTCGACCGTGCTGGCCTTCTTCAGCTTCAGCGCGCTGGCCGCGTTGTTCGATGTGCGCCCGGCAAGCTGATCAGCGGCGCGCCCTCCAATCGGCGTGCAGCAGCCCGTACATCGCCGAATCCGAGACCTCGCCGGCGACGATCCAGCGCTCGCGCAGCAGGCCCTCGCGCTGGAAGCCCAGGCGCTCCAGCGCGCGGCAGGATGGGGCATTGCGCGGGTCGACGTCGGCCTCGATCCGGTTGAGCTGCAGGTCGTCGAAAGGCGCGCCGGGGCGGTGGTCGAAGGCGCAGTCGACGAGCGCGGCAAGGGCCTCGTTCATCAGCCCGCGGCCCTGCTCGGCTCGGGCCAGGGCATAGCCGATGTCGGCGCGGCGGCAACCCGCGTCGATCCTGTACAGGCTGAGCGTGCCGACGACGCGGCCGCCGGCGTCGTGCGGCACCACGCCCAGGCGCAGATCGCGCCGGCCGGCCGCGGCCTCGCGGTCGCCCTCCAGCATCCGCAGCCCCTGGGCCGGATCGGTCCAGGGCGCAGAGGACCAGTAGCGCATCACCGCCGGGTCGGAAAAGATCGCGAACAGCGCCGGCGCGTCGCCATCCTGCAGCGGCCGCAGCAGCAGGCGCGGTGTCTCGATGATGAGCTCGGCGAACGGTGTCATGTCGGGGTCTCCCAGGTCTGGGCCAGACGGCCCCGGCCGGTTTCGTAGTGGAGTTCGGCGAGCGCGCCGTTGACCAGGGTGAACTGCGGCTGGCGGTGGCCGATGTCGAGGTCCAGCAGGACCGGGCAGGGCAGGTCGCCTAGCGCATCTCGCACCGCGCCGGCATGGGTCAGCCTCGATTCGTCCGTCACCTCGGGCGCGGCGCTGCGGCCCAGCAGCACGCCGGCCAGGCCGTCGAACCAGCCGTGCAGCCGCAGGCTGAC
>Ga0075370_10001028_pt1 | contig 11581 bp, 12 predicted proteins | sample EndMethybrTD3035_FD_71398 | JGI IMG/M metagenome (GOLD analysis project Ga0075370, IMG submission 71398) | Populus endosphere microbial communities from Tennessee, USA - Endosphere MetaG P. TD hybrid TD303-5 | ecosystem: Host-associated > Plants > Roots > Endosphere | place: USA: Tennessee... | reverse complement strand
ATTCCGTTCGGATAGAACTCGTGCGTCGTCAGCCCTTCCGGCTCGAGGAAGATCTGATGCGAGTTCTTGTCGGCAAAGCGATTGACCTTGTCTTCGATGCTCGGACAGTAGCGCGGGCCGACACCGTCGATCAGCCCAGTGAACATGGGGCTGCGGTCAAAGCCCGAACGGATGATCTCGTGGGTCCGCTCGTTCGTGTGCGTGATCCAGCACGGCACTTGCTGCGGATGCTGGGCAGCGTCGCCGAGAAAGCTGAACACAGGCATCGGGTCGAGATCGCCGGGCTGCTCTTGCAGCTTTGCGAAGTCGATCGAACGGCCATCGATGCGCGGCGGCGTGCCGGTCTTCAGCCGGCCCTGCGGCAGCTTCAACTCCTTCAGCCGGGCCGACAGCGCGATCGCCGGCGGATCGCCAGCACGCCCGGCGCTGTGGCTTTCGAGCCCGACGTGGATCTTGCCGTCGAGGAATGTTCCCGCCGTGAGCACCACGGATCGAGCAGTAAAGCGAACGCCCACTTGCGTTCGAGCGCCCACCACACGGTTGCCTTCGAGCAGCAAATCATCACAGGCGCCCTGGAACAACCACAGGTTCGGCTGGTTCTCCAGTCGCTTGCGGATGGCCGCCTTGTAGAGAATGCGATCGGCCTGAGCCCGGGTCGCCCGCACCGCCGGCCCCTTCGAGCCATTCAGGATGCGGAACTGGATGCCGGCCTCGTCCGTCGCCGCCGCCATCGCACCGCCGAGCGCGTCGATCTCCTTCACCAGATGGCCCTTGCCGATTCCGCCGATCGACGGGTTGCAGCTCATCTGGCCCAGCGTTTCGATGTTGTGCGTCAGGAGCAGGGTGGTCGCGCCCATGCGCGCCGCGGCCAGCGCAGCCTCGGTTCCGGCGTGACCTCCGCCGACAACCAGCACATCGAACTCTTTCGGGAACAACATCGCGTTGCCTGTTTTTTGAGCAAGGCGACATTGTAGGCAGGCCACCGCGTGGCGTCACCCGCAAGGGCGATGGCCGCAGAATCGCGCGATGGACTGTCGAAGCGGCTGCGCCGCCTGTTGCATCGCGCCCTCGATCACGAGCGCAATCCCCGGCATGCCCGCCGGCAAGCCGGCCGGAGTGCCCTGCGTCCAGCTCGACGATGCGCTGCGCTGCAAGCTGTTCGGCAGCCCCGCGCGGCCCTCGTTCTGCATCGGCCTCCAGCCCTCGGCCGAGATGTGCGGCGACGAGCGGCAACACGCGATCACCTGGCTCACGTCACTCGAGCGCGCCACGCGCCCCTCGCACGGCTAGCCGCGCAGCAGCATCTCCGTGTGCGGGATGCCGTCTTCGAGATAGCGCTCGCCCTGCACGATGAAACCGAACTCGCCGTAGAAGCGCTCGAGCCGCGACTGCGCGGAGATCCGGATGCCGAGGCCCGGATGAATCTCGCCGCAATGCCGGATGGCCCGCCGCACCAGTTCGCGGCCGAGGCCCGTGCCACGTGCGGCGTCGGTCGTCAGCACACGGCCGATCGATGGCTCCGCGTACTTCACGCCTGGGGACACGACGCGCGCGTACGCGAGCGGCATCTCCGTCTCCGTGCCCCAGGCAGCCAGATGGAAAGACACCGCATCCGCGCCATCCACGTCCTGGTAGATGCATTGCTGCTCGATGACGAACACGTGCTGGCGCGCACGGTAGATCGCCTGCAACTCGTGCACGCTCAGCGATTCGAAATCGCACCAGCGCCAGCGCGCGTGCTCGTGCAGCGGCTGTTGAGTCGGCTTGTTCATGAATGCCCTTCTACCGCAGCACCACCGCAGGGCTATTTGACCTATTTGACACTTAGCGCACCGCAGCGCTACGCAGAGTCCGCGCGATGAACCACACGCCCGCCGCCGTCAGCGCAATGCACACCGCGAGCGGCACGCCGATCTGCATCGCGCTCAGCGGCTCCCCCTTCAGCACGTGTGTCATCAGCACGTTCTGCGCGAGTGCCGGCACCCAGAGGTACCACGGCGACTCGCTGCCCAGGCTGAACACGTTGATCAGCGGCAGCAGCGAGGCTGCGAGCATCACGACCGTCGCGCTCGCCTGCGCCTCCTTGAAGCTCCTGCAACGGATAGCGACCGCCATCAGCACCGCCGACACGGCAGCGGCAAATGGCAGCAGCACGACCAGGAACAACGATGCTTCACGCAGCCCGTACTGGAACATCGCGGCCAACGTGTCGCTGCGCAGCATCCACTGGCCCGGCAGGAAACTCAGGCTGCTCAGCACGGCGATCAGCATGCCCACGCTCGCCACCGCCGCCCACTTGCCGAGCACGAGCACCCAGCGATCGAGCGGGTTCATCAGGAGCGGCTCGAGCGAGCCGCGCTCGCGCTCGCCGGCGGTCGTATCGAGCGCCGCATTCAACGCGCCGTACAGCACGGCCATCATCACGAAGTAGGGCAGCATGCCGGTGATCTGGGTCGCGCGCGTCTGAGTGCTCGCGAGATCGCGGTCTTCGACCTGCAACGGCTCGAGCACGTCGACCGACACTCCGCGCAGCGCGAGCGTCAGCGCTGCACGCTCGCGACCGAAGCCGTTCAGCAGCCGCTCGATGCGGCCCGCTCCCGCCTGCGAGCGCTGGTTCGCACTGTCGACCACGACCTCGACGATAGGCGCGTCGCCACGCAGCAGCGCGGCCTCGAAATCTTTCGGGATCACCACCACCGGATCGGCGAGCCCGGCCTTGCGCAGCTGCGCCTCGAAGTCCGCCGGCGCGGCCTTGACGGTGTAGGTCTGGCGCTCGAAGAAGTTCTTCAGGCTGGGCGCGTGCTCGATGCCCACGACATACACCTCGCGCAGCTCGGCGCGCGACTCGAAGGTCGCGACCAGCGCGGAGATCGCGACGAGCACGGCCGGCCCCATCAGCACTGACGAGATCAGCACGGTCAGCAGCGTGCGTCGGTCTCGAAGCGCATCGACGATCTCCTTGCGATAGATGATCAGCGCAGTTCGCAGATTGTTCATGCCGTTCGTACCGTTCATGCCGGAGGCCCCGCCACTTCGTGATGCGCACGCTCGTCGGCTGAAAACGCGAGGCGCACGAACGCCTCTTCGAAGTCGGTCTCGCCCGCCTGCGCGAGCAGGTCGCCGACCGTGCCGCACGCAACCGTGCGACCGTGAGAGACCACGACGACGCCGTCGCACAGGCGCTCGACCTCCTGCATGATGTGCGTCGAGAAAACGATGCACTTCGAGCCGCCCTGCGGCGAGCGCAACCATCGCAGGCTGTCGCGCAGCGCGCGCGTGGCCAGCACATCGAGCCCGTTGGTCGGCTCGTCGAGCACGATGTTCGACGGGTCGTGCACGAGCGCCCGCGCAAGCGCGGTCTTCATGCGCTCGCCCTGGCTGAAACCATCGGTGCGCCGGTCGAGCAGGGCATCCATCTCGAGCATGTGCGAGAGCTGCTCGGCGCGCGCATTCGCCGCATCGGCCGACATGCCTTGCAGCCGCCCGTAGTAGACGATGTTCTCGCGCGCCGTCAGCCGCGGATACAGGCCGCGCGCGTCCGACAGCACGCCCATGCGCGCGAGCGCCGGGCCCGGCTGCGACACCACATCGATGCCGTCGACGCTCATCCGCCCTGCATCGGGCGTGATCAGCCCGGCGAGCATGCGCAGTGTCGTGGTCTTGCCGGCGCCGTTCGGCCCGAGCAAGCCGGTGATGCAGCCATCGGGCGCGTCGAAGCTGACGTCGCTCACGGCATGCACGATGCGCGGCGGGCCGCCGCGGCCGAGTTGCGCGAGTGCGCCCAAGCCTTTCTTCGCGGGGCCGGGCGCGCTGAACTGCTTCGCGAGGTGCTCGATCGTGATCATTTCGCAGCCTCGGCCGGCAAGGTGATCGGCTCGAACGCGGGCGGGCGCGGGATCGACTTCACGCAGCTCGCGTCGATCGCCGTTGCCTCCTTGTCGTCCGCGGCGTCGATGAAGCGGTAGACGACGTCGCGCATGCAGCCGAGCTGCATCACGCCGTGCCCGGCATTCGGGACGATCACGTGTTGCGCCGCCGGCCCGAGCGCGCGTGCGATGCGTTCGCCGTGCCTGGGCGGCGTGGCCGGGTCGATGCCACCGCTCAGCAGCAGCACCGGCGCGCGGCTCGGCCCGACGCTGTAGAACGCCGCCGGCACCTCGCCGCGCGGCCATGCGCCGCACATGCGCCTATACATCGCGGCGAACTCGCTGCCGAAGTCGGCGCCCGGCCGATCCGTGCTGTCGGCCAGGCGCGGCACGTCCTCGGCGCAGACCACCGAGAAGTGCATGCCCATCGCCAGCTTCAAGCCCTTGCGCGAAGAGAGGATCGCACCGAGGCCCACGATGCCTTCGTAGCGCCCTTGCGCGGCATCGGAAATCGCGGCCGGCAACGCGGCCGCAAGTGCCGGACCGTAGAGCGGACCGCGCACCGCGGCGAGCAGCATCTCGCGCGTGAGCGCGAAGGTCTCGGCCCGCCCGGTCAGCGGATGCGCGGCCGTCACCTGCTTCGGTACGCTCTGCAGCAACTTGGCCCAGTCGGCGCGCAGCGTCGGATGGTCGCGCCGGCAGGCCGGTTCTGCCTCACAAGCCGCGAGCAGCGCGTCGAACGCCGCCTGGCCGTCGGTCGAGAAACTCGCCGGCAGCGCCATGTCGGGCGGTGCTACGCCATCGAGCACGGCACGCCGCACGGCGTCCGGAAACGCACGCAGGTATTCGAGCCCGGCGCGCGTGCCGTACGACGCCCCGACGAGGTCGACGCGGTCCGCGCCCAGCTGGCGGCGCACCGCGTCGAGGTCTTGCATCGCAAGCGTCGTCGTGAAGAAGCCGAGATCGCTCTCCTTGCGGATGTAGGGCAGCTTGAGCAGCGCGCTCTTGCACTGCATCAGGAGCTTGAACTGGCGATCCGGCTCGGCCTGATCGGCGAGCGACTCGCGCTGCGGGTCCTCGCACTCGAGCGGCGCCGAGCGGCCGGTGCCGCGCTGGTCGACGAACACGATGTCGCGCCGATTGTTCAGCCGGCCCAGCAGCGCAAGCATGGTCGGCGCGATCTGGGTTGCGCTCTGGCCCGGGCCGCCGGCGAGCACGAACACCGGGTCGGGCAGCTTGCGGCGCGCCATGGCGGGGGCCACGACGTAGTGGATGTCGATCATGGGCCCGTCGGGGCGGGCCGGGTCGAGCGCGCGCCGCACGACACCGCACTGCACGCCGTTGCGAATGCCGGCAACGCGGCACTCGCTGAGGCCTTGCGCCTGTGCCCCGCAGACCGCCGCGGGCGCGAGAGCGGCAGACATCGCCAGCCTCGCGAACACGCTCGAAGCACGTTTCATTCGCCGAGCAGCCGCTTGAGTTCGCCGCTATCGATCAGGCGCTGCAGATCGCTCGCGCCGCCGACCAGCGAGCCCTTCACGAAGACCATCGGAAAGGTGGGCCAGCCGGTCCACATCTTCAGCGCATTGCGCTGACGCCAGCCGCTCAGGTAGCTGCCGTACTCGAGATAGTGGTGCGGCACCGCAGCCGCCACCAGCGCGGCGCGCGCGCGCCGGCAGTGCGGGTTGCCGCGCATGCCCACCACCAGCACCGGGTTCGAGCCAGCCGCCGCCTGCACGTTGTGAACGATGTCGGCGTTCTGGTTCGCAACCTTGTCGCGGATCGCCGGGTGCATCCGGCTTTCATCGAGGATCTGGCGGGGCATCTGGGTTCCTGGCTGTCGCGGCAAAGGCGACAGCGTAGCCCAGATGTGTGGGGCCACTCAGGCGGCGAGCTTGCCGCGCTGGAAATCCTCGACCGCCTCGCGGATCTGCTCCACGGTGTTCATCACGAAAGGACCGTACTGCGCGATCGGCTCGTTCAGCGGCGCGCCGGCCACGAGCAGCACCCGGCCCGCCACCTTGGCATCGGCGCCCACCGCGAGACGTACTCCGTCGGCCTGCACGTCGTTCGCGAGGATCGCCATGCGCTCGCTCTCGACCGGCGTGCCGCCCACGTCCACCGTGCCGCCACCGAACACATACGCGAACGCGTTGTGGCCGGGCGGCAGCGCCGCATCGAACGAGCTCCCGGCAGGCAGCGTGATGTCGAGCACCAGCGGCTGCGTGGTGGGACGGCTCACCGCACCATCGATGCCCAGCGCCGAGCCGGCGATCACGCGCACGGTGACGCCAGACGCAAGCGTCGTCGCGGGAACGCCGCTCGGCGGCACGTCGCGATACGCCGGTGCGGTCATCTTGTCCTTCGCCGCGAGGTTCACCCACAGCTGGAAGCCAGCCATGCGGCCTTCTTCCTGCTCGGGCATCTCCGAGTGGATGATGCCGCGGCCGGCCGTCATCCACTGAACGCTGCCGGGCTCGAGCAGCCCGACGTTGCCCACGCTGTCTTGATGGCGCATGCGGCCCTCGAGCATGATCGTCACGGTCTCGAAGCCGCGATGCGGATGGCTGGGGAAGCCGCCGATGTAGTCGCTCGCAGCGTCGCTGCCGAAGGCATCGAGCATCAGGAACGGATCGAGCCGCTTTTGCAGCGGCTGGGTCAGCACGCGCGTGAGCTTGACGCCGTCTCCGTCGGACGTCGGCTGGCCGCGCACCTGGCGTTCGACACCGCGCGAACGTTGAACGACAAGAGGGGTAGAGGTTTTGTCCATGGCGAGAATGTAGAGCTGCCGTCGGCGCCTTCAAAGGGCTGCGATTTGCACGCTGGCTTGAAAGCGATTGAATGGCCGAGCTTCCCATCTCGCAGGCTCCCCACGATCGCGGTGTAATACCAACCCGTCCACTCCCGACCTAGCCCCCATGAAGCTCTACTACAGCCCCGGCGCCTGTTCCCTGTCGCCTCACATCGTGCTTCGCGAAGCCGGCCTCGCCTTCGAGCCGGTGCTTGCCAGCACCAAGACCCACCAGCTGCAGGACGGCACCGACTACTACACCATCAACCCGAAGGGCTACGTGCCGCTGCTCGAGTTCGACAATGGCGAGCGCCTCACCGAAGGCCCGGCGATCCTGCAATACATCGCCGACAAGGTGCCCGAGAAGAAGCTCGCTCCGCCGTACGGCACGATGGAGCGCTACCGCGTGCAGGAGTGGTTGAACTTCATCACCAGCGAGCTGCACAAGGGCTTCGGGGTGCTGTTCAACCCGGCAATGCCCGACGAAGCGAAGGACGTGATGCGAACCAGGCTGGGCGGCCGGCTGAAGTGGGTCGACGCGCAGCTCGAAGGCAAGCAGTACCTGATGGGCGACAGCTTCACGCTGCCCGACGCGTATCTGTTCACCGTGACGAACTGGGGCAAGTTCGTCGGCGTCGACACCTCCGAGCTGAAGAACCTCACGGCGTTCCAGGCGCGCATGGCGGCGCGCCCCGCGGTTCAGGAGGCGATGAAGGCCGAAGGGCTGGTGAAGTGAAAGCACTCGCCGCCTGCGTCGGCCCCGCGCTCGCCGCAGCCGCTCTCGCGGCGGGCGCGGCCGCGCCGGCGGCGGGTCACTACGACGCACAGCTGTGCGTCGCCACGAGCCCGGCGGGGCCGAGCTGCGGGCCGGCCGAGGTCGAGTTGCGTGCGAACGGCGACGCGCGCGTGCGCATCGCCGACATCGTCTACCGGTTGCAGCTCAACAGCAGCCAGGTCGAGGTGGTGTTGATGCAAGGCACCATGCAGCTCGACGAATTCGTCGCGAGCTACGAATGGGTCGGCCGCTCGCTGCTGTTTGCCGACAAGGACAAGAACGCCCGCTACGAGGTCAAGCTGGGCGATCGCCGCTCGCGCTAGGCTCGCTAGGCGAGGTGCGCCGCCGCGAGAAGCGCCTTCGTGTACGGCTCGCGTGGCGCCTCGAACAAGGCCTGCGCTTCGCCTTCTTCGATCACGTCGCCGTCTTTCATCACCATCACGCGGTGCGACATCGCGCGCACCACCGCAAGGTCGTGGCTGATGAAGACGTAGCTCATCCCGTAGTGGCGCTGCAGATCGGCGAGCAGCTTGAGCACCTGCTGCTGCACCGAGACGTCGAGCGCCGACGTGGGCTCGTCGAGCACGAGCACCTCGGGGCGCAGCACGACAGCCCGCGCGATCGAGATGCGCTGGCGCTGCCCGCCGGAGAACTCGTGCGGATAACGCTGCAGCACATCCGCCACGCCGTGGCGCTCGCTCAGGCCCACCTCGTCGAGCATCGCGAGCACCATCTTCTCGCGCTCCGCGGCCGAGAGGTCGGCGCGGTGCAGCGCGAGCCCTTCGCCGACGATCTGCCCCACCGTCAGGCGCGGGCTCAGCGAGGCGAACGGGTCCTGGAAGACGACCTGCATACGCTTGCGCATCGCGCGCAGCGCGCCGCGATCGGCGTTGTCGATGCGCGCGCCGCCCATCTGCACTTCACCGGCCGAGATCGGCTGCAGCGCGAGCAGCGCCATGCCGAGCGTGGTCTTGCCAGAGCCGGACTCGCCGACAATGCCCAGCGTCTCGCCGCGCTTGAGCGCCAGCGTGGCGCTGCGCACCGCGAGGAAGTGGCGCTTGGAGAACCAGCCGGCGCTGCTCGTGAAGGTCACGCCCACGCCGCGGCCTTCGACGAGCGTGGGCGCGTCGTCCGCCAGCGGCTGCACGACGCGCTGCGGCCGGCTCGCCAGCAGCTTCTTGGTGTACGCGTGCTGCGGATTGCTGAACACCGCGCCCGTCTCGCCCATCTCGACGAGCTTGCCGCGTTCCATCACGCCGACGCGGTGCGTGAAGCGCCGCACCAGGTTCAGGTCATGCGTGATGAACAGCAGCGCCATGTGCATCTCGGCTTGCAGCTCGTCGAGCAGCGCGAGGATCTGCGCCTGGATGGTCACGTCGAGCGCGGTGGTCGGCTCGTCGCAGATCAGCAGCTTGGGCTTGCAGGCAAGCGCCATTGCGATCATCGCGCGCTGCCGCTGGCCGCCCGAGAGCTGATGCGGGTAGGCATCGACGCGCTGCTGCGGCTCCGGGATGCCGGTGCGTGCGAGCAGCTCGACCGCACGCGCACGCGCCTCGTTCTTGCGCAGCCCTTCGTGCAGCTCGAGCACCTCGCCGATCTGGTTGCCCACCGTGTACAGCGGGTTCAGCGCCGTCATCGGCTCCTGGAAGATCATCGCGATGTCGGCGCCGCGGATGCCGCGCATCTCGCGCTCCGACTTCTTCATCAGGTCGGCGCCCTCGAAGCGGATTGCGCCGGTCGTGATCGCCGCGTCGACCAGCCGCAGCACAGACAGCGCGGTGATCGACTTGCCCGAGCCCGACTCGCCGACCAGCGCGAACTTCTCGCCTGGTGCGATGCTGAACGACACGTCGTTCACGACCGTGCTCGCGCCGAAGCGCACGCTCAGGTGTTCGACGTCCAGAAGCGGAGGGCGGCTGCTCATGATTTGCGGGTGTCGAAGGCGTCGCGCAGCGCGTCACCGATGAAGGTCAAGAGCAGCATCGTCACCACCAGCACCGCAAAGGTCGGGAAGATGATCCACCACGCATCGAGGTTGGCCTTGCCCTGACGCAGCAGATCGCCGAGCGAGGGTGTGGTCGGCGGGACGCCGATGCCGAGGAAGTCGAGCGAGGTCAGCGCGATGATCGCGCCGCTCATGCGAAACGGCAGGAACGTGATCACCGGCGTCAGCGAGTTCGGCAGCACGTGGCGAAAGATGATCTGCCAGTTCGACAGCCCGAGCGCGCGCGCCGCCTTGACGAACTCGAGGCCGCGGTTGCGCAGGAACTCGGCTCGCACGTAGTCGGACAGCCCGAGCCAGCCCCACAGCGAGAGCAGCACCAGCAGCAGCAGCAGCGAGGGATCGAAGATCGACGCGAAGATGATCAGCAGGTAGAGCTCGGGCACCGCGCCCCAGATCTCGAAGATGCGCTGCAGGAACAGGTCGACCTTGCCGCCGAAGTAGCCTTGCAGCGCGCCCATCAGCACACCGATGACAGTGCCGACGAGCGTCAGCGCGAACGCGAACCAGATACTGACGCGAAACCCGTAGAGCAGCCGCGCGACTATGTCATGGCTGTCCTGGTCGGTGCCGAGCCAGTTCTCGGCCGTCGGTGGGGATGGGCTCGGCACCTTCTGGAAGTAGTCCTGCGAATTGGCCGTGTGCGCATTCAGCGTGAAGAAGGCCCAGTTGCCGGGCTTCTTGAACTGCTCGACGATGAACGTGTCCTTCCAGTCGGTCGGCGTCGTGAAGTCGCCGCCGAATCGCGTCTCGGGCTGATTCTTGAAGAGCGGGAAGAACAGCTCGCCGTTGTAGCGCGCGACCAGCGGCCGGTCGTTGCTGATCAGCTCGGCGAAGGTCGACAGCGCCAGCAGCACGACGAAAAGCCACAGCGACAGATACCCCAGGCGATTGCGCTTGAAGCGTGCCCAGGCCCGCTGGTTGGGCGACTGGTGCTTGGCTCCGGCCGCAACCACGACCGGGGCATCGACCGAAGTCGGGGGCAAGGGGGTGACGATGCTGCTCATCTCTCGCCCCTCTCACTTGCCCACATGGGAGAACTGAACGCGCGGATCGACCACGACATACAGCAGATCCGAGATCAGCTTCACCACCAGCCCGATCAGCGTGAAGAGATACAGCGCACCCAGCACGACCGGGTAGTCGCGCCGCACGACAGACTCATACGACAGCAAGCCGAGGCCATCGAGCGAGAACAGCGTTTCGATCAGCACCGAGCCGGCGAAGAAGGCACCGACGAACGCCGACGGAAACCCGGTGATCAGCGGGATCAGCGCGTTGCGGAAGATGTGCTTGAACAGCACGCGCTTTTGCGAAAGGCCCTTGGCCCGCGCGACCAGCACGTACTGCTTGCGCATCTCCTCGACGAAGGTGTTCTTGGTCAGCATCGTCACGATCGCGAAGCTGCCGATCACCATGCAGATCAGCGGCAGCGTGATGTGCCAGAAGTAGTCGGCAATGCGCGCAGGCCAGCCCAGGTCGACCCAGTTGTCGGAGGTGAGCCCGCGCAACGGGAACACCTCGAAGAAGCTGCCCCCGGCGAACAGCACGATCAGGAACAGGCCGAGCACGAAGCCGGGAATCGCGTAGCCGATCAGCACGACGAGCGTGGTCAACGCATCGAAGCGCGAGCCTTCGCGCACCGCCTTGAGCACACCGAGCGGAATCGAGATCAGGTAGGAGAACAGGAACGTCCAGAGGCCGAGGCTGATCGAGACCGGCAGCTTCTCCTTGATCAGCGCCCACACCGGCTTGTTCTGCAGGAAGCTGCGGCCCAGGTCGAAGCGCAGGAAGTTGCCGATCATCTCGACATAGCGCACGTGCGCCGGCTTGTCGAAGCCGTAGAGCTTCTTCAATTCGGCCACTTGACGCGCCTCGCTGTCGCGGCCGGCCTTGTAGCCGCTGTCGCCCTGGCCGGCCCGTGCTTCGGCCATCAGCGTCTCCACCGGGCCGCCCGGCACGAACTGGATCACGATGAACGTGATCGTCAGCGCGCCAAGCAAGGTGGGAATGATCAGCAGCAGGCGTTTGAGGATGTAGCTCAGCATCGCATGTCTCTCGTCGTTCTCGTGGTCCGGGGCCTACTGGCCCGGTCGGCGCTTGGCCGGATCCTTGATCCACCACGTCGAGATCGGCCAGGCGATCTG
>Ga0075370_10001027_pt1 | contig 11596 bp, 7 predicted proteins | sample EndMethybrTD3035_FD_71398 | JGI IMG/M metagenome (GOLD analysis project Ga0075370, IMG submission 71398) | Populus endosphere microbial communities from Tennessee, USA - Endosphere MetaG P. TD hybrid TD303-5 | ecosystem: Host-associated > Plants > Roots > Endosphere | place: USA: Tennessee... | reverse complement strand
TATCTCTATGTGGGGTTCTGGGTCGAAGAGCCGTTCGTCGAGGCCAAACTCACCGAGCGCGACTCGACCATCTGGAGCGAGAACGACGTCGAGGTGTTCGTTGCCGGACGCGATGCCTACTACGAGCTCGAGCTCAATGCTCTTGGCACCATCTACGAAGCGTTCTTCGTGTGGCAGGATGCCTATGAGCGGGGTGGCTATAGCGAGGCGCCCGACCTGTCGCGTACGGCCGACGGTTTCAAGCCCTGGAACGGCGTCGGCTTCGACGCGCACCCGCGCGGGCCCCGGCTCGGTTTCTTCCGCTGGGACTTGCCCGGCCTCAGGGCGGCTGCCGCGGTCGACGGCACGATCAACGACAATGCCGATCGCGACCGTGGCTGGACGGCGGAGATCGCACTCCCCTGGAGCGGCATGGAGGCGCTGGCGCGCGGCGATGGCCGCGCCCTGCCGCCGCGTGACGGCGACGTGTGGCGGATGGATTTTTCCCGCTTCAACACCTACCGGGAAGCGCCGCCGGCCGAGGACTCCGGCGGCTGGGCCTGGAGCGCCCACGGCATCTGGGACTCCCATATCCCGGAACTCTTCCCTTACATCCATTTTTCGACGCGAACGGTTGGCGAGCACACTTAGAAGCTGCAAAAGAGTGCGGGCAGATGGACCGCCAGCGCACCCCTATGAGCTGGTCGGTAGATGAAGGCATGGCGACACCCCAGGTCGCGGTGCCCCGAAGCACGTTGGAACAACGCTCCAACTCATGGGTGCGACATTCTGGCACACCCATTTGGGAGTATCGCTAGGGATATTCCGAGAGGCTGAGCCCCCCGGATTTGCTGGATGTTAACGTTGATCATCTTGAATGGGCAACGGGAATGCACACCCATCGCCTGTTCCAGAAGGACCACCCCGCCTATGTCTCCCAAATCGCTGTTTCGGCTGCCGGAGCTCAAGCTCCGGGGCAAAATCATTTTGGCTGCTGCGGCCATCTTTTCGGTCGCACTCGCCGTCTCGCTTTTCTACGTCGTGTCCACGGCACGGCAGAAAGATTTGACCACTGCCGACGCGACTCTGGCGGCACTCGCCGACAACCGCTCGGACGACATCCGCATATGGCTCGAACGCTACGCGACCTTCGCTGAGGCGACCGCCGGCACTGCCGAAGCGATCATCGGTAACCCCGACTCGTCGCTGAAGACCTTTGCAGGCGTCGCCGAGCACGCAGCTACCGACGTTCCGGACGCCCTGGGTGTTCTCATCATGTTCGGCCCCAGCGCCGGCCTCAATACACGCGCCGACTTCGTCACCTCCGGCTTCGGCTTCGCCGACGGGTATGCGGGCGTCTACGCGACGCGCCAGGCCGCCGGCCAGCCGGTCGTCGTCACCACGATCGAAGACAAGACGGGCGCGGGTTACCCCTGGTTCGACAGCGGCCTCGCCGCCGGCCAGGACGTGACCGGTCCTTCGGTCACCGGAGAAGTGCTCTACACGTCCGTTCAGGCACCGATCCATGACGCTTCGGGGAAGCCCGTCGGGCTCGCGATCGTGCCGTTCGACGGCAAGACGCTGACCACGCTCATAGGCGCCGAACCGCCGCTCGGCGTCGGCTTCTTCGGCGTCGTCAACGCCGAAGGTGTGTGGGTGATGCACCCCGATCCGAAACTGCTTGGCACCAAGGCCTCGGACCAGCCCGAGAATGCCTGGGTCGGCGATACCGTCAAGGCGCTCGACGCGTCCACGACCGGGACCTACCAGTCTAACGGCGCAGGTCCCGACGGCATGGTGTGGAGCCTCACGGCGCAGCGCATCGACCTGCCCGGCAGCCAACGCTCGTGGACGGCCTTGGTCGCCGTGCCGCAAGCGGTCCTCCTCACTGCATCCGACGCCATGCTGCGCAACATCCTCATTGGTGGTGCAGTAATCCTTGCCGTCGGTCTCGTCGCCTTCTTCTTCCTCGGCAACTCGATCGCCAAGCCCGTCAACCGGATGACCGGCGTGATGCGCAAGATCGCCGACGGCGACTACGCGCTCGAGGTGCCTTACGCCAAGCGCCGCGACGAAATCGGCGCCATGGCCATGGCCGTCGAGGTGTTCCGCGAGAACGGGCTGAAGGTGCATCAGATGACGGAGGCGGAAGCCGCCCGCATCATCAGCGACCAGCAGCGTCGCATGGAAATGATGGCCGAGCTCCGCCGCGCCTTCGGTGACGTGGTCGATGCCGCGGTGGCGGGCGACTTCAAGCGTCGGGTCGACACCGAATTCCCCGATGCCGAACTCAACGCCATCGCCCAGTCGATCAACAACCTGGTTGCGACTGTCGATCGCGGCCTCGGCGAAACCGGCGACGTCCTCGCTGCGCTTGCCGACACGCAATTGAGTAAACGCGTCGAGGGCAGTTATGACGGTGCCTTCGCCCGCCTCAAGACCGACACCAATGCGGTCGCTGAAAAGCTCACCGAGATCGTCGGCCAGCTCAAGGGCACCTCGCGGTCGCTGAAGCTCGCGACGGGTGAGATCCTGAGCGGCGCCAACGATCTCAGCGAGCGCACGACCAAGCAGGCATCGACCATCGAGGAGACGTCGGCGGCGATGGAGCAGCTGGCAACGACCGTGGAACAGAACGCCAAGCGCGCCAGCGATGCCAGCGGCGTTGCCGCCACCGTCACCCGGACCGCCGAAGAAGGTGGGCAGGTGATGGGAGCGGCCAACGACGCGATGGAGCGGATCACGGCCTCCTCGGGCAAGATCAGCAACATCATCGGGCTCATCGACGACATCGCTTTCCAGACGAACCTCCTCGCCCTCAATGCCTCGGTGGAAGCGGCGCGCGCCGGCGAAGCGGGCAAGGGCTTCGCGGTAGTGGCCGTCGAAGTGCGTCGCCTGGCCCAATCGGCGGCGCAGGCGAGCTCGGAGGTCAAGGGGCTGATCGAGCAATCGGGCTCGGAGGTTGCGAGCGGATCCAAGCTCGTCGCCGACGCCGCGCAGAAGCTGACGGCAATGCTTGAAGCTGCCCGCGCCTCGAGCGAGCTGATGGACGGCATCGCCCGCGAGAGCCGCGACCAGGCCTCGGCGATCGATGAGGTCACCACTGCCGTCCGCCAGATGGATGAGATGACCCAGCATAATGCGGCGCTGGTCGAGCAGATCAATGCCTCGATCGAGCAGACCGAGAGCCAGGCCAACGAGCTCGATCGCATCGTCGACATCTTCACAATCGAAGAGAGCAACCACCGCGCTGCGGCGCCCGTTGCGGTGTCGCCCAAAGGGGGCACCGCCAGGTCGCTGCAGAAACGCGTGACGCAGGCGGCGAAGTCCTACCTCACGCGGGGCAGCACTGCGATCGATCCGGACTGGTCCGAGTTCTAGTCGAAGACGGCGCTCGCCTCACATCGTTGGGGCGAGCGCAAACAAACGCAGTGCGGAACGCGAGATGGGGATGCGTTCCGCACTGCCACCGGGTGTGACCCGGATCCCTAGAGCGGTTGGCTGAGCGATACCTCTTGGGATCGTTCAGGCCAGAGCACAAAGAAGCCCTAGACCGCCGTCGTGGGGTCGATCATCCGCACCACTTCGGTGATGCGGTTGGCCGGAAAGCCACTGATGCGCGCATGCTCGCGGATCGCCGTTTCGTCCTCGGCAAGATAGATGCAGAACGTGCCGTTACCGATCACGTAGGAATGCTCCCACTGCACCCGCGGCGCCAGTTTACTGAGCGCCGAGTTCGAGGTCTTTGCGGCGTTGCAGAAGCCCCGGTCGTCATTGGCGCCGAAGCCGGGCACCTCGCGTTCGATTACGTAGCGTTTCATAGTCTCGTGTCCTTGTTGTCGACGGGTTGACTCACTTGGGAAGCGGTGCGGCGTCACAGGAGACGTCGGGATTCATGTCGGCGAAGGCGCCGGTCGGATTCTGCCGCCAGGCCCAGACATGCAATTCGTAGAAGGCTGGCAGGCCGTAGCGGTTGGGCGCGTTGGTGAAGCTGAACAAGTGCCCGCCGAGCTCGGCCGGTCCCTTGGGCGTGATGTATTCCACCGCGATCAGCTCCAGGCTGCCATCCGCTTTGGGCTCGTACATCACAGCCTCGGGGCGAGCGATGTCGATCGCCTCATCGTTGATGAGATCGCCGTTCACATAGTGGATCCCCATGGCACCTCCCTCAATTCCCGAAACGCACGGGATCGGCGCGTAACCCTCCTTGGTGGCCACCGCAACGTCCGCAAAGCGCGCATTGGCCTCCCGCACGCTGTCAGCCAGCGGGTTGCCGCCGGCAACCATCGCGCCGGCTTCATGCGCCAGGGCCTGGGCGCCACCGAGCGCGGTGACGAGCAGGGCCCCGGCCAATAGCCGGCGAGCCGGTCCGATCCGCCTGACCGTGCTCCGCCCATTATGCGCAACAGAACGACGCACCGGATTAATCCCGTCGATTGGTAAAGTCATCATATGATTCCTGTATTGACCATTGAATGCGTCCGGGCGAAAGGTATCGCCTCGGTGGGGGCAACCATCTAATCGGACCACCAGCAATGACCATGATCGAAACGCCGTCCGAATTGACCGGAACGCCGTCTCGCACGATGAGTGCAACGGCGACGACGCTCTTGTCCGACGTGCTCGCCCGGATCAGGCTGACTGGAGCGTTGTTTCTTAAAGGCGATTACAGCGCGCCCTGGGCCTTCGACTCTCCAGGCTCGTGTGCTCTCGTCGACCTCCTGGCACCGGGCGCCGAGCGGCTGATCGTCTTTCACGTGGTGCGTCGCGGGCATTTGTGGATCAGCGCCGGCGGCCACCACATGGAGTTCGACGCGGGCGACCTTGCCATTTTGCCCGCCTCGCATCGCCATCTGATGGGCAGCGAGCAAATGGTCGAGCCGGTACAGATCAGCGAGCTGCTGCCGCCGGCTCCATGGAATGAGATTCCAATCCTGCGGCATGGTGGCGACGGCGAGGCGACCGAGCTGGTCTGCGGCTATTTCCGTTGCGACGAGCTGCTGTTCAATTCGTTCTTGCGCAGTCTGCCGCCGCTGCTGAAAATCCGACCGGTCGGCACCACGGCCGCATTGCTGGAAGCGGCGCTGAGCCGGGCCCTCGAGGACGGTGCTGACTCGAGCGCGGTTCGTTTGCCAGAGCTGCTGCTAGTCGAAGCGCTGCGGCTCTACTCGTCGGACGCGCCATCCAGCACCGGCTGGCTCGCGGCAACCAACGATCCGATCGTGAGTCGGGCCCTCAAGCTCATTCACGACGACCCGTTGCGCAACTGGACGGCCGACGACCTGGCACGCGCCGCGGCGACGTCGCGCTCGGTGCTGGGAGAACGATTCCGGGCTCTGCTCGGCCAGTCGCCGATCCACTATCTGGTCGAGTGGCGCATGCAGCTCGCGGCCAATCTGCTGGTCAGTACCGAACTCAGGCTCGCGGCGATCGCTGAGCGCGCCGGCTACGGCTCGGAGGCGGCCTTCAGCCGTGCCTTCCACCGCCATGTCGGAATGTCGCCGGCCCAATGGCGCTCGACGGCACCCCAGCGCAGCGGCGCCGCTGCCGCTTGACGGGATGGGGTGCTCCGGCGGAGCTTGCTCCGCCGGAGTGTCGTTCTTGCTAGGGCTGCCCCACGCCAGCGGGGCTCTCGCCCGGCGCCAGCAGATAGCGCCAGACCAACGCACCGATGGCGCCGCCGATCAGCGGCGCGACGATGAACAGCCACACCTGGCCCATCGCCCCATTGGTCGCAAAAATCGCCGCGGCGATCGAGCGGGCGGGGTTGACTGAGGTGTTGGTCACCGGGATCGAAATCAGATGGATCAGCGTCAGTCCGAAGCCGATGGTGAGCGGCGCAAAGCCGGCGGGCGCCGCCTTGCTGGTCGAGCCGAGGATGATCAGCAGGAACACTGCCGTCAGCACGATCTCGGTGAGCAGTGCGGCGACCATCGAATAGCCGCCCGGTGACAGCTCGCCGTAGCCATTGGAGGCAAAGCCGCCGGCAGTGAAGTCCGCCTTGCCCGAAACGATAAGATAGAGCACCGCGGCGCCGGCGATGCCGCCCACGATCTGGACGATCCAGTAGCCGATCAGATCCTTCCATTCGAACCGGCCCGCCAGCGCGAGACCGAGCGAGACAGCGGGGTTGAAGTGGCCGCCCGAAATGCCGCCCACGGCGTAGGCCATGGTGAGCACCGTGAGGCCGAAGGCGAAAGAGACGCCGACAAAGCCGATGCCCACTTCGGGGAAGCCGGCCGCGAGTAGCGCGCTGCCGCAGCCCCCGAACACAAGCCAGAACGTGCCGATGAACTCGGCGGAGAGTTTTCGTAACATGCAGTGCCCCTTAGAGGTGATTTCCCACGCCTAGAGGGCTAGCGCGATGCCGCTGCGCCGAGAATCCGGCGTGACGGGGTTACACACCGGGGATTTTGGGTCCGGAAGGTCTAAATCTGCCTCGCCCTCATCCAAACGGATGAGGACAAACAACTATTGGGAGAGCACGCTCCGGTTCAGCTTGCGCTGCAGGAGACGACGGTGGTCGACACAATCGCGCCGGACCAATCGACGATCGAGTCGATCTTCGAGAACCAGATTTTCACCGGAACGATCGATACCGCCGGTGACATCGACTGGATCAAGATCACTGTCTCTGCGGGCGTCCACAGCTTCAATCTCATCGGCGATCCCTTCTTCGGCAACGCCATCACCGATCCCGTGCTGCGTCTCTACAGCAGCGGCGGCTCGCTCCTGAAGGTGGATGATGACAATGGCTTTGGGTCCAATTCGTACTTCCAGTACACCTTCGCCCAGCCCGGCACGTACTATGTCGGCATCTCCGGTTTTTCCAGTTACACAGGCGACTATCGGATGACCGCCACCAACGGCGATGTGGGCGGCGACACCTCGACGCAAGCGAGCATTCTGCCCGGCATGTCGTTGGGCGGCTACCTGGAGCCGGCTTCTCCAGCCGACATCAACCATCCCCTTGGCATACCTGACCAGGATTGGTATCGCATTCAGTTGGTCGCGGGGCGCACTTACACGATCTCAATCGAGCCCAATCCTGGCGTCGACGGTCCCAATAGCGATCCTATAGAGCCGGCGCCGAGCGTGTGGGCTTCCGTCATGGATGCGAGCGGCACCCAGGTGCTGGCACAGGGACACTCTGTTGACGAAGGCGATCCGGCAGACCCGTTCCAATTTATCCCGTCGACCTCGGGCACCTATTACGTCGTTGCGTCGACGCCCGACCCTTACACGGCCAACTACTTTCTAAGCATCAGCGGCCCAATTGACGTCAACCACCGGCCGAGCGGCAGCAACAAAACGATCACCATCGCCGAGGATCAGGTCTACGCCTTCACCGCTGGCGACGTGGGATATTCCGATGTCGACGGTCACTCGATGTACGGCGTCCGTATCGCGAGCCTGCCGGCCCTGGGAGCACTGACTTACTTCTCCAGCGCTGCGCATGTGGGGGACTTCGTCTGGCCCGCCAATCTCAAATGGACCCCGCCCGCCAATTTCAGCGGTACGACCAGCTTCACTTTCCAGGTGCGCGACAGCGCGCCCGCAACTTCGGAGTCGGGGTTCGATCTTGATCCCAACACGATTACGATCAACGTGACGCCGGTCGACGATGCTCCAGTGATCAACTCCAATGGCGGTGGTGACAGCGCGACCGTCCTCGTCACCGAGAACAATTCGGGCGTCGCGACCGTGCAGGCGACTGACGTGGACAGCGCAGTCGGCTACTTCGTTTCAGGCACCGATGCCGCACTCTTCAAAATGGCCTCGAACGGTGTTCTGAGCTTCAAGTCCGCGCCCGACTACGAAGCAGCCACAGACGCAAACCACGACAACACCTACGACGTGACGGTATTGGCGACCAGCGGCGCGCTGAGCGACACCCAGCTGATGCATATCATCCTGCAGAATGCAGGCGGCGCGACGATCACCGGTGGCAAGAAGAGTGAAACGGTCGATGCGACGCACAAGATGGGCGGCCAGTACGCCACAATCGAGGAAGATGTGATCAACGGCAAGGCCGGCAACGACAAGGTAAATGGCCTGCGTGGCAACGACACGCTGACGGGCGGCAAGGGCGACGACAAGTTCGTGTTCAGCGCCAAGCTTGGCGCCGGCAATGTGGACACCATCACCGACTTTGCGCACGGCCACGACAAGCTTCTGCTCGACGACGCCATCTTCAAAGCAATCGGAAGCTCATTGAGCAGTGCCGAGTTCTACGCACATTCGAAGGCCACCAAGGCCCACGACAGCACCGATCGGCTCATTTACGACACCAAGCATGGGAAGTTGTACTACGACAATGACGGGCAGGGCGGTCACGCCTCCGTTCTGATCGCAGTGCTGAGCCATCATCCTACTCTCAGCACTGGCGACTTTCTGATCGCTTAGGCCCGGCTCCATCCACTGGCTCGTCTCACACCGACGGCGCCACGTCCTGTGCCAGTCTCACCAGCCCCGCGCGGCTGCTTTGGTGGGTTTTTTGGTAGATCCTCGCCAGATGCGTCTTCGCCGTAGCTGAAGAAATGCTGAGCTCGGTGCCAATCTCGGTGAAGCTCTGGCCGCTGACGACAAGTGCAAAGATACGAGCCTCGGCGGGAGTGAGGTCGAACAAAACGCTGAGGATTTCGGCCGATGTCGCCGGGCCGCTCGCTGAGTCTGCGACAAAGACGGCCGCCACAGCCGAAAGCGGGGTGTTCGCGCCACTCCGGCGCTCGAGCGGCATTACCTGCAGCACGAGTGGGCTGCCGTCGAGCCGGCGCGCCGGAACGCCCATGCCTTTGCTGCCGGCGGTAGCGTCGCCGGCGGTCTCAATGGCGCGCTGCAGTGCGCCATGAACGACCTCGCTGACGAGCTGCAGCTCCCCTCCTCCCGCGCTTTGGATCGGGTCGCCTGCCGCCAGCATTGCGCTTGCGACGCGATTGGCGTGCACGACGTGGCGTTTCCGATCGACCAGCACGACGCCGGCAGGTGAGGCATCGAGGGTCTCTGCGAATGTCGTGGCCGTCGCCGTCGACGTCTCGAGCACCCTGCTGATGACGACAGCCCGGCGCAGATGCGGCGCAAGGATGCGCAGCTCATCGATCTCCGCCTCAGTCAATGGCGGTGCCGAGAGGTGGCGGCCAAACGCCAGATTGGCCACAGTCCGCGCGTCCCGGGCGAGGACGATCGCCACAGCATCATCGATCCCCTGCGGCGCCATGAAGTGCCGGTAGTAGAGATTGTCGTTCCAATTCCGGCGCCCCATCAGCTGAGAATGGACGATCGGCTCTTCGAGCGGAACCCTGCTGATCTGCTCCCAACCACCCCACAGCTCGAGAACTTGGAGACCGTAGGCATGGATAACAGGGACCATCTCGTTCGGTATCTCGACTGCAACGTGCAGCACCGACTCGTTGGTGCGGCCATCATTGACGCCAAGAATGGCGTTATAGAAGCGATAGCGTTGCCTGATGCGGTCTAGTGTGTCGTGCCAGCGTGTCGAATCGATCACGCAGTCATAGATGGCGCCGATCAGCTCATCGAGGCTGTCGGGATCGAGCGAAGACGTCTCGGCCATGGGCCTACCGAGCGAAGATCACGCCCAATCTCAGACGAAAACGTAACTGTTGTCACGTTAATTGTTAGAAGGCGATCAAAAGACGGCGCTAGACGATCAGGAAGTCGCCGTGATCGAGCGTCGGCGCGTGCTTGAGCGTCGCGAACAGGATGGCGGCAGCACCACCCTTGCCATCCCTGTCATAGTACAAATCGCCGGTGGTCTTGTCGTAGACGACCCGATCGTCCTTATCGTGAGCCTTGGTGGCGCCTGCCTTGGCGTAGAACTCGCCTGCGGTCAAAGTGCTGCTCCCGACCACTTTGAAGAACTTGTCGTCGAGCGCGAGCACGTCTTTGTCGTGCTTGAAGTCCGCGATGATGTCGGCATTGCCCGCGCCGAGCTTTGCAGAAAAGACGAAGCGATCAGCGCCGCCCCGGCCGCGGAGCAGATCGTTGCCGCCGCGGCCAGTCAGCCAATTGCCGAAGCTGTCGCCGACGAGCCGGTCACCGGCCGCACCGCCCACGACATTCTCGATGTTGAGGATGACGTCTTCGGCCTTGCCGTCAACGCTCACCCCCGCTGCCGCGGAACCTGCGAGCGCAACATCGATCGGCCGGTAACGATTGGAGTAATCGACGGTGTCGAGGCCGTCGCCACCGTTGAGCCGGTTCTCCCTGAGGCTCCCCTGTAGCCAATCGTCGCCCGAGCCAGACTTGGCATTCTCGATCCACACGCCATTGGCAATGGTGAAGCCGCCGCGCACGCCCTTGACGTACGATACGACACCGCCACCTTCATCCGTGTATTCGAGCGTTGCCGCCTGAAGGCTGATGACGGCGTCCTTGCTACCCGTGTAGCGGATCGTATCGACGCCGCCGGTGTCCCAGATCGCCTTGAACGCCGTTCCAGACTTGTCCGAACCGGGCAGTGTGTAGCTGGTGTTGCCAGTTGCGTGTGCAGCCGCACCATAGAGCTGTTGCAGCATGGCGATGTCGAAGGTCATCAAGCCGGACGGCCAGCCCCAGTCGTAGGTCGGACTGACGTCAACTCCCGGCTGTGTTATCCAGCCGTCATTATAGGACATCGCGGTGTAGATGCCCTGGTTGAGGTCCTTGTAGCCGAGCGTTTCCAGGTCGTCGGCGCCCCACATCACCTGTGTCCCATAGCGGCCTTCGCTGTGTGGGTGCTTCAGGCCGAGGCTGTGGCCAAGCTCGTGGACCAGCGTGATGTAGCCGTAGCCTCCGGGCTTGAGGCTTTCGGCGGTCCATGACGCATGCGCACTGTTGAAGACGCCAATTCCATCGAGGTCGTAGACCGATCCGTCATACTCGAGCTCGCCGCCACCCATCCGCCAATAGCCAAGGATAACGCCAGGGCCATCGTCGTCGAGGCCAGTGTGCGGTTCATTGTTGTTCTTGAGCATGGCGAAATCTGCCTGCTCGATGCTCGAGACTATGTTGAAGTCCACATTGGCGACGCGCTCGAACTCGGAGAGAGCGGCGGCGACGGCGGCCCGTTCGTCGGCTGTCCACCTACGGCTGGTGAATGCTCCATCGCCATCGTCCGCTTCAACGCCGCCGGCGCCAAGAAAGACGTCGATCACCGCGGTTTCACCAGGATCATGGGGCGCGACGTAACCATGGTCGTCGAGGGAGTAATGTGGAACCTTCGTCCACGAAGTCGAATCCACGGAGCCGAACGAAACTGAGTAGGTGCCGGAAACCTCCGCCGACAGACCCCCGATGCTCACATAGAACGTGCCAGCCTCTCCGGAGTAATGGCTCAAGGTATCGGTGCCGGTCTCGATAAGCTCGCCATTGGAGTCGAACAACTGAAGAAACACGTGTGACACGCGCCCCCCGACCCCATCGAGGTTGATCGAGAAGGTCGCGATTTCTCCCGCGCGGAAGTCGACCTTGTAGAGATCATCATCTATCGCCGGATCCGCCGTGATCCTCCCAATTGCCGGTGAGGAGAGCAGATTGAGCATCGGACTGGCCGTGTCGATTGTTTCGCCCGGATCCTCGGCGACACGAAGCAGATACTCGGCGGAACCGTACTGAG
>Ga0075370_10001026_pt1 | contig 11604 bp, 9 predicted proteins | sample EndMethybrTD3035_FD_71398 | JGI IMG/M metagenome (GOLD analysis project Ga0075370, IMG submission 71398) | Populus endosphere microbial communities from Tennessee, USA - Endosphere MetaG P. TD hybrid TD303-5 | ecosystem: Host-associated > Plants > Roots > Endosphere | place: USA: Tennessee... | reverse complement strand
CACGGACGACGCGTGGCGCAGCCAGCTGGCGGCCGAGGTCCGCGCCGATCTCGCGCAGCTCGAAGCCTCCCCTTCCGCCGCGGCTTACTGCGACATCGTTCCGGTGCAGCGCCAGATGGCCGTGGTACTGGGTGTCCAGCAGGTGCTCGGGACGGCACCGAATGCCGCCGCCGCGGCCGTACCGGCCCCGCTGCGGCGCATGACACGCGCCGAAGGCCAGGCCTCGATCGCCGCGCTCGACGAGGTGCAGCTCGTCGTCGAAAGCATCCTTAGCGACGAGTGGGAGAACTGGGGCAATCCGCGCCGCTTCCAGGGTTTGCCGCCGAGGCCCGAGCAGTGCGTGCCGTCCAGCTCGGTGTACGGCGGCTCGTGGATCCTGAACCGCAATGCGGCGCAGTTCGTGGCCAGCCACGGGTTGTCGGTCACCGACGACGGCGGCTGCTGGTATGTGGCGACCGACGGGGCCGCCGATGTGGCATCAGGCAGCGACGAGGATCAGCAGTAACCGATGCGGCGGTACCACTCGATCGCGTCGCGCAACGTCTCGTCGAGTGCGCGCGGCAGCGCGCCGAGCGCACGCTGTTCGGCGCTCGGCGGCATCGGGTAGCTGTCGAGCACGAGCAGCGGGCCGATCGCCGGCAGCGGCGAGGGGCGCCCGATGAGGGCCCATCCCGCTTCGGCGCCGAGGGCGGCCGCCACGGCCAGCCGGGCCGGCACGCGCAAGCGCGGTGCCGATGCGCCGGCCAGTGCGCAGACCCGCGCCGCGAGCGTATCGGTGCGGCAGTCGTGCCCCGCCAGCGCGATCGGCCGGCCGAAGCACGACTGCTCGAGTGCGGCACGCAGCGCGATCGCGACATCACGGACGTCGATCACGTTCATGGTCCGCGCGAACATCGCCGGCACCTGGCCGGTCACGAGCAGCGGGACGACGCACAGCCCGCGCGGGCGGCGATCCCAGGGCCCGAGGCAGGCGGTCGGGTTGACGACCGCGGCGCACAGGCCGCCGCGGCCGGCCTCGAGCACCATCGTCTCCATCGCGGCCTTGACCGCGAAGTACGGATGAGCGCGGCGGCGTGCGCGCGCCTCGAGCGCCGCCCACGTGCCTTCGCGTTCGGGACGCGCGAGCGTCGTGTAGCTCGAGACGTGGCCCAGCACGGCGCCTTCGCGGGCGACGCACTCGAGCAGGCTGGCCATGCGCCGACGAGCAGCGTCGAGCGGCGCCCGATCGGACGCGGTGGCGCTTTGGAAGAGGGTGAGCGGGTACGGCGCGGCCGCATCGACGACCAGCTCGTGGCCCGGGACCCAGGCGGCGAGCCGGCCGGGCTGGTCGGCATCGCCGTGCACGATCTCGACGTCGAGCGCCGCGAGCGCTTCGGGGTGCGCCTGTCGCGTCGCGGCCGTCACGCGGCAGCCGCGCCCCAGCAGCTCACGGGTGATCGCGTTGCCGAGGTGGCCGGTCGCACCGAGGACCAGCACGCGGCGTCCGGCGATGCTCAATCGGCCAGCCCGTCGAGCAAGGCGATGGCTTCGTGCAGGTCGTCGGTGTCGCGTGCGTCGCCGGCCTTGTCGATCGCGCAGGCCAGCAGCGCCCGCGCGGGCACGCGGTCCCCGGCCGCGGCCAGCACCCGGGCATGGCTCGCGGCGGCGCGCAGCTCGAAGAGCACGGCCCCCTGGCGCCGCGCGATGTCGATCGCGCGCTGGAAGTCGGCCTGCGCGGCCTGCGGGTCGCGCTCGGCGACGATCTCGCCGCGCAGGCGAAACAGCTCCGCGTCGTAGTAGTGCTCGCTGTGGGCCGCGGCGTGCGCAATCGCCTCGGTGACGGTTGCGAGCGCGGCGTCGCGATCGCCGGCGGCTCGCTGGCCCGCAGCGAGGCCCGCCATGAAGAAGCCGCTGTTGAGTTCGGCACCCGAGGCTCGCCAGGCCGGCAGCGTGGCGCCGAGCAGGCCGACCGCTTCCTGCGCCGCACCGAGCGCAGCCTGGGCCACGCCGAGATGCATGGCCGCGGCCGCCTGCCAGACGCCGAAGCCGTGCCGCGTCGCAATCTCGATCGCCACGCCGGCCTCCTGCGCGGCCTGCTGCGGGTGGCGCCGCAGGTTCTCGAACATCGCGACGAAGCTGTGCGCATACGCCATGTCGAAGGGCCGCTTCGAGGCTTCGGCGCTGCGGACGGCCTCGCGCGCGTGACCCGCCGCCGGTTCGGCTTCGCCGAGCATCCAGCAGACCACCGCGAGCAGCGACATCGCGGCGACTGCCGGATCCTGCGGCGTCGGAAACGCCATGCCGGCCCCACCCTTCGAGCGATAGATGTCGACTGTCTTCAGCAACGCGTCGCGGCCGCGCCGGAGCTCGCCGGCGTAGGCCTGCGTGTAGCCCTGCATCAGGTAGCCCTCGATCAGGAATTCGGCCCGCTGCGTTTCCTCGCCGAGGCGGACCAGGTGCTCGGACAGCTCGCGCGACATCGCCGCGTCGGCGCGCACGATGTACAGCGCGCACAAGCCGCGCAGCACCCAGAACAATTCATCGGTGTCGCCGATCAGCCGGCACAGTTCGCGCGCGCGCTGGTTGGTGGCCTCGACCTCGGCCGCCGCGAATCCGCGCGTGGCGGCGAGGCTCATGCCGAGGTGGACACGAAGCCCCAGCTCCAACCGATTGCGCGTGGCGGCGTCGGGCAGTTCGTCCAGCAGCCTCAGGCCTTCGTTGAAGTGCTTGCAGGCCTCGACATGGGCGGCCGCGGCACTGGCAGCCAACCCCGCCTGCTGGAGGAACGGAATCGCCTGGCCCGCGAGCCCGGCTTCGATCAGGTGGTGCGCCAGCACCTCGGGCTCGCGCGCCGCCGCGGCAGGGTCGGCCTCGAGAATCTGCGCAATGCGCGCATGCAGCGCCTGGCGCTTGGCGCGCAGCATCGTTGCGTAGGCGGCGTCCTGGATCAGCGCATGCTTGAACACGTACATCGCATCGGGCGGTGCGCCGCGGCGGTGGACCAGGCCGGCCTCCGTGAGGCGCCCCAGCGTGGCCTGCAGCTCGGCCGGAGGCAACGCCGGGAGCAGCGACGCGAGCATCTCGTAGGAGAACTCGCGCCCCAGCGCGGCACCGGCCTGAACGACGTCCTTCACCACCGCGAGGCGATCCAGGCGCGCGAGCAGCGAGTCGTGCAGCGTGCTGGGCACCGCCAGCGTGCGCATCGGGCCGGTCAGCACATAGCGGTCGGCCTCCTCGCGCAACAGGCCCGACTCCATCGTCGCCTTGGTCAGCTCCTCGACGAACAACGGATTCCCGTCGCTCTTTTGCACGATGTGCTCGAGGATCTCGCTCGGGACGGCCTTGCCGCCCGCGTGGTGCCGCACGATCGACGACCGATCTTCCCGCTCGAGCAGACCGAGCTCGATGGTCTGCGCATGCTGCAGCTCGCGCCAGGGCGGCGCGAACTCGGGCCTGCCGGTGACCAGCACCATCACCGGCACGTCGCCGATCTTGCGCGCGAGCTGGTCCAGCAGACCGAGCGTCGACGGATCGACCCAGTGCAGGTCCTCGAAGATCAGCAGCACCGGCTGCGTGCTCGCGAGGCGAAGCAGTTGCTCCTCCAGCACGCGCAGCGTCTGCTCGCGCTGGCGCTCGGGGCTGTCGGCGATGGGCGCGTAGCGCTCGCCGGTCGGGATCGACAGCAGCGCGGCGAAGTACGGCAATGCCGCGGCGAGCTCGCCAGGCGCCGCGTCGCGCTGCAGCAGCCTTTCGAGCTTGGCGAGCTTCGTGTCGGCCGGGTCGTCGTCGGCAAGCTGCGCGGCGTGCTGCAGCTGCCGGATGACAGGGTAGAACGCGGTGTTCTGAAACCGCGTCGAGCAGTAGTAGCGCAGCACGAGATGCGGCTCGTCGGCGGCAGCTTGGCGCAACGCCTCGCTGAGCCGCGATTTGCCGAGTCCGGGCTCGCCGCGAAGCGTCACGACCCGGCCGGAGCCGCCACGCGCCCGCTGCCAGTTCTGCAACAGCGCCGGAAGCTCGATCGTGCGATCGACCAGCGGGCCGAGCTCGCTGCCGGCGGCTGCCTCGGCAAACACGTCCTCGACCGAACGCTCGGCGATGACGCGCCACACCGGCACCGGCGCGTCGAAGCCCTTCAGCAACTGGGGGCCCAGGTCGACGCAGTCGAAGCGGCGGCCAACGAGGCGCTTGGTCGCGCCGGCAATCAGCACCTCGCCGGCCCCGGCCAGGGCCTGCAGCCGTGCTGCGAGGTTGGACGTGCTGCCGACCACCGCCTCTTCGCGCGACGCCCCCTCGCCGACCACGTCGCCGACGACGACCACACCGGTCGCGATGCCTGCGCGCAGGCGCAGCCTGACATCGTCCAGCGGACGCAGCGCGGCGACCGCGCCGACCATCTCGAGCGCTGCCCTCACGGCGCGCGCCGAGTCGTCTTCGTGCGCCCGCGGGTAGCCGAAGAAGATGACGATCCCGTCACCCATGTAGCTGTTGACGAAGCCTTCGTGGCGCTCGACGAGGGCCTTCGCCGTACCCTGGAAGGCGCGCAGAACGGTGCGCATCTCCTCCGGGTCGAGCGCGTTGGACAACGAGGTCGAGTCGACCAGGTCGCAGAACAGGATCGTGATCTGGCGCCGCTCGGCTTCGCTGGGTCGCGCGGCCGGCGCCGTGTCGGGCCCGCACCAGGCGAGCACTTCGCCGCCCTCCTCCTGGCGCGCCACCTGCTGGCCCCGGATCAGTTCATGCACGAGGTCGGCGAGCGCCGCATCGTCCAGGCCGAACTGGCGTTTGATCGCCACGCGCGTGAGGCGCCTTCTGCGTCGAAGGAGCTCGACCGCCGCATCGAGGAGTTGCTCGAAGTCCATCGCGCGTACAAGTGGTTGCAACGAGGCTACCACGGCTCCAGTGCCAGCCCAATGGGGAGGACACGGGAGCGACACGCGGCGCACGCTGCACGCCGTCGGCGCAAGTGCCCAGTGAATAGGTCACACGCAGCGCATGACCGGGTTCATGCGCGATGCAGCCGGGCGACTTCTACATTGACCGCACGTCGATGCACTCATCGGCGCCCAACCAAATCACGGAGCCTCGCAATGAAGAAGAACCCCGCTCGCCTCGAAGACAAGCTCAACGGTCTGCTGGTGGCCGTGCTCGTGGCCGTCGCCCTGTGCGCCGTCGTCGACATCGCGGGCGGCGACCTCAGAACGCCGGCAGCCGAGTCGGCCCCGGCGCTGGTCGCCGCGTTGACGCCCGGACAGGCGCGTTGAGCCGTGATCGCCGCGACGCTCAGGTCTTTTCCATCTCGACCGTGCGCAGCGTCTCGGCACGGATGTCTTCGGTGACGACCGCTTTCAGCTCCGAGAAGCGCTGCGTCGTCTTGACGGTGTAGTGGCGCGGGTAGGGCAGGTCGATCGCCAGCTCGTTCTTGATGCGGCCCGGGCGCGCGCTGAAGACGACGCAGCGGTTCGCCATGAAGATCGCCTCGTCGATGTCGTGCGTGACGAACAGCACCGTCTTTCTGTGCAGCTCCCAGATCGACAGCAGCAGCTCCTGCATCAAAGCACGGGTCTGGTTGTCGAGCGCGCCGAACGGCTCGTCGAGCAGCAGGATCTTCGGATCGTTCGCGAGCGCCCGTGCGAGCGCGACACGCTGCTGCATGCCGCCCGAGAGCTGCTTCGGGTAGTGCCCTTCGAATCCTGCGAGGCCGACCTCGGCGATGAAGCGCGCGGCGATCTCGGCCTGCTCGGCCGCCGGCATGCCCTTTTCGCGCAGCCCGAAGCAGATGTTCTCGCGCACCGTCAGCCACGGAAACAGCGTGTAGCTCTGGAACACCATGCCGCGGTCGGCGCCGGGGCCGACGACCGGCTGGCCGTCGAGCAGCACACGGCCGGTGCTCGGCGTGTCGAGCCCGGCGACGATGCGCAAGAGGGTCGACTTGCCGCAGCCCGAGGGGCCGAGCACGGTGATGAAGTCGTTGTGCGCGACCTGGAGGCTGGTCGGCTGCAGCGCGAGCGTCGGCGGGCCCCCATGCAGGCCAGCGAAGGTGCGGCCAACGCCCTGGATCGACAGCGTACTCACTGGACGGCTCTCACAGCGAGGCCCAGCCGAACAGCTTGCGGTTCGCGCGCTTGAACGCGACGTCCGAGATCAGCCCGATCACGCCGATCGTGATGATGCCGAAGATGATTTGGTCGGTCGCGAGCAGCGCCTGGCTGTCGGTGATCATGTGGCCGATGCCGTTGGAAGCGCCGATCAGCTCGGCGACGATCACGTAGGTCCAGGCCCAGCCGAGCACGAGGCGCAGCGTCTCGGCGATCTGCGGCGCGCTGTACGGCAGCAGCACGCGCTTGACGATGCCCCAATCGTTCGCGCCGAGCGTGTAGGCCGCCTCGACCAGGTCGCGCCTTGTCGCTCCGACCTGCACCGCGATCATCAGCACGAGCTGGAAGAACGAGCCGATGAAGATCAGCGCGAGCTTCTGCGCCTCGCCGATGCCGGCCCACAGGATCAGGAGCGGTATGAAGGCCGACGCCGGCAGGTAGCGCGCGAACGACACGAAGGGTTCGAAGAACGCCTCGATCGGCTTGTAGGCGCCCATCGCGACACCGAGCGGCACCGCGACGATGGTGGCCGCGACGAAACCGCCGACAACGCGCCAGATCGTGAAGCCGATGTCTTTCGCAAAGCCTTGCTCGGCGAGCAAGGTCCAGCCGGAGCGGACCATCGTGAGCGGGTCGGCGAGGAAGGTCTTCGGCACGTGGCCGCCGAGCGTCGCGAACGCCCACAGGCCGAAGAACAGGACAAAGAAAAGAATGCCGAGCCCGGTGCGCTGGCCCGGGCTCACGTCACGCAGCGGCTTCAAGGCAGGGCGCTTACTTGATGAACGAGGTGTCGGCGAGTGCGTTCATGTCGGGCAGCTGCTTGATGCTGCCGATCTCGAGCAGCAGGTCGGCCGCCTCCTTGCTGAACTGCGCATGCTCGCCGGCAAAGAACTTCTGGTTCGCCGCGCGGTCCTGCCAGCGCAGATAAGCCTGCGACTTCTCGAACGCCTCGCCGCTTTGCTTCACGTCGGCGCCCATGATCTCGAAGCTCTTCTTCGGGTCCTTCTTGATCATGTCGAGCGCGTCGAAGTAGCCGTCGGCGAGCGCCTTCGCCGCCTTCGGGTTCTCCTTCAGGAACTTCGGCGTGCAGCCGAAGGTGTCCATCACCATCGGGTAGTCGAGCGTGGTTGCGATGATCTTGCCGGCCTCGGGCTTCGCGCGCACCGCGCTCAGGTACGGCTCGTAGGTCATGCCGGCGTCGAAGTCGGTCGTGCCGGCGATCATCGCGTTGGCCACGGGCTGGGGCTCGAGCGTCAGCACCTTCACGTCCTTCACCGACAGGCCGTTCTTCTTCAGGATCCAGGCCAACCCGAAGTACGGGGCCGTGCCGGGCGCGGACGCGGCGACCGTCTTGCCCTTCAGGTCTGAGATCTTCGCGATGTTCGGCTTCACGACCAGGCCGTCGGCACCGTAGCTCTTGTCGAGCTGGAAGATCTGCGTCGTCGCGACGCCGTTGGCATTCCAGACGACCCAGGTCTCGACCGTCGTCGCCGCGCACTGCACGTCGCCCGACGCGATCGCGAGATGGCGGTCTTTCTGCGGGATCTTCTTGATCGTGACGTCCAGGCCATGCTTCTTGAAAAGACCCGCTTCGTTCGCGAGCGTCAGCGGCGCGAAGCCGGTCCAACCGGAAATGGCGATCGCGACCTTCGTGTCCTGGGCTTGAGCGCTCAGGCCGGTGGTGACAAGAGCGGCAACGAGCAGGGTCTTGAGAGCAAGCGGGCGGGTCATCGAATCTCCTGAGGGCTTGATATCCAGGCGGCATGCAAGGCTTGTGCCGCAGTGCGGTGGGCAGCATACACTGGACGATCAACCTGTCTAGACCACTTATGTACGTACTGACCCGAGGCAACGCACCGCTGATCGTCTCGTTCCCGCACGCAGGCACCGAGATTCCCGACGAGATCGCCGCGCGCATGACGCCCGCCGCCTTGCAGCGTGCCGACGTCGACTGGCATCTGCCCCGGCTCTATGCGTTCGCGGCCGATCTCGGTGCGACGCTGATCGCGGCACGTTTTGCGCGCCACGTGGTCGACCTGAACCGGCCGCCGGAAGACACGAGCCTGTACCCGGGTCAGGACGTGACGGGGTTGCTGCCGCTCGACACATTCCGCAAGGAGCCGCTGTATCTGCCAGGCCGGGCGCCGCGCGAGGGCGAGGCCGAGGTGCGCGTTGTGCGCTATTGGCAGCCGTACCACGACGCGCTGCGCCACGAGCTCGACCGGCTGCGCGCGCTGCACGGCTCCGTCGTTCTGTGGGACGCACACTCGATCGCAAGCAGGCTGCCGCGCTTCTTCGAGGGCAAGCTGCCCGACCTGAACCTTGGCACGGCCGACGGGCGTTCATGCGCCCCGGCAGTGCAGGCGGCCGCCGAAGCGGCGATGACAAGCCAGTCGGCATTCACGCACGTCAGCAACGGCCGCTTCAAGGGCGGCCACATCACGCGCCACTACGGCGCACCGGGCAGCGGCGTGCACGCACTGCAGCTGGAGATGTGCCAATGCACCTACATGGACGAGACGGCGCCGTTCGACTACCGGCCCGAGCTCGCGCAGCGCGTGCAGCCGCTACTGCAGCGGATGCTGAACGCCGTCCTTGAAGCGCGCGCGTAACGCGCCAGCGCCGATCTCGTAGGCCAGCGCGGCCGGATGGTCGGTGCCCCACAGGCACAGGTCGGCGGCCTTGCCGACTTCGATCGTGCCGTGTGTCGCCTGCAACCCGAGCGCCAGCGCGGCATGGCGCGTGACGCCGAGCAGCGCCTCGGCGGGCGTGAGCCTGAACAGGGTGCAGGCCATGTTGAGCATCAGCGGAAGGTGAGTCGTCGGGCTCGTGCCGGGGTTGCAGTCGGTGGAGACGGCCATCGCCACACCGTGGCGGCGCAGCAGCTCGATCGGCGGCACCCGCGTGTCGCGCAGAAAGTAGTACGCGCCCGGCAGAAGCACCGCGACGGCGCCGGCGCGCGCCATCGCGATCGCTCCCGCTTCATCGAGGTGCTCGAGGTGGTCGGCGGAGAGCGCACCGAACTCGGCCGCGAGCGCGGCACCATGCTGGTTCGACAGCTGCTCTGCATGCAGCTTGACCGGCAGGCCGTGCGCTCGCGCCGCCTCGAACACGCGCCGCGTCTGCGCCGGCGTGAAGCCGATCGTCTCGCAGAACGCATCGACCGCGTCGGCCAGGCCCAGCCGCGCCGCCTCGGGAAGGATGCGGTCGACCACCTCGGCGATGTAGTCGTCGGGCCGGCCGGTGAACTCGGGCGGCACGGCGTGCGCGGCGAGCAGCGTGGTCCGCACGCCGATCGGGAAGCGCTTGCCGAGCGATCGCGCGACACGCAGCGATTTCAGCTCGGCGTCGAGCGAGAGTCCGTAGCCGGACTTGATCTCGACCGTCGTCACGCCATGCCGAATCAGCGATTGCAGGCGCTGGGCCGATTCGGCGAACAACGCGTCTTCATCGGCGGCGCGGGTCTGGCGCACCGTCGAGACGATGCCGCCGCCAGCACGCGCGATCGCCTCGTAGCTCGCGCCTTCGAGCCGCATCTCGAACTCGCGAGCGCGGTTGCCGGCGTAGACCAGATGGGTGTGGCAGTCGATCAGGCCGGGCGTCAGCAGCGCGCCGGCGGCGTCGAACTCCTCGCGCACCGGGCCCGCGAGCGACGGCGCGCCGACGCCGAGCGCAACAATGCGCCCGCCGGTGATCGCGACGAATCCCGGCGCCGTGACGCTGCAGCTCGCGTCGTGGCAGGCGACGACGCGGGCGTTGCGGATCAGCAGGTCGATCGCAGGCGCGCTCATCGAATCACGCTTGGGCCAGGAGTTGCGAGCGGGCGGCGACGAACGCGGCCTGTGCATCGGCATCCAGCGCGTGCCGCCCGTTGACGACGCGCGGCTGGCCGGCCACCCAGACGTCGCGGACCGGCCGCTGCCCGGTCCGCGCGAACACCGCGTTGGCGAGTGCCTGCGGTGGCGTCAGTCCGGCATGCACGCCGGCGACGTCGAGCACGACGAGGTCGGCACTGCGGCCGACCTCGAGCGCACCGACCGGCCGGCCGGCGGCGCGTGCGCCACCGTCGGCCGCGCCGAGCCAGAGCCGCTGCGCGACGTCCGGCTGTGCGCTGCTCGCAAATACGTTGCGCCGCTGAAGAGCAAGCCGCTGGCTGTATTCGAGCAGACGCAGCTCGTCGACGACGCTGACGCTCGCATGGCTGTCCGAGCCGATGCCCCAGCAGCCGTTGGCGGCCAGATACGTCGGCGCGTCGAACGCACCGTCGCCGAGGTTGGCCTCGGTGCTCGGGCACAGGCCGGCCACGGCGCCACGCGCCGCGGCTCGCTGTGATTCGAGGGCGGTCATGTGCGTCGCGTGCACCAGGCACCAGCGCTCGTCGACCGGCGCGTTGTCGAGCAGCCATTGCACCGGGCGCGCGCCCGACCAGGCAACGCAGTCGTCGACCTCGGCCTGTTGCTCGGCAATGTGGATGTGGACCGGCGCTCTCGGGTCGATCTCGTGCAAGCCGTCGAGCAGGTCGCTCAGCGCGTGCGGCGACACGGCGCGCAGCGAATGCGGGGCGACGCCGGTCCGCACGCCGCGCGCGGCGCAGCGCTGGACGATGTCGAGCAGGCCTTCGACGCCGTTGACGAAGCGGCGCTGGTCATCGCGCGGTGGGCGGCCGCCGAAGCCGGCGTCCTGGTACAGCACAGGCAACAGGGTCAGGCCGATACCGCTGCGCTCCGCAGCTGCCGCGAGGCGCAGAGCCATCTCGGCCGGGTCGTCGAACGGTGCACCCGAGGCCATGTGATGAAGGTAGTGGAACTCGCACACGGAGGTGTAGCCCGCTTGCAGCATCTCGATGTAGAGCTGGGTCGCGACCGCCTCGAGCTGATCGGGCGAGACCGCGAGCGCGAAGCGGTACATCGCATCGCGCCAGGTCCAGAAGCTGTCGGCGGCAGCGCTCGCTCCGGCAGCCCGGAATTCGGTCAGGCCGGCGAATGCACGCTGGAACGCATGCGAGTGCAGATTCGGCATGCCGGGCACGACCGGGCCGGTGGCGTGCCGGCTCGCCGGATCGGCCGATGTGCCGACGCGCACCTCGGTCAGCAGGCCGCGCTCGTCCCAGAGGAGCTGGACGTCGCGCGCCCACCCGCCAGGCAGCAGCGCGTGGGGCGCGAACAGCGCCGACGATGGGGACGGGATCGATGGCATCAACGTCGATCCTGACACAGCCGCACTTGCAGCAGCGCGTGGTCGTGCCGGGCAATCGGCGTTGCCGGCAATGCGCCGCAGCGCGCGCGCCACAACAGCGCCTCGTGAGGGCCGAGGCGCCACGCGGCGGCGGGGTCGGTCGGATCGGCGTCGATCTGCCAGGTCCCGGCGACGCCGAGCAGCAGGACCACGTCGGCGTCGGCGAGTTCGCAGGCGGCGCGGATGATCGATACCTCGGCGCTCCAGGCACCGCGCCGGGTCATCACGTTGAAGTCGCTGCAGGCGCCGCCCAGCAGCGTTGCGTTCAACGCCAAGTCGCCGGAAAAGCGGAACG
>Ga0075370_10001025_pt1 | contig 11612 bp, 11 predicted proteins | sample EndMethybrTD3035_FD_71398 | JGI IMG/M metagenome (GOLD analysis project Ga0075370, IMG submission 71398) | Populus endosphere microbial communities from Tennessee, USA - Endosphere MetaG P. TD hybrid TD303-5 | ecosystem: Host-associated > Plants > Roots > Endosphere | place: USA: Tennessee... | reverse complement strand
ATCGGCACCACCGACGTCAAGCCGCTGGATGGCTCGATCGACATCGCGCGCGTCAACGCGCAATGCACGTCGGCTGCCAACGTCGCGATCGATTTCGTCTTCGGCCGCACCTGAGCCCATGCCGTCGCGTCGTCCGTCCCGGCCCGGTGGTGGGAGGCGCCTGCGCCAGCGCGGCAACGCCCTCGTCTTCGCGTTGCTGGGGCTGCTCGTCTCCGCCCTCGGGGCGGTCGGCGTGATCCAGGGCAACCGGCTGCAGGCCAGGCAGGCGGCCGGCAACGGCGAGGCGACGATCCTGGAGAAGCTGCGCGACGCCGCCAACAGCGCCATCCTCGACGGCCTGCCCGCGATCCAGAACGGCGTCGCGTTCGGCCGGAACGGCGTCACGATCGCGCCGGTCGACACGGGCGGAGAGCTGGCCTGGAAGCCCACCGTGGCCGAGCTCGCGGCCATGGGCTACCTGCCCGCCGGCTGGAGCGCAACGACCTCGAGCCTGAACGCTGCGCCGTACGCGATCGCCTTCCGCCGCGTGCCGGCGGGTTGCACCGCGGCGGCGTGCAACGTCGAGGGCAGCGTCGTCCTGCTGGGGCCGATCCGGGCCGGTGCTAGCGACAGCGACGGCGCCGTGATCGGGCCCATCCTGACGCGCATCGGCGCGGACTCCGGCGTCTCGCTGCAGACGGATCCGATCCACATCCAGGGCTTCAGCAACACCTGGCGGACGGACAACCCGGTGACCGGCCAGCCGGCCGGCGTCGTCGCGGTGCGCGTGGGCACCGTGTCTTCCGCCTTCGGCCAGTTCGTGCGCATCGGCGATTCGCGCGACCCGAACCTGCAGGGCAACCTCAGCGTCGCCGGCAACACGGTCTTCGGCGACGGCACGACGCGCAGCGAGTTCCGGTCGGCGCTGCAGGTCGATGCACAGCCCCTGGAACTGCGCGACGGCGGCGGCGCGGCCTGCGTGTCGCTGCGGCCCGACGGTGTCGTCGACATCCTGTGCAACGGCGCGCTGTCGGCGACGACCGGCGTGTTCAGGGATGCCTCGGGCCACCTGACCACGGTGGCCGGCACCGGCCTGGTCACCAACGGGGGCGTGAGCGCCGACGGCGGCTTGTCGACGCCCGCGATGACCGCGTTCGGCCCCGACGATCCGCGCGCGCTGGTGGTCAAGGCGGGCGACCTGTTCGTGCGCAATCCGGCGGGCACCGCCTTGTTGCGCGTCGCGGCCAACGGCGACGTCACCGCGGGCAACGACCTGGTCGCCACGGGCGCCGTGCAGGCACAGCGGCTGACCTTGTCCGGCACCGTCGACGAGGGCGACGCCTGCGCGCCGGGCCAGGTGGCCATGATGCGTGGCGGCGGCCTGGCCACCTGCCAGGGTGCGAGCTTTCGCGCGAGCTCGCGCTACTCGCGTCTCGGCGCGGCGTGCGCGACGACCGGCCTGCAGGCCGTCGATGCGGCCTCCGGCGATGCGCTCGTCTGCCGCGGGGGCTACTACGCGAGCCAGTCGGGCTTGACCTCGTCGCGCGTCTACATGGCCGGCTTCGCGGTGCGCCATGGCGACTTCATCGCCGCATCGACGGCCCTGCCGAACGGCTGCCCCGCGACGGCAAGCCCCACGGCGCCGCAGGCCACCATCTTTCTGCTGCCGCAGACCGACTCGGAGACGCCCGGCAACCCGGTACTGAACCGCAACGCGACGTGGACCGGGCAGGGCTGGGCCATCTCGCTGACCGATGGCACGGGCGCGCCGACGTCGAGCGACGTGGTGGCGGAGGTCTACTGCCTCTATCCCTGAACCGGCCTGTCTTCATTCGGATGGGCGCGCCGGACATGGGAGTCCGAGGCATCGCGTCGAATCCGGACATCGACATCGGCGCTGGAACCGGCAGCCCGGGGCGTCCGGATGACAGAGGGCGGCGCTGTCGCGTTGACGAGGTCGATTCCTTGCGCAATACTGTAACTAAAAACAGTATCAAAGGTTCGCTTCGTCGACTGCAATCCCATGACAAACCGCCTGCTGCACCACATTTCCTTCGGAGTCGCCGATCTCGAGGCGATGGCGACGTTTTACGACGCAGTGCTGGCGCCGCTGGGGCAAGTCCGAGTCTGGGACGGCCCGAGGTCGGTGGGCTACGGTTTTCCGGGACAAGGCGACAAGTTGTTGCTCAATCTGATCGACGATGGGGCGCACGCCCCTGGTCCGGGATTCCATCTCGCATTCGGCGCGGATTCTCGCGAGACCGTCGATCAGTTCCATGCGGCGGCAATGGCGCACGGCGGAACCGACAACGGTGCCCCGGGCCTGAGACCGCATTACGGCCCGAACTACTATGCGGCCTTCGTCATCGACCCGGAAGGATGCCGGATCGAGGCCGTCATCAATGCGCCCGTGTAGCGCCGGTAGCGGTCGATGGGCCTTCAACGCCCGATGACCGCTGCCCCCGCCGCCGCCAGCTTGCGCTTGAGCGTCGGGATGTCGGAGGTCTCGCGCATGGCCTCGCTGGCTTCGATCTCGCCGCGGCGCACGAGTTCGACCAGGCGATTGTTCATCGGCACCCATTCGCTGGCGCCCAGGCGGCTGTCCTCGCGGATGGCGCTCTCGAGGCCGATCCAGTCGCCGCGCTCTATGTACTGGGTGACCTTGCCGGTGTTGAACAGCACGTCGGCGGCCATCAGGTAGCGCTTGCCATCCTTGGAGGGGACGAGTGCCTGGCGGACGACGGCAATCAGGTTGCCCGCCAGCACGGAACGCATGACATCGGCGCTGGTGCCGGTGTACGACAGGATCTTGCGCATGGTGCCGGTGACCGACTTGCCGTGCGTCGTCGCGATCATCAGCGAGCCGGACTCGCCGCCCTGGATCGCCTGCTCGGCGGTCTCGGCGTCGCGGATCTCGGACGTGAGCAGCACGTCCGGGCTCATGCGCAAGGCCTCGCGCATCCCGTCGGCGAAGCTCAGGACGTCGTAGCCCACCTCGCGCTGGGTGACGATGGACTTGCGCGGGGCGATCTTCTTCTCCACCGGATCCTCGATGGTCAGGATGTGCCCGGAATGCTGCGCGTTGTGCCAGTCGAGGATGGACATGGCGGTCTCGCTCTTGCCCGATCCAGTGGGCCCCGTGATGACGATGAAGCCGCTGGTGGCCTCGGTCAGCGTCGAGACCAGGTTGTGGGGCAGGCTCAGGCTGGTGAGCGGCGTGATGTCCGGCGGCGTGATGCGCATCACCAGCGCCAGCTCGCCGGTGCCGTGCATGAACAGGCTGTAGCGCAGCGAATGGCCGCCGCGGCCGTCGAGGCGGATGTTGACCGAGCGCTGTCGCGCCAGCACGGGCTTGATGCGGTTGTCCCAGTATTGCTGCACGGTCTGCTGCTGGCCGCGGTCGTCGCGATGCTGGCGCGTGGCGCCGTCGACGTAGCCCGCGAGGTAGGTGACGATGTGCTCGCGCGTGACGACGAAGGGCGGGATCGCCGCGAACAGCTGGTGCAGCGGCAGGGTGCCGCGGGCGGACTTCGCGCGCATCACCTGGCCCTCGTGGATCATGATGTCCGTCATCGAGGGCGCGAACATCAGGGCGTGCTTCACCGCGGCGCCGATGCCGTGCTGCTTGTCGGAAGGCAGTTGCAGGGTCTGCTGCAGCGTCGGGATGTCGGTCATGGGCAGGTGGGGGTTCGGGCGTGGGGGGCGACGCGCTTACTGCGTGGACGCGATGTAGGCGATCTCTCGGTAGGCGGGGGCGCTCGCGCCGAGGGCCGGCGCTGCGGGCTGCGGGGCCGTCGGTGCCGCCTCGGGTCGGGGGCCGTGGGCCGATGGCGCCGGTCGACCGGGCGCGAGCGTGTCGCCGGCCGGAAACGGCAGGGCACCGGGCGGCAACACGTTCCAGCGCATCAGGATCGCGGCGATGCGGTTCGCGTACCGCGCCGCGTACGCCGGCGTGGCCGAGTGATAGGCGCCGACGGCGCGCCAGCCGTTGCCATGGCGCTCGATCTGCCGGCGGTAGTGCCAGGCTGCGACCTCGGCGCTGGTGCAGCCGTCGGCCAGGGCCGCGCGGGCGATGCCATGGCGACCCAGTTCGGCCAGGTGGATGCTGTTGATCTGGAACGCGCCGATGTCGATGCTGCCGTTGGCGTTGCGGCCCAGCGCCTCGGGGCGCAGCCGGCTCTCCTGCCAGCCGATGGCGCGCAGCACGGCGGCGTTGACCTGGTGGCGTGCCGCCGCATCGTCGATGCAGTCGGCGTGCGCGCGCGGCAGAGGCAGCGACGCAAGCGCCAGGGTCGCGACGAGGGCGGGCGGATGGAAGAGGGATCGCGTCGGCATGATTCGGGGACGAGGCCACCGGAAGGACATGACGACCGATTCTGGTCAGCGCAGCGAATTCCGCCCCGCGCCAAGAGGCCTGTTTCGGGCTGTTCGGCGCTCGGAGGGCAGCCCCCGCCGGCGCCTTGCGGGCTCAGCGCCTCAGTGGCGCTGTCCCAACGCGCGCGCCGGCAGGAACAGCAGGGCCGTCAGAAGCGCGAACACCGCGCCGACGCTGATGCCTACCAGCCGGAACGGCAGCGACAGCAACCACACGATCGGATACAGCACCAGCGCCAGGAGCGCCAGCGGCCAGCAGAAGACGAACAGCAGGCACCACAGCAGGAACGTGAACATGGCGGTCTCTTGGTATGGATATGCGAGGCCGCAGGCCTCCGATGGCGTCACGATGCAGCGACGGCTGGCCGGCGTCAATCCCGGCGCGACGAATCGCCGGGAACGGCCGACAGGCTGCGCCGGCGCTCGACGCGGCGGGTGGCGCGGCGCCGGGCGGAGCAGAATGGGTCGTCGAAGCATCGCAGGGCCATTGCACTGTTGCGCTGCTCGCAGATGATGTGTGGATGTGTGGCCGCAACCGGCCAGGGAGAACCGCCATGAGCAACAACGACACGACTCCGCGTCGCCTCGTCGAGATCCGCGCCTATCGGCTCAAGAAGGGCACGCGGGCCGACTTCCATGTCGCTGCCACCGAGCGCGCACTGCCCATGGTGCGCGCCTACGGCATGGACGTGGTCGCCTACGGTCCGGTGGCCAACGACCCCGACGGCTACTTCCTGGTGCGCTCGTTCGCGAACCTGGCGGAGCTGACCGCGCAGGAGGACGAGTTCTACGGTTCGGCGCGCTGGCGCGAAGGGCCGCGCGAGGCGCTCATGTCGCGCATCGAGACCTACATCGACACCCTGCTGTGGCTGAGCCCGGCGGCGATCGACGACCTGCGCGCCGGCAACGTGGCGCCCATCGTGGTCGCCTGAGCAGCATGCGCGCGCTCGCACGCACTAGGGCGGGCGAGGCGCATGGTCGATCTTCAGGTCGGCGACGGGCTGCCGTTGGCCACCGGCGTTTCCGGCCGTCCGGGCTCGGCCGTGTCAGCCGACGAGCTCTCGCGCGGGCTGGGCGACTTCTTCAGCGCCTTGTTTTCCTTCTTCTGCTTCTTCTCGAGTTCGCGTTGACGCTTTTCGTAGGCGTAGTTCGGTTTCGCCATGGGATCCTTTCGTGATGGGGCCCACGATACACGCTGCGGCGGCTTTCATCGACGGTCGGGCCGGATACCCATGAAAATCGACGTAACGGCGCGCCCGCAGGCATGAATCGTGGCGCTCGAACCACGCGCGCCGGCACGCGGGCTCAAGGCCGGTCGACCGGCGCGCCCAGGTCGCACTTGAGGCACGCGAGCGTCCGGCCCAGCATCGCACGGCGTCCCTCGGGCGTCTGCGTCCACGGGCGGTTCTGCCACGGCGGATCGTGACGCACGTGCTGGAAATGTCCGCAGGCGAGTTCGGCGACCCAGTGGCGCTCGTCATCGAGGTGGTAGCCGACGATCGCACGGTCCATCGTGATCAGCCCGCGGCCGGCTGCGAGATCGACAGCGTGTTGCCGTCCGGATCGTGGAACCAGGCCACGCGCGCACCGTCGGGCGTGGTCCAGATGCCGTCGGCGTCCTGCGGCAGGCCGGGAAAGCGGGCCATCGCGACGCCGCGGGCGACCAGCGCGCGCACGCTGGCGGCGAGGTCCGGCACCTCCCAGCCGAGCGCCGTGTAGGCATGCGGCGCGACGGCCTCGACGCGCTGCACGCGCAGCGGCGTTCCGTTGGCGTCGAACACCAGCGCGTAGCCGTTGTCCTCGACCAGCGCGAGCCCGAGCTGGCCCTCGTAGAAGGCGCGGGCGCGCCCGGCATCGGCCGTGGCCACGAAACAGACGGGGCGGGCGTGGTTCAGCATCGGAGTCTCCGTCCGGCGCGCGCAGCAAGCGGCGAGCCGTGCCGCGCGGGTCAGCCCTTGGCCGCCGACGCCGCCAGCGCCTGCAGCGGCGCCGCGGGCGCCTCGCAGCCCAGCGTCTGGCCGACGCCCTTGAGGAATGCGCGCCGCACGGAGCCGGCGGCGATCGCGGCGGCGACCTCCTTCGAATGGCGCTCGGCGCCGTCGAGCTTGCGTACCCAACCGCGGAACGGGATCACGCTCTCGGCGGCGCCGCGCAGGGCGCCGTTGGCGGCGTCGCCCGCCATGTTGCCGCCGCGTTCCAGCAGGCCCGGGTTCGCGGCGGTGGGCGGGGTGTCGAGGTCGGCGCCCAGCGCGCCGTCCAGCGCGCGGACCTCGTTGGTCAGCGCCGGGCAATCGCGCCGCGAGGGCAGGGCGTAGGGCGCCTTGGCGGCGGCCAGCAGCACGGCCGGGATCTTTTCCTGCACCAGGTTGAGGTCGGCCAGCGGTGCCTCGACGGCCTTCTGCAACTGGACGCCTTCGTTGGCCGCTGCCTTGGCGGTGTCCGGCCGGGAAGCGCAGCCGGCCAGCGAGAACGCCAGCACGCTGGCGGCAAAGATTGCTGCGGAGGTGGTATTCATCGTCGCGAGCGTATCAGTGTTCGGGCGGAGGCTGTCGAGCAGGCTGCGCGCGCCCGACACATCTTGCCGTGGAGACGGCGGGCGCCGAATGGCGCATTTCCGTGCGTTTGGCGCGGATGTGCACCGGGCCCGCCGGGACGCTTGCAACAGCGCTTGCATCGGTCGCCGGCGAGGCCTAGACTGTATCAAAACACAGTACTCGAGGGCAGCGCTGCTTCCCTGCCGCGAGTCGACACCACGCCCGGCTTGCTGGACGTCCAGGCGCGCTTGTCGCGCAGTCCCGCTCGTGCGCCGCACGGGCCCTGACCATCGTCGTCGCAAGGCGATTCGTCCGTCGATCCGACGTCGATTCGCGCGACCCTCCGTTTCCCGACATCGCTGTTCCCCCGTCCCGGGTTTCGTCCGGCCGGGCCGTCATCGTCTCTTCAGTCATGGCCACGCTACCCGCTTACGCCGAACTGCACTGCCGCAGCAACTTCAGCTTCCTCACCGGTGCCTCGGCGCCCGAGGAGCTGGTGGAGCGTGCGGCCGCGCTGCGCTACACCGCGCTGGCCGTCACCGACGAGTGCTCGCTGTCGGGCGTGGTGCACGCCTACGAGCAGGCCACCGAACGCGGGCTGGCCCTGATCATCGGCGCCGAGATGCGGCTCGGGGCCAGCGTCGGCGGCGTCCCGATGCGGCTGGTGCTGCTGGCCACCACGCGGCGCGGCTACGGCAACCTGTCGCAGTGGATCACCGTCGCGCGCCGGCGCGCCGAGAAAGGGCGCTACGACGCCCGCACGAGCGACCTCGAAGGCCGTGTGCCCACGATGCCGCACCTGGCCGGCCTGCCCGATTGCCTGGCGCTGCTGCTGCCCACGCCCGGCCCGGTGCCGCTGGGCGCCGGGGGGGCTGGAACGACGGAGGGCGACGCCGCGGGCCGGGCGGCCACCGAGGCGGGCGCACCCGTCGATGCGCGGCTGTCGGGCCTGGGCGTCATCGCGGCCGCGCAAGCCAGCGCCGCGGCCGCGCTCGCGTCCAGCACGCCCGGCGCGGGGCGCCCGCGCGGGCGCGAGGCGCGCGAGACGCGCGACGGCCCCGGCGGCGACGGCCCGCTCGAGTCGCCGGCGCCGGCCAGGCCGGCTGCCCCGACGGCGGCCGCTCGCAATGCCCGCCGGGCGATGCCGCCGCAGCGCCCATCCATGGCCTTGCCGTTCGAGTCGCTGTTCGCGCAGGCGCAGTGGCTCAAGACCTGGTTCGGCATCGACCGCGCCTGGCTCGCGCTGCCCTTGCTGATGCAGGGCGACGACGACGAAGTGCGCGAGCGCGTGAAGGCGGTGTCGGCCGCCACCGGGCTGCGCATCGCCGCGGTGGGCGACGTGCTGATGGCCACGCGCGCGGCCAAGCCCCTGCAGGACATGCTCACCGCCACGCGCCTGCAGCGCACCGTGTCCGAGTGCGGCCATGCGTTGTCGCCCAACGCGGAGGCCCACCTGCGATCGCGCGCCCGCCTGCAGGCGCTGTACGAACCCGAGTGGCTGGCCGAGACCGTGGCCATCGCGGGCCGCTGCAAGTTCTCGCTCGGCGAGCTGAAGTACGAGTATCCGCAGGAAATCGTGCCGGCCGGGCAGACGCCTGCCACCTGGCTGCGCTCGCTCACCGAGGCGGGCGCCGCCAGGCGCTTTCCCGCCGGCGTCCCCGCCAAGGTGAGTGGCCTCATCGAGCACGAACTCGGCCTGATCGGACGGATGAAGTACGAGGCCTACTTCCTCACGGTGGCCGACATCGTCGGTTGGGCGCGGGCACGCGGCATCCTGTGCCAGGGCCGCGGCAGCGCGGCCAACTCGGCGGTCTGCTACTGCCTGGGCGTCACCGAAGTCAACCCGGGCCAGAGCGAGGTGCTGTTCGAGCGCTTCATCAGCGAGGAGCGCGGAGAGCCGCCCGACATCGATCTCGACTTCGAGCATCAGCGGCGCGAGGAGGTGATCCAGTACCTCTACAAGAAGTACGGCCGGCACCGCGCGGCGCTCACGGGCGTCATCATCCGCTACCGCACCAAGTCGGCGGTGCGCGACGTCGGCCGTGCGCTGGGCATCGACCTCGATCGCATCGACGCCGTCACGCGTTCGCTGCACCACGTGGGCGGCGCAGCGGCGCCCGCCGGTGCGGCGCAGCGACTTGCGCTGGCACTGCAGGAGCACGGTTTCGATCCGCAGTCGCGGCTGGGCTCCCAGTGGATCGTGCTGAGCCTGGCGCTGCGCAACCAGCCGCGCCACCTCAGCCAGCATCCGGGCGGCTTCGTCATCGCCAAGGACGACGTCGCGCTGCTGGTGCCGGTGGAGAACGCGGCGATGGACAAGCGCACGGTAATCCAGTGGGACAAGGACGACCTCGACGTCCTCAAGCTGCTCAAGGTCGACATCCTCGCACTCGGCATGCTCAGCGCGCTGCGGCGCGGCTTGCTGTTCGTCGACGCGAAGCTGCGCCAGCTGATGCCGGGGCCGCCGCCGCCCGGCTGGCACCTCGAGGCCAGGCGGCGGGAGCAGCAGGAAGGCCTGCGCCGCACCGAGGCCGCGCCCGTCGGCCATGCGGGCAACAGCGCCACGCGGATCGCGTTGAGCAGCAGGGCCTTCTCCAGCGCGGGCGCAGCGGCTGCGATGGGCATCGTCGCCGACCGCGACGGCCTGGCCAGCGACGCCAGCCTGGCCGACATCCCCGACGACGACAAGGCGGTCTACGACATGCTGTCCACCGGCGACTCGGTCGGCGTGTTCCAGGTGGAGAGCCGCGCGCAGATGAGCATGCTGCCGCGCCTGAGACCAAAGAGGTTCTACGACCTGGTGGTGGAGGTGGCCATCGTGCGTCCGGGGCCGATCCAGGGCGGGATGGTGCATCCGTACCTGAAGCGGCGCGAGCAGAAGGAGCCCGTCACCTATCCCAGCAAGGAAGCCGAGGCGGCGCTGGAGCGCACGCTGGGCGTGCCCATCTTCCAGGAGCAGGTGATGCAACTGGCCATCCTCGCGGCCGATTTCACGCCGGGCGAGGCCGACCAGTTGCGGCGCGCGATGGCGGCCTGGAAGCGCAAGGGCGGGCTCGGACCGTTCAAGGACAAGCTGATCGGCCGCATGGTGGCCCGCAACTACGAGGCGTCCTATGCCGAAGCCATCTTCAAGCAGATCGAGGGCTTCGGCGAATACGGATTCCCGGAGAGCCACGCCGCCAGCTTCGCGAAGCTGGTCTACGTCAGTGCCTGGATCAAGCGCCACCATCCTGATGCCTTCCTGGCCGCGTTGCTCAACAGCCTGCCGATGGGCTTCTACGCCGCGCCCCAGCTCGTGCGTGACGCGCGTGCGCATGGCGTCGCGGTGCGGCCGGTGGACATCACGATCAGCGACTGGGAGTCCACGCTGGAGCCGCAGGCGCCGCACGAGGCGGTGCCGGCCTGCGCCGAACGCGCCATTCCCGGCGGCCAGTGCGCGGTGCGGCTGGGGCTGAGCCGGGTCACCGGACTGGCCGAGGACGAGGGCCAGCGCATCATGGCCGCGCGAGCGCAGGCGCCATTCGCCAGCGTGGAGGACCTGGCGCGCCGCGCCGAGCTCGACGCGCAGGCGATGCATTGCCTGGCCGGATCCGACGCCTTGTCCGGGCTGGCGGGCCATCGGCGCGACGCCATCTGGGCCGTGGCCGGCATCGACACGCGCGCCACGCCCTTGCTGAAGTCCACCCGCACCATCGAGGATGCCGTTCCCGAATTCGAGGCGCCGGATCTCGCCGACGCGGTGCTCGCCGACTACCGCGCGACGGGCCTGTCGCTGAAGAGCCATCCGCTGGCGTTGCTGCGTCCGGCGCTGGCGCCGTTCAAGGTGCAGCAGGCGGCGCGGCTCAACGCCGAATACCGGCCCGGCCAGCTGGCGCGCGCCAGCGGCCTGGTCACGCACCGCCAGCAGCCGGGCACCGCCAAGGGCGTCGTGTTCGTGACGCTGGAGGACGAGACCGGCACCGTCAACGTGATCGTCTGGCCCGCCGTGGCCGCGGCCCAGCGCAAGCCACTGCTGGCGGCGTCGCTGCTGACAGTCTATGGCGTGTGGCAACGCGAAGGCGAAGTGCGCCACCTGGTGGCCAAGACGCTGGTCGACCACACGCCGATGCTGCAGGGGCTGGTCACCCGCAGCCGGGATTTCCACTGACGCGGGCCGTGGCCCCATCGACCATGCCGACCCGCGCCTCGGGAAAGTCCGTGCTCGCCGCCGCCCGCGCCCGCGCCAGCGCCGCAGCGCTGTCGCCTGCCCGCGACGTCCGCGGAAAGCCCGGGGATCGGGTGTCGGGCGCGACACCCATAATTCCCTGCGATGCCTTCGTGTGGCGAGCCTCGCCGGACTGCATCACGCGCGGCGCGCACCGGGCCCGCTCCCTGCTCGCGCCAAGTCCGGGATTCCTCGCGCTAACATCCCGGAGGCCTCCCGCTCGAAATGAATCCATTGCCAACCCGCCCAGCCCCTCAGCTCCCGGTGCGCGCGTCGCGCCCTTCCGCTCGATCGGCGTCCGGCAAGGCGCGCCTGCCCCAGGCACCCACGGATTTCGCACGGCTGCTCGCAGGCGCGGCACTGGCGTTGTCGTTCGCCTGCGCGGACGCGCGAGCGGGCACGGCCGATGGCTACGAGGCGGGCCGGCGCGGCGACTACGCGACTGCGCTGCGCGAGTTCCAGCCGGCCGCCGAGAAGGGCGACCGCGATGCCCAGCTGGCGTTGGCGGACATGTACCTGCG
>Ga0075370_10001024_pt1 | contig 11612 bp, 9 predicted proteins | sample EndMethybrTD3035_FD_71398 | JGI IMG/M metagenome (GOLD analysis project Ga0075370, IMG submission 71398) | Populus endosphere microbial communities from Tennessee, USA - Endosphere MetaG P. TD hybrid TD303-5 | ecosystem: Host-associated > Plants > Roots > Endosphere | place: USA: Tennessee... | reverse complement strand
CGCTTGAGGATCGCGATGTCCCAGCGGCCATCGGGCTGCATCAGCGTTTGGCCGTCGGCGGTGAATTTGAGCGAGGTGATGCTGTAGAGATACTCGGACTCCACCGGCCGGGTCTGGGAGGTGTACAGCATTGGCCGAGCATAGCATTTCGACGCACAGACGCCAACTCGGGCGGCCCAAGGGCTAGTCGGCGAGGTCGATCCACACTGGCGCGTGGTCGCTGCTCTTTTCCCAGCCACGGACGTGCCGATCGACCTGGGCAGCTCTCAGGCGCTTGGCCACAGCGGGGCTCAGCAGCAGATGGTCCATGCGGAGCCCAACGTTCCGCTGGAACGCCAGGCGGAAATAGTCCCAATAGGTGTAAATGACTTCGTCGGGGTGCAAATGGCGGATGGAATCCGTCCAGCCCTGCGCGACGAGGCGGGCATAGGCCTCCCGCGTTTCGGGGAAGAACACCGCATCGCCGACCCAGCGTTCGGGGCGATAGGCATCGAGCGGTGTGGGGACGGCGTTGTAGTCGCCGCACAGGATCACCGGGCGCTTCGATTTGAGCAGGCCTTTGCCGTGCTCGATCAGGCGCTCGAACCAGGCGAGCTTGTAGTCGAAACGCGGACCGGGTGCGGGATTGCCATTTGGCAGGTAGAGGCAACCGACGGTGAGGTCGCCAATCTTGCCTTCGATGTAGCGGCTGTGGGTGTCATCAGGATCTCCCGGAAGGCCACGACCGATTTCAACGGGCGACTGTTCGCGCGCCAGGATCGCCACGCCATTGTAGCTCTTCTGGCCGTGCCAGATCGCCCCATATCCAGCTTCCTCCAGCGCGGCGGCGGGAAAGGTGTCGTCCGATGTCTTGATTTCTTGCAGACACGCGATGTCGGGCTTGGTGTCCGCCAGCCAGCGCAGCAGCACCGGCAGGCGGCCTTTGACCCCGTTCACGTTGTAGGTGGCAATTCTCATCGAGACGGTAAGTGCCCTGCCTGCCGCGGGTTCCCGATCTTGGTCAGACCAGCCTTCCCGACAACTGATTCATCAGGATCACCAACTCGCTTTGCCGGCTGCAGCCCGTCTTGTGCAGGATCGATGCAAGCTGGTTGCGCACAGTGTTGATGCTTCTGCCGCTCTTGAGCGCGATCTGCTTGGCCGTCAGTCCGTTCGCGATCTCATTGGCGACCGCCAGCTCGGCCGCGGTCAGGTCGAACAGCGAATGGATCAAGGTGGCCTCGCGCCCCTCCTGTCGGGCTTCGCTCAGCACAAGGATGGCAGCGCTGCTGCCGAAGACATCGTGGGCGGCGCGCCGGATCGGCGCGATCTGCAGTACCGCCGTCACCGGGCCACCCTCTATCATGCGAACCGGTATCGAGCGCGGCAGCGAGGCCTCGTCCAAATGGGCGACAGAGTCCCCCAGCAGCTTGTCGGCGATCTGATCATGCAACGCGATCCGGTCGCCGGCACGCGTCGTCCAGGTATGCGTCGCGGTGTCGAACGCCTCGTTGGCAAGGACGACGCGCATACTCGGGGTCACGGCAGCAGCCGGCAGGCCCAGTGCCGTCAAGGTTTCAATCGCGGTCTTGACGCGCATGAAGTCGGCCCGCCCAGCGATCACGGCGGCGCGTGCCAGGTGCGGATAGATTCCGTTGAGCTTGTCGAGCGCCTCGCCCCTGATGGGACCGCGCTCGTAGAACTGCTCGAGATTGAGGATCACCATGTCGCCATGCGGCAGGTCCTGGATGAACCCGGCGGCCCACCCGAAGCCCGCGGGCCGGAACAGCTCGTTATGCATCCGGTCCACCTCGGCTTCTCCGGGCGCCATGTAATCGTCCTCGTTGACGAAACGCGGCAGGCCAACCAGGCCCTTGGCGATGACATTGCCGCGCCGCGTGTTCAGCGAGTCCCAACCCTCCTTCACAAAGCGATCCATGACGTCGTCGAGTATTGGTGCGCTGGTGAAGTGAATCCCGCGCTCGTTGATGCACAGCAGTGCCGCGCCCGCACTGTCGCTGAATGTGCCCAGCTGCGTCAGGACGCGCGGCCACAATTCGGGAACAACCGCAGCCTCATAGAGCGCCGTTTCGAGCTCGGCTTGCTCGTCGGATACTGTCATGTAGTCGGCAGGTCTTCCGCCTTGAGCACAAAATGCTTAGGCACCGACAATTACACAGCGGAAACGTGCACGCTAGATGGCGTAGCCGGCCTCACCACCGGCGAATTCGACAGCGCGAGTTTCGACCTCGGCAGCAGCCTCTTCGAGCCTGCGCATGGCGCGGTCCCATTCGTCGGGCGCGCGAACACTGTCTTCGACCTCGATGCGGTCGATCGGGGTGAGGAACTGGACGGCAAAGCCGACTTCAAGCCTCCGAACGACCCGGGACACGGCCTTGCCGACGGCCAGCGGCTCGCCGACCTCGGGAGTGTAGTCGACGGAAATCGCGGCCCCGGACGAGGAAAGGTCGATGACAAGGCACGGCAGGACCGTACCATCGTGGAGAACCACGGCGGACTTGGGTTCGCGTGGCATGAACCGCTTGTGCTCACGCTTGTCGCTGATGCCGGCGAAGAGGCGCTTCTTGTACCATTCGATGCGCTTGGCGAGCTTCCTGCGCCGATCCTGATCGCCTTCGATATCGACGATGAAGCCGCCATCGATGTGCCTGGTAACCCGGCCCCGGACATTGCCGAAGGGGACGAAATGCGCCGTTACGGTCTCGCCGATCCGACCTGTCACGGGCGCTGAAGCCACGAGCGTCGTCGGTGAAATGGACTGGAGGCGGACGGCAAAAATCTGCACGCCACTCAGCCGGACCCGGCTTTCCAGCGTATAGCGCCCCATCACCGGGCCGATAAAACGGACGTCCGCTCCTTTTTCCAGGGGCGTTGGCATTGGCACTTCCTGTGTCCCGGCTCGACGCTCGGCCAAGCTGGACGATAGACGGAGACCCTAAAGGGAGGGTTGATCGATCCCAAAGAAATCGCGGTCGACGCAAAAAAGGTTGCCGTTGCCTTGCCAGGATAGGAGACGCCCGAGGCGTCTATGACGCCTGCCTGGTTGTCGGTTCGAACCCCGTGATCAAGCGCTCGACCCCCTCGCTCTCCTGCACAACTTCGAACTGGACCGCGAAACCAACAGGCAGCTTGCGCACAACGTGACAGGTGAGCGTCGCAAGGATCAGCTTTTCACCGATCTCCGGCGCATGCTGACAAGATATGGCGGCCCCGCTCCGCGACAGGTCGATCACAAAGCAGCGCAGCACCTCGCCGTTCGCCAGGCGGATCGTGGACCTGGGATCGCGTGGCTGGAAGCGCTTATGGGCGCGATGCTCTTCCTGCTTGCGGACGCTCTTCTGCTTCAGCCAGTCAATCTTGGCCGCGAGCCTTGCCCGATCCTGCTCTGAAGCGGCGATCTGGAACACGAATCCATCACGCGTCGCGCGTTCGATGCTGCCCTGAACGATGCCCATCCCGTCAAATCGTGCGGTGATGGCCTCGCCTGGCGCACCAACGACTGGAGCGGTGATCGCCGCGGCGACAGCCGAAATGCTCTGGGTGCGGCAGGCGAAGACTTCGATCCCCCCGTCGATATCGCGATGCCGCGACAGCGTGTAGCAGCCGCTGATCGGGCCAACATAGCGAACGTCGAGACGACGGTCGTCAATTCGCTGTGTCGATCCAAGTGTCGCCGTTGGCATCGCAAGATCTCGAAATATTCGGCCGTAACTGGGCGGACCCTAGTATTCAGTGATGAATACTTCCTTATTTAGTAGAATCACCCATAGCGGAGAAGAACAGTTCGGGACCATCCCGCTCAATCAGTTTATTTCCCACGATTTCGACGAACCGTGTGCCGATGTTCCGCACGAAGTTGCGATCGTGCGAGACGAGGATACAGCTTGCGCCGTGTTCGAGGATTTCGGCCTCGAGCTGCTCCTGCCCGGCGATGTCGACGTGGTTGGTCGGTTCGTCCATGAGGTAGAAATTGGGCTCGCTCAGACGCAATCCGAGGAGCGCCAGGCGCGCCCGCTGCCCGAAACTGAGGGTGGTGATCGGGCGGGTCTGCTTCTCCATCGGGAAGCCCGCGGCGGCGAGGAGCGCCTTGGTGCGCTGGTCGCCCTGATCATAGCCCGCGATGAAGTCGAACGGCGATCCAGTGGCGGGAAGTTGAGACATCTCCTGATCGGTGGCGCCCAGCCTCAGCGAGGCGGTGACGCGAATACCTTTGACCTCCTGCCCTGCCATCGCACGGGTGATGGCCTTCATGAACTGCGACTTGCCTGCGCCATTACGGCCGAGCAACACGACCCTGTCGCCCTGGAAGAGGTGCAGCTTGCCGATGCTGAACAACGCACGGCCGTCCGGCGTACGGACTGTGAAGTCTTCGATAGCGACCAGCACCTTGGCGTGCGTCCCGGTGTTGGCGAGGCGGATTTCACCTGAGCGCTCCTTATGGAGCTGCACGGCGGAAGCCTCGATCTTGGCGGCTCGCTCCTTGAGGTATTTCGCCTTGAGCGTCAGAAGGTCCGAGCCGGAGTTGATGCCGATATTGGTGAGCTTGCTCGCCTGTTGGCGGAGTTGCTTGGCCTCCTTGAAGTCTTTCTCCTGTTGCCTGGCCGCGGCTTCGTCGGCTTCAGCGAGCGCCGCGCGGGCGCGGGTGAACGGCAAGGCGAAATAGTGCGAGGTGCCGGGCCGTAGGAACAGCGTGCGGTTGGTGGTGGCATCGAGGAAGCCGCGATCATGGCTCGCGATAATCACAGGCATGCTCTTGGTCGCGCCCTTCAGCCAGCGCTCGAGCTGGATGATCTTGCCCAGGTCGAGATGGTTGGTCGGCTCATCGAGCAGCAGCGCGTCGGGCTCGTTGATCCACACACGGGAGATGAGCATCAACCTCTGCCAGCCGCCCGAGAGACGGGAGACCGTGCGGTCGCGCATATCGTCAGGCGTCTCGAACTCGTCGAGGACGACCTCGGCGCGCCAGGAGTCGGTTTCGCGCACGTCAGCAGGAAGCGCGTCGAGGACAGCATCGCGCAGCGTGAGCGGCAGGAGACGCTCGGCGACGTCCTGTTCGACGAAACCGGTGCGGAGGCCGCGCGAGCGGACAATCTCGCCGTGGCTTAGGTCCTGGAGGCCCGCGATGCAGCGGAGGAGCGTGGTCTTGCCGTTGCCATTGCCGGCAACGAGACCGACGCGGTCGCCCTCCCCGATCACGAGGCTCAGTTTGTCAAAGAGCGGTGTGGTGACGACGACGCCGGCGGAGCTAAGGCTGATCGAGCCCATTTCAAAATCTCTGGTCTAGGAGGAAGCCATGGCGCGCAAGGCGCCGCGATGGGCAGACCAGAGGTGAACGGGAAAAAGCGTTCGGGACCCTTTGGTCAGCCCTGCAACGAGTGCTGCAGGGCGTGAACAGGGCCACGCGTGCGATGGAAATCGGGACGAGAGAACAGCACGAACATGGCGCGAGCTTTAGCGCTCGCCTGCCGCGACTTCAAGCGAGGAAGAACACCAGCGCAAGAGTTCCGACCAGAGCCGGTTGGGCAGCGCGAAGGTGGGCAAGCCGGTACGCAGAACTCGACAATCCGGCCTGCAGCCACCCCAGACGCAGGAACTCAAATGCGCGCACCGAACGGGGGCGCATACGGCTACTCCAGACACAAAAACCGTATGCCTGAACTGTAGCGGGGCGCACTTAAGGAAGTGCTTCCAAGATGCGAAGCATTGGTAAACGGAGTGCGTCGTTTCGGGGCGCACCCATTGGTCAAATGCTTGTCACGAAAGTAAAATCCCGGCCCGAGGGAGGATCGGACCGGGATCACTTATGCCGCTTGGAAGCGGTGTTAGAATGTAAAGGTCAGGTTGAAATGGAGATCGTCGTCGTCATCGTCGAGCGGCTGGATTTCCTTAACATCAACCTTGCCCGTGCAGACATCGACACGCAGCAGGAACCAGTCGCCATACTTGCGGCCGATGAACCATACCTTGTTGCTGCTGTGCGACTCTTTGACGAGCTTGAGCTTGCTGTAACCCTTGTTGGCGAGCGCCTTGGCGACCTGTTTGTTGGTCCAGCAGAAGTCAAAATAGTCATCGTCACCGAAATGAAGGACGATGCCACCATTGCCGCCACCACCGCCGCCCAGAAGGTTCAGCGAGAAGCCGAAGGTCGGCGATGCAGCCTGGACCGGCACGGCGGCCAGCGCAGTACCGGCGAGAGCGAGGGCGACAACGCCTGCTTTGAGCGTGTTGAGGATCATTTTGGATCTCCGATGTGAATGAGGTCGCTCTGATAAGCGTTGTCCCTACAATAGCGTTCCTCTCTAAACGACGACGGAACCGGCCATTCATCTGGCGTTCAGAAACCAACGCCGGCGGCCGCTTTGCGCGGCGTCCTCGGTGGCTGATACCCCCTTGTGACATGGGGTTGCTGAGCCGAACCGGAAAAACACGTTCAGGAGGCATTCACGGTGGTGGGCAGGAGTGGCACGTGACCGTGAACGGACGGGCAACCCGTTTTGCGGTCTGTGCTAGAAGAAGCCGACGATTCGAGTGATTTGCCCTATGCCCAAAGACGATCTCTTCGGCGACGCGCCGGACCCTGCCCCCAAGAAAAAAGCCGCCCCGCCTGCCGCCGCCGGGTCTTCGTCCTATTCGGCCGCCGACATCGAAGTGCTGGAGGGGCTCGAGCCCGTCCGCCGCCGCCCGGGCATGTACATCGGCGGCACGGATTCCAATGCGCTTCATCACCTGTTTGCCGAGGTGATCGACAACTGCATGGACGAGGCAATCGCTGGGCATGCGAGCCGCATCGAGGTGCACTTCGGCGCCGACGGCTACCTGACGGTGGTCGACAATGGCCGCGGCATTCCGGTCGAGAACCACCCGAAATTCCCCGGCCGGTCGACGCTCGAGATCGTCATGACCACACTACACGCCGGCGGCAAGTTCGACGGCAAGGCCTACGAGACGTCGGGCGGCCTGCATGGCGTCGGCGTGTCCGTCGTCAACGCCCTGAGCGACGAGCTCATCACGGAAGTGGCGCGCGACCAGATCCTCTACCGGCAGAGCTATTCGCGCGGCAAACCAACATCCAAGGTGATCAAGGTCGGGCCGGTGCAGAACCGGCGCGGCACGTCGCAGCGCTTCCATCCCGACCCCGAGATCTTCGGCGGCAAGGCCGAATTCTCCGTCGTGCGGCTGTTCAAGATGACGCGCGCCAAGGCGTATCTGTTCGGCGGCGTCGAAATTCGCTGGAGCTGCGACGAGAGCCTCGCGACCGACGAAGTGCCGGCCAAGGCGCAGTTCCACTTCCCCGGCGGCCTGCGCGAGTTCCTCGCGGCGCGCATCGAGGGCGAGCAGCGGATCGTCGAAGACATCTTTTCGGGGCAATCAGGCAAGCCCGGCAGTCACGGTGCCGTCGAATGGGCCATAAGCTGGAACCTCGCAGATGGCTTCGTGCAGTCATACTGCAACACGATTCCAACTGCTGAGGGGGGCACGCACGAGCAAGGACTGCGGACGGCCCTGCTCCGCGGCATCCGCTCCTATGCCGAGCTCAAGGGCGACAAGCGCGCGGCGAGCCTGACGGTCGACGACGTGCTGGTGCAATGCTCGGCCATGCTGTCGGTGTTTGTGCGCGAGCCCGAATTCGTCGGCCAGACCAAGGACCGGCTGAGCTCACCGGAAGCGACGCGGATCGTCGACACGGCCTTGCGCGATGCCTTCGACCACTGGCTCACGGCTGCGCCGCAACAAGCCAACCGGCTTCTCGACTGGGCCATTGAGCGCGCCGAGGAACGTCTCCGCCGCAAGAAGGAAAAGGAGATCGACCGGCAATCGGCAACGCGAAAGCTGCGCCTGCCCGGCAAGCTCGCCGACTGCACGCAGTCGGCGGCGCAGGGCGCCGAGATCTTCATCGTCGAGGGCGACTCGGCCGGTGGCAGCGCCAAATCCGCGCGCGACCGCGCCAGCCAGGCGGTGCTGCCGCTCCGCGGCAAAGTGCTCAATGTCGCCGGCGCCACGCGCGACAAGATTACCGCCAACCAGCAGATCGCCGACCTCGTCCAGGCGCTGGGCTGCGGCACGCGCGACCGCTATCGCGAAGATGATCTGCGGTACGACAAGATCATTCTGATGACGGACGCCGACGTCGATGGGGCGCACATCGCGTCGCTGTTGATGACATTCTTCTTCCAGGAGATGCCCAAGCTCATCGACGACGGCCATCTCTACCTTGCTATGCCGCCGCTCTACCGCATCAGCTCCGGCCCTAAGGTCCTCTACGCAATGAACGATTTGCACAAGGATCAGCTAATGGCGGGCGAGTTCAAGGGCAAGAAGCCCGATATCACGCGCTTTAAAGGCCTGGGCGAAATGCCCTACCAGCACCTGCGCGAGACCACGATGGACAAGAAGACCCGCACGCTCCTGCAGGTGAAGGTGCTGCAGGATCGAGAGGACACGAGGTCGTCCGTGGACCGCCTGATGGGCACCAAACCAGAGGCACGTTTCGAGTTCATCCAGGAGAACGCGGCGTTCGCCAGCGACCTCGACATCTGACGGTCACGTTCCCATATTAAGGAAACCCTAGGGAATCCCGTTGACTCGAAAGGGATTCCCACTATGTTCCCGGCCCGTCGGGAACCACTCCGCCGCTCGGCTGCTTGCAGTCTCAACGCCGGCCCTCCCAACCCTTCGAGTGGACGAACACATTGCCAGATGACTTTTACGGGCTGGGTCTCAGCGCCAAGGTGACCGATGCGGTCGCGGCCGCCGGGTACACCAAGCCGACTGAAATCCAGGCGCAAGCCATTCCGCATGTCCTCAACAAGCAGGACATCATCGGTATTGCGCAGACCGGCACGGGGAAGACCGCTTCCTTCGTGCTGCCCATGCTCACGCTGCTCGAGAGTGGCCGGGCGCGTGCCCGCATGCCGCGTACCCTCATCCTTGAGCCCACGCGCGAGCTTGCCGCGCAAGTCGCTGAGAACTTTGAGAAATACGGCAAGAACCATCGGCTCACGATGGCGCTGCTGATCGGCGGCGTCAGCTTCGAGGACCAGAACAAGGTGCTCGACCGCGGCGCCGATGTTCTGATCGCGACCCCGGGGCGGATGCTCGACCAGTTCGAGCGCGGCCGCATCCTGCTCTCGGGCGTCGATATTCTCGTCATCGACGAGGCCGATCGCATGCTCGACATGGGGTTCATTCCCGATATCGAGCGGATCTGCGGCCTGTTGCCGACGCGTCGGCAGACGCTGTTTTTCTCCGCCACCATGCCGCCCGAGATCGAGCGGCTGACCAAGCGTTTCCTGCGCGACCCAGTGCGCCTTGAAGTTGCGCGCAAGAACTCGACCGCCGAGACCATCGACCAGAAGCTGATCAAGGTCTCGAGCAAACCCGAGGACAAGCGGGCCGTACTGCGCCAGCTGATCCGCGGCGCCGACAGCCTCACCAACGCAATCATCTTCTGCAATCGCAAGCGTGATGTGGCGACCCTTGCCCGCTCTCTCAAGCGGCACGGCTTCTCGGCCGGGGAACTGCATGGCGATATGGACCAGAAGAGCCGCATGGAGACGCTTGACGCGTTCAAGACCAACAAGCTGACGCTGCTGGTTGCCTCGGACGTCGCGGCGCGCGGTCTCGATATTCCGGCAGTCAGTCACGTCTTCAACTTCGACGTTCCCACGCACGCGGAAGACTACATCCACCGCATTGGCCGTACCGGCCGCGCCGGCCGCTCCGGCACGAGCCTCACGCTTTCGGCGCCTTCGGACGGCAAATATCTCGACGCGATCCAGCGGCTGATCCAGCAGGATATTCCGCTCATGGTGGTCGAGGGTCAGTCATTGGCCGACGAGTCGCCGCGCGGAGATGCGCCGCGGAGCGAGAGCCGCAGCCGCGGCCGTTCACGGCATACGGGCGACGGCAAAGCCACTCGCGCGACCCCTGAGACCGTCGAGGCCCCGTTGCCCCGCGAGAAACAGAACGCGCATCCGCCGCGCAGCCAGCAAGAGCCCCGCGCCCCTCGCGAGAAGACGGAGCCAAGGTCGCAGCGAGAAAAGAACGAGCGCCGGCCGCGCAACGATCGGGGGGTTAATAACCCGGAACGCGTGGCGGAGTACGCTTCAGATACTCCGTTCGGTTCGGACGGTCCTGTGCCCGCCTTTCTTCTTCGGCCCGGCGTGGGACGCTAGGTTGACCAGCGAAAATGTATTATCGCTGAGATCAACAATTTTGCGAGTTAGCCCTAACTGACCTCGGCTTTTACTGACCCTTAATTGACTCATCGGAAAAGTACCAAGGACCAGAACTAGGTCACGCGTCGGGACCGGGGGCACAGTGTCGGAACAGGAATTCAGGCGCGCCCTGGGTTACGCCAACTCGGCGATGGATCTGCTCAAGCGTGGGCAGATTCCGCCTTACCCTCAGTTCTACGAACTGCTCTACACCTATGCGACGGGCGTCAATCCCTCGCTCAACCAGCGCGTGAATCAGATCTTCCGCGACGGGACCGCGACTGCCGAGCTGGCCGAGCGGCTCTATAACGAATTCCTTAAATCGCAGGACGTCAACGAGCGCATTTCGAGCGTCTCCGAGCGCATGGCGACGCGCATCGAAGCGGTGCACGACGCCATCGACACCGCGATGGCAACGGCCAACGCCTATTCCGGCACGCTGCAATCGGCGAGCGGCGACCTCGGCCACGACATGAGCGAGGCCGAGTTGCGCACAATGGCGCAGAAGCTGCTCGGCGAAACGCGGCGCATGCAGGACGCCAATGCGCAGCTCGAGCAGAAGCTCGAGGCCTCGCGCGACGACATTGCCGCCTTGCAACGCGATCTCGATGAAGTGCGGCGCGAGTCGATGCTCGATCCGCTCACCAAGATCTTCAACCGCAAATCGTTTGACGAGGGCCTGCTCAAGAGCTTCACCGAGGCCGCCCAGCTCGGCACGCCGCTTTGCCTGATGCTGCTCGATATCGACCACTTCAAGCGCTTCAACGATACCTGGGGACACCAGACCGGCGACCAGGTGCTGCGGCTCGTGGCGATGACGCTCAAGTCCAACATCAAGGGCAAGGACATGGCGGCCCGCTACGGCGGCGAGGAATTCGCCGCGATCCTGCCCGAGACCGACCTCGAAGGCGCGGTGATCGCAGCCGACAATATCCGCAAGGCCATCCAGGCCAAGGAACTGCTCAAGCGCTCGACCAACGAGAAGCTTGGCCGCATCACGGCGTCACTGGGCGTTGCGATGTACAAGCCGGGTGATACGCCCGCCTCGCTCATTGAGCGCGCCGACCGCTGCCTCTACGCCGCTAAGCACGCCGGTCGCAACCGCGTGCTGAGCGAGAACGAACTGAGGGACGACGAGCGGATCGTCGCTTAGCCAGAGCAGTTCACGTCAGGTAGAAGCGTGTCCGGCGTTGGCGAGTTGGCGGCTCTTGCGGGTCGCGTTTCTTCCCCTATCTCCACCCAAACTCGGTGGGTGTGGCACGAGTAAGGATCGCCAAAGCCCCAGGTCGACCGACGTTCTAGTCTAGGCTAGTTCGACGCCTCACCGGGCGCCAACTTCACACCCAAGCTTCTGAGCGCATCCCAATAGCCGGGATAGGTCTTGCCCACACAGTC
>Ga0075370_10001023_pt1 | contig 11616 bp, 15 predicted proteins | sample EndMethybrTD3035_FD_71398 | JGI IMG/M metagenome (GOLD analysis project Ga0075370, IMG submission 71398) | Populus endosphere microbial communities from Tennessee, USA - Endosphere MetaG P. TD hybrid TD303-5 | ecosystem: Host-associated > Plants > Roots > Endosphere | place: USA: Tennessee... | reverse complement strand
GAAGTGCATCATCCAGATTAACAGCGAACCGCCGATGATCGACGGCCAATTGTAACCATTCGCAAAGATCGGGAAAAAATAGCCGAGCGTCCTCATGCTCAGCAACGCAAACGCAACATTACCAAACGCAGCTGACAGCCAATATCCCCAGGCTATCTCGAACCCTGCAAATGAGCCAAAACCTTCTTTCGCATAAGCAAAAATGCCAGCTTTTAATTCCGGTCGACTATCAGCCAGAATGCGAAATGTGTTCGCTACGAAGAACATGCCGACAAAGGTGATCAGCCATGCAATGATGATGGCTCCAAGCCCTGCCGCACGCGCCATGTTTTGCGGCAGATTAAACGCACCGCCGCCAATTAGCGACGCTATCACCACACCTGTCAGAAGCGGCAAACTCAAATGACGCGTGCCCGCCCGTACCAAAAGCATGACTCAAGATAAGACCAATCAAGTACAGCACACAAGATCGGCTGATTGATTTTTCGCACAACGCAAGTCAACGCTGGCGATGGCCACACCCAGCCTTCGCCATATCTGCCCAGTGAATCAACGGATTTCGATTTTCTTTTGCAGCGACTTACTTTTCTTCGGTAAGGTAAGCTTGAGTGTCCCGTCTTAATAGCTTGCTTTGACATTTGTCTCGTCGATCTCAGACGCTAACGAGAAAGAACGCTCTACTCTGCCTGAAAAACGCTTGGAGCGAATCAGGCGTTCTCCTTCTTACAGTTCCTTGTTGCGCTCGACTCTCGCACAGATCGATACGATTGTGCCATCGATACGCAAATCGATATCCTGCTTGTTAAGGCCAGGCATATCAGCTTTTACTATATATAAGCATGGTCAGTCTCGCCCACATCAATTTTGATGTCGCCAAACGCCTCATCGCCAGACCTCACGAGTCCGCGCATCGGCCGGAATAAACCCTGAAAAAGCTCCGAGACAGGTTCGAGTGCAAAGGGATCATGACGAGAAACATTTGCCATAGTCACCTCCAATAAAAAGTCTCCCTATGTGCTGCAACGCCCTTCAATGATAAGCGGGCAAAACCCTGTAACAGTTTAAGCTAAATCAAGATCCGTTCAGATTTACCGTGTGGGAAACGCTTTAGCCACAACTAAAATTGATCCATAAGTGACCCAGTCAATTATCGGCGCCCTGTGGCAGCTGTGTGGTAAGTTTTTGAACCAGGACTTTCACACCGTCACGTTGACGGTGTGAAAGTCCTGGTTCAACTCTGAAGAGATAGGTCAAACACTGCATAAACCATCGAAATCCAGGATGCGAATTAACTTACCCCGAATATCAATCAGACCTTCTTTATGAAATTTCGATAGCATTCTGCTAACCGTTCCAAGTTTTAAACCAAGATAGCTGCTAATTTCCTCACGAGTCATTCGCAAATAAAATTCATCGCTGAGTAGCCGCGTACAGCAAGCCCTTTTGACAAATTCACCAGAAAGACAGTGACACGCTCTTGCGCCGTCATCATACCGAGCATGGTCATCAGCCCGGACTCGCGGATAATTTCGCCGCTCATCAGCTTATGGACATGACGCTGCATCGCCTGCACCTCGTAGCACAGTGACTCAAGGGCCTGAAAGGGGAGAATGCACAGCGTGCTATCTTCGAGGGCGATTGCATCGCAAGTATAGGATCCGCCGAATACGCCATCAAGACCAAGCGGTTCGCCGACAATATGAAAGCCTGTCACCTGTTCGCGTCCGTCAGCTAACATCATCACGGTCTTAAATAAGCTGCATTTAACCGTATAAATACTATGGAACCGATCACCAGAACGATATACTGACTCACCGCGATGCACGTTGCATACGATGCCAATCATCGCAGCCACGGTATCGAGTTCACGAGCCGATAAGTCGGTGGGTAAACTCCCTGCCTGTAGCGGACACCCCGGACAAGGCATTGTGCCGCAGGAAGTATCGGCAAAGCCGATGTCGGTAACCGCCGAGGCAGCATCACAAAACATAGGAACCCCTTGGCATAGAAAATTCGATACAAACTTCGACCCGACAAATTGCTGTACGATCGAATTCAGAGCGTGTTTATGCACTCTGCCGCATGCTGTGCTCGGCTTTTGGCCGCACGGAGCAGCGCCGCTCGCCTGGGTCAGGCAGCCAGCCTGGCCGGCGGCTCGCTTCTTGCCCCGCACACCCGAAAATTCGGCCACAGCATTTGGCAAAGTGCATAACACGCTCTAGACCTTTCAACTTTTGTATAAGAGTAGAATAATCTTGTGTCGGGTTCATGAAGGCACTTTGGATTTAGATGTGACGAATTTTTTGCGTAACCACTGCAACGCAGCGTAGTCAGGCCGCAAACGAGTGAACCACTGTGGAAGAGTCTTTAAGGTCGATTTTCATTTTGAAGATATCGTTGATGCCGCGAGTTTAGCGGACGGCGTCTTTGGAGAGGGCGTTGAAACCGGCGATGACGTCGAAGAGTTCTTCGTCAATCGAGCTTTGGCGAAGGCGGTAGAAGGTCTGACTCAGATCGGCAGACAAGGCGTTGATGTTCTTCTCCGCGCGTTGCATGGCGGCGAGGCGGCTCGCATTTTCACTGGCCAATGACTCTGCGCACGCTTTGAAGAGCGAGATGAAAAGATATTCGTGGATCAGGGCGCGCAGTGTCGCTTCACCGCCACCAAAGACTTCCGGTAGGCTCGCCGTCGGCCAGCGGACTTTGGCCAGACTTTGTTGCCATTGCGCGTCGAGCGGCAGTAACCGTTGGCTAACCGGCTCGTAAAGCGCCCCAAACTGCGGGCGGTTGTGGAAAACGTAAAGATGCGCATACTCGGCTCTGGCACAATGCGCTTCGCTCTCGATTTGAATCTGCCCGACCAGTGGCGTGATGGCGGTAACAGAACTCGGAACGGTAAACTCTCCTGCCAGCGGCAGACCGGCATCCGCCAGGTGCGAGTAAATGCGTTCGCCGACAGCCCAGACTTTCTTTTTGCCCGGCAGAGCACCCAGCGTCTGCACCACGAACTCGGCCATCACCTCGTTGAATTGACCTACCAGTCCCTGATCAGAGCCGAAGACGATTGCGCCGATCACACCCGCGTCCATCCGTCCGGCTTGGTCCACAGCAACCAGCCCATCTCGCCGGAAGCACGCACCCAAACCCAGCTCCACGGTACGTTCGTAATCCGTCAGCGCCCGCACCGCCGCTTCGTATTGGCCGATGCTGGAGGCGGCTATGGCCTTCATCGTGCGGACGACGGATTCAAGCTTGTCGGCTCCGTCGATCTTGCAGCGCAGGCTGGCGAGTGTGTCGCTCATGACTTCTCCTTGGATGCCGATTTGGGCTTAGATTTGGCCTCCGTTTGGGCGTCCGGTTTAGATTCGGGCTTGGACTGGAAGCGGGCGAGCGCTCTGCGGGCGATTTTCAGGACGGCCTCGCGATCCTCGTCGCTGGCGTCGCTGGACATAAAACGCTGACACACCTTCGCCGGAATCTCCGCTGCCGCCGCGCGGAGCGCGCTCTCGGCCTCGCACATCTGGCTAAGCGGCACGCTAGCAAACATCCCGTCGGTCAGCGCCAGCAGCACGCTAATTTGTTCCAGCACAGATACGGGTGCAAATTCCGGCTGCTTGAGGCAGGCGCGGATGCGCTGGCCGTGATCGATAATCTTGCGGGTGTTCTCATCGAGTCGCGTGCCGAACCGGGAAAAGGTTTCCAGTTCCTCGAACTGCGAATAGGCGAGCTTGAGGTTGCCAGCGACAGCGCGATAGGCCGCGAGTTGTGCCTTGCCGCCAACACGCGAGACCGATTTCGCCACATCGACGGCGGGCAGAATTCCCAGCTCGAACAGCGTAGGCGAGAGGTAGAGCTGGCCGTCGGTGATGGAAATGAGGTTGGTGGGAATATAGGCGGCGATGTCCTGCGCTTCGGTTTCGATGATGGGCAGGGCAGTGAGCGAGCCGCCGTGGGGTTCCTCCTTGCGCACGTGGGTCGCGCGTTCAAGGAGGCGCGAGTGGATGTAGAAGATGTCGCCGGGGAAGGCTTCGCGTCCGGGAGGGCGGCGGAGCAAGAGGGAAAGCTCTCGATAAGCGCGGGCGTGCTGCGTGAGATCGTCATAAACAATGAGTACGTCGCGACCCGCTTCCATAAAGTACTCTGCGATACTGGTGGCTGCATAGGGCACGATGTAGGTGAGGCCGGGAGCGTCGTTGCCTTCGCTCACGACGACGAGGGTGTAGTCCATCGCGCCACGTGCGCGGAGTTCGGCCACCACCTTAGCCACGGCGGAAGCGCGCTGACCGATAGCGCAATAGACGCACAGGACATTCTGGCCACGCTGGTTGAGGATGGTGTCGATGGCGATGGCAGTCTTGCCCGTCTGCCGGTCGCCCAGAATCAACTCGCGCTGGCCGCGCCCGACCGGGATGAGGGCGTCGATGACCTTGATGCCGGTTTGCAAAGGGACGGTGACGGGAGCACGATCCATGATTGCTTTCGCATCGCGTTCGATGGGTAAGCGCTGGCGGGTGGCGACCGGGCCATTGCCATCCAGCGGCCTACCGAGTGGGTCGATGACGCGCCCGAGCAATTCATCACCCACCGCCACATCCATGACGCGGCCTGTGCGCTCAACCTCATCGCCTGTGTGCAAATGCGAGTATTCGCCGAGCAGGACGACACTGATCTCGTCTTCATCCACATTGAACGCGATGCCGAACAGCTCGCCGGGGAATTTGATCAGTTCCTCAAAGCCCACGCCGGGCAGTCCCGTGACTGTAGCGATGCCCGTGGAGACGGTGGTGATCGTGCCGATCTCGCGCAGCGTGAATTGCGGTGAGAAGGCTTCCCGCGTCCGGCTCATTTCGGTGAAGGCACGATCAAGGACACGTAGGAGGGTGTCAGGCGGCGCGTTCATTTGGCCTCCACGAGAGCGGCAGATTTCGGCTCTGGCATGGGCTCGGAGTTGGCTTCAGGTTTGGATTGTGCGTCCAGAAGTTCGCCGACGCTCTTTTTCAGCGACGCGAGATAATCTGCGATGCTCCAAGCCACCTTCTGTCCATTCGTGGTGAATTCGATCCCGCAGATCAGGTTCGGCGCGGTCTCGAACCGGACTTGGATTTCAGCCGAGAAGGTTTCGTTGAGCGCATTTTGTATTGCGGCCTGCTGGTCCGCAGGTAGGTCAAACGTGCTGCGCACGAGCGCGGGGTCGGACGATGTCTTGAGAGCCTCCGCGACGCCTTCTTTCGTCTTGCTGTCCATCTCCCGCAAGCGGCGAGTGAACACCTCGCCCAGACGTTCTTCCAGACTCGTTGTGGCGAGGTCCGTGAGCGTCTTTCGTGCGATGGCGAAGACTTCCTGTTGGGCGCGTGTCACGATTTCCCGGCTCAGGCTGTCGCGTTCATTCTCAACCGTTTCCTGCAATTTGGAACGCAACGTTTCGGAATCTTTGCGAGCCGCATCGAGGAGCCGCTGACGCTCGATTTTAGCTTCGTCCATCGCTTTGCTCAGGAGCACCCCGCGCTGCTGCTCGAACACCTCATTCTTATGCTGAAAGTCATCTCGTTCTTTTTGGGCTTCAGCCTTCTTCGTCTCAGCATCCTGGAGTTGAACCGCGATTCGTTTTTCCCGCGCATCGATGGCCGTAAGGATGGGTTTGTAGAGAAATCGCTTCAACAACCACACTAAGATGAGAAAATTGACTGCTTGCGCGCTGACGGTGAACCAGTCGATGAGCATGTCTTACTTTCCTGCGGCTTGGGCGATGACGTGATTCCAAAATGGGTTGGCGAAGAGGAGGATCATCGAGACCACGAAGCAGTAAATGGCCATGGATTCGATCATCGCCAGACCCACAAATAAGGTCCGTGTAATGGTGGGCGAGGCATCGGGCTGCTGGGCCAGCGCACTCAAAGCCGTAGAGACCGCCCGCCCCTGGCCCATCGCCGGCCCGAAAACTCCCACGCCCATCGTGATGCCAGCGGTGACGATGGAAGCCACCGCGATTACAGTCATGTTATCCATAGATTTTTCCTTTTGTTACTCTGTTTTCTTATCATTTACTGTTTTGCGAGTGCTGGTGGCCGCCGCGATGTAAACGGTCGCTAAAATGCCAAAGATATAGGCTTGGACCATGCCGGTTAACAGGCCGAGCGCACTCATCACTATCGGAAAGATGAAAGGCGTAATTGTTAGTAGAATGCCTAGAATCATCGTCCCGCTCATCATGTTACCAAACAAGCGGACAGCCAACGCCAGCGTGCGCGAAAGTTCGCTGATGATATTAAACGGCAACATGATCACCGTCGGCTCCAAGTAGGATTTCAGATAGCCACGCAACCCCTGCTCTTCGATGCCAAAGAGCGGCACGGCCAAAAACACACTGAGCGCCAGCGCCAGCGTCGTCGAGAGTGAACCGGTCGGCGGCTCATAACCAGGAAAAACAGTAAATAGATTGGCCGTCGCAATGAATAGAAACAGTGTACCCACAAAGCCGAGATATTTTTCTGGCTGACGCAACCCAACCTCTCCAATTTGTTCCCTCATGCCCGTGACTAGAATTTCGAGGGCGCATTGCCAGCGCGAGATAGAGACCTCATTCGCGAGCTTGCGCGTGATGAGCTTTGCGCCCACGCTCAGCACGAGCATCAGTGCCCAAGTCGTGACCACAGTGGCGTTGAGCTTGATGAAGCCGTGCTGCCAGAAAATTAGCTCGTCGGAACTAAGGCGCATGACTAGCCTCCTTGGTTAATCGAGTGAACCATGTCACAACTGCGCGCGCGATGAGAAATCCAACCAGGCACATCAGCAACCTCTGCCAATCACCGCGTGAGACAAAATAAAATCCAGCCAAGGTAATGCTCATTCGCAATAGCAGGCTACCAAGGAACCAAAGCACAGGACTCTTGGATGCAACGCCCTTGAGCACAGTCCACCAAAGGCCGCCGAAGAACATCGCGCCGAGCAAAGCGCCAGCCACCAATGCCGCTGCCAGAGTTATAGTTTCACTCATCTTTGTTCTCCTGTTCATCCCGCATTTTCTTACCTTCCTTGGCCACCCAATGCCACGCATTCAAACAGCCGATGCACAGCCCAATAATGAGCAGCGTTAGAGTCCAGAAACGATTTCCCGGATAGTGCTTGTCGAGCCAGAGACCGAGCAGAGCGCCCACCAGCGTCGGAACCGCCACCGACCAGCCGATCAGCCCGAACATGCCGAAGCCAGACCAGATACTCTGCACGGCTTTGCGCCGTGCCTTGAGCTTGCGAGCTTCCTGTACACCAATCTCCCGGCTGAACGCTGTCTTGCGGTTCGGAGGTTTTATGTTCGGTTCTTCATGCATGATGGAACTCCGCGAAACGATGGATGAATCCGCTCTCCAACTTAGCCATCACCGAGCGCACACTCTTCTCCCGCTCGTCAAGATTTAGAAACTCTCGCTCCACAGCCTCGCGCAGTTTGCCGAGGTCTGTACCGCCGATGGCGTTGCGCACGGAGACGAGTACATCCGCGCCGGTCTTGACCAGCACGCCTTCATCAATGGCTAGATAGACTTCGCCGCCTGCGGCAGTTGCGTAAGTGAAAATCCCGGGTGACAGCGCCGTCACACAATCGAGCCGACGCGGCAACAGGCCGAACGAACCGTGCGGCGTCTCCGCCACGATGCGTGTGACACCATTCTTCTCGGCGAAGATTTGGAACGGGATGAGAATTTTAAGATGCATGAACAGCGGCGGCATGTTTGACCTTTGGGTTGGGTTCAGGTTTCGCGTCTTTTTTTATCTCGGCAATCGATCCGATCATATAAAGCGTGCTCTCCGGGCAGTCTTTGAACTCATCCCGCAAGATGCGTTCACAGCCGTCGAGCGCGTCTTTCAGGTTCACGGTTTTTCCCTGAAGGCCGTTGAACTGCTCGGTGGTGAAAAACGGCTGCGTCAGGAATCGCTCCAACCGGCGGGCACGAGCGACAACTTTGCGGTCGCCCTGCGAAAGCTGTTCGAAGCCGAGCATGGCGATGATGTCCTTGAGTTCCGCATATTGCGCGAGCGTTCGCCGGATTTCCTGGGCCAGGCTGTAATGCCGTTCGCCGACAATGCCCGGCGTGGCCATCTTGGAACTGGATTCCAACGGGTCAATGGCCGGGAAAAGCCCTTCGCTGGCCCGTTTACGCGAGAGCACGATGGACGCGGAAAGGTGCGAGAATGTATGCACCGCCGCCGGATCGGTGAAATCGTCCGCTGGTACATAGACCGCCTGGATGGACGTGATGGCACCGGTGGCGGTGTTGGCGATGCGCTCCTCCAACCCCGATAGCTCAGTGCCCATCGTGGACTGATAGCCCAGACGCGACGGCATCCGCCCTATCAAGCCGGACACCTCTGAGCCGGCTTGAATAAAGCGGAAGATATTGTCGATGAGCAGCAACACATCGCGGTGCTCGTCGTCCCGGAAATACTCGGCCATTGTCAGCGCCGCGTGGCCCACGCGGAACCGGCTGCCTGGCGGCTCATTCATCTGGCCGAAGACCATCACCATGTTCGGTAGCACGCCAGCTTCCTTCATGTCACGGTAAAGCTCCTCGCCTTCGCGACAGCGTTCGCCGATCCCGCAAAAAATGCTTACGCCGTCGTGATGCCCGACCATGTTATGAATCATCTCCGTGAGCAGCACCGTCTTGCCCACGCCCGCACCGCCAAACAGTCCCGCCTTGCCGCCACGCTCCAGTGGCAACAGCACATCAATGACCTTGATGCCCGTTTCGAAGATCTCAGACTTCGTGGAACGCTGCAATAAGGGCGGCGGCACCCGATGCACCGAGCGCCATTGCACATCGGATAGCGCCGCTTCGCGATCAATGGCGTTGCCAAACACGTCGAACATGCGCGAGAGAGTCGCTTTGCCCACTGGTGCTTTCAATGGTCCGCCCGTGTCCTCGACAGCCATACCACGAGCGAGACCTTGCGTGGGTGTCAACGCAATCCCGCGCACGCGATGCGCATCCAGTTGCGCCCACACCTCAATCACAATCCGTCCATCTTCCCCAGCGTGTAGCACCGTATAGATGGACGGCAAATGGCTGTCAAATCGCACATCCACGACACTGCCGCGCACCGACACAATTGTACCTCGATTTAAGAGACTGGTTTTATCTTCCATATGACAGCTTCTTGAATTTCTGATAGCGTCGGATCAGGGTGTTGGTTGAGCTATCGTACTTGAGTTGGGACTCGGCCTTGGTCTTCAGTTTGGGGATGATGGGCTCGGCAAGCACCTTCCCCAGTTCAACCCCCCATCGGTTAAATAAGTCAATGTCCCAAATGGTGCCCCGGGATATGTCGAGCTGAGTTCGTGAAAGTCCTCGAGTTGAGTCACGATATGTCATTCGTAAAGTGTAAATTTATACCTGACAGAATATACCACATAGGCGGGATTGTGAGCACTGTCACTATGACAATGACAACAACGTTCAGGTCGGAGTCACACAACATGGAATTCATTTTTAATGCCAGTGACAGAATATTAGAAGAGTCCGATATATAAAGGGCGGGTGGACAGAGTAAAGTACATAAATCAACCGGACAACCAAGAAAGTCGCTGGCGAGCCGGAATGTTGTTCGATGCATACACAGTAAAGCTCATGAATCAATGGGATGAAGAACAAAAATTGCAGAAAAGGCCGAATCATCAGACTTCCCTTGCTCGTTGCACACCAATAGACCCAATGAGTCGGACCTTAGGATTTTATCTCAGCGATGCAGGATTCGCCATTGTTCCAGCCAATTTAAGTTATCCTTCAACCGTAGAGAACCAGTTGCAAAAGTATGCCTCGTCGTGGAGGAAGAGAAAAGTCCGGCAGGATTTTCAAATTGTTTATATCTCTAAAGGCAAGGGAATTTTTCAATCTACACAGAGCGGGTTAATCTCTATCAATGCCGGAGACGCTCTTCTCTTATTTCCTGGAGAATGGAATCGTTATCGACCTGATCCTGAGGTTGGGTGGACCGAATACTGGCTCCGTTTCAATGGAGAGTATGCAAGTAAGTTGATGTCTGAACTTTTACCATCCTCACTTAGATCCATCAGACCCATTCTCCGAATTGGGCATAACGAGGCGCTGCTCCAGCTGTTAATGACTCTGACTAGGACAGTGCATACCAATTCCAACCCATTGCTGACTGCTACCCAAGGCATACAAGTTCTAGCCCATCTCATCGCTCCAGCGCAGAGACCCAGAAGTAGATACAGTGAACAGATAGAGTTGGCACTGTGTCATATTTCTGAACACGCGGAGTAGAGTATAGATTTCGAGGCGCTTGCGCGGAAGCTAGGGCTGAGTTATTCGGTATTCTATCGACAGTTTCACGAGGTAACAAAGATGTCCCCTACCAATTACCAGCAGATGATCCGTTTGAGTAAAGCGAAGGACTTCCTCTGTGAGACGACGCTAGGCATAGGAAAAATTGCGGATCGGCTTCGAGTGTCCGTATTATTTTGGCCGCATCTTTAAGGTCAAAACTGGCATGACCCCTAGCGAGTATCACCAAACATCATCAGGGGGTTGATTCGTTATGGCGCACAGAATAGACATCTCACAGATTGTTAGAAGGAGATTCTACGCTGTATAATTTCTTGCAGAGAATTCACACTATCTCCAGAGGACTTAAGCGCTTACGGTAAAAACCTCAGTAGACCAACTAAAAGACCGGCCTGCGCTATACCGAGCCCAATGAGCCATTTGAGGAGTTCAAACTTCATCTCTGCCAGGTCGGTCTTAGTCGCGAGACCTCGTAAATCAGCCTTGGTCGCAAGATCCGCAGCCTCATGCGACTCCTGCACAGCTGTAGAAAAAGCTTCAGCTTGCGGCTCTGGCACGCCAGCTTCCTTAAGGGTCTTAACGAACTTGTGGGTATCAAACGTAACAGTGGCCATAATTCAAAGTACTTGTATTTCAGTTTCTTGTACACCGTTCAGTGTTCGTTGCAAAGGTCGATTTTTGACATCCACTCCAGTACTTTTGATACAATGTTTGCTTTATTGCCTTAAATAGTTGTAATTGGTTGAGGGAATCACGTTAGCCCTCTTGAGCTTAGACCCACTCTCAGGAAGTAGCTCACAGTTCTCCCCGATCCATTCCCAGATTTTCTGTTCTTTCTTGGGCGTGAAGCATGTTCTACGTATTTCGTCTAGCCCGCTCCTAAGACTGTTCACGCTTCAAGTCCTCCCACTCCACCAAGTGACGACATATTACCGTGATCTCTTTCCGAGCGATGGCGAGCGCAGCTGAAGCGTCTAAACCGACAATTTTATGCGTCAACCGATCTGGCAGAGCATCGAGTGCAGTGCGCACCGCACTATAGGCTTTATGGACTTCGATTTTGACCTCTGTGATTGAGACTGACTCTTTATTGGACTTCTCAACCTCAGGGTTAGTCACTTCAACCCGGCGCAGTTGTTCGAAGGCATTCAGCCACACTTCTTGACAGGCTTTGACTTCAGCGAGATCACCGCTCGCCTCTGCTGCCTGGCAGGCATTGAAACGTCGTAACTCGATTTCTTGTAATCGCTTGATGCCGGGTCTCATCCCGCCATGTTTCTCAACCTCAACATGTGGGCGGTCAGCCTTAGTCTTCTTT
>Ga0075370_10001022_pt1 | contig 11620 bp, 10 predicted proteins | sample EndMethybrTD3035_FD_71398 | JGI IMG/M metagenome (GOLD analysis project Ga0075370, IMG submission 71398) | Populus endosphere microbial communities from Tennessee, USA - Endosphere MetaG P. TD hybrid TD303-5 | ecosystem: Host-associated > Plants > Roots > Endosphere | place: USA: Tennessee... | reverse complement strand
GCCGGCGCGCCGGCCGAACGCCGCAGCCTGTTCCAGAGACTGATCGAGCTGGTGTCGCCCGGCCCCGAATCGCGCGACGAGCTGATCGATTCGCTCGCCGACGCCGAGCACAAGGAGCTGATCCCGCCCGAGTCGCGCATGATGCTCGAGGGCGTCATCCGCATGGCCGACATGTCCGCCGGCGACGTGATGGTGCCGAACAAGCGCATGGACCTGCTCGACATCGAGGCCGACTACGACGACCTGCTGCATGTCGTGATCGACACCGCGCATTCGCGCTTCCCGGTGTTCGAAGGCGGCCGCGAGAACATCATCGGCATCCTGATGGCAAAGGACCTGCTGAAGCTGCAGCGTTCGCCCGACCTGAACCTGCGCACCTTGCTGCGTCCGGCCGTGTTCGTGCCCGAGTCGAAAGGGCTGAACGAATTGCTGCGCGACTTCCGCAGCAACCGCAACCACCTCGCGATCGTGATCGACGAGTTCGGCAACACTGCCGGGCTGATCACGATCGAAGACGTGCTCGAGGAGATCGTCGGCGAGATCGAAGACGAATTCGACGACGAAGACGGCGAGTCGGGCATCTACACGCTGGCCGATGGCAGCCAGCGCGTCGCGGGCGACACCGACATCGCCGCCGTCAACGAAGCGTTCGGCGCGATGCTGCCGACCGACGAGTTCGACACCATCGGCGGCCTGATCGCGCACGAGTTCGGCCGGGTGCCGCGGCGCGGCGAGGCGGTGACGATCGAGGACCTGGTGTTCTCCGTGATGCTCGCGCGCGGCGGCGCGGTGCGCTGGTTCAAGGTGATCCGCACGCCGGAGCCGGCACCCGAGCCCGATGGCGCGTAGCCGCGCCGCCGACGCGACGACCCCACGCCGCTGGCCGTTCGGTCTCGAGGCGCCGTTCGTCGCCGTGCTCGGCGCGCTGCACAGCCTGCCCTTCGTCGCTACCTGGGCCTGGCCGCTGCAGTGGGCCGTGATCGCGCTGCTCGTGGCGCGTGCGGCGAACGCATCGCCGCGCCGCGCGGCCGGGCTCGGCCTGGTATTCGGCACGGCCTGGCTCGCGGCCGGCACCTGGTGGCTGTTCATCAGCATGCATCGCTACGGCGGGCTGCCGGCCTGGCTCGCCGCGCTCGCGGTCGCCGCGCTCAGCAGCTTTCTGTCGTTGTACCTGGCCGCCGCGCTGGCTGGCTTCGCGCGCTGGCGCGCCGGCGGGCCGCTGCGCGGTGCCGTCCTGTTCGCTGCGCTCTGGTTGCTCGCGGAGTTGGCGCGCGGCGTGATCTTCACCGGCTTCCCGTGGGTGGCGAGCGGCTATGCGCAGGTCGATGCGCCGCTGGCCGCGCTGGCGCCCTGGCTCGGCGTTTACGGGCTCGGCGCTGTCATGGCGCTCGCCGTGGCCTGGCTCGTGCTGGCGTGGCGCGAGGGCTGGCGTTCGCTCGCGCTTGCCGGTGCGGTGTCTTGCGTGCTGTTGGTGGGCTGCGCCGTGCTCGGCCCCGGCCGCTTCACCGCCGACCACGGCCGCTTGTCGGTGACACTGCTGCAGAACAACGTGGCGCAAGACGAGAAGTTCGCCGTCGATCGCATGCAGGAGGCTCTCGCGTGGACCGCCGAGCAGCTGTTGGCGGCGCGCGGCCAGCTCGTTGTCGGGCCGGAAACGGTGATTCCTGTGCTCCCCGAGCAGCTCGATCCGGAGTTCTGGCAAGGGCTGCTGACGCACTTTCGGGCCGGCGGCCGTTCGGCGCTGATCGGCCTGCCACTCGGCAACGTCGAGCTCGGCTACACGAACTCGGCCGCCGGCATCAATGCCGCCACCGCCACCGCGCCCGGCGGCTTCTACCGCTACGACAAGCACCACCTGGTACCGTTCGGCGAATTCATCCCGACCGGCTTTCGCTGGTTCACCGAGCTGATGAACATCCCGCTCGGCGACTTCAACCGCGGCCCGCTCGCCGCAGCGCCGTTCGTCGTCGGCACCCAGCGAGTCGCCGCGAACATCTGCTATGAAGACCTGTTCGGCGAGCAGCTCGCGGCACGCTTCGAGAACGCCGCGAGCGCCCCGACCCTGTTCGCGAACATCAGCAACATCGGCTGGTTCGGCGACACGATCGCAATCGACCAGCACCTGCAGATCTCGCGCATGCGCTCGCTCGAATTCCAACTCCCGATGCTGCGCGCGACGAACACCGGCGCCACCGTCGTGATCGACGATACCGGCCGCGTGAGCGCATCGCTCGCGCCGTTCACGCGCGGGGTGCTTAATGCGGAGGTCGAGGCGCGCAGCGGCCTGACGCCGTTTGCCTGGTGGGCATCGCGCTTCGGGCTCTGGCCGCTGTGGGCGATTGGCGGGCTGACCGTGCTGGCCTTGGCGCGGCCGAGTGTCCGTTCACGTTGAGCGGCCGGTTGCGACGAGCCGTGCAGCGAGCTTGGCGGCACGTGCCGCCCTCTAGAATCCGAGCTTTCCAGCCTCGCTCGACGCCGCCGCGGACGCCGACACCATGCTCACGTTTCAGCAAATCATTCTCAAGCTGCAGGACTACTGGGGCTCGCAGGGCTGCGCGCTGCTGCAGCCCTACGACATGGAGGTCGGCGCGGGAACGAGCCACACTGCGACTTTTCTGCGCGCGATCGGCCCCGAGCCGTGGAAAGCCGCGTACGTGCAGCCGAGCCGCCGCCCGAAGGACGGCCGCTACGGCGAGAACCCGAACCGCCTGCAGCACTACTACCAATATCAGGTGGTGCTGAAGCCGGCGCCGGCGAATATCCTCGAGCTGTACCTCGGCTCGCTCGAAGCGCTCGGCTTCGACCTGAGGGCCAACGACGTTCGCTTTGTCGAAGACGATTGGGAAAATCCGACGCTCGGCTGCTGGGGCCTCGGGTGGGAGGTCTGGCTGAATGGCATGGAGGTCACGCAGTTCACCTACTTCCAGCAGGTGGGCGGCATCGACTGCAAGCCGATCACCGGCGAGATCACCTACGGCCTCGAGCGGCTCGCGATGTACCTGCAAGGCGTGGACAACGTCTACGACCTGACCTGGACCGAAGGCCTGAGCTACGGCGACGTCTACAAGCAGAACGAGGTCGAGCAGAGCACCTACAACTTCGAGCACAGCGACGTCGAGTTCCTGTTGAGCGCCTTCAGCGCGCACGAGAAGCAATCGAAGTACCTGATGGAACAGCAACTCGCCTTGCCGGCCTACGAGCAATTGCTGAAGGCCGGGCACAGCTTCAATCTGCTCGACGCGCGCGGCGCGATCAGCGTGACCGAACGCGCCGCCTACATCGGCCGCATCCGCAACCTGGCGCGCGCGGTGGCGCAGAGCTACCTCGACAGCCGGGCGCGGCTCGGCTTCCCGATGGCGCCCAAGGCCTGGGGCGACGAGGTCGCGGCCCTGCTCGCGAAGAAGGCAGCATGACGATGACGACGCGAAATCTGCTCGTCGAGCTGTTCGTCGAGGAACTGCCGCCGAAGGCGTTGAAGAAGCTCGGCGAGGCGTTTGCGAGCGTGCTGGCAGCGAGCCTGAAGCTGCAGGGCCTGTCGGGTGACGCATCGATCGTCACGCCGTTCGCATCGCCGCGCCGGCTTGCCGCGCACATCACGGCCGTGGCCGTGCAGGCTGCCGACAAACCGGTGTCGCACAAGCTCGTGCCGGTGAGTGTCGGCCTGTCGGCGAACGGCGAGGCGACGCCCGCGCTCGTCAAGAAGCTTGCGAGCCTCGGCGCCGATGTGTCGGTGCTGCCGACACTGCAGCGCCGGATGGACGGCAAGGCCGAGGTGCTGTTCTACGACAGCGTCGCGGTCGGCGTCATGCTCGCGGACGGCTTGCAGAAGGCGCTCGACGATGCACTCGCGAAGCTGCCGGTTCCGAAGGTGATGCAGTACCAGCTCGCCGATGGCTGGACGAGCGTGAACTTCGTGCGCCCGGCGCATGGCCTGGTGGCCTTGCACGGCCCCGAGGTCGTGCCGATCCGCGGGCTCGGCCTGGAGGCCGGCCGTACGACGAGCGGCCACCGCTTCGAGGCGACGAAGCCCACGATCGACTTGCGCGATGCCGACGCCTACGCCGCGCAGCTGCGCGACGACGGCGCCGTGATCGCCAGCTTCGCCGAACGCCGCGCCGAGATCGAACGCCAGCTCGCGGCCGCAGCCGGCGAGCTGAAGCCGATCGACGACGACGCGCTGCTCGACGAGGTGACCGCGCTGGTCGAGCGGCCGAACGTGCTGGTCTGCCGCTTCGAGAGCGAGTTTCTCGGCGTGCCGCAGGAATGCCTGATCCTGACGATGAAGGCGAACCAGAAGTACTTTCCGCTGCTCGACGCCGCGGGCACGCTGACCAACCGCTTCCTCGTCGTCAGCAACATCCAGCCGGCCGACGCAAGCCGCGTGATCGAAGGCAACGAGCGGGTCGTGCGCCCGCGCCTGGCCGACGCGAAGTTCTTCTTCGACCAGGACCGCAAGAAGACGCTCGAGTCGCGCGTGCCCGGGCTGGACAAGGTGGTCTACCACGGCAAGCTCGGCACACAGGGCGAGCGCGTGAAACGGGTGCGCGTGATCGCACGTGCGATCGCCGAGCAGGCGTTCCCGGACAGCAAACTGGGCGCCGATGTCGATCGCGCCGCGCTGCTGGCGAAGGCCGACCTGCTGACCGACATGGTCGGCGAGTTCCCCGAGCTGCAGGGCGTGATGGGCGGCTACTACGCGCGCCACGACGGCGAATCGAGTGCGGTGGCCGAGGCGATCGAGGACCACTACAAGCCGCGCTTCGCTGGCGACTCGCTGCCACGCAACGAGGTCGGGTTGATCGTCGCGCTGGCCGACAAGCTCGAGACGCTGGTCGGCCTGTTCGGCATCGGCCAGCTGCCGACCGGGGACAAGGACCCGTTCGCGCTGCGCCGCCATGCGCTCGGCGTGATCCGCATGCTGATCGATGCCGCCGTGCCGGTCGGCCTCGATCAGCTGATTGCGCTGTCGCTCCCCGCATTCGGCACCATGATCGCGGACCCGCGCGCTGCGTTGCTGCCCTTCGTCTACGAACGCCTCGCCGGCAGCCTGCGCGAGCAGGGTTACAGCGCGCAGGAGGTCGACGCGGTGTTGTCGTTGAACCCGCAGCGCCTGGCCGACGTTGCCGCACGCCTGAAGGCGGTGCGCGCATTTGCGGCGCTGCCGGAAGCGGCGTCGCTGGCCGCGGCGAACAAGCGGGTCGGCAACATCTTGAAGAAGGCCGAAGGCGCGGTCGAGCCGGCCGTGCAGGCCGCACTGCTGAAGGAGCCGGCGGAATCGGCGTTGAGTCGCTCGCTCGATACGGTGAAGCCCGCGGCCGATGCGGCATTCGACGGCGGCGACTACACCGCGTCGCTGCGCTCGCTCGCCGCGCTGCGCGAGCCGGTCGACGCCTTCTTCGAGTCGGTGATGGTCAATGCCGACGACTCGGCGCTGCGCGCGAACCGGCTCGGCCTGCTCGCGCAGCTGCACGCGGCGATGAACCGCGTGGCCGATCTGTCGAAGCTGGCGAGCTGAACGATGAATCCGATGAAGCTCGTCATCCTCGATCGTGACGGCACGATCAACGAAGACCGCGACGACTTCGTCAAGTCGCCCGACGAGTGGGTGCCGCTGCCGGGCGCGCTCGAGGCGATCGCGCGGCTCAATCATGCGGGCTGGCATACCGTGATCGCGACCAACCAGTCCGGCATCGGGCGCGGCACCTTCGACATGTCGACCTTCAACGCGATGCACGCGAAGATGAACCACTTGCTCGCCAAGCAGGGCGGCCGGATCGACGCCGTGTTCTTCTGCCCGCACGCGCCCGACGAGTCGTGCACCTGCCGCAAGCCGCTGCCCGGGCTGTTCGAGCAGATCGGAGAGCGTTTCGGGATGTCGCTGCGCGACGTTCCGGTCGTTGGCGACAGCTTGCGTGACCTGCAGGCCGGTGTCGCGGCCGGTTGCCGGCCGCACTTCGTGCGCACCGGCAAGGGTGCGCGGCTCGACGATGCGCAACTGGCCGAGCTGTGCGCGCTGGTGCCGGGCACCGTCGTGCATGCCGATCTGGCGGCGTTCGCCGAACACCTGGTGCAGCGCCAGCGGGAAGACCGCGGCGTCACCGGCGACCACGACTCGGGCTTCGGGAGGCTCGACTGATGGGCCGATCGCTGGCCGTCGCACGCTCGGCGGTCTACGTGCTGTTCCTCGCGGTGACGGTGGTGCCGTATGCGATTGCCGTGATGCTGCTGTCGATCTTCGTGCGCGGCACGCGGCTGTACTGGTTCACGATCGGCTGGCTGCGTCTGTCGATCTGGGGCGCGCGCGTGATCTGCGGCGTGCGCTCGCGCTTGCACGGCATGGAGAACCTGCCGGACTCCGCGGTGATCCTGCTGCCGAAGCACCAGTCGACCTGGGAGACCTTCGCGTTTCCGGGGCTGATGCCGCATCCGCTGTGCTACGTGTTCAAGCGCGAGCTGCTCTACATTCCGTTCTTCGGCTGGGCGATGGCGCGGCTCGACATGGTTCACATCGACCGCAGCAAGCGTGCGGAAGCGTGGAGCCGGGTCGCCGAGCAGGGCCGTCGCTTCATGGCGCAAGGCAACTGGGTCATCATGTTCCCCGAAGGGACGCGCGGCCCGCGCGGCGGGCGCGGGATATACAAGAGCGGGGGCACCCGGCTCGCGGTGACGACCGGCACGCCTGTCGTGCCGATCGCGGTGACCTCGGCCCGCTGCTGGCCGCGCAAGAGCTTCGTGCTGACGCCCGGCGTGATCGACGTGTCGATCGGCAAGCCGATCCCGTCGACTGGGCGTGAGCCCGACGAGCTGATGCGTGAAGTCGAAACCTGGATCGAAGCCGAGATGCACCGTCTCGATCCCGGGGCCTACGCTGCGGCCGGCGCGGCCTGACCTCGACGATGAAGCAGCGCACAGCCTTGCTCGACACCCGGCAGCTCGGGTTGTTCGACGACGCGGTCGACGATGCAGCTCAGGTTCCGGCCGGACCGCGCGCTGCGCCCGTACCGACGGCGGCGTCCGCCGAGCCCGTTCCTGCTGCAGCTGCCGTGCCCATCGCCAGCGTGCTTGCGCCGGCCGTCTTCCGTCATCCGCAGGGCGATCGCCGGATCGTGCTGAACGAGCACACGGTCGGCTACGTGCTCAAGCGCGTGCGGCGCCGCACGATCGGCTTCATCGTCGGCCCCGAAGGGCTGAGCGTCAACGCGCCGAAGTGGGTCGGCATCGGCGAGATCGAGGCGGGCTTGCGCGAGAAGGGCGCCTGGATTCTGCGCAAGCTGCGCGAGCAGCAGGAGCGCGGCCAGCGCCTCGCCGAGGCGAAGGTCGACTGGCGCGACGGCACGACGATTCCGTTCCTCGGCGAGACCGTGATCGTCGTGCTCGACGCACGCGCGACCGGTGCCGTCCTGAACACCGACGCCGAGGCGCTGCCGGGCGTGCCGCGCCTGGCCCTGCACGTCGGGCTGCCGCAGCATGCCGCCGCGGAGCAGATTCGCGACGCAGTGCAGAGCTGGCTGCAGCGCCAGGCGCGGCGCGTGTTCGAGGAACGCATCCGCCATTTCGCGGCACAGTTGGGCGTCACCTGCACGCGGCTCTCGCTGTCGTCGGCGCAGACGCGCTGGGGCAGCGCGAGCGCCGACGGCTCGATCCGCCTGAACTGGCGGCTGATCCACTTCGCGCTGTCGAGCATCGACTACGTCGTCGCGCATGAGCTCGCGCACCTGCGCCACATGGACCACAGCCCGCGCTTCTGGGACGTGGTGCGCTCGGTCGTGCCCGACTACGAGCAGCTTCGCGGTACGTTAAAGGACGGTGTGGTGCCGGTGTTCGACTGAGCCGGCATCAATCGACCAGCGGGATCACCGAGTCCTGCTCGCCCGGCGTGCAGCCCTCGGCGATCGGCTCCCAGCCGCGGTGCACGACGACGTGCCGCTCGTTGTGGCAGAACTCGATGCGGCTCGCGCCCGGCACCGTGCTGCGCACGAACGATTCGATTGCGGCCGGCATGCTGACGCGGTAGATCATCCGCGCGACGTCTTCGGCCGGATGATCATCGCTGTGCAGCCATGGCACGAAGGCGGCGGCCCAGACCAGCGCGCGATTGCGCACCTCGACGCGGCTCGGCTCGTAGTCGTGCTCCGCGAGCCAGCGCTGGGCCCGTGCGCGTGGTGCCTCGGCGTCGCCGATCCGGCCCCATGCGGTGGCGAGCATCTCGGCGACCCACTGGTTGCAGTTCTGGTACTGCAGACCCCACGCGTAGGCGTTGGCGCTGTAGGTCGTGTTGAGCAGTTGCAACGCGCGGCCATTGTCCAGTGCGGTGTGCTCGACCTCGTCGGCCTCGCGCGCCGGCATCAGCACGACCGAGACATAGCCGATCGACGGATCGTCGGTGCCGAGCAGGAAGCCCGCGAGCCCCTGGTCGAAGATGCGCGGCCGCCGCTCGTCGCAGGCGTAGTACAGCTGGCGCACCGACCACGGCGTGTTCGGGCTGGCCTTCAGGCTGAAGCCGGCGTGCGAATAGCGCATGCCGAAGCGGCTCAGGTCCAGGCCGGAGCGGGCCACCAGCGCGAGCCGCGCGCCGGAGTTCTCGAGCTCGCTCTTGATGATGGCGCCGAAGCGAAACAGCGTGTCCTTCTGGCCTGCGCTCAGTGTGGCCTGGTGGTCGCAGGTCTGCAGTGCGCCTGCCCGACTCGCGCCGCACGCCGTGATGGCCGCGGTGGCGAGCAGCAGCGCACGGACGCTGCGCTCAAATCGATGAGACGGCATGCGACGGGATGTCGGCAGCCCAATCGTCGTCGAGCACGAGGAAGAAGGCCTGGCCCGCGCCGCCCTTCGCGAACTCGAGACCGTAAGGGCGCGCGCGAGCCGTGACGAGCTGGCCGGCGGCCAGGCCATTGCGGTCGACGGTCTGCTGCGGCACGTAGAGGAAGTATTCGCCGTCCACGCTGCGGTCGGCCACCGCCTGCAGCGTCAGCCGCAGCGTGCCGGGCCGCTCGGCGACGGTTGTCACGGCCATCAATTCGTAGTCGCCTGCCGCGGCTGCGGTGGTCTTCGTGGAGCTGTCGCTCGACTTCTTCAGCGACTCCGAACCGCTGCTCGCGGCGGAGGATGCGCTGTCGGAAGCAGCCGACGACGTGGAGCTCGCCGACATCGCCGGCGCGCAAAGCGCCGCGAGCAACAGGCCGACGGGAACGAGCGAAGTGCGGACGTGGTTCATGGATGCGCGGGGAGGTCATGCAGCTCGGCCGCTGCGGGCCGCCGCATGCTATCAAACGCAGTCTCGCAAACGTCTCGTTACCGAGGTGAATACGGCGCGGCGAGTCCCGCGTAGGTCTTGGCCGGGGGCGGCGCATAGTCGCCGCGCTTGGACGTGCCCAGGCCCAGCCCCACCAGCGCCTCGGCGAGCTTGACCGCTGCGGCGACGCCGTCGATCACCGGCACGCCGAGCTCACGCTGGAGCCGATGGCACAGCTCGGCCATGCCGGCGCAGCCGAGCACGATCGCGCCGCTGCGGTCTTGCGCCAGCGCCTGGTGGGCGCGGGCGAGGATTCGTTCGTAAGCGCCGCTCGCCGGATCGTCGAGCTCGAGCACTGCGAGGTCGGTGCCGTGGATGCCGCGGCAGCGACGCTCGAAGCCGTACTGCAGCACCAGATGTTCGGCGATCACGCAGGTGCGCGTCAGTGTCGTCACGACCGAGAAGCCGGTGGCGATCAGACTCGCGGCGTGGAACGCCGCCTCGGCGATTCCGACCACCGGACCGCGCGCGAACTCTCGCGCGGCGTGCAACCCAGGGTCGCCGAAACAGGCGATGACATAGGCATCGGCGCCTTGCGCTTCGCCGAGGCGCACCTGTTCGGCCACGCCGGCGGCCGCCCACACGTCGTCGTGATGGCACTCGATGCTGGGCGCGCCGAAGCTCGGGCTCTGCGTGGTGATCTCGGTGCCCAGGGCGGCCACTGCGCGTGCGGCGCTGTCGATCTGCGCCGTCATGCGGGGGGTGGTGTTGGGGTTGATGACGCGGATTCGCATGAAGTTTGTATACAAAGTGATCCCTGTTTCATAGCAAGTCGTGCGCCCGGTTTCAGGCGGATCGCGCCCCAAACGGGCGCACGCTTCCCTCGCGAAGGCACGCTGAAGGTGCTCGATGCGTCGATCGGCTGGCACATGCTTTGCGTACAAGCGGGTCCATGACGGATTCCAGCCTGGTGCTGACCGCGTTGACCAAGAAATATGGCGACACGGTCGCGGTCGACGCGATCGATCTGACGATCGCGTCGGGGAGCTATTGCTGCCTGCTCGGCCCGTCCGGCTGTGGCAAGACCTCGACCCTGCGGATGATCGCGGGCCACGAGAGCGCATCCAGCGGCGAGATCCTGCTCGGCGGCAAGTACGTGACGAACGCGAGCCCGGCCGACCGCGGTACCGCGATGATGTTCCAGAGCTACGCGCTGTTCCCGCACCTCTCGGTGCTCGACAACGTCGCCTTCAGCTGGAAGATGCGCGGCAAGTCGCCGGCTGAACGCCATGCGCGTGCGAAGGAGCTGCTGCAGCTCGTCGCGATGACGCCGTACCTGAACCGGCTGCCGAACGAGCTCTCGGGCGGCCAGCAGCAGCGCGTGGCGCTGGCCCGTGCGCTGATGACCGAACCGCGCGTGCTGCTGCTCGACGAGCCGCTTTCTGCGCTCGACCCGTTCCTGCGCGTTCAGATGCGCGCCGAGCTGAAGCGCTGGCAGCAGGAACTCGGCTTCACCTTCGTGCACGTCACGCACTCGCAGGAAGAGGCGATGGCGCTGGCTGACCAGGTGGTCGTGATGAACCACGGCCGGATCGAGCAGAACGGCTCGCCGCGCGAGGTGTTCAATGCGCCGCGCTCCGAGTTCGTCGCGCGCTTCATGGGCGCACACAACGTGATCGCCACGCCGGCCGGCAAGGTCGCGGTGCGCTCGGACCGTCTGCGGCTCGAGCGTGCGGCAGGCAGCGCCGACGCGCGTGCGGGCGCGGTGCGCGCGGTCGAGTACCAGGGCACCTACGTTCAGGTCAGCGTCGCGCCCGCCGGTGCGGCGGACGACGGCTGGACCGTGACGCTGCCCGATGCCGAGTTCGATGCCGCACCCGTGTCGCCCGGCGACAGCGTGTTCGTGTCGTGGGCGCCGGCTGCGGCGCACGCGCTGGCCTGATGCCTTCCAACATTCAACAGGAGAGAGCCATGTCCGATTCGCAACCGAAGAATTCCACGCCGAACCTTCAGCGCCGCACGCTGATCAAGGGCGCGGCCGCGGCAAGTGGCGCGCTCGCGTTCCCGTATGTGCGCGCCGCCGATCCGATCACGCTGCGCTATCTGGGCACCGCCGTGAACCAGGACAAGGCGATCGCCGAGAAGTTCAAGGCCGACACCGGCATCACCATCCAGTACATCCCGGTCACGACCGACGACGTGACCAAGCGCGCCGTCACCGCGCCGAACTCGTTCGACCTGATCGACACCGAGTACTTCTCGCTGAAGAAAATCATCCCGACCGGCAACCTGCTCGGCATCGACACCAAGCGCATCAAGAACGCCGACAAGATCACCACGCTGTTCACCAAGGGCGAGGTCGCGGGCAAGAAGGTCGGCGACCAGGGCACC
>Ga0075370_10001021_pt1 | contig 11621 bp, 9 predicted proteins | sample EndMethybrTD3035_FD_71398 | JGI IMG/M metagenome (GOLD analysis project Ga0075370, IMG submission 71398) | Populus endosphere microbial communities from Tennessee, USA - Endosphere MetaG P. TD hybrid TD303-5 | ecosystem: Host-associated > Plants > Roots > Endosphere | place: USA: Tennessee... | reverse complement strand
CGCCACGTCAATCACTCCAGTGCTCCTGCCGCAAATTGCGGCAGGCTAGGTTGATACGTGGGTCAGGTTTGAACGGAAATCAGTGTGAGAGGTGGGTCAGGTTTCGGAGGAAATCAACACAGGGTCAACTTCAATGGAATTCCGCAACTGTTGACCCGCTTCCAACACATCGCAACGCCAGCGTCAATACCGGTATCGGATGCCGGTATTGGATGCCGGTATTGGATGCCGGTATTGGATGCCGGTATTGGATGCCGGTATTGGATGCCGGCATTCGATACCGACAAAGCTTCTGCCCTGCAGTCGATGAGAGCCTCGGATCGGTGGGCGCATTGAAATGAAGCAAGTCCTTGTGGCTACAACGCGATAGCTGCGCTGAGCTACCGCGTCAAATGAAGGTGGTGTGTGCGCGGCGAAATACACGAGCTTGTCGCGCATCACGGGACATCAGGACAGCTTAGGTGATCGAGGTGCGGCAATCGCTCCCTGGTCGACTGGTGGCCCGCCCATGCACAGCCCGCGCTGTTCATGGGCGGGCCGCCAACCCGACCACAGCCACTCGTTCTCGTCGGCGCGCAATGCGCCTGGGGGTTGCCAGCCCCCACGCCCCTCGGCCGCCAGCCAAGGGGAATCTGTTCGTTTGCGCCGAGTGCAGTGAAAGCTGCATGCTCGGTGCAAGGGCGGGGCCAGGGACTAATCCGACGTTTGTCGAGTAACCCCCTGCGCTCCAGCCCATGACCTGGTGGACCTAATCCACGAGGAGGTGTGCGAGCAGGAAACGGCGCACCGGAGCAAATGCCGGTGTGACCTGATTGCGGTGAAAGTCGGTGCAAGCCCGATCCCGGGAGACGCAGGAAAGCTGCGTAACCGGTGCTGCAGACGACGGCAAGCCATGCTGGAGAAAGACCAGCGTCGGCATCATGGACCAAGCGGTCTGGAGATGTCGGCGGAGCTGATGGTGACCGGGGTCGCGCCCGTCAGCCTGAAGCCCGGCTTGATAGCTTAAGCGTCTAAAAGCGCCCCATGGGGTGCGATGCAGAGAGTCCGAAAGGCCATCAATAGCGATGGCTGATAGGTGCTAGGGCTGAGATGCCCGCTGATGACCATAGAACGGCAATTGAATCGTAGGGAGGAGCGCTTTACTGCCTTCGGCCCCCCGAAACCTGGTGGATGCGTCCAGGGACTGAGTTCAACGAGCCGGGTCACATCTAGGACTCGATAGGAAGTAGCTGCAATCTAACTGTGCAAGTCTCGTCCGAGTCGGCGCGCGTGGCAGCGCGTCGGAAACCTGTGAACGACAGGTGTTAGTGCGGAAGGGATGAGAGCGGGGTTCGTGTAGGCATCAAAGGACTGGCCGAAATCCAGTACCGAGGTCGCAAGACCACAGCCGGTTGGCACCGGTTGGCCGAAAGACTGAGCGAACGGAGAAACGTAGAACGAGCGAGACCGGGAGGTCTCATGGGAGTGGTCGGGGGTGGTTCCCCGGCCGCAGTCACCTTTGGCGTTGGCGCGCCATATCAACAGTGAGAAAGGATCCACACGGCATAAGCCAATTCACCTTGAGTGGTGATGAGACGTCTGTCCATCACCCAGCGAGCGTCCGACTTGATCGGCGCCACGACACAACCAGTTTGAGGACATCAGTTTAGACGCTGTCACTGATGCACCAAAAAACTTCGTAGCCGGCACTGCGAAGTGTCGGCTCGTGAGCCCCCGGACTTTTGTCCGGGGGCCTCTTTTGCAGCTTGCCGTCACTGCATTTTGCATGGGCATGCCAAGCAACCTGATGCAGACGTTGCGCCGAATTTGCTGAGCTATGTGGCGACCTCACCACACGGCGAATCGCGTAGTGCTCCGCGGCGCTTCGGTCCGACGAAGTAACTCAGTTACCTCGCCGTCTTATTCCACAAGAAAAAGAACTGATTGCATTACCTCCAATTTTCAATGGCGCGCCACGTCAGCAAATACAAATCAATGACTTAGGAGCAACAGCTTTCAAAAGAGTTCCCGATGTTTATCTGGAATATCTAGGGATGACAGTTCGTGAGAGACAAGCAAGCGAGCGCGCCTTGTAATTTATTGACTTCTTCATGTGAAAAAACAGAAGACACGTAGATCAAATCAGAAAAACTTGTGAATGAGGTCAATGCCGCACTAAAGTTTCGAGCCTCAACGTCAGGTGCACCAAATTTAAATTGGCATCAACACGAATATCAATTCGGCTATGCATCTTGAGAGATATGAATAGAACCTCATGAAATCCATCGCAAGCGCCATAAATGCATGACTAGATCAATACCTACCGAATCCCACAACGCAAATTTCACAAGGGATGTTGCGGCAATCTACAAGTATTCATTCCTGTGCGCCATCACGTCGACCGTGCTGGTGGGCATCGCGTACCTAGTGTGGGGTCCGATGGGTGTCGCCGCTCTTGCCGGTGCGTTGGGTGGCTTGAGTCTTCCGATTCTTCTCGGCGAAAGCCCCCAGTACAGTGACGACGGGCTGCACGCCCTTCGATGGAAGTGGGACGGCTCGCCGAACTACGACGGCAACCCTGCTGGCCGCGACATTTTCGAAGAATGGCCCCACCCGCCTTCTTGCGGGATAGATGAATGAGGGGCTGCCATGAGCCTAAAAAAACTCATCGTCGCAGCACTGATCCTCGGCCCCTTCGGCTACGGCTTGGGCTGGCTATTGGGCTACTTGTGGTTCGGCACTCCTTCCTTGGTCGGTGTCATCGGCGCGAGCGCGTTCACCCTGAGTGGCGCGCTGAGCAATGCCAGCACCAGCGACCTCCCCTGCAAGCACTTTGACGAAGAGGCTGGCCCTTACGAGAACTACACCCTGGGCGGCCAGCGCTTCAACCGCTACGGCGACGACGACTGACTCCGAAAGAGCCCGCGGTACTCGTCAGCGACACCGCTCGCACATTGACGACGTCGTCGCAGCGCTCCCTTCCATCCGCGAATACATGACAGCTCACCTTCACCTTACTGAGGGCACGGGCATCCTCCGTGCGGCTCCCCCAATGACGGCCCCGTATGACGAGCCGCTCCTCCACGGGACGATTTGCTTCGACCTCCCTGCGCGGTGGCGCTCTCCGGTGCTTCGACTGCGCGCCGAGGCATGGCTGGACATGACCTCCGCGAAGCTGCGCTATCGGTTGTCTGTCGGCGGCATCCCTGGCTTTATGACCCACCGCATGCGAATCGCAGGTGTCGGGCCCGACTACGTCGGCACGCTTGGCCACGACCAGGAACTGCAAGTCGCCGGATGGCGCAATACCCCAGCTGGTCTTGACGGCCCAAGCATGACTCTGGCGTTTTATTCGAGCTCGCTAGGCAGTCAGCTCCTTGAGCGGCTTCTCGCAAGAAGCCTTGGAACCCGGAGCTGAAAAAGCACATGACGCACCCCATGCAACTTCCAAATTCCACGTGCCTAGATGAAGCGCGCCTTCAATCGGCCGAGAGCAACTGGCTGGCTTGTTTCCTCCTGAGCGTCCTGCTGGCGATCTGCACGCCAAGCTGGGCTGAAGACGCCTTGCAGGGCCGCGTAGTCGGCGTCGCTGGCGGCCAATTCCTGACACTGCTCGACACGCAACATCGCGAGCACAAGATCCGCCTTGCCTACATCGACACCCCAGAGCTTCCGCAGACCTTCGGTCGCGAAGCTCAGACGGCACTCGCATCGATGGTCCTGAATCAAGAGATCAAGCTTCGGGTGATGGGCAACGCAGCTGATGGATCTATTCAAGCTGAGGTCATCACTCCGCACGGGGGCAGCGTGAACCTCGAACTGCTGAGACGTGGGCTCGCTTGGCACGACAACCTCGAGCAGCAACCAACCGCCGATCGCGAGCGCTACCAGGCGGCATTGCTGCAGGCGCAGCGTGATAGGCGCGGAATGTGGGCGCTGGATCAGCTCGAACTGCCCAAGGACTTCAGGGCACGACGGGCGCAGCTACTGCGATGGTGGCTGTACGCCATCTCGGCTTGTGCAGCGCTTCTCCTGTTTTCCGGGATCTTTGCCGCCTATGGTCCACGCATCGACGCCTGGTTAGCGGAGCAGGAGGCTCAAGAGAAGGCTCTATCTGAAGAGTACCGGCAGGCCGGAGTCGTATCGGAAAAGGCGGCGGCTGAAGCAGACCGGACGCGTGAAATCGCAAATCGCGAGATGGACCGTCTGGCCGGGGAACGGCGGAAAGACCTGTAAACAGAACGGGCGATACAGCGCCTTGTGTGGACGCCTTAACCGCGCCTTAGTTCGCTGGAAGCCAGAGATGCAATGAGTCGGCAACCGAAGACTCGCATAGGCGCTGAGCAACGGCGCCGCGCGCAGGCCAACGTGAAGCCGAGGTCGAAGACGGCTGGTCTGAGCAGCGGCATGGCCGACGCCAACGTCTTATTGATCGGAGTTTTTCATACCCGTGTATCAGGCGAACCGAAGACCTGATGCATCAACGACTTAACGGAAGCACATCATGACAACCCATCTCCCCCTCTCAACCGCAACAGGCAAGCTCTTCGCCGCCGACCGCACAAACGCAACGGATTCGCACCAGCTGGACGGGATCGTCGAGTTCGAACTCTCAGAAGGCTGGGACGGCGAAAAATTGAAATTGCTTGCTGAAGCCAGCATCGAAGCTGACGGCGCGGAGGCTCACTACCGTCTGAACATCGGCGGGATGCGCGGCATTCTGCGTCCTCACAACGATCCCTTCAGCGGTGGTCCACGCTATGTCGGCACCCTCGGGCCGCACGGAGAAATGTATGTTCAGGGCTGGCTGCGTAACGAGTGCGCTAGTTGGCCTCGCCACATCTATGTAACCATCATCGCCGGCGGAAATTCCGGGATCACGGAAGAGGTCGAGCCAACCTTTTCGATCTGAGCAGCACTAACCTAGAAGGGCCTCATGTCATATGACATGAGGCCCTTTCTTTTGACCTCTAGGTCGAGAGTCCCCCAGTCGGCTGATTGCCACTCGCGGGCCGCTGCTGGTCCCCTCGGAACCCGATCTTGATCGGCAACTGCTCTGAACTTACGCCCGGCCAAGGCCGGCGCTGCACTGCCAGCCACAGCTTCTCGCCTGAATTCAGCAGCCGTCGCAGTTGCCGACGCACTCCACCAAACAGCGGGTAGCGCCGCTGCCACCCCTCCGTCTCTGTTCGTATGGCCGATGCGTTGCCCGCCTTGACGAGGCTCGTCAGATATCGCTTGATGCCTTCGTAAACGTGCTCCTGCAGCCGCCACGTCCAGGCGTAGTCTCCTCGCGGCCTCGGTTCCTTCGTCAAGACAAACGTGCCGAAGACAATGCAGCGATCACTCCAGCGCTCGCGTTTCCAGACCGATCCAGCCGGCGCTGTTTGAACTTCCGCAGTTGCCATAAGGATGATCTCGCGCGAGCCGGGCGCCCCCAGGATCGGAGCGCTAACTGCAACGCAGGTCGGCTGGCCGGCCTGCTTGCGATCCTGACGCTTCCAGGCCGGCAGCCGGGTCCCGTAGCTGTCGGCCAGCTCCATGGCCTTTGTGTCCACACGTTCTGTCTTCAACTGAAAGCTTGTCCAGCAGACGTATCCCCGCCGGGACCAGTTGATCAGGATGGCCTCGAGGGCCGGAGTGAGGTTGTCGAATTGCTTCATCGCATGCGCCGCCTGCGAAGGCGGCAGGTTGCTCGCCCGATTGGCATGTGGAGATGGCGAACAGGCGCGCATACGCGGGCAGCGGCATTAAGCATGCATGTCGCGTGAGCCGCGGACGGCTCTCGATTACTGATGGGTGTGGCGCATCCCCGATAGCGGCCATGAGGTCGTATACGGACTAGCGCCATGAAGTTCTTCTTCCAGCGGAGCAGGGATCCGCTAGGGCCCCAGCGGCCAGTCGCAAGAAGCGACACCACCATCCAGGTCAACTCCACCCAGTCAGGGGAAGGTCCAGCCATCACGCCAACCGACGACGGGAGGTGCCCATGAAACGCGGCTTCACCTACGCAGAAGCAATGGCCTACGTCGGCGTCAAGCGCCGCACCTTCGACACGCAGTGGCGCCCTCGGCTGAACCCTATGCAGCAAGGCGCCTGCGTCATCTTTGATCGCATCGAGCTCGACGCGCTCTTTGATCAGTTCAAAGACCAGCTGACGGCTGTGGCGGATCCGCGCCAGCCGGATGACTTCAACAACTGCCCCGACCAAAATGGCCCTCGGAACGAACGGCCCAACATGAAAGGAGTTTCTCTATGGGCCGAAAAACAGCCGGGATCTACCCGGGTGACCAAGGAACTTGGCAAGTCGACAAGTACTGGAAAGGCACTCGATTTCGCCAGCGCGGCTTCCGCAGTTTTGAAGAGGCGGAAGGCTGGCTGATCAGGCAGCTCGAATCCAAGCGCACGGTCGTCGTTCACGGCGAGCGTCAGCAACGGACCTTCGAGCAGGCTGCCGCCCACTACCTTCTCGCAAACCAGGACAAGCCGTCCATCGAGACGGAAACGTATCTACTGCAATCCTTGATGCCTCAAATCGGCAACCTGCTGCTTCCTCAGATCCACGATGGCACGCTGGCGCCGTACGTCAGTGCGCGCCTCAAGGCGGGCCGCAAGCACAAGACCGTCAACCTCGGTCTTGGGCTGGTGCGGCACATCCTGAATCTGGCGGCCAAGAGCTGGCGCGACGAAGGCGGGCTGACCTGGCTTGAACACGCACCGGCCATCACGCTGTTGCCCCTGAATGGCCACCAGCGCGAACCTCGGCCGATCACCTGGGCGGAGCAGCGGGCTCTGCTGCCGGCACTGCCGGCGCACCTGGCCCGCATGGCGCTGTTCAAGCTGAACACGGGCGTGCGCGATGACGTGGTGTGCAGCCTGCAATGGGACTGGGAGGTCAAGGTTCCCGAACTGGGTATCTCGGTCTTCGTGGTCCCGCGGGAACACGTCAAGGGTCGTCGCCAGCCGCGGGTGCTGGTATGCAACAGCGTTGCCCAATCGATCATCGAATCCGTTCGCGGTCAGCACGAGGACTTCGTCTTCGTGTACCGCCGAGAGCGGGTGAAGAACGTCGATGAAGCCCCGTTGATGGACTACCGCCCGATTCAGGCTATGAACAACACCGCTTGGCAGACGGCGCGCAAGAAGGCAGGCCTCGGGGACCTGCATGTGCACGACCTGCGGCATACCGTGGGAATGCGCCTGCGGGAAGCCGCCATTCAGGAAAGCACGATCACCGACATCCTCTGGCACAGCCGGCCGACCATGACCCACCACTACACAGTGGCCCAGGTCGTGGAGATCCACGCGGCGCTCGAGAAGATCAAGGATGACAGCGGGCGCTGGAACATCAGCCTGGCGATGCTGAAGCGTGAACAAGAGGCGGCTGGTGGGGATGCGAGTCCCCCAAAAGTCCCCCAGCAAAGGAAAACGGGTTAGCGCCTTGCGGTGCTAACCCGTTGATTCGTCTTCTTATTATTGGTGCGGCTGGCAGGATTCGAACCCACGACCCCTTGGTTCGTAGCCAAGTACTCTATCCAACTGAGCTACAGCCGCTGAATTTCTACGGTATGGAAAACGGGCTAGCCCTGTTCGGCGCTAACCCGTTGATTCTCTTCTTGTTATGGTGCGGCTGGCAGGATTCGAACCCACGACCCCTTGGTTCGTAGCCAAGTACTCTATCCAACTGAGCTACAGCCGCTGAAGCCTCACAGTATAACCAGATTTTTTGGCCATCAGCAACAGATGGCGGTTTTTTGAACGCCGGTACTTAAGGGCCGGCCGCTGCGCAGCCAGGCCGCTCAGGGCAGCCGTGCCGCGGCCTCGAAGCAGCGCGCGCGGCGGGCGTCGTCCCCCTCCTGCTCGGCCAGCGCGGCGAGCGCCAGCCAGCTGCGACGACGCGCGGCGCTGGGCATGCTGGCGTCCTCAGCAACGGCGTCCAGCATCAGGCGGGCCTTGCCCCACAGCTGTCGCTCGGCCAGCGCATGGCCCAGCGCGTAGGCCAGCGAGCGCTCGCGCGGGAAACGCGACTGCGCTGACTCCAGCCGTTGCAGCCAGTCCGGCCCGCAGCCGGCCAGCACCGGCACCAGCGCGAGGGCCAGTTCGGCACGGTCGTCGGACTGCAGGTCGCCCAGGTCGTCGAAGAACGGGCGCAGCCAGCCGCGGCCGTCGTCGGGCGCGCCCAACTGGCCCGCGCATTGCGCGGCGCGGGCGGCGACGAGCGGGTCCCGGCGGTCGCTCGGGTCGAGCTGCTGCCAGACAGTGCGCAGTTGATCCACGTCGCGCGCGCCGTCCAACGCCTCGAAGGCCAGCGACCGCAGCAAGCCCTGCGCGGCGACCTTGGAGAAGGCCTGGTGCTTGGCGAGCAGGCGCGCGGTGCGCAGCGCGTCCAGCGGCTGGCGGGCCAGGCGCGAGGCCTGCAGGCGCAGCCGCAGCGCCTGCGTGCGGCGGGCGACGCCGGGCGGCAGTTCGCCCAGCACGGCCAGCGCCCGCGTGGCGTCTCGGTCATCCAGCGCCCATTCGGCGGCCAGCAGTCGGGCTCCGTCCTCGTGCGCGCGGGCGCCGCCGCTGCGACGGGCGAGCTCCAGTGCCTGGTTGAGTTGCTCGTCGCGGTGGCGGCGATCCTGCAGTCGGTGCGCGCTGGCGGCGGCCAGCAGATGGGCCAGCGCCATGAAAGCCTGGTCGGCCGCCAGCTCGGGCGTGGCGGATTGGATGGCGAGTGCCTTCTGCGCCGCCTTCTGCGCACGGCTGAAGCGGGCGCCGAAGAGTTCGACGAGCGACTCGCGCAACGCCAGCTGCGCACTGCGTTCGCGCTGGGCCAGCCGCCATTCGCGGGCGCGCTTGGGCAGCGTCGTCAGCGCCTCGACGGCCTGGATGGCCGTCACCAGCGCGAAGCAGCTCGCGACGAGCAGCAGCAGGAACAGGTTGAGCGAAATGTCTAACCGCCAGCCCGCGCGGTAGAAGCTGACGAGGCCGTCGTTGGAACCCAGCGTCAGCGCCGCGACGACGGCAGCGACGAAGAGCAGGACCAGCCAGATGACGAGACGCATGCTCAACGCCCCGCAGCGGCCGCCGTCAGCGCGGCCAGCGTGTCATCCGGCCGCGGCACAGTCACCTGGCGGGCCTGGCCGGCGACCTGGCGCAGCAGTTCGGCAACGCCGCCCACCTTGCGCGAGCGCGTATCGAAGTAGCGGCCCAGCATCTCCTGGCTGTCGCGCAGATCGCTCTGGGCGGTGTCGAACTGGCGGCTCAGCAACGCAAGGCGCGCATTGAGCAGGCGCAGTTTCAGGTTCTCGCGCAGGAAGAAGCTCTGGTCCGGCGACACCAGCGCGGCCTCGGGGTGGTCGATGCGGGTCACGCGCAACAGCGTCTTGGCCTCGCCCCAGGCGATGCCCGTCCAGCTGGACAGCTGCTGCGTGGCTTGCCACCACCACAGCGACAGCCTGCCCTCGGCCGCGGCGGCGGCCTGCTCGCGCTGCAGTTGCAGCGCACGCTCGCGCTCCTTGGCGGCGGCGTCCGCTCGGCGCTCCTCGCGCGGGCTCATGCTGGCATCGCCGCCGGAGATCAGCGGCAGTTCGTCGGCCATGCGCACGACCTCGTCGAGCTTGATCGTCAGCGTGGACACGTCGACGACGGCCACGGCCTTGACGCGGTCCAGGTCGCGGGCGACGGCACGGCGCACGCCCTCCAGGCGCGGCTGCTTGTAACGCGCCAGGCGCTCGTCGGCCTGCTTCAGCGTGGCCACCAGCGGCTCGGCGCTGCCGGTGATCTGCGTCTGCTGCAAGGCCACGCGGATGGCCGACTCGATGTCGCCGACGACGTTCTCGTCGCGCGAGCGGGACATGGACTGGATCAGTTCCTCCAGCTGGCCGCGCTGCAGCGCCACCTCGGCCAAGCGCGCCTCCAGCAGCGAGACCTTGGCGGCCGTGTCGCGCACCAGCTCGCCGGCCTGCTTGGCGGCCAGCCGCGCCTCGGTGGCCTGGGTTTGGCTGGTTTCCTGGCGGCGCACCAGCTCCTGCTCGAGCGACTGCTGGCGCGACAGGCTCTGCCAAGCCAACACGACGCACAGCAGCACAGCGGCGCCAAGCAGCGCCAGCAGCCAAGGCAGCCAGGCCGGCAGATGGAACGGTGGCGGGGGCGGCGGGGCCGCGGGCTCGGCCGCGGGAACAGCGGAAATCGGCTCGATCACAGTGCGCCAGATTCTGTCAGAGGGCTTTCAGGGCCAGCGTCACCGCTTCAGGGGCCGGTCGCGCCAAAACCACAGGCGCGAAACCTGCGGCGCGGGCCGCATCGGCGATGCGCGGGTGGGTGGCAATGGCGCGCTGGCCGGCCAGCGGCTGGCCCAGCAGGTGGCCGACGGCCTCGGCGCTGCTGAACAGCCAGACGTAGTCCTGCGGGCGGGCCAGCACACCGGCGAGCAGCGCCTGCTCGGCGGCGTCGAAGCACGGCGCGGCGCGGTGGTAGACGGTGACGGCATCGACGCGGGCGCCGGCCGCCAGCAGCTGCTCGGCCAGCGCCTGGGCGCTGCCGGGGCCCACGCAGGCGGCCAGCGTGTGGGCTGGCCAAGCCTGCCCTTCGGCGCGGGCAAAGAAATGCTCGACGGCGTTGGGGCTGACGAAGACGGCCAGGTCCACGCCGGCCAGCGCCGCCCACGCCGCCTGCACGGGACCAGCGTCACGGGCCGGCAGGATCTCGATCAGCGGCAGCGCGCGGGCCTCGACTCCCAGGTCGGCCAGCTTTGCGAGCCAGGCCGCGCACTGCGGGCGCGGACGCGTGACGATCAGCGTGGGTGTCGTCATCCCGGCAGATAGGAGCCGGCGCCCAGTTCGCGCAGGCGTTCGGCCGCCTGCTGGCCCAGCGCCCGGGCGGTGACGACATCGCCCACGACCGCAGCGGCGCTGGCACGCAGCAGCGGCGACCGGTGCGCCTCGGCATGGCCCAGTGCGGCGTCCAGGCGCAGCGTGTCGCCCTCCCAGCGCGCATGCGCCGCCAGCGGCAGGCTGCAACTGCCGCCCAGCGCACGCGAAACGGCGCGCTCGGCCTCACAGGCCAGCAGCGTCGGCGGATGGGCCAGCTTGACGAGGGCGTCGGCCAGCGTCTGGTCGTCGGCGCGGATCTCCAGGCCCAGTGCGCCCTGCCCTGCACAAGGCAGCATCTGGTCGATCTCGAACAGCGCGCGCACGCGGTGGGCCAGGCCCAGGCGCTTCAAGCCTGCCGCGGCCAGCACGATGGCGTGGTAGCCGCCTTCGTCCAGCTTGCGCAGCCGCGTGTCGAGGTTGCCGCGCAGCGGCTCGACGCGCAGGTCGGGGCGGATGCTGAGCAGCTGCGTCACGCGGCGCAGGCTGGAACTCCCCACCACCGCACCCTCGGGCAGCTCGGCGACAGACGCGTAGTCGTTGGAGACGAAGGCATCGCGGGGGTCCTCGCGCTCCAATACGGCGGCCAGCACGAAGCCGTCGGGCAGCTCCATCGGCACGTCCTTCAGCGAATGCACGGCGAGCTGGGCGCGGCCTTCGGCGAGCGCGGTCTCCAGCTCCTTCACGAACAAGCCCTTGCCGCCGACCTTGGACAGCGTGCGGTCGAGGATCTGGTCGCCGCGGGTCGTCATGCCCAGCAGCGTGGCCGTCAGGCCCAGTTCGTTGGCG
>Ga0075370_10001020_pt1 | contig 11622 bp, 10 predicted proteins | sample EndMethybrTD3035_FD_71398 | JGI IMG/M metagenome (GOLD analysis project Ga0075370, IMG submission 71398) | Populus endosphere microbial communities from Tennessee, USA - Endosphere MetaG P. TD hybrid TD303-5 | ecosystem: Host-associated > Plants > Roots > Endosphere | place: USA: Tennessee... | reverse complement strand
CGCGCAGCGCTGCGCGGCAGCCTGCTGCTGCCGGCCGATGCCGGCTATGACCTGTCGCGCACTCTGTGGAACGGCATGATCGACCGCCGGCCAGCCGCGATCGTGCGCGCCGCCGGTGCGGCCGACGTGATACAGGCGGTGAACTTCGCGCGCGAGCACCGGCTCCTGATGGCAGTCAAGGGCGGTGGCCACAACATCGCCGGCAAGGCCGCCTGCGATGGCGGCCTGATGATCGACCTGTCGGGAATGAAATCGGTGCGCGTCGACCCGGCGGCTCGCCTGGCGCGTGTGGAACCCGGGGCGCTGCTGTCCGACTTCGATCGCGAGACGCAGGCCTTCGGGTTGTCGACCCCCACCGGCATCAACTCGACCACTGGAATGGCCGGGCTCACGCTCGGCGGCGGGTTCGGTTGGCAAAGCCGCAAGCACGGACTGACCATCGACAACCTGAACGCTGTCGATGTGGTGCTCGCATCCGGCGAGCTCGTTCAAGCGAACGCATCGCAGAACGCCGATCTGTTCTGGGCGGTGCGCGGCGGCGGCGGCAACTTCGGCGTGGTCACCTCGTTCGAGTACCGCCTGCATCCGCTCGGCACCGAGGTGCTGGCCGGGCTGATCGTCTATCCGCTCGCCCAGGCGAAGCAGGTGTTTGACGGCTATCGCAAGTTCACCGCCACGGCGAGCGACGAGATGACCGTCTGGATGATTCTGCGCAAGGCCCCGCCGCTGCCGTTCCTGCCGCAGGACGTGCATGGCAAGGAGGTGGCCGTCATTGCCTTCTGCTGGATCGGCGAACTCGGCCGCGGCGAGGAGCTCGCCACGCCGCTGCGCCGGCTGGGCGAGCCCGCCGGCGAGCATGTCGGGCCGATGCCCTTCGCCGGCTGGCAGACCGCCTTCGACCCACTGCTGCAGCCGGGCGCACGCAACTACTGGAAGTCGCACGATTTCAAGGTGCTGAACACCGATGTCGAGCACATCCTGTGCGACGCCATCGTACGACTGCCCAGCGACGAGTGCGAGGCCTTCATCGGGCAGCTGGGCGGGCAGATCAATCGGGTGGATGTCGGCGCCACACCCTATCCGCATCGCGATGCCGAGTTCGTCGTCAACGTGCATACGCGCTGGCGCGATGCCAGCGACGACCGCCAGTGCATCGATTGGGCGCGCGCACTGTTCGATGCGCTGGCCCCGCATGCCACCGGCGGCGTCTACGTGAACTTCATGCCCGAGGACGAGATGCAGCGCGTGGCCGCAGGCGCCTATGGACCCAACTATGCGCGGCTGGCCGCGCTGAAGGCAAAGTACGATCCGGCGAACCTGTTCAGCGAGAACCAGAACATCCGGCCGGAGGCCTGAACTCTCGGGGAGCAGGCGCCATGCGCAACCGGCTTCCATGCCGCAGGCTTGAACCAGCTAGGACGCACTGCGCTGGCCTGCTGCCCCTGGGTCTGCAGTTCCCTGGCCGGCTGAGCGCAGGACGCGCCCAGGACATTCAACGTGCTCTCACCGCCGAAGCGGCGCCGTTCGGCTGGACACGCAGCAGCGCGTCGATCCTCAGCGCACGGCGCCAGCGCGCCCTAGCGCCACGGACATGACCGGCTTGGCCCACTGCGGCACCCGATCGAGCGCGATGTGCGAGACGATGCGCCCGCCTTCCATGTGCAGCACCAACACCGGCTGTGGCCGCAGCCCGGCCTTGGGATCGCCTTCGTCGCTGTTGTCGTAGACGCGCAGGCTCGCCAGATGCGGCAGCAGGCGGATCAGGTTGGCGCGGCTGGTCTCGTAGCGCTCGCGGATCTTCGCTTCCGGGATGTCATGGCCGCCAGCAAGCACCCGTGCCTGCACGCGACGGAGGTGCAGTTCCGGCGAGGACAGCCCGGCGTACCAGAGATGGATCTGCGCCCCCTGGCGCGCGCCGTCAAGCAGCATCTGGGCAATCGTCCTGGCGCCCAGCGTTGTCTCGAAGGCGAAGTTCAGTCCGCCCGCGAGTGCCCGCTCGAGCCCCTTGCGGCCGAACTCCCAGGCATGGGCGTTCGCCGCCTCGACCGACAATCCCGGGTTGGCTTCGCGCAGCGCGCGGGCCGCGAGGTCAGGATTGAAATAATCAACCTTCCTCTGCACCAGCGCGGCGCCGCCCACGCTGCTCTTGCCGGCGCCGTTGACGCCGGCAAGCACAAAGATCCGGGCCGGCATCAGCGGCGTGTCGCCGGTGCCGCCTGAACAACCGCCGCCTCACCCAGTTCGGCGGGATTCAGGGCGAAGGCGTCGGCCATGGCCTGAGCGGCTGCCTCGCCTTGCATGCGAGCGAACATACTGTCGAAGTGGTGCGTAAGCGCTTCCAGGTTCGGCTCCGAGGCCTGCTCCAGCTCCAGGTAACGTTCCACCGACATCAGCACCATCGACGGCTTCTCATGGCGCGTGATCACCACCGCGCCTCTTGCCATCACCGTGCTGCTCACGGTCTGCATGCCCGAAGCCAGCTTGGTGGCAGAGAACGACGGCAGATTGCGGGCCAGACGCTCGATCTCGGCGGGTGGGACAGAGGCGGTGTGGACAGCCATGTCATTTCTTTGAAATTACAGATTTTGGCCATTTTACCCATTTCCCCCTCTCGAGCCCTTGACCATCTTGGCCCGGCGGAAAAGCAGTCTGCGACCGGGTCGCCCAAATTGCCCCCGCTAACCCCGCTAACCCAGTTACATACCGGCGACGCCCTGGGCCAGCGCAAAGTCCAGCAGTACCCGGTCAGAGGCTTCCTCGGGCCAAGTAACCTGCGCCAGCCATCGATGGAAGGTGGTGGCCGCGATACGGCTGGCCGGCCCGTCCCGACGCCAGGCCCGTGCGATGGGCACGGCGATCTGGCCCAGGCGCTCGACTTCGAATCGTGAGCGCATCTCGGCCTGCAGGGTCTCGGGCATCTCCAGGTAGAGCGATCTGGCCTTCTGCATGCGATCGTTCTCCCAGAGCTCCCGGATCCGGTGCATGCGATCCTCGTCGCCGAGTGTGGCGGCGGGGCGGCCCTGCGACATCGAAGGCAGGGCCGCCGGCGCGGCTGGCTCGACAGCCCCTCTCACGCCGGCGTAGCCCTTCTTCAGGGCGTCCTTGAAATACGCCGCCGGCGACTTCAGCGCCGGCAGCGTCTGGTTACGAAGACGCTGCTCCACATGCTCGAGCGTGCCGCGCAGCTGGCCTTCATCGGTGGTCGCATACAGATCCTGCGCCTCATCCTGCTTGAGGCCGAGAGCGATCAGCTTACCGACCAACTCGAGGTCGAAAACGTTGCGACTGGGGTCGTCGGCAGCGCCGAGGCGCTGCTGCAGCTTGGGCGCCACCCGAAACTGGATCTCCTCGATGCGCCGGCCCCGCTTGTGTTCGATGAGCTCGAGGCTGAAGTCCTCGCACAGAGCCTCGATCTCGGCCAAGGCCTTGCTGATCACGTCGCGCTTGAGAAAGCGGTAGTCGACTTCAGTGATGTCGCTGCGCCCCGTCAGGACGGCCGCCCACCACAGAACGTCCTCGCGCATGGAAAGCCGGCTGGGCGAAGTCAGGTAACGTGCGCCGATCTCGTAGAGCACGGCTGCCGGGTAGCTGCGCATCTGGGCGCTGATCTCCAGCAGCACGCGCGTGTACTGGTGCGGCTTGACCAGCCGCTCGCGGATCTCTTCCGGGTAGCCCCAGGTGATCGTGCAGGGCCGCCCCCTGCCCTGCTCCTCGATGGTGACCGTTCCCAGCAGCTGCGACGACACCCAGCGCTTCAGGCCGGCGCCGCTGGTCGACCACTCGATGGTCGTCGCCTGCATGTCGCGCAGGTGCGACTTCAGCAGCTCGGTGTTGTTGGAGTTGAAGCGCGCATCGCCGATCAACTCGCTGAGCGCCAGCTTGTAGACCGGCTCGTCCACCCCCTGGCGCTGTGAGTGGTAGAGCAGCGCGTTGTAGATGCGCCGGGACAAAAGCGTCAAGCGGCCGCGCTTGGGACGGATGGCAATGGCCTCGTTGGCTTTGGCGACGCTCTGCTCGTCCGGAGGCGGCGGTGGCTTGGGCGGCTGTCGCGGAACTTCGCCCTCTTCCATGGGCCTCTTTCAGTGGAACTAAGTTTCACATGATGCCGGTGATTTGTGATTTGGTCAATTCACAGATCACGGAAGAGTGCCTTGAGACATTAAAACCAACACTTGATGAAATTGAAGAGTTGGTGAACTACTTTGTCCAACCGTGACAAGCACTTGTAAGGCTTTCCGTGAGCACCTTTGGGAATATGTGTGAGGCGCGTTGGGATTGAATGTGAGCTGGAATGGGATTAGAGGCCGCTTGACGTGCGCATGCTTGGGAATTGATGTGAGTGGACAGGGGTTACCGCGCCCTATCGCCATGTTTTCGGCCCGGCAACCCCGCTGAACGGAGGTCTTGCCGTGCGTTTGGCACGCTGGCCTGTTGAATTGGGGTGCATTCAGGCTGCCCGGCACGCCGCTGGAAGGGCCGGAATCCCAAAGGATCTCACCTTCGTCCCCAATCGCTCTCACAGTTTGCACCGCCGATCTGGTACTGGTCCACGCGTATCTTGTTCATTCAACGGATTCCAATAGAATCGCCGAATTCCATCGAATGAGGCTCTTTTGAATATGGCGCTGCCCGCTCCCACTGAGGCTGGAAACCAGGTTTCCACTCCTCCCATCATCACCCTGCCCTCCTCCGCCCGCGCGAGCATCGACATGCCGCGCATTTCAGCCCTTGCGACCCGAGCAAGTTCTATGGTGGAGCAGATTCGCGGCCGCTTGCTGGCGCCGGAAGCCAGGAAGATTGCGCCCACCTACTCTACCGCGCAACTGGCCGCCTTGTGCGCCGTCGACAAGGCCCACGTCGCGTATCGGATCACGAAGGAGGATCTGCCTTCCGGTCGACTGACGCCCGCCGGCGGCAAGCGCATCTTCGAGTTGAATGAGTTGCGCTCGTGGACGCGCACCTACCGCGCGGACAAGATGCGCCCTGCCGGCAAGAAGGCTTTCACCATTGCAGTGGGCAACTTCAAGGGCGGCGTGGCCAAGACCACTACTGCGATGGTTCTGGCCCAGGGATTGAGCCTGCGCGGCCATCGCGTGTTGGCCATCGACACGGATCCGCAAGGATCCCTGACGACGCTGCATGGTCTGCTTCCCGAAGCTGAGATCACGGAGGACATGACGATCGCACCGCTGTGCGACGGCAGTCAATCGGACATCCGCTATGCGATCCGCTCGACCTACTGGCCAGGCCTGGACTTGGTGGCTGCCGCCCCCTTCCTTTTCTCGGCGGAATTTGCGCTGCCCGCGCGCCAGATGCAGGAGCCCGGGGCGAAGTTCTGGGACGTGCTGAACACGGGCCTCGAGAGCGTACGAGATCTCTATGACGTGATCGTGATCGACACCCCGCCGTCGTTGTCGTATGTCACCATCAACGCGCTCTGGGCTGCCAACGGCATCATCGTACCGGTGCCGCCGTCCGGCCTGGACTTTGCATCCTCGGCGCAGTTCTGGTCACTGCTGGCCGACTTGGGCGGCAACCTGGATGCGCAGAGCGGCGACCGGGCGGGCAAGGTCTTCGACTTCCTGCATGTGTTGCTCAGCCGGGTGGATCCGAGCGACCCGGCCACGCCAGCAGTGCGGCAATGGATCCAGGCCACCTACGGCGAATACACCCTGCCGGTGGAGATTCCGAAGACCAGCGTCACCAGCAACAAGGCGGCCGAGTTCGCGACCGTGTATGACGTACAGAAGTACGAGGGGGCTGCCAAGACCTACAAGCGGGCGGTCGACGCCTATGACTCGTTCGTGGAACTGGTGGAGCAGTCGGTGGTCAGTGCCTGGCAGGACAAGGTCCAAGTGCAATGAGCGGGGCCCCAGGAACAATGGAAAAGACCGCGGCGGACGGTGGAAACCAGGTTTCCACGACACCAGTCTTGAAGGCGCGGTTGCAAGACCTGGATAGCGCTTGGCCAAGGGCCCGGGCGCCGCGCGTCGCCGTGGCGGGAACAGCGGGGGAGGGTGCCAGAGGCTCTAGTGCAAAGGCTGCGCGCAGCGCGATGCGTTGCACGAACTGCGGCAACATGGTTTCAGTGATCGGTCGTGCGTCGTCGAGCCCGACGTGGAAACCAGGTTTCCACGGTGCTTGGCGCAGCTGGATGTCTCCACGGAGGGCAGGGACGATCTCGGCTTTGCGATCGATCGGAAACCGGGGTTCCACGACGCCGGCCCTTCTCGGCCGCGAGTTGCCGAGCCCCTGCGCTCGTCACCGGAGAGTGCGAGCGGCCGCCTGTGCGTGCGCACGACTCACTTGTTCAAGGCGACCCACAGTGCGGTGCGGAAACGGTGGAAACCAGGTTGCCACAGCCGATCGTGCCTCAACGATCCAGGCGTGGAAAGCAGGTTTCGGTGCCGCTTGGCACACCCAACTTCTGCAGCTCGACGCCGGGCCGAGTTCGCCCCGCCGCAACGTCGGTGGAAACCAGGTTTCCACCCCCATGGAGGTTTAACATGGCTAATACCCGCAAGCGACTCGAAGCCCTCACGGCCGGCTTGTCGATCCCTGAGGCTCCGCCGGCCCCCGGGCCGAGCGCAGCCCCGGCCGCCTCGGCGCCCCCAAGCTTTCCCGGCGCGGCGCCCCTCGTGGAAACCAGGTTTCCACCGGCCCAGGTCGGGCATCCGGCACCGCGCACGGGACCGGGGCAAATGCTGGCGTTTCGCGGCCAGATTCAGGCGGTGGAGGGCGAGCTCTCGACGCTGCGCGAGCGTCTGAGCCAGTACGACGGCTCGACCCCGACCCGCAAGCTGGATCCTTCCAAAATCCAGCCCACGCGCTGGGCCAATCGCCACCCCGACTCGTTCAAGAATTCGGATTTCGCGGGTCTCAAGGCCGACATCGACCAGGCCGGCGGCAATGTCCAGCCGATCCTGGTGCGGGCCGTCCCCGATCAAGCCGATCACTACGAATTGGTGTTCGGGCATCGGCGTCACCGTGCCTGCCTGGAGCTGGGCATCCCGGTGCTGGCGGTTGTCTGGACCGATGAGCTGGGCGACGCCGAGTTGTTCGCGGCGATGGATCGTGAGAACCGCGAGCGCGCCGATCTCTCGGCTTACGAACAGGGCCAGATGTACCTGCGCGCGATTGACGAGCAACTGTTTCCGAGCCAGCGCCAGCTGGCGGAGAAGCTGGGCGTGAGCCACACCTGGGTCAGCAAGGCGCTGATGGTGGCGCAGCTCCCATCGGCCGTGGTCGAGTGTTTTCGCAGTCCGTTGGAGATCAATCACCGGCATGCCGCGCAGCTCAACGCCGCCATGGAGAAGGACAAGCGCGGGCTGCTCAAGCGGGCCGAAAAGGTGCGCGGCCAGAAGCTCGCTCCGGCCGTGGTGGTGGCGCGCCTGCTGGGGCTTGATTCGGTATTGAAGTCGCAGAAGATCCCGGTGCAGAGCCAGGGCAAGATGGTAGGGTCCTGTCAGCAGGCGGTGGGCGGTGGCGTGACCATCTCCTTGCTGCCTGGCCCCGTGACCGAGCTGTCCACCGAAGCGATCTCGGCTGCCATTGCCGAGGCGTTGGGAAAGCTCCGCGGAGAGGCTTAGGCCTCGAAGATAACGCCAGGGCGGGCGCTAATGTGAGTGCCAATGGGAAACTTGCGCCGCTCGACCCAGGGGGCCTGGCGATTGCGAGGCGGTGACATTCGCCTGCCGGGCGCGACACCTCAGTGCGATGCAACTTCGCCTGGGCGAACATCCGACCTATGAGCGCAACGGCAGCGACGAGATTTCGGCGCAACTGGCTCGACCGGGTCGCACGCACAACGCCCTGTGGGTTAGCCGATTCGAAGCCAAAGCTCGTCCGCTGCCGCCCACCAAAATTGGCCACACCCCGAGCCGGGGGCTTCCGAGCAGGTGGCCCACCGCGGACGCCGGCAGCGTGCATACAAGAATCTCGTCAGCGCTCTTTGGGCGACCGCCAACCCAGGCTCCCGCCGCGAGGGGCTGGCGCCACCAGCCAGCCAAGAGCTCCAAGCAGCAACCCGAGAGCGCCGCCCGTGACAGAAGTTTAGATGGGAGCGAGCAATCACTTATTTTCAGATCCTAACTGGGAGGCCCACTTAGCGTTGAAACGGAATACCGGACCTCAGCAAAGCGCCGTAAGTCCTGAAGAACGAACTTCACGACGACACCCACTTGGGAGAAATTCCAGCGAAATCAACGGGTTACGCCCAAGCCCGACTTCAACTTCTCTGATCCAGCCGTTCTGTCACACAAAATCTGCATTGATGATTACGTTGATAATCATTAGGCCGCATCGCTGAAGAAGCGGGCGTTCACTCGGCAGGCAGGAGGCGCCGTTGTCCACACCGCCTTGGTTTGCAGCAAGCCTCCGGCTTTTAGCCGGCGATCTATCCTCTTGAACATGACCACTCCGCCGACACCGTCCCAGATCGCCAGCCTCGATGACGAGCGCCTCGAGGAGCTCGCCACCAGTTGGCGCGCGCAGGCGCTGCGCGGCGACCGACGAGCCTTCGGCGTGGCCCACGCCTTCGAGGTCGAACGGCGAAGGCGCCTGCGCGAAAGTCAGCTGTTGCAACTCGAGCCGCTGGAGCCCGCCCCCTCGCGCAAGCCGTGGTGGAGGTTCTGGTGACCCACCACGCCGGCGCGCCCGCTCGCCTCCAAAAGGCCAAGGCGCCGCCGGACCGAAAGCTGCACCGCGCTCATTTCGCCTTCATTCGGGCCCTGGCCCAAGGGCTGGACGAGCGCGCGAGCTGGGAGCGGTACCTGAGGCTGGAAGGCGAGCACGCGGACCTGCGAACCGTGCGCCGCACGATCGCCTGGATCCGCGACGAGTTTGCCGCGGCGGCCCGACGCGAGCACAAGCCGGGCACCGCGCGGCTGATCCTGCTGGACCCCGATCGCTTCGCCTCGGCCCCGGCGCTGCCGAGCCTGGCCGAGTTCGCGGCCGCCCAGGGCCTCGAGGACTTCTCCGAAGCCGAACAGATCGAGGCCTATGAAGCGGCTTACCCGGGTGGCGGGGCAGGGCAGGGCGGTGCCAGGCCATCGCGTCGTGCCCGCATCATCGACCACCAGCTGCAGGCGTTGCGCTGGCTCGAGGGCCTGGTGGTGCAGGACCCCCGGCCCGGGGACCCCGTGGCGGCCTGGCTCCATCCAGCGCTCGCCGCCCGGCTCGAGCGCGCAGGCGTGTCCACGCTTCGCATGCTGGTCGAGCGCATCAACGGCATCGGTGCGCGCTGGTGGGTGCAGGTGCCGGGTGTCGGCGAACTCAAGGCTGCCCGGATCCTGGACTGGCTGCAGGCCAACGAGCAGGTGCTCGGCTTGCATATCGGTCCGCACGCCGCGCAGCCCCGTTCACAGCTGACGCCCGACGCGCTGGCCGCGGTGGTGCCGGCGGCCACCGCCCTGCGACCCTACGAGAAGTTCGTGCTGCCGGCCGCGCTCGATGGCAGGGACGGGCGCTTCCGCGCGCCGCCCGAGAAGTGCCTCTTGCTGGCCGAAAACGATCACCAGGCGATCGGCGCCTGGCTCGCCGCCAAGCGTCCAGGCCGCGAGGGCGGCGACCTGTCGTCGACCCAGCGATCGTACCGAAGGGAAGCCGAACGCCTGCTGCTCTGGGCGGTTCTGGAACGCAAGAGGGCGCTGTCCTCGCTGTCGGCGGAAGACGCCACCGCGTACCACAGCTTCCTCACCGATCCGCCTTCGGCCTGGTGCGGACCCCGGCATCACCAGCGCTGGTCACCGATGTGGCGGCCACTCGAAGGGCCTCTGAAGCCGGCGGCGTTGCGGCAGTCGCTGATCATCCTGAAGGGCTTGTTTGCCTTCCTGATGAGCCAGGGCTATGTGATCGGCAATCCGTTCGCAGCCATCGCATTGCCTTCAGTTCCGCAACGGCCGCTGGGCTCGAGCCGCACCCTGACGTTTGCGCAGTGGGACCACATCGACACCTTGCTGCAGGACCATGTCGACACGGAACCCGGGCGGCGGCTTCGGCGCGGCATGCGCTGGCTTTACGCGACCGGGCTTCGCCTGTCCGAGATCACGAGCGCAAAGTGCGAAAACCTGGAACAGGTCGAACACCGGACGGCAGGCGGGGAAGTGGCCGCCGGCTGGCTGTTGTCGGTCATCGGCAAGGGCGGCAGGACGCGGCAAGTGCCGGTACCGGGCGAACTGGTGGACGAGCTCGGCGACGAGCTGGCGCGGCACGGCTTCGAGCGGCGCGTCGACGCCATCAGCAACCGGGGCATCCCTGTCATGGCGCGCTTCGACAGCGACCTCGAAAAGCCCGCTCCCTGGTCTGCTTCAGGGCTTTACCAGTCCATCAAGGCCTTCCTCGCCCAGGCGGCCGACCGACAGAAGGGCGTCGATGCGCAGCAGCTCAAAAGAGCCAGTACGAACTGGCTGCGCCATTCGCATGGGTCGCATGCGCTGCAAGGCAGGGAAGGGCGGGCGCCTGTGCCGATCCACATCGTCCAGAACAACCTGGGACACGCATCCGCGGGGACCACATCGATGTATCTGACTCCCGCGCCGGAAACCAGCCTCACGGCCATGGGTGGCTTTTGGACCAAGCCCGGGCCTTCGAGCTGACTCGCGATCGCGTTCACTGCCGGCAGAGACCCTGCGGCCCATCCGCCCGTGCCTTTGAAGTTATCGCGCGTGATCATCGCTACCTGCGTCACGTCGTCAGTCGGCCTTGAGCCCGTGGCCTTCACGAAACGCGTCCAGCGTTGCAGCTCGCCGTGCACCAGGCGGCATGCGCGCCGGGTCGCCCGTCGGTCTGGCCGGACGGCGAGAGCATCGGGCGCGCGGGCGCCATGGCACTCACAGCTTGTGAGCTCGAGCAGATTGCCGCCGACAAACACAGAGCCCTGTTGCAATTTGAGTGGTGCGCTTACGTCGCTGTGAGCCGCACCCCTACTCGGACATGCTGGCTACCACGAAAAATCCGAAAGCTCCAACACAGGGACTCACCATGCTCAAGTGGGCAATCATCTTCGCAATTGTTTCAGTGGTCGCCGGCGTCTTCGGCTTCACCGGAATCAGTGCCGGGGCGGCTGGCATCGCCAAGATCCTGTTCTTCATCTTCCTGGCCGTCGCGATCATCTTTATTGTCTTGACCGTTCTTGGCATCGGTGTCGTTGCGGCATAGCTTCGCTCGGATCGCGTTTGCATTGACAAGCTGCGTCGCGCATGCAGCGAGCGCAGGAGGGACGTCGTAGCGTTGCACTGGGCGAGCGTCTTATAGGGCCGGGCCAATTGCACGTGGCGCGAATGCAGGCAATGATTCAAAGGCGTGGCGTGCTTTTACTATCCAACATCGAGGACTGCGGCATGAACCTGATGAGCGTCGACCTTTACCAAAGTGCTACCAATCCGCAGAAGTTCTTGGCACTTCCGGCGGGAGTCGATCCGGCCAGCCTCACGGGTCCGATGGTGTTCGACAAGGACTACGCGCAGATCGTGCGATACCGAGAAGGCTTTCAATTCGATCCGGACGGGTCCTATGAAGGGGTCAATGCTGCAAAGATCGCCGCAGAAATCCTGACCTTGAAGTGGTCGATGTATCGCCGTGCATCGCCGCGATGAACTGGACTGGACGAAGCGAAATGGCACC
>Ga0075370_10001018_pt1 | contig 11631 bp, 11 predicted proteins | sample EndMethybrTD3035_FD_71398 | JGI IMG/M metagenome (GOLD analysis project Ga0075370, IMG submission 71398) | Populus endosphere microbial communities from Tennessee, USA - Endosphere MetaG P. TD hybrid TD303-5 | ecosystem: Host-associated > Plants > Roots > Endosphere | place: USA: Tennessee... | reverse complement strand
GGCATTCCCATCACCGAGAAGCAGCTTCCATCCCTCCACGAGTGCCTCGAGTTCGAGTTATGGAATCGCGTCCGCGCGAACAAGTAGGCGCTGGCCATCGAATTACTGAGCCTTTAAACCGACCGGACACTCCTCGGCCTCCTATTCATTTGAACGCTTCCCAAGGTTTGGCTCCTCTAAGAGAGCCTGTAGGGAATCGAAACCCAAAATAAGGGAGATTTATGACTGGACGAATTCCTGCGGGTCATCCACCAGCTCATTTCCATCTTGTACGCCGTCTATCAATTGAGACGCAAATTCAACAACAAAACTTAGAACCTAGCCCCCCTCCACCTCCTCTAAATTCTCCTCCGGAAACTCCTCTTCCTCTTCTGCATGCTTCCCCACCACCATCTTCTCCCGAGACCCCGCATGATCTTTTTATAACGATTGCCGTGCACAATTTAATTGTGACTCCAGGGCCAAATCCAATGTCTCTGTCCCCTTCTCTCAAGGATAACCAAAATGGTTGAAAAGGGATCGAAATCTAAATGATCCATTGTTGGAAATGTGGAAAAACGGTCAGCGAAATTCCGGTTAAAATCGGCTTTCGGGCTACGTGTCCTCACTGCGATATTGATCTTCATGTGTGCAAAAATTGCCGCTATTATGCGCCGGGCAAGCCAAACGACTGCATGGTCCCCGGAACAGATCCCATCCGAGATCGGGAAGCTTCTAACTTATGTGAAGAATTCAAAGAGAAAATAAAAGAACAGAAGATCGAACCCAGCGGCAAAGCTCACCGTTTATTAGGAGAGCCTGAAAAAAAGAAAGATTTCAATTCTCTATTCAAGGACGAAGGGCAATGAACCTACCCCACTATCCTTTAAATGCGATCTTTGAGCGCTTTTTGGCAGATTTTTGCCTTCCGTTCGTCGTCTACTTTTTAAGTATGTGTTGTAGCACTAAAGTGCTTACCTGCTCCGCGCTGCTAAGGTCCGTCGGGACCTTCTCGCGATTCCGCAGTCCTTCAGATCAAAAATCTGCAGAAAAATCATCTCAAATCTCATCATTAAGAATAGTGGGATAGGTTCATGAACAAATGGCTGATTTCTCTGCTGAGCGTTTTGTTTGCCTTTGAATCGGCCGCATTGACGCGCCTGCCAGAAGAGTTCACCATTGTAGAACGCTTTTTTTCCTTAGTTTCCACTTTTGATGTCAGCACCGATCTGGAACCCTTTGCCGTGGCCCGAAAACGATTCCTTTCTTTGACCCCTGCTTTTGATTTAGAAAATACGCAAGGAGAGATTGTTGCTACGGCAAAAACTCGTTTTTTCGCTTGGGGGACTATAGCCGACGTGACCGATTCCGACGACACTCCCATCGGAAGGATCGAAGAAGAATTAATTCGGATCCTCCCTTGGGCCGAATATAAAATCTACAATCGGGAAAATCAGCTTGTAGCGATAGCCAAAATGGATTTTTTGGGAACTTCTTTTGATCTTTACCATCCTGACAATTCGGAAGAAATCTATGCAATCATCAGCCGTCCTTTTATCCGCTTTTATAGGGATCACTGGACTGTGCAAATCCGCAATTATTCCGTTTTTGAAGAGAATGGGATCGATCCCCGTCTTTTGATCCTTTTAGCGCTCTTTCAAACCGATAAAGATTCTCGAGATCGGACCCGGCTGGAAATCCAAGATCAGTTGAGACGTGAATGGGATGATTACGAAGGAAGACGCGTTTCCTAGAACGAAAGTTCTTTGATACAGGAATAGCAGCGCTTTGATACAATTGGGTCATGCCCCTCAAATCGCGTGAACTGACTTTTTATAAATCCAATCTATCGAAAAAGTGCGCTCTTCCTTTTTTTCTGGAGCCGGTTCGTGCGGGATTTCCCTCTTTCGCTGATAATTACTTTGAACAAAGCCTCGATTTAAACGAACACCTCATCCAGCATCCCGCAGCCACTTTTTTTGTGCGCGTCGAAGGCGATTCGATGCAAGGGGCGGGCATTCAAAAGCAAGATATCCTCATTGTAGACCGCTCCCTCCTCCCGACGAATGGCAAAATTGTAATTGCGATCATCAATGGAGAATTTACAGTGAAAAGAATCCGAGTGTTTCAGGAAAAAATTGTCTTAGAAGCTGAAAATCCTAACTACACTCCAATACAAATCGACCCAAATTGGGATTTTCAGGTTTGGGGCGTAGTTACTTATGTAATCCACAAAGCAGTTTAAGATGTTCGCTTTAGTCGACTGCAATAATTTCTTTGCTTCTTGCGAACTGGTTTTCAATCCTCTGTTGGATAAAAAGCCTCTTGTCATCTTATCCAATAATGATGGCTGTATCATCGCTAGATCCCAAAAGGCGAAGCAAATCGGAATTAAAATGGGAGATCCCGCTTTTCTCTATCGCGATCAGGCGGCAAGAGGAGAAATCGGCATGATTTCTTCTAACTTCGCTTTATATGCCGATATGTCCCGCCGAGTGATGGAGGTCCTCTCTTCTTTTTCTCCGGATATGGAACTCTACTCCATTGACGAAGCTTTTTTCTTGCTGGACGACGCCCCAGACGAAATCCTAGTTAAGCAGGCTGTAGCCATGCGGGGCAAAATCAAACAATGGACCGGAATTCCCGTTTCGATCGGCATGGCTCCTACAAAAACCCTTGCGAAAATCGCAAATGAGATGGCCAAAAAAGAATTAGGAGGAGTCTGCATTCTCTCCGAACCGGCAGCGATTCAATCGCACCTGGCCAAAACAGCTCTGATCGATGTTTGGGGAGTCGGCCGCAGGACCGCGGAACAGCTCAAAAGAAAAGGAATTTATACCGCAGCTCAGCTCACGGAAGCGGATGACGCCTGGATCCGAAAACTGCTCGGTGTCACAGGACTCCAAACGGTCCTCGAACTACGGGGAATTCCTTGTTTGCAGATTTTAGAAGAGGAGGAGAAAAAAAAGAGCATTCTCTGCTCCCGTTCTTTTCCTTCCCAAATCGGCGACCTTGTCCTTTTGCAAGAAGCGGTAGCTTCTTTTACTTCCCATGCGGCTGAAAAATTGCGCGCGCAGAAAAGCTTAGCTGGTTTTTTATCTGTTTTTCTTTCTCCGCCTCTCTCTGAAAAAACGGATTCTTATAACTGCCATATCCAACTTCCAAACCCCACCTCCTATACTCCTGAATTGATCGCCTTGGCCAGAGAGGGAATCGCTCAATTGTTTCGGCCTGGGTTATTTTATAAAAGAGCTGGCGTTCTGCTCGGAGATTTCTCAGATGAAGATCACGTTCAGAATGATCTAATGGCTCCCAATGATTTCTCGCCCCAAAAAACGGAGGCAATGAAAATTTTAGACCAAATCAATGCCCGCTACGATAAAGCTGCCATTCGATTTGCAGCTCAAGGGAAAAAGGGGAAGCGCCCGTGGCAAAGCTCCCGTTCGAATGTATCTCCCAATTTCACCACAAACTGGAATGACTTACTGAAAGTTAAATGAACCTATCGCGAAACGGAATTATTAGGATAGGTTCGTAGAAATAGTTTGCATTCTTGTTTTTCAATTTGTAGCATTTGCGTGGAATCCTGAAAGGATTAAATCGCTTTTCCATAGAGGGATTCCAAAGATAACAATCAAATAGAGTGAGATTTAAAATTATGTGGGATCGTCTTTGGGATTTTTTCGTTGAAACAATGATGATTCTTTTTTTGCCCCTTGTTTATTCCTACCAGGCAGCGACCACGGATATTTTTTTTAATGTTTCCTCTCAAAAAGCCACAGGTTTGGAGCAGGTGGGCAATCAACTTCTCGTTCCTTACCAATATTTATTTGCAGGCCGTACCGCGATAGAAAATTCCGACGGTTCCATTGAATTTGTTCAAAGATTCGATTATCAGCATGATTTTTGGAGAAATAGCTTATGCAGCGTCGCGGCCCTTCCTCCTAGCGTGATTTTAGGGTGCGCTGTCAAAGGATTGAGCTTGCTAAGTGAAAAAAGCAGAAGCAGCCATGCTTCTCTCAGAGCAGCCTGGTATTCTCCAAAGCTCCTTCAATCCAATTTAGAAACTTACCGCAAGAGCGGATTGGATATTAGGGATCCAAAAGAAGCTGAATTTTTCCCCTCTCAAGGCCATCTGCGGGCTAAAGGCGAAGAGAATATTCTGGCCAAGGAAAAAAAACTGTTTAAGGAAATCATAGGCCTTTTAAACGAGGCGAAAATCACCTGGTGGGTAGATTGCGGCACGTGCTTAGGAACTTACCGGTACGGAGGAGTAATCCCCTGGGACGGAGATATCGATATAGCTGTTTTGGTGCCCGACTTTGAAAATGTACGAAGAGTTTTAAACCGGCTCGATCCAGAAAAATATCTGGTTGAAGACTGGTCTTCCCGCTCTTATCCTCAAAGCTACCTTAAGGTTTTCGTCCGAGAAACGAATAGCCTGATCGATATTTACCATTTTGAAATCCTGCCCGAAACACGGCAGATCCAGTACATCCTCTCTTTGGAGGATAATATCCTTTTTCCTGAATGGTGGAAAATTCGGGAGCGGCGCTTTACAGTGCCTGTTTCCTATGAAACAGTATTTCCTTTGAAAAAAGCGCTATTCGATGGGTTGGAAGTCTTTGTTCCTGCCAATCCCGAAAAATACCTCCAGCGCTATTATGGGGAAAACCTCGCCCCCGCTAAAATTTATAGTCCTGTAACAGGGCGCTATGAAAAAGATTTGACCCATCCTTATTGGCAAAAAAGCTATGTTCACTAATGAAATTTGCTTCATTGACCGGGATAGTTTTTTTTCCTATAATCTCCCCCCTTAAATGAGAAGGTTATGAAACAAAAAAAATTCCTAACAGCTTGGACGATCGCCCTAATCAATGTCTGCGCGGTTTGTAACATCAAAAATTTTCCTGTTTTAGCAGAATATGGGCTCTCCGTCATTATCTTCCTGATCCTTTCTTCCATTTTATTCTTTATTCCCGTGGTTTTGGTTTCCTCGGAACTGGCCTCTGCCTGGGCAGATCGGGGAGTCTATACATGGGTCAAAGCCGCCCTAGGGCCGAAATTCGGTTTTCTGGCGATTTGGTTTCAATGGATCGAAAACGTCATTTACTACCCTACCCTTCTTTCCTTCATCGCCACCACGTTTGCCTACATTTTCAATCCCGCTTTAGCCAATAACAAAACTTACGTTATGTGTATGATTCTTGGGACTTTCTGGGTGGTGACTTTTATCAATTTCTTAGGAATGCGTGTATCCAGCTGGATGAGTTCCGTCACCGCTCTTTTCGGGACCATTATCCCCATTATCCTCATCATTTTTTTAGGTTTCGCTTGGGTGCTTCTTGGTCATCCGATGCAAATCTCTTTTACCTGGAAAACCCTAGCTCCTGACTTGTCCTCGATCAACCAGCTGGTCCTCTTATCAGGGGTCTTACTGGGTCTTTCGGGAATGGAAATGTCTGCAGTCCACGCGAAAAACGTCAGAGATCCTGCACGCGATTACCCTAAGGGAATTTTTCTTTCTGCGGCCCTCATCCTTATTTTTTCCACCCTAGGGTCTTTGGCTATCGCCTCGATCGTCCCCTCCAAAGAAATTCAGCTCGCCTCCGGAGGCATGGAAGCGTTCAGTTATCTTTTTAGAGCGTTCAATATGACTTGGGCGATCCCCATCATTGCTGCGGTGACCACATTCGGCGCCTTAGGAATGATGAGCACTTGGGTGATTGGTCCTTGCCGAGGGATCCTGGCTACCGCTGAAGATGGGGACCTCCCCCCTATATTCCACAAGACAAACAAGGAAGGGATGCCCATTTCGATCCTGATTACTCAAGCAATCATTGTAACGTTCCTCTCCCTGGTCTTCCTATTGATGCCTACAGTAAGCAGTTCTTACTGGGCCCTATTGGCTCTTTCTTCCATGCTCTACATGGTGATGTACATATTGATGTTCGTTTCTGCGATCATCCTTCGCTATAAGCATCCGCATGTGCCTCGGGCGTATAAAATCCCTTTTGGCAACATCGGAATGTGGGTAGTTGCAACTCTCGGGATTTTTGGATCGGGTTTTGGATTATTCGTGGGATTCCTCCCTCCTAGCCAAATCGACACAGGCAAACTGATCATTTTAGAATCCTTTCTCGTTGGAGGAATGCTTTTCTTTACGATTTTGCCTTTAGTCATCTACCAGCTTCGAAAACCTTCGTGGGCCAAAGCTAAATAACTAATTTATGGGAAAAAGAGAGACCTGGGATTCATCTGAGAAGTGGTATACGGAATGCGTAGGAGAAAAGGGACATTATTATCATCAGGCAGTCGTCCTTCCTTCTGCAGTCCGGCTGCTTCGTTTAAAAGAAAATGAGACGCTCCTCGACTTGGGTTGCGGCCAGGGGGTGTTGGCCCGCCATTTGCCGGAAAAAATCTTCTATTTCGGAGTGGATAGCTCAAAAGACCTGATCGCCTCAGCGCGCCGGCTCACCCAACGCAAGAACGTTCAATTTGCAGTGGGGGATGTATTGGAAGAACTCCCCTTCGAAAAAAAAGATTTCGACGCAGCCTGTTTTATTTTGTCCCTGCAGAATATGGAAGAACCAGCTCTGGCGATCCGCAATGCGGGAAAACATTTGCGTTCAGGAGGTAAACTTTTAATTGTCCTCAACCATCCCTGCTATCGAATTCCGAGACAAAGCGCTTGGGGCATCGATGAAGCGGCCAAACTTCAATACCGAAGAGTGAATGGGTATCTTTCCCCGCAAAAAATTCCGATCCAAAGCAACCCTGGAAAAGGAGAGCAATCGGCAGTGACCTACTCCTACCACCATCCCCTTTCGGACTATTCGAAATATCTTGCAAAGGAAGGATTTTGCATCGCAGCGATCGAAGAATGGTGTTCTGATAAAAAAAGCGAAGGCGCAAAAGCACGGATGGAAGATCGAGCTAGACGAGAAATTCCCCTGTTTATGGCTCTTTTAGCGCAAAAAAATTAAGTAGAACATGCCTCTCTATTCCCCGAGCTTTTATTATTTGAAAAAGATCTCTCAAAAGCAAGAGCCCGAAATTTTTTCCGGATTGAACTCGATTTTAAGAGACAATCCCAAAGTAATGGAAGCGTTTCCCAAGTAGCTATTGGACTCACTGTAAGTGCGGTTCGAAGTCAAATGCGTATAAGAAAGATTAGCTACAGATAAATCGCTTAATCAACTCTCTCTCAGTCCCCTCAAAATAAATTCCGAAAAAAAATTTCGCAACAAAATTTCAATCGTTTACACTTCCGGCAACCTCTAAATGGTACAAGTATGTGTGGCGTTTTCGGATACATCGGCGGCAAAGATCCCTTAAACATGTGCGTGGCTGCGCTCGAACAACTTGAATACCGAGGTTACGATTCGACGGGAATTGCGGGACTTTCTCAAGGAAAAATCTTAGTGTGCAAAGAAGCCGGGAAACTTTCGCGGCTGAAACAAAAATTGGACATGAAACCGCTTGATCTTGCCATCGGACACACCCGATGGGCCACACATGGTAAAGTCACTCAGCAAAACGCTCACCCTCACGTCGATTCAAATGAAGAGATCGCATTAGTTCACAATGGAATCATCGAAAACTACGATTTGCTAAAACAAGAATTGAGCAGAGAGGGCGTTTGTTTTTCATCGGAAACAGACACCGAAGTTATCGTCCAATTGATTGCGAAACACTACAAAGGCGATCTCGTTCAAGCTGTGAATCGAACCTTAAGTTTGTTAAAAGGGATCTATGCGATTGCGTTGATCCATAAAAATCATCCGGATCAAATCATTGCGGCGGCGAGAGAGTGTCCCTTATCGATCGCATACGACGACCTTCGCTCTGAAGCGATTATTTCATCGGATCCCAATGCCTTTTTAAGTTCTTCGCTCAACGTTCTTTTTCTTAAAAGGGATGAGATTGCGAAAGTGCAGAAAGGAAAGATAGAAGTGTTCAATGCGCAATTGGAGCCTGTCGCGAAAAAAACAGAGCGGCTTGATGGAGACTATAAAATTCCCTCCAAAGAGGGCTTTGAACATTTCATGCTGAAAGAAATCTACGAACAGCCGAACACGGTGCAGAAAGCAATGCTCGGCCGATTTGAAAATGGAATCGTTGAATTCGAATCGATTGGAATCAGCGATGAAGATTTCAAAAAAACCCCATCTGCCTGGATCTTTGGTTGCGGAACTTCTGCCCACGCAGGAGCGATTGGAACTCAATTGCTGGAAGATCTAGCGCACCTGCCAACTCATTGGGAAATTTCTTCTGAAGCGCGCTACCGGATTCCCATTCTATCCAAGAACAGTTTGATTATTGCCGTCAGCCAGTCAGGAGAAACTGCCGATACGCTCTCCGCAGTTCGGGAAGTGAAAGCCCATGGATGCAAAGTGCTTGGGATCTGCAATGTAAAAAACTCTGCCCTTACCCGAGAAGCTGACGGCTGTATTTACATGAAAGCGGGCCCGGAAGTAAGCGTCTGCTCTACGAAAGCATTTACTTCGCAAATGATCGTTTTAACTCTTTTTGCCCTACACATGGCTCGTTTAAAAGGAGTGAACCCAAGCAAAATCGCTGCATTTCACAATGAACTCAAAAAAATTCCCGGCCAAATCCAAGAAGTGATCGAACAAGCTCCCTTCATTCAAAAATTGGCCCAAAAATATAGCCGCTTTGAAAACTTTTTCTTCATGGGACGCCGCTACATGGTGCCCACTTGTATGGAAGCGGCGCTTAAATTGAAGGAAATCTCCTATGTCAATGCGAACGGATATCCGGCAGGAGAATTAAAACATGGCCCTATCGCCCTTCTCAATCCCCTTTTTCCTGTAGTCGCCTTTTGTGCAAACCAGAAAACAGAGGAAAAAATCCTTAGCAATTTGATGGAAGTAAAGGCCCGGGGCGCCCCTGTCTTGGCTTTCGCTCCCAAAAGACTTCACTCTGTAGCCGCTATCGCCGATGATGTCGTTTGGCTGCCAGAAACAATCGATGAACTAGCTGCGTTCCCTTCCAGCGTGGCAGGACAATTGCTTGCCTACTATATTGCTAAAGAAAGGGGCTGCGATATCGACCAGCCGCGCAATTTAGCTAAATCAGTGACGGTGGAATGACAAGGACTAAGAAAACTCTACTGATCTTCTTTGGCGTTTTCTTTGCTGTTTTAATTTTTTTTCCCCAAATCGCGTCGGTAGGTTTTGGGAAAAAAATAGTCGTAAAAAGTCTAGAAAGACAGTTTCATGGGACTCTCCAAATCGATTCGCTTTCTCTCTCCTGGCTAGGACCGCAAAAAATCCGCGGCCTTAAATTTTCCAGGCAAGATCTTCAAGGATCTTTAAAAGAGTTGGAAACGCCGGCTCCCCTTTGGTCGATTTCTTCTCAATTTAACGGTCCTTTCTTCATTCACGAAGGTTCTATTGCTTTTGGGTCCAATCGAATCGAACAAATCAATGGCCAAATTTTGGATCATGATTTCACCCTTTCAGGAATTACCCGGCAAGCGAACCAAACCGGATCTATTTCCGCCCAAGGGAAAGTTTTTTCGAAGAACCAGTTTGATGTAACTCTAAATGCAATCCATTTCCCTACCGCAGTCCTAGATAGTTTCTTAGAAATGAAAGGATCGGCGATCGATTTATTAGGTGCTAGTTTCAATTTGGATGGAACGATTGCAAATCCCGGTAAAGTCGACCTGAACCTGATTTCCGATAATGGCAAAGCCAATCTAAAAGGGAAGTTGGAATCCAATACACTCACCTTGACCGATCCACTCAACGCTTCCTTCCTTCTCACAGAGGGAGTCAGCAAAAAATGGATGCAGGATGCCAACCCTCTTTTTGTAACCAGCATCTCATCCAAAAGCCCCATTCTTTTAAGGGTTTCTCCTCAAGGATTTGTCTGTTCTTTTTTTCCTTTTTCATTGGAAAAACTCACAATTGGGCAGGCCGTTCTCGATTTGGGCCAAACCAAATGCCGGATTGGCAAATCCATAGCTTCGATCCTAAGCCTCCTTAATGCGCCTACCTCTTCACGTGAGATCAATGCTTGGTTTACTCCTCTTGCATTCAAGTTGCAAGGAGGATGGCTCCGCGCCGGACGGATGGACGTCCTTTTGGCCGATTCGATCCACATTTGCACATGGGGTGATATCGACCTTTTAAAAAGCCAGCTCCACATGTTTCTTGGATTGCCAGCTGACACTTTGAGACGGGCCTTCGGTATTAAAAACCTGTCTGAAACTTTTGTATTGAAAGTCCCCATCTCCGGCACAACGCAAGATCCTGAAATTGAAAAAGGGGCTGCCGCTGCTAAAATCGCTGCGATGGTCGCGGGACAAAACATCCCCAAGAAAGGGGAAGTTTTTGGAGGTCTTGTGAATCAATTCATCCAAATCCAAGAAGAAAAAGGTGTTCCCCCTCCGAATCGCCCATTTCCCTGGGAACGGTAGGAGTGATGAAAAAATCCCGGCAGCCCGAGCTGGCTGAAATTGCTAAATTAGCTATGGAAGAAAGAGGATTCCTTCCCGATTTTTCCGAAGAAGTCCTGGATGAATTAAAAAAACTCAATACCCCCACGCCTCCTCTATCTCCCTGCCGCGACCTGCGGGACAAACTTTGGATTTCGATTGATAATGATGACTCAAAAGATCTCGACCAACTTACCTACGCCAAAACCAATCGAGTTTATGTCGCAGTCGCCGATGTCGATGGGGAAGTTAAACCTGACTCGGCCATCGATCAGCATGCCGCCCATAACACCACATCTGTGTACTGTCCGGGGAAAACATTTCCTATGCTCCCCCCAAAACTCTCCACAGGGCTGACTTCGCTTAACGAAAATGAAGACCGTAGCGCGATGGTCACAGAATTTGAAGTGGCCGAAAACGGGAAATTCGAACTGAAGGACATCTATCCTGCTTGGGTCCGCAATAAAGCCAAACTGGCCTATAATAAAGTAACTGTCTGGTTGGACGATCCTTCTACCTTCCCTTCCGATTTCCCCAATTTAGAAAGAAAAATCACCCCCTCAATGATCTTACAGCAGCTTCAACTCCAAGACCAGTTGGCGGCTCAAATCCAAAAATATCGAAAAGCTCAAGGAGCCCTATCTTTTAGAGACGTGCAATTAGAGCCGATCGTGGAAAATGGAGTGGCCATCGATTTAAAAACCAAAGTTCCCAACCGCGGCCATGCTTTAATTGAAAATATGATGATCGCTGCTAATGTCTCGGCTACCCGCTTCTTGAATCAAAAAAACTTCCCCACAATCCGAAGAATCGTTCGGACTCCCAAAAAATGGGATCGAATTGTGGTTTTAGCAGAATCTCTCGGCACCCGGCTACCCCAGCAACCAAATGCAAAGGCCCTTAGGGATTTTTTATTAAAACAAGAAAAGGAATCCCCATCCACCTTCGGAGACCTCTCTTTAAGCATCATCAAATTGATCGGCCGTGGGGAATATGTCGTGGGCCTACCTGACGACCATGCAAACCTGATCCATTTTAATCTGGCTGAAATCGAATATTCCCATACGACGGCCCCCAATCGCCGGTACCCCGATCTCATTATGCAACGCCTTTTGAAATGCGCCCTGTCTCACATTCCACCTTCCTATTCCCTTTCCGAACTCAGACAAATAGCTGCCCGCTGC
>Ga0075370_10001017_pt1 | contig 11635 bp, 11 predicted proteins | sample EndMethybrTD3035_FD_71398 | JGI IMG/M metagenome (GOLD analysis project Ga0075370, IMG submission 71398) | Populus endosphere microbial communities from Tennessee, USA - Endosphere MetaG P. TD hybrid TD303-5 | ecosystem: Host-associated > Plants > Roots > Endosphere | place: USA: Tennessee... | reverse complement strand
TCCGTCTGAGCCACGGCGGCTCGCCGTCATGCGATCCGGTTTCGACGTCGCGGGTATTGCGGCGTGGCCGCGGGGATCGCCGAGCTGGGAGGGATGAGACCTATGGGAGGAAATCGAGGGCCCGGCCGGTAGACCCGGCCCTCGGGATCGAACCGCTTACTTCTTGGGGGCCGGCTTCTTCGCCGCGTGCGGGGCCGCCGCGTGAATCGAGGTCGCCACCATGTTGGTGCCGTCCATCGTGTAGGCCACCGTCACCTTCGAGCCGGTCGCGATGTCGCCTTCCTTCTTCGTCGTCGCGTTGACGGTGAAGGTCTCGTCCTTCGCGCTCTTGCCCGAGCCCTTGGTGATGACGAGCTGGGTGTCGCTCGACGACTTCACCGTGCCCGAGGTGGTGTGGCTCGCCACCGCGTGCTCCTTCTTCGCCATCGGCTTCTTCGCGTCGGCCTGCGCCGCGAACGCCGCCACCGGAACCGCCAACGCCACGGCCAGAACCGCCGCCTTCGTAATCTTCAGCATGATGCCTCCTGTTGCGCCCTGATGCGCACTTCGCATTTCAGCGGGAGCAGGTGAGACGGTCATGATCCGAGGATTAAATTTTGTTAAGGGTCACCGTGAACCGCGCGCCCGCGCCCGGCGCGCTCGCCGCCGTCACGTCGCCGTTGTGGCGGTCCACGATCCATTTGACCAGGCTGAGGCCGAGGCCGACGCCGAATCCGCCCGCGGCGCGCGCCGGATCGCCGCGGTAGAACCGCTCGAACACCCGCGGGAGGACGTCCGCGGCCATGCCGACGCCGGTGTCGCGGACCTCGAGCACCGCGCCGCCGCCGGCCTCCGACAGACGCACCGTGACCGTCCCGCCGGCCGGCGTGAACTTGAACGCGTTGTCGAGGAGGTTGAGGAGCATGCGCTCGATCCACGACGCGTCGCCGACGATCGCCGGCCGCGCCGCCACGTCGGCGGCGAGCGTCAGCCCCTGCGCGAGCGCGACCGGCTCCAGCTGCTCGACGACGTCTTCGACCAGGGGCGCCAGTTCGACCCGGTCGTGCGCGAGGGGAATCTGGCCGGCTTCGGCGCGCGCCAGCGTGAGCAGCTGGTCGATGAGGCGTTTCAGCTTGTCGAGCTCTTCGAGCTGGCTCGCGGAGGACTCCCGCTGTTCCTCACTGAGGCCCGGCTTCATGCCGGCCAGCTCGATCTCGCCGCGCAGGGCGGCGATGGGCGTGCGGAGCTCGTGCGCCAGCGCGGTGCTGAACTGCCGCATCTCGCCGACGGCGTGCTCCATGCGCGCCAGCGTGTCGTTGAAGGCGCGCGCCACTTCGTCGAGCTCGTCGCCGACGCCGCGGTCGGGCAGGCGCTGCCGCAGGTTGGCCGCGTCGATGGTCCGGACCGCGGCGGCGAAGCGCTCGAGCGGCGCCAGCGCGACCCCGGCCATCCAGCGTCCGACGATCACCACGATCAGCAGCCCCGCCGGCATGCCCCAGAACAGCAGCTCGAGGAAGCGCCGGAGCGCGCCGTCGGTGCCGGAGAGCGACGCCCCCACCTGCAGCAGGAACACCTGCGACGGCGACACGCCGGTGATGACGCTGTTGGTCAGCCGGATGCGTCCGTAGTCGGTCTGCACGTCGTGCAGCCGCGGATGCTCGCGGAACGACTTCACTTCCTCGGGCGTGAACGTGAGGCCGAGCGGCGCGATCGTGTCCGACTGCGCCAGCAGCGCGCCCGTCGCCGCGTCGTAGATCTGGTAGAAGCGCGTCGCGCGCTGGACGAACGCGGCCTCCTCGGGATCGCTCGAGTCGTAGACGATTTCCGGCGTGCCCCCCTCGAAGTGCAGGTAGCCGTGCAGGCCGTTGGTGGTCTCGACGAGGTTCGCCGTCGCGTCGGAGTCGAGCTGCTGATCGAGGACGCGGTAGGAGACCGCCGCGAGCGCCGTCAGCAGCAGGCCGAACACGAGCGTGTAGAAGACGGTCAGCCGCGTGCGGAGCGAGAACCTCGTCTTCACGTCTGCGGCGAATCGGTGAGGATGTAGCCGACGCCGCGGATCGTGTGGATCAGCGGGCGATCGAACCCGCGGTCGACCTTGTTGCGGAGCGCGTTGATGTGGACCTCGACGACGTTGCTCACGCTGTCGAAGTGGATGTTCCACACGTGCTCGATGATCAGCGACTTGGTCACCGGGCGGTCGCTGTTGCGGACCAGGAACTCCAGCAGCGAGTATTCCTTCGGCTTGAGATCGACGCGGCGGCCGGCGCGGCGGACGAGCCGGCGGGTGGTGTCCATCTCGAGGTCGGCGACGCGCAGCGTCGTCTCCCGCGCCGCGCCGCGGCGCAGCACCGCGCGCAGCCGCGCCGACAGCTCGGCGAGGGCGAACGGCTTGGCCATGTAGTCGTCGGCGCCGCTGTCGAGCCCCGCCACCCGCTCCTCGACCGAGTCTTTCGCGGTCAGGATCAGGATCGGCAGCTCGCGCTTGCGCGCGCGGATGTCGCGCAGCACCTGGAAGCCCGAGCGCCCCGGCAGCATCAGATCGAGCACGACGGCGTCGTAGTCGAATGCGTTCGCCTGCTCGCCCGCGTGGCTGCCCTCGTAGAGCACGTCCACGGCGTAGCCTTCCTCCGACAATCCGCTCTGGATGAAGTTGGCGACCTTGCGATCGTCCTCGACGACGAGGATCCGCACGAGGCTAGGTTACATCAGGAGCGTCTCTTGCATCGTCGATCGCCCTGAGGTCAGCCATGCAGGTATTCACGCCCATCGCCGCCGGCCGTGCGCGGGCGGGAGCCGTATTCGCACACCCAGGCGACTACATCCGGCACAGCGCGCGCAGTCGCGACGCGGAGCGGCGCGCATGATGCCCGCGGCGCGCGACGACGTCGTGTCGGCGGTGGCAGGCGCCGCGATTGCGCTGGACGACGAGCGGACCGGCTATGACGAGGTGCTCGCGCGCACGCGATCGGCCCGCATCGTCCTCATCGGCGAGGCGTCGCACGGCACCCACGAGTTCCAGGCCGAGCGCGCCGCGATCACGCGGCGGCTGATCGAGGAGCAGGACTTCTCCGCGGTGGCGGTCGAAGGGGACTGGGCCGACGCGGCACGCGTCGACGCGTTCGTCCGCGGCCGCGGCGACGACGCCAACCCGGCGGCGGCGCTCGAGGGCTTCAAGCGCTTTCCCACATGGATGTGGCGCAACGCCGACGTGGTCACGTTCCTGGCGTGGCTGCGGCACCACAACGACAGCCGTCGGGCGGACGCGCGAACGGGGTTCTACGGACTCGATCTGTACAGCCTGTTCACGTCGATCGAGGCGGTGATCGCGTATCTCGACACCGTGGACCCGCAGGCCGCGCGCCGCGCCAGGGACCGCTATGCCTGCTTCGACCATTTCGCCGAGGACACGCAGACCTACGGGTCCGCACCCGCCGGCATCGCGGAGTCGTGCGAACCCGACGTCGTCGCGCAGCTCGTGGAGCTGAGGCGCCGCGCGGTCGAGTACGCCTCGCGCGACGGGCAGGCCGCGGGGGACGAGTGCTTTCACGCGGAGCAGCACGCGCGCCTCGCGCTGAATGCGGAACGCTACTACCGGGCGATGTTCCGCGGCCGCGACATGTCGTGGAACCTGCGCGACACGCACAGGGCCGACACCCTCGATTCGCTGATCGGCCACCTGCGGTCGCGCGGGCGCTCCGGGAAGATCGTGGTGTGGGCGCACAACTCGCACCTCGGCGACGCGCGCGCGACGGAGATGAGCGTCAGGGGAGAAATCAATCTCGGGCAGCTCGTCCGCGAACGGTATCCCGGCGAGTCGGTCTCGATCGGGTTCACGACGTTCGACGGGACGGTGACCGCCGCGAGCGAATGGGACGCGCCGGCGGAGCACAAGGACGTGCGGCCGGCCATGCGCGGCAGCGTCGAAGAGGTGATGCACCGCACGGGACTCGAGCGCTTCCTGCTCCGGCTGGACGATCCGCGCGTGTCGGCGCTGCAGGCCCCGCTGCTCGAGCGCGCCATCGGCGTCATCTACCTGCCGCAGACCGAGCGCATGAGCCACTATTTTCACGCGCGCCTGGCCTCGCAGTTCGATCTGCTGATTCACGTCGATCGCACGCACGCGCTCGAGCCGCTCGAACCCCTCGAACCGCTCGAGCCGTCGGCGTCGTGGCTGCGCGTCGAGCCGCCGGAACCCTATCCCTCGACCTTGTGATCCGGCGCCGCGAGAGGCCGGTCGTACTGCACGGAGCGCCGGATGGCTTCGAGGTCGGCATGCTCCGCCAGCGGGTAGAGATAGCGGAGGCGTCCGGCGATGGTGCGCTCCTCGGGCTCGCCGAGACGAAAGCAGCCGTCGGGCGTGAAGACGGTCACGCCGCGCTCCCATCCCGGCTTTCGCCTCGACGCCACCACGACCAGATCGCACCCGGGAATCCCGGCAGCGGCGGCCGACGCGATCCGGTCCGCCACCTCCGGACCCTCGCGCGTCTCCCGTTCCGTGCGCGCCTGACGCGCCTGCCGCTGCTCGCGGCCTCCCGAGACGGCCATGTCGATCGCGGTCAGGATCGGATCGCCGATCGGATCGTCGAACCAGGCGGCCGCGGCCCGAATCGTCCCGCTGATGGCGAGATACATCGTCAGCCATCCGCGCGGTGTGAGCAGCAGGAACGTGAAGATCGAGAGTCCGGCGAATCCCTGGACCAGCCCCTGCCTGTAGCCCGCCTGAGGATCGGTGAGGGCGTTGTGCAGCTCGGCGTCGAGGCCGAGTGAAGTGGTCGCGTGGGCGTGCTCGAGGAAGCCGGGAATCCCGATCGCCATGCCGGCGAAGAGCGTCGCCAGGCCCGAGACGAACGCCGCCCTCTCCATGGGGAAGGACGCGGGCAGGCTGGCCCAGCGCCGGTAGGGGAGATAGGCGGCCGCCATGGCCGTCACGAACGTGAGCGCTCCCCGGAACGGCATGAGCCGATTCTAGTACGATCGCGGACCCATGATTGACGCCGACAACCTCTGGCGCCGTTACGGCGATCGCGTGGCGCTGCAGGACCTGACGCTCCACGCCGGCGCCGGCGAGATTCTCGGCTTCCTGGGCCCGAACGGCGCGGGGAAGTCGACCACGGTCAAGATCCTCACCGGGATGATCAAGCCCGACCGCGGCCGCGCCATGGTCGCCGGCTACGACGTGGCGAACGATCCGATCGAAGTCAAGAAGCGCATCGGCTACGTGCCCGAGTCGGCGGCGCTCTACGAATCGCTCTCGGCGCGCGAGTATCTCGATCTCATCGCCTCGCTGCACCACCTGCCGCCGGCCGCGACCGCGCCGCGCATCGAGGAGCTGCTCGATCGCTTCGGCCTGTCGCACGCGATCGATCAGCGGCTCAGCGAGTACTCCAAGGGCATGAAGCAGAAGGTGCTGATCGTGTCGGCGCTGCTGCACCGCCCCGAGGTCGTCTTCCTCGACGAGCCGCTGACCGGGCTCGACGCCAGCGCCGCGCTCGTGGTGAAGGAGCTGATCCGCGGGCTCGCCGCGCAGGGGCGGACGATCTTCTTCTGCTCGCACGTCCTCGAGGTCGTCGAGCGCATCTGCACGCGGATCGTCATCATCAACCAGGGCCGGACGATCGCGGACGGCACCGCGCGGGACATCGCCGCGTCGGCGGGCGCGACGACGCTCGAGGAGGCGTTCGTGACGCTGACGGGCACGCGCGACGCCGCGCAGGTCTCCCACGATCTGCTCGACGCACTGGAGCGCTGACGCCGCATGTTCGATCGCCTGGCAGGCGCGCTCGGCATCGACGGCGCGCAGTGGCGCGCCCTGGTGGCCACCTACCTGCGCATGGACTTCCGCGCGACCGGCGGACCCGCGCGCAAGAACGGGCGGGTCCGCAACCGGTCGCAGATTGTCGGCATCGCGATGGTCGGCGCCGTCGGCGGCGGCGCCTTCGGACTGATTGCCGCGGGGACGCCCGACCTGCTGATGTCGGCGTCCCTCCTCACCACCTACGCGGCGGCGACGACGATCATGATGCTGCTCGTCGATTTCACCGGCGTGGTGCTGGCGCCCGAGGACTACGCGATCCTCGCGCCGCGGCCGGTCAGCTCGCGCACCTACTTCGCCGCGAGGCTGGCCGCCGTCGGGGCCTACATCGCCGTGCTGAGCGTGGCGACGGCCGCGATTCCGGTCCTCGTCTACGCCGTGAAAGGCGGCGTGCTGGCCGGCGCCGCCGCGCTGGTGGCCGTGCTGCTCTGCGATCTGTGCATGACGGTGCTGGTGATTTCCGCCTACGTGACGCTGCTGCGCTGGATCCATCCGTCGAAGCTGAAACGGGCGATGGCCTACGTGCAGCTGCTGGGGGCCACGTCCTTCTACCTGGTCTACTACCTCGCCACCGTCGGCTTCCGCCACTCGTTCCTCGACCGCCTCGGCTTCGAGTCCTCGCCGTGGCTGTGGGTGATCCCGTCGACGTGGTTCGCCGCGCTGGTGCGCGCGGCCGCGGGCGGCTCCGGTCCCGCGGTCTGGATCGCGGCGGGCGCGGCGCTCGCGCTCACCGCGGCGTGCGTGCCGCTGGCGGCCGGACGCCTGTCGCTCGATTACGCGCGGCGGATCGGGGAGATGTCGGCGGTGGCCGAACCGGCGTCGCGGCGCCGTGCGTTCCGTCTCCCCGGATTCTCGCGCGGCGAAGCGCGCGCCGTGGCGCTGCTCGTCCGCGCCCAGTTCCGCTTCGACCAGCGCTTCCGGATGGGCATCCTCGGCATCATCCCGCTCACCGGGTTCTACATGCTGCTCGGCCTCGACGAGGGGGCGCTGCGCGATCCCTTCCTGAGCGGGACCGGCGCGGCGGGCGTCTACTTCGCGGTGATCTTCATCCCGATGACGCTGCACACCGCGCTCGCGGCGAGCGAGAGCTGGCGGGCGGCGTGGATCTTCTTCGCCACTCCCGCGTCGCACGCGCGGATCGTCGTCGCGTCGAAGAACTTCGTGACGATCTATTTCCTCGGCACCTACGTCGTCGCGCTGGCGGCGTTCTGGAGCTGGTTCTTCGAGCGGGTCTGGCACGCGGCGCTCCACGCGCTGATCCTCGGCGCGCTCGCGCACCTGCTGCTGCAGCTCGCCGTGATCACGCGCCCGTCCCTGCCGTTCGCCGCCGAGCCGCACAAGGCGCAGCGATCGGCGGCCACCTTCGCGCTGTTCCTCGTCGGCGGGGTGGTCGCCGGCGTGTTCCCGTTCCTGCTGTCGATCGTCTACCGCCGCCTCGCCACGACCATCGGCACCGTCGTGTTCCTGCTGCTGATTACCGTCGCGGTGGAGTACGCGCTGCGCCTGCGCGTGGACGAGGCGATCGGCGAGCTGGAGTTCCGCAGCTAGAGACCGCGGAGAGGTCGGTCTGCGATCTCAGGACAGCGACGCGCGCGTCGTGGCCGGCTCGATGACGAGCAGCGACAGCAGCATGAACAGCGCCGTGACGATGAACTGCGCGGCCAGCGCGTCGTGCGGGCCGGCGAAGGCGAGGGCGATGCCGGTGCCGAGGAACGCCAGGATCAGCAGACCCTCGCAGATCACCACCCAGCGCAGGACGCGGCCGCGCAGCGCGAGGAGGGACGCCGGGTGCACCTGCGACACGAACCACATGTGCAGGCGGAGCGTCGTCGTGATCGTCGCCAGGACGAGGATGACGAGGAAGACCCACTTGCCCGACACGCCCAGCGGCGCCTTGCGGAAGCCGATCGTGACGGTGTTGGTGATCGTGATCGCGGCGACGGCGACCTGGTGGAACTTCCACCACCAGGCGCTGCGGACGAAGAGCGGACGCGAGCCCGTGCCGGGCGCGCCGTCGGTGACGCCGCGCAGCGCGTCGAGCAGCTCCGCGCCCGACGTGTATCGGCCCTCGCGATCGCCGCGCAGGCAGCGCCGCACGATCGCGTCCAGCGCGGGCGGCTGGAGCGCCTGCGACATCGGCGGCCGCTCGGCGACCAGGCGTTCGACCAGCGACGCGGCGTCGCTGCCGCCGAACGGATGCTCGCCGGTCGCCAGCTCGTAGGCGATGACGCCGAACGCGAAGACGTCGGCCCGCGCGTCGACGGCGTCGCCGCGGAGCTGTTCGGGCGCCATGTAGCCGGGCGTGCCGATCGCCATCCCGGTGCGCGTGAGCGGATGCACGCCCTCGGGGGGCGTCAGGGTGCGCGCGATGCCGAAGTCGACGATCTTGACGCGGCCGTCGGCGGTGACGATCACGTTGTCGGGCTTGAGATCGCGATGGACGATGCCGTGACGGTGCGCGGTGTCGAGCGCCTCGGCGAGCTGCAGCAGGATCTCGAGCACGCGGGATCCCGACAGGCGGCCCCCGGCCAGCGTGCTGCGCAGCGTCACGCCGCGCACGAGCTCGCTCGCCAGGTACATCTCGCCGTCGATCTCCTCGAGCGCGTAGACGGTGGCGATGGACGGATGCGAGAGCGCGGCGGCCGCGCGGGCCTCGCGTGCGAGCCGTTCGCGCGCGTGGGCGTCTCGGCTGACGGCGCGCGGCAGCACCTTCAGCGCGACCGTGCGGCCCAGGCGCTCGTCGCGCGCGGCGTAGACGACGCCCATGCCGCCGCGGCCGACCTCCTCCCGGATGTCGTAGGGGCCGACGCGCGTGCCGGTGAGCGCCGCGTCGGCGGATTCGGCCAGGAGCTCGGGCGCGACCGCCCAGGCGGGATGCTCGAGGAACCCCGCCGACGTGTCGTGCGCGCGCAACAGCTCGCGGACTTCGACGGCGAGGCCGGGATCGGTCTCGGCCGCGCGGGCGAGCAGCCGCTCACGTCCCGCGGCGTCGAGCTCCAGCGCCTCGTCGAAGAGCGCGCCGACCCGGCGCCAGTCGGGGCTCAGCTCTCGAGCTCCCGCGCCAGCCACGCGCGCGCGAGCGCCCAGTGGCGCTTCACGGTCGCGGGCGAGATGCCCATCGCCTCCGCGGTTTCCTCGATGGAGAGGCCGCCGAAGAAGCGGAGCTCGACGATCCGCGCCTGTCCGGCGTCGAGCGCGGCGAGCCGCTCGAGCGCGGCGTCGAGCGCGACCATGTCGAAGCTGCGCTCGCCGGCCTGCGCCGGCAGCCCTTCGTCGAAGGTCACGCGCGGCGCCCCGCCGCCCCGCTTCAGCGCGTCGCGCGCCCGCGCGCGCTCGATCAGGATCTGCCGCATCGCGTGCGCGGCGATCGCGCAGAAGTGGGCCCGGTTCTGCCAGCGCTCCGGACGGTCCTTCTGCAGCTTGAGGTACGCCTCGTGGACGAGCGCGGTCGGCTGCAGCGTCTGCCCCGGCCGCTCGCCGCGGAGGTAGTGCGCCGCCAGGCGCCGCAGCTCCGCGTAGACCGCGGGCATCAGCGCCTCGAGGTCGGGACGATCGGCCCAGGGCTCGGACATCAGCCTTCGCGCTGGATCGTCAGCTTGGTGATCGTCACCGGCGTGACCGGCCGATCCTGCCGGCCCGTCGGCACCGCGCCGATCTTCTTGACCACGTCCATGCCCTCGACGACTTCGCCGAACACGGAGTGGCGGTTGTCGAGGTGCGGCGTCGGGCCGAGCGTGATGAAGAACTGGCTGCCGTTGGTGTTGGGGCCGGCGTTGGCCATCGACAGGACGCCCGCCTTGGTGTGGCGCAGCGTCGGGTGGAACTCGTCGGCGAAATTGTAGCCGGGGCCGCCGGTCCCCTGACCGAGGCGGTCGCCCCCCTGGATCATGAACCCGTTGATGACGCGGTGGAAGATCACCCCGTCGTAGAACGGCGCCTTGCGGCGCTCGCCCGTGGCGGGATCGCGCCACTCCTTGGAGCCTTCGGCGAGGCCGACGAAGTTGGCGACGGTGTTGGGCGCCTCCTTGTCGAACAGGCGGATCTTGAAAGTACCTTCGGACGTCTCGAAATTCGCGTAAGTGGACACGGATCCTCCAGCCGTCCATCGTGCCACAGAACGGGCCTACGAAGATTTTCGTTGACGACTACGAAGCTGTTCGTAGATACTCGGCCGCATGTCCCGATCCCCCGTCCCGCGACCGACCGACGCCGAGCTGGCGATCCTCCGCATTCTCTGGGAACGCGGTCACTGCACCGTCCGTCAGGTCCACGAGGTGCTCGCCCGCGACCGGCAGGCCGCCTACACCACCGCGCTCAAGCTGCTGCAGATCATGACCGAGAAGGGCCTGGTCGAACGCGACGAGCGCGACCGCACGCACATCTATCGCGCGCGGCTCGGAGAGGAGCAGACGCAGCGCCAGCTCGTACGCGACCTGGTGGATCGGGCGTTCGGCGGTTCGTCCATGAAGCTCGTGCTCCAGGCGCTCGCCTCGAAGCGCGCGTCGGCCGAGGAGCTGCGCGACATCCGGAAGGCGATCGACGAGGCCAAGAACAGAGGGGAGAAGGAACATGCCCGCGATTGAGACGTGGCTGCAACAGCCGGCGGCACAGGCGGTCGGGTTTGCGCTCCTGCAGTTCGTCTGGCAGGGGGCCGCGGTCGGCGCCCTGACGGCGCTGACGCTGCTCGCGCTGCGCCGCAGCGCGTCCGACGTCCGCTACGTCGTCGCGTCGATCGGACTCGCGCTGATGCTGACGCTGCCGATCGTCACCGGCGCGCAGAAGTATCAGGTGCTCGCGCGTGACGGGGAGGCCGGCGCCATCGTGGGCGTGGCGGATGCCCTTGCGCCGCAGCGAGTGGGGTGGTTGACGCCCGGAGCCGCCTCGAGTGCTCATGACGGAAGCGGAGCGCCGAGTACCGTCCGCCTGGCGGCGGACGCGACGGGCCCGGCTGGGGAGCCGCAGTCCGGCGCGAATGCCAGTCTGCTGGCGCGTGTGCGGTCGCTGCGCGTCGAGGGGTTCCTCCCGATCGTGATGGCGGTCTGGCTGGCCGGCGTCTCGCTGCTGAGCCTTCGTCTCTTCACGGGCTGGCTCTGGGTCCAGCGCCTGCGCACCCGCGGCGTCACGCCGGCGAACGACACGCTGCGCGAGATGGGCGCCCGGCTCGCGCGGCGGCTGCACATCACCCGCGCCGTCACGCTGCTCGAATCGACGATGGTGGACGTGCCGACGGTGATCGGTTTCCTCAGGCCCGTCGTCCTGCTGCCGGCGGCCGCGCTGGCGGGACTCTCGACGCGCCAGATCGAGGCGATCCTCGCGCACGAGCTCGCGCACATCCGCCGTCACGACTATCTGGTCAACCTGCTGCAGACGCTCGTCGAGACGCTGCTCTTCTATCACCCGGCCGTCTGGTGGGTGTCGCGCCGCATCCGCATCGAGCGCGAGAACTGCTGTGACGATCTCGCCGTGAGCCTCTGCGGCGATCCGGTCGCGTATGCGGCCGCGCTCGCCGATCTGGAGACGCTGCGATCGTCGGGACCGGTGCCCGAGCGGCACATCGCCATGGCGGCCACCGGCGGCTCGCTGCTGCTCCGCGTGCGCCGTCTGCTCGGCGCGCCCTCGTCGCATTCCGGCCGCGGTCCGGCGTGGCTCGCGGCGCTCGCCGCCCTCAGCCTGATCGGCTGCGTCGCCTACTCCGCCGACAGTCAGCAGGCGCCGCAGCGGCAGCACATCGTCCAGGCCCGCGAGTTCAACGCGCGGCAGCTGCGGGATCTCGGCCGGACGCTTCGCGCCGAGCTCCGCGCCGAAATGCGCTCGGCCCGCGACCCGATTCGATATGCGGCGGGC
>Ga0075370_10001016_pt1 | contig 11635 bp, 11 predicted proteins | sample EndMethybrTD3035_FD_71398 | JGI IMG/M metagenome (GOLD analysis project Ga0075370, IMG submission 71398) | Populus endosphere microbial communities from Tennessee, USA - Endosphere MetaG P. TD hybrid TD303-5 | ecosystem: Host-associated > Plants > Roots > Endosphere | place: USA: Tennessee... | reverse complement strand
TCGAAGCCGTTGAGCATGTCGTCGCGCACGGTCATCGTCAGCGTCGCGCTGCCAGGGCCGATCGCAACAACCTGCATGCCGAGCGCACGCGAGGCGCGGTCGTCCTTCAGCATTCCGGTGCCCACGGCATCGGCCACGCGTTGCGCGTCGGGCTGCCGCTCAGCCATGGAAGTGCGCCTTCGAAAAATGCTTTGCCGCGAGCAGCGGCGAGCGCCGATAGCGCGCATCGCCATAGTGCGCCTGCAGGTTCGCGAGCAGCTCCACCACGCGCGAGATGCCGATCGCATCGGCCCATGCGAGCGGCCCCACCGGATACGCGGTTCCCAGGCGCATCGCGATGTCGATGTCGACCGCGGTCGTGCCGGTCCAGGTCATCACGTCGGCCGCCTCGTTCGCAAGGCACGCGACGGTGCGCATCAGCACGAGCCCGGCCACGTCGGCGAGCGCGATCAGCTCGACCTGCGCAACACGCAGCAACGCGGCGAGCGCTTGCAGCGACTCCGCGGAGCCGGTGGCACCGACGACCGTAGTGGTCGAGAAATCACGCGCGAGGTCGAGCAGCAGCATCGGCTCCGGCGAGGCCGCAGCGCGCTCGGCGAGCGTGCGGCCGTCGGTCAGCGCGACGATCACGCCGCCGACCCGCACCATGCCCGCCGGCAGCGAGGTTTCCGTGGCGATCGACACGCCGGCACCGCGCAGCCGCTCGATCAGCGGCGCGAGCAATCCGGGCTGAGCACTCGCCACGACCGCCGGCACGCTGGCCCCGGCTGCAACTGCCTGAGCCACCGGCGGCTTCGCGCCCTCACGGTAGTCGTAGAAGCCGCGCCCGGTCTTGCGGCCGAACCGCCCCGCACGCACGAGTTCCTGCTGGATGAGGTTCGGCGCGTAGCGCGTGTCCCACCCGGTGGCTGCGAACACCGACTCGGTGACCGACAGGTTCACGTCGGCGCCGATCAGGTCGATCAGCTCGAACGGCCCGAGCGCAAAGCCGCCGGCCTCGCGCAGCAGCCGGTCGATCGCCTGCGGCTCGGCGATGCGTTCGGCGAGCAGGCGCAGGCCTTCGGCGTAATACGGCCGTGCCACGCGATTGACGATGAAGCCGGGTGCGTTGGGCGCGTCGACCGAGCTCTTGCCCCAGGCCTTGCCCAGCGCATGCAGTGCGGTTGCGAGTGCCGGGTCGGTCTCGACGCCGCGAATGACCTCGACGAGCTTCATGCGCGTCGGCGGGTTGAAGAAGTGCCAGCCGATCACGCGCTGCGGATGCGCCAGCCCCTGCGCGACCGCGCTGATCGAGATCGACGAGGTGTTGGTCGCGAACACCGCGCTGGCATCGAGCAGGCTCTCGAGCTCCTTGAAGAGGCCCTGCTTCGCATCCAGCCGCTCGACGATCGCTTCGACGACGAGCCCGCAGCCGGCCATCGCGTCGATGTTTTCGACGGCGGCGAGCCGCGAGCGGACGACCGCGCGCTCGTGCTCGTCGAGGCGGCCCTTCTTGACGGCGCCTGCCAGGTCGGCATCGATGCGCGTCAGCGCGCGCTCGGCCGCACCGGCCTGCGCATCGAACAGGCGCACGGTGTGGCCCGACTGCGCGGCGAGCTGCGCAATGCCTGCGCCCATGCTGCCGGCGCCGATGACGCCAACAACCGTGCTCGAATCCAGTTTCCAGCTCATCGTGCGTCTACCGATCCGTGAACGTTGCCGGCCGCTTGGACATGAACGCCGCAACGCCTTCGATGTAGTCGTGCGCAGCGCTGAGCTGGCTCTGCAGTCGGCTCTCGTTGCTCAACGCATCGGCGTAGTTCATGCCCACCGCGGCATCGATGGCGGCGCGCGTAGCGGCCAGCGCTGCGACGGGCATCGCTGCGAGGCGCGCGGCGGTGGTCGAGACTTCGTCGCCGAACGCGCTGTCGTCGACGCACTTCCAGATCAAGCCCATGCGCTGCGCCTCGTCGGCGGGCAGCTTGTCGCCGGTCATCGCGAGCGCGAGTGCGTTCGCCCGGCCCACCAATCGCGGCAGCAGCCATGTGCCGCCGGCATCGGGTACCAGGCCGATCTTCGAGAAGGCCTGGATGAAGCTCGCCGAGCGGGCCGCGATCACGAGATCGCAACCGAGCGCGATGCTCGCGCCGGCGCCGGCCGCCACGCCGTTGACGGCCGCGATCACCGGCACCGGAAACGCGCGGATGCGCAGTGCGAGCGGCTTGTAGAAACGCTCGATCACGTTGCCGACGTCCGCCGGCTTCGCGCCTGGCGTGGGCGGTGCGACGGCGGGGTCGGAGAGGTCTTGTCCCGCACAGAACGCACGGCCGGAACCCGTGAGCACCACGCATCGCACGGCACGGTCGGCCTCTGCCGCCGCGAGCGCGGCGGCGAGTTGCTCGTGCATGGCGCCCGTGAAGCTGTTCAGCGCTTTCGGGCGATTGAGGGTGAGCGTGCGAACGGCGCCTTGTTGCGCCACAAGCACCAACGCATCGTCGTCGGCCATGCAGTCTCCCGGGGGTTGCCGGGGTGAAAACATATTCGACCGACCGGTCAGTAGAGTTTAGTGGCGGCCCTTCGACCGCGCAAGTTGCGCCGCATGGGGTTTACCCCACTCGTCGGAGCAAGCAACGAGAATGGAGCCTTCGGCAACACACGGCCCGGCACGCAGGCGGGCACAAGCAATATGAAGACGGTACTTGTCACCGGCGCGAGTGCCGGATTCGGCGCTTCGATCGCCGAGAAGTTTCTCTCCGAAGGCCACAAGGTCATTGCCAGTGCTCGGCGCGCCGACCGGCTCGAGCAGCTCGCCGCGCGCTTCGCCGGCCGGGTGCATCCGCTCGCTCTGGACGTCACCGATCCGGGATCCGTCGCGCGCTCCCTCGCCGACCTGCCGCAGGCCTACCAAGACGTGGATGTGCTCGTGAACAACGCGGGCCTCGCGCTGGGCCTCGCGCCCGCGCACGAAGCACAACTCGACGACTGGGATCGGATGATCGCGACCAACTGCTCCGGCCTCGTCCACGTGACAAGGGCGATCATTCCTGGAATGGTGCGACGCGCACGCGGCACGGTGATCAACCTCGGGTCGGTCGCGGGAGAAGTGCCTTATCCCGGCGGCAACGTCTACGGCGCGACGAAGGCATTCGTCCATCAGTTCACGAACAACCTGAACGCCGATCTGATCGGCACCGGTGTTCGTGCGACCTCGCTCGAACCGGGCCTCGTCGGCGGCACCGAATTCTCGAACGTGCGCTTTGCCGGCGACGACAAGCGCGCCGCGTCGGTCTATGCCGGCACCCAGCCGCTGACTCCCGAAGACATCGCCGACACCGTCTACTGGCTGGCGATGCTTCCCGAGCACGTGACGGTCACGTCGATGACGATGATGCCGAACTGCCAATCGTTCGGCCCGCTCGTCATCAAGCGGCAGTTCTAGCGCGCCAGAGCACGCTCGAGTTCGGCCTTCGTCATGCTCGAGCGGCCCTTGACGCCGCGCGACTTCGCTTCGTTGTAGAGCTGCGCGAAGGTTCTGCCACCCGGGCCGCTGTGAGAGCGCAGGCCGCCGCGCCGGCTTGACGAGATGTCGTCGGTCGAACTCGGGCTCGATTCCTTCGCCTCGCCGTGGCGGGCTCGCTCCTTGTTGACGGTCCGCGCCGCGATCTCCTCGGCGAGCTTCTCGCTCTTGCCGTGGGACCGCAGGCCTTCCTTGATGTGCTTGTATTGACGCTCGCGCTTGGCGCTCCACGATTTCTCTGGCATGTCAGCTCCTTCAGTGCAGGCACGCTGAGACCGGCGGTCGATCGGCCGGCGGCTCGCGCACCGGGTCGGGGTGTTCGGGTCGAGTCGGATCACGCACCGGCTGCGGAACGCCATCGGGGACCGGCAACGGCGCCGGCGCCGGCGCGGGAGGCGGCGGCTTGTTGGGTGCGGGATCGTGAAGCCGCCAGTTCGCCATGGTTCAACCGAGCTTGAAGCAGCGGGCCCGCGCCATGTCGGCGTCCCGGTCGAGTGCCTCGATCGCATCGAGCATCGCCGGGCAAGGCGGCGCGCACGCGCTGCTCGCGCGCACCAGGTTGTCGACGTTGTAGCCGTCGTCGCCGATCATCTCGGCGAGCAGGCGTTCGTGGGTGTCGAAGAGTGCTGCGCGCGGTGCCTCTTCATCGCCGAAGAGGACGAGATAGCGGGCGCGGTGTTCGGCATTGCCTTGTTCGATTCGGGAGTCGTATCGCGCGCTTGTGGCGCGCTCGGAGAGATGCTTGTTTTTCATGGCCCTGATGGTACGAACGGGTCTGCGCGCAGTGCAGTCGTCGCATGCCCGTTTCGACTGTCGGAGAGCACCTACGCCGGCATCGATTCGTCCGCGTTCACACTGTTTCAGTCGCGCAGCCGAAAGCGCTGCAGCTTGCCGGTTTCTGTGCGCGGCAGCGCATCGCGAAACTCGATGGCGCGCGGGTACTTGTAAGGCGCGATCGTCGCCTTCACGAACTCCTGCAGTTCGCGCGCGAGCACGTCGCCCGGCTTCGCCGGCTCGCGCAGCACGACGAATGCCTTGACGATCTGGCCGCGCTGCGCATCGGCCGCGCCGATCACCGCGCATTCGGCAACGGCCGCGTGCTGCATCAACGCCTGCTCGACCTCTGGCGCGGCAATGTTGTAGCCGGCAGAGACGATCATGTCGTCGGTGCGCGATTGGTAAATGAAGTAGCCGTCGGCATCCATCAGGTACGCGTCGCCGGTGTAGTTCCAGCCGTCCTTCACGTATTGCGTCTGGCGCGCGTCGTCCATGTAGCGGCAGCCGGTGGGGCCCTTCACGGCGAGCCTGCCCACCTGCCCGGGCGGCACGGGCTGGCCTTGCTCGTCCATGACGCAGGCGCGGTAGCCCGGCACGACGAGCCCGGTCGCACCGCCGCGCGCGTGCGCCTCGTCGGCAGCAATGAAGATGTGCAGCATCTCCGTCGCGCCGATGCCGTCGATGAGTTCGATCCCGGTCGCCTCCCGCCACAGCGTGCGCGTTGCGGCAGGCAGCGCCTCCCCGGCCGACACGCACTTTCGCAGGCTGCCGCCGAGCGGAAGCGAGATGCGCTCGGCGCGCGCGGCATCGGCCATCGCGCGGTACGAAGTCGGCGCGGTGAACAGCACGGTGGCACCGAATGCCTTGGTCGCAGCAACCAGGTCTGCCGGCGAAGCCTTCTCGAGCAACACGGTGGACGCACCCACGCTCATCGGGAACAGCGTCAAGCCGCCGAGACCGAACGTGAAGGCGAGCGGCGGGCTGCCGATGAACACGTCGTCGGCCGTCGCGCGCAGCACGTGCGGCGGAAAGCACGCACACGCCGCCATCACGTCGCGATGGAAGTGCATCGTCGCCTTCGGCTGGCCTGTCGTGCCGGACGTGAACGCGAGCATGCAGACGTCGTCGGCCGCCGTGTCGACATTGACGAAGACGTCGGGCTGGCGCGCCGCGCGAGCCTCGAGAGACTCGGCCGAGTCCGGTTCACCGAACAGCACCGTGTGCTTCAGCACGCTCGCCTGCGCGGCCGCCGCCTCGAGCTCGGTGCGCAAAGCCTGGTCGCACAGCGCATGGCTGGTCTGCGCCTTCGCGATGATCTGGCCGAGCTCCTTCGCGCGCAGCAGCGGCATCGTCCCCACGGCGATCGCGCCCGCCTTCATCACCGCGAACCAGCAGGCCACGAGCATCGGCTTGTTGGCGCTGCGCAGCAGCACCCGGTTGCCCGGAACCACGCCGAGCTCGCCGACCAGCACGTTCGCAATGCGGTTCGCCTGGCGCTGCAGCTCGGCGTAGGTCCAGCGCAGCCCGTCGGGCGAGCGCAGGCACACGCGGTCGCCGCGCCCGGCGGCAACATGCGCGTCGAGCAAATCGTGTGCGCAATTCAGGCGTGGCCCGAACTGAAGCTCGGGCAACTCGAACAGCATCTCGGGCCACTGCTCGGGTGGCGGCAGGCGCTCCGCGGCAAAACGATCGACGTGACTCGTGAGATGACTCGACATTGCGTCGTCCCCTCAATCGGTCAGTCCGGAATCACCGCGGTCGCTTCGATCTCGACCTTCGCACGGTCTTCGATCAGCGCGCTGACCTGCACCGCCGTCATGGCCGCGTTGTAGACGCCGATCAGCTCGCGGTACGCACGCCCGACCTCGCGTCCGGCGGCAAGATATTCGCGCTTGTCCGTCACATACCAGGTCATGCGCACGATGTGCTCGGGGCGCCCACCGGCTTCACGCAGCACCTCGACGATGTTGGCAAGCGCCTGGCGCGCCTGCTGTGCGAAGTCGTCGCTGTGGAACACGCCCTGCCCGTCCCAGCCGATCATGCCGGCGATGAACACCTGGCGGCCGCGTGCGGCCACGCCGTTCGCGTAGCCGCGCGGGCGTGCCCAGCCTTCGGGTTGCAGCAGCTGAGGCTGCCCTGCTGGCGTCGCTTGCGTCATTCCGTCATTCCCTTGACCAGTTCGCGCGCGATGATCAATTGCTGCACCTCGCTCGCTCCTTCGTAGATGCGCAACGCGCGGATCTCGCGGTACAGCCGCTCCACCGGCTGCTCGCTCACCACACCGAGGCCACCCCAGATCTGCACCGCGGAGTCGATGACCTGCTGCGCCCCTTCGGTGGCGGCGAACTTGGCCATCGCCGCTTCCATCGTGGTGTTCGCACCCTGGTCGCGCATCCAGGCAGCGCGGTAGGTCAGCAACGCCGAGCTGTCGACCGTGACCGCCATCTGCGCGAGCTTGGCCTGCGTGAGCTGCAGGTCGCCGAGCGTCTTGCCGAACATCTTGCGCGTGGTGGCGCGCTGCAGCGCCTCCTCGAGAGCGCGCCGGCCCATGCCGAGCGCGGCCGCGGCCACCGACGTCCGGAACACGTCGAGCGTGCGCATCGCGACCTTGAAGCCTTCGCCACCCTCGCCGATGCGCTGCGACAGCGGGATGCGGCAGTCGACGAAGCGCAGCCGCGCGAGCGGATGCGGCGCGATCACGTCGATGCGCTCGACGATCTCGAAGCCCGGCGTTCCGGTCTCGACGATGAACGCCGAGATGCCGCGCGCGCCGGCCGCTTCGGCAGTGCGGGCGAAGACGATGTAGAAGTCGGCGATGCCGCCGTTGGAGATCCAGGTCTTCGCGCCGTTCAGGATCACCTCGTTGCCGTCGACATACGCGCTGCAAGTGAGTGCCGCAGCGTCCGAGCCGGCGTCGGGCTCCGACAGCGCGAACGCCGCGATCGATTCGCCGCGCGCCACCGACGGAAGATAGCGCGCCTTCTGTGCAGGCGTGCCCGCCAGGCTGATCGCGCCCGAGCCGAGGCCCTGCATCGCGAAGGCGAAGTCGGCCAGGCCCGAATGGCGCGAGAGCGTCTCGCGGATGATGCAGATCGAGCGGCTGTCGACCACCTCGTCCGCGCCGCCGTATTCGTTGCCGGCGACCGCGTGGCGCAGCCAGCCTGCCGCGCCCAGCGACCGCACGAGCAGTCGGCACTGGCTGTCGACGTCGCGCGGGCGCGGCACCGGCACGTGCTTGGTGGCCCACGCCTCGAGCTGCGCGCCGAGCACGCGGTGGCGTTCTTCGAAGAACGGCCAGTCCAGATGCGACGGATATTCCATGGTGTCCCCTCCTTCGGCCACGTTCAGTTGCCCTCGAACCGAGGCTTCTGCTTGGCGACGAACGCGCGATAGGCGCGTTCGAAGTCTTCGGTCAGCATGCACAGCGCCTGTGCCTGCGCTTCGGCCTCGATTGCCTGTTCGATCGTCATCGCCCATTCCTGATGCAGCATGGTCTTGGTGATGCCGTTCGCAAAGGTCGGGCCGGACGCCAGCTCGCGCGCGAGCGCCTGCGCATCGGCGAGCACGGTGGACGGCTCGCACAGGCGGTTGAAGAACCCCCAGCGCTCGGCCTGCTCCCCGTCGAGCGAACGGCCGGTATAGAGCAACTCGCTGGCGCGACCCTGGCCGATGATTCGCGGCAGCATCGCGCAGGCGCCCATGTCGCAGCCGGCAAGGCCGACGCGGTTGAAGAGGAACGCGCACTTGCTGCGTGCGGTGCCGTAGCGCAGGTCGGACGCCATCGCGAGGATCGCGCCGGCGCCCGCACACACGCCGTCGATCGCCGCGACGATGGGTTGCGGGCACGCGCGCATCGTCTTCACGAGCTCGCCCGTCATGCGCGTGAACATCAGCAGCTCAGGCGCCTCGAGCCGCACCAGCGGGCCGATGATCTCGTGCACGTCGCCGCCCGAGCAGAAGTTGCCCCCGGCGCCGGTCAGCACGACGCAATGCACGTCCGTCGCGAACTTCAGCGCGCCGAAGAGGTCGCGAAGTTCGGCGTACGACTCGAAGGTCAGCGGGTTCTTGCGCTCGGGGCGCGCGAGCGTGATCGTCGCGACGCCGTCGGCGCATTGCCACTCGAAGTGACGGGCCGCGTAGCCTGCGAGGCTGCGCCGGTTGCCCGCGACAAGCGCGGGGTCGACGCGCTCGGCGCCCATGTCGGTCGTCATTCGGAGCTCTCCTGGGCGGCTTCGTTGCGCATCAGGTGCACGCGCAAGGTGCCGAGGTGATCGTGAAGTTGCTGCACGGCGCGGGCATCGAGCCCGGCAAACAGTTCGTGGATCCAGGCTTCGTGCTCGCGCGCCATCGTCTCGAAGCTTCGCCGGCCCTTGGCCGTGAGCTTCACGATGACGGCGCGCCGGTCGGCCGCGTCGGTCTCGCGAGCGACCAGGCCGTCGCGCTCGAGCTCGTCGGTCAGCCCGGTGACGTTGCCGCCGGTGACCATCAGATAGCGCGAGAGCGCCCGCATCTTCAGCCCGTCGCGGTAGCGGTACAGCTGCGCCATGTAGTCGAAGCGCGCGAGCGAGATGTCGAAGCGCTCGCGCAGGCGCTTGCGGATCTCGGCCTCGACCTGCGTGGTGCTCGCGAGCAGCCGCAGCCACAGCCGCAGCACGGCATGGTCGCCGCGGTCGGCGCGCGCCTCGACGCCGAGCTCCTGGGCTTCGCTGAGAAGTGCGTGGGAAGGGTCGTCGTGTTTCATGTGGTTCGGATCGATGCCTTCAGACGCCGAGCGCCCGGTTCGCCTGCTCCAGGGCCGACACTCCGGCGCCTTGCGCAGCCAGCGCGCGCTCGCGTTCGAGATTGCGCTCCAGCTGAGACTTGCCCGCACGGTACTGGCGCGGCCATTCGATGTCGGTGTAGCCGATCTTGGCCGACTCGAGCAAGGTCCACGCGGGGTTCGCGAGGTGAGGTCGCGCAATCGCGCAGAGGTCGGCGCGCCCTGCGGCGATGATGCTGTTCACGTGGTCGGCTTCCGAGATGGCACCGACCGCGATCGTCGCGATGCCCGCCTCGTTGCGGATGCGGTCGGAGAACGGCGTCTGGAACATGCGTCCGAACACCGGCTGCTCGCGCTTGCTGACCTGCCCCGACGAGCAGTCGATCAGATCGGCGCCGGCCTCCTTGAATGCGCGCGCGATTGCGATCGCGTCATCCGGCGTGATGCCGCCGTCGACCCAGTCGTGCGCGGAGATCCGCACCGAGATCGGCAACGACTGAGGCCACACCTCGCGCACTGCCTGAAATACCTCGAGCGGATAACGAAGGCGGTTCGCGAGCGAGCCGCCATACTCGTCGGTGCGCTGGTTGGTGAGCGGCGAGATGAACGACGACAGCAGATAGCCGTGCGCGCAATGCAGCTCCAGCCAATCGAAACCGGCTTCGGCCGAGCGCCGGGCCGAAGCGACGAAGTCGTCGCGCACGCGGTCCATGTCGACGCGCGTCATTGCGTGCGACCAGTCGCTCACGCCGTCCAGGTACTGCTGCGGCGAGGCCGAGATCAGCGGCCAGTTCGCCTCGCCGGACTCGGCTTCATCGAGCGGCTGGTCGATGCCATCCCATGCGCGGCGGGTCGAGCCCTTTGCGCCGGCGTGACCGAGCTGGATCGCGATCTTCGCGTCACTGTTGGTGTGGACGAATTCGACGATGCGGCGCCAGCCGTCGCGCTGCGCGTCGTTCCAGAGCCCGGGGCAGCCCGGCGTGATGCGCCCTTGCGGTGATACGCAGGTCATCTCGGCGACCACCATCGCAGCACCGCCCATCGCGCGCGCGCCGAGATGCACGAGGTGGTAGTCCGCGGGCAGCCCGTCGACGCACGAGTACTGCGCCATCGGCGAGACGATCACGCGGTTCTTCAGGGTGACGCCGCGCACCGTGTACGGCGTGAACATCGGCGGGATCGCGCCCGCGCGGCGCACGGCACCGGCGCGGTCGGCGATCCAGCCTTCGTAGTCTTCGACATAGTTGCGGTCGCGCAGCCGCAGGTTCTCGTGGCTGATGCGCTGGCTGCGCGTGAGCAGCGAATACGCGAACTGCTCGGGCGGAAGATTCACGTAGCGCGAGACGTTCTCGAACCACTCGGTCGAGTTGCGCGCCGCGTTCTGGATGCGCAGCACCTCGATGCTGCGCACCGCTTCGTAGTCGGCAAGCGCGGCGCGCAAGCTTTCCCGACCGCCCTGAGCCGGTTGAAGGGCCGGACGCTTCGTGATGCAGCGCGACAGCTCGATCGCATCTTCGAGCGCGAGCTTTGTCCCCGAGCCGATCGAGAAGTGCGCGGTATGCGCCGCATCACCCATCAGCACGACCGGCGTCGTCTGCTCGATGCCGGCGTAATGCACCCAGCGTTCGCAGACCACGCGCGGAAAGCGGATCCACTGCGACGAGCCGCGCAGATGCGCCGAATTCGAGATCAGCGCATGCCCGTCGAGATGTTTCGCGAAGAGCTTCTCGCAAAACGCGATCGCGTCTTCCTTCTCCATCTGCTCGAGGCCGGCGGCGCGCCACACCTCTTCCGGCGCCTCGACGATGAAGGTGGAGGTGTCGGCATCGAACCGATACGCGTGAGCCTGGAACCAGCCCCACTCGGTTTCTTCGAACGCGAACGTGAACGCCTCGAACAGCTTGTGCGTGCCGAGCCAGACGAAGCGGCAGCGGCGCGTGTCGATGTCGGGCCGGTAGGTTGCGGCGTACTTGGTGCGGATGCGGCTGTTCAGCCCGTCGCTTGCGATCACGAGATCGGCGTCGGCTGTGTAGGCGGAGTCGTCCTGCACGTCGGTCTCGAACACCAGCTTCACGCCCAGCTCTTCGCAGCGTCGCTGCAGGATGTTCAAGAGCCGCTTGCGGCCGATGCCGCAGAAGCCATGCCCACCGGAGCGGATCTTGCGGCCGCGAATGTTGACCTCGATGTCGTCCCAGTGATTGAACGCCCCGAGGATCTCGGCAGCGCTCTGCGGGTCGGCCGCCTGCAGATTGCCGAGCGTCTGATCCGAGAACACGACGCCCCAGCCATATGTGTCGTACGGCCGATTGCGCTCGACGACCGTGATGTCATGCGCCGGATCATGCCGCTTCATCAACAGCGCAAAGTACAGGCCGGACGGCCCACCGCCAATGCAGACGATCTTCATGGGTCGTGACCTTAGCGTCAGTTGCTTTAGTTGTAAAGCATTTTCCACCCCCAACTCTCGCCTCACCCAACCAGCCGCGCGGCACGATGCCCCGAAGCCGAGGGCGCCGGGTGGCCGGCGCAGCGAAGTCAAGGAGGAGGCCGGGCAAAGCCCCGCCGGGGGACATGAGCGGAGCCGGCCACCCGGCGCCCTCGGC
>Ga0075370_10001015_pt1 | contig 11639 bp, 10 predicted proteins | sample EndMethybrTD3035_FD_71398 | JGI IMG/M metagenome (GOLD analysis project Ga0075370, IMG submission 71398) | Populus endosphere microbial communities from Tennessee, USA - Endosphere MetaG P. TD hybrid TD303-5 | ecosystem: Host-associated > Plants > Roots > Endosphere | place: USA: Tennessee... | reverse complement strand
GTCGGCGGCCGCCGACACCGGCAGCGGGCTGAGGCAGACATCGTGGCGCGGCACCAACGGCAGCGCCAGCAGCAACTCGTCTTCGATCAGCTCGCGCAGATCGAGCGCGCGGCTCAGCGCCAGCACGTCTTGCTCGCTGTCGGCATCGAGCCGGGCCGCGGCATCTTCGCCGCGCACGAACAGAAAGCTGCGCTCGGCGTCGACAGCGGTCACGACCGGTTTCAGGCAGCGCTGACACTCGAGCGGCAGCTCCGTGCGGGCGTCCAGATGCAGCCAGATCTGCGAGTCGCCGCCGCGCAGTGCGCGCTCCTCGCCTCGCACGCGCCACATCACTTCGCGGCCGGCCGCCGGATCGCTGGCCGCATCAGGATCAGCCAGTGCCGACTCGGCCAGGCGATCAAGCTGCACCAGTGGCCAGCGCCCCTCGAGTTGGGCGCCCTCCTTCGCAAAGGCCTCGACGTCGAGGCGAAACGGATCGAAGTCGCGTGCAGCCATCGACACAGTGTACGGCGACCGCACGGATGACACAGGCGCGCCGGTAAGATCGCGGCCGATGAATGTGACCGCCACGCAGCTGCCCGGTGTGCTCGTCTTCGAACCCAAGGTGTTCGGCGACGAGCGCGGCTTCTTCCTCGAAAGTTTCAGCCAGCGCGCGTTCGACGCGGCCGCGGGTTCCGGCCACGTGTTCGTGCAGGACAACCACTCACGCTCGGCCCGCGGCGTGCTGCGCGGCCTGCACTTCCAGCTGCCGCCCCATGCGCAGGGCAAGCTGGTGCGGGTGACCAGCGGCGCGGTGTTCGACGTCGCAGTCGACATGCGGCGCAGCAGCCCGAGCTTCGGACGCTGGGCCGGGGTCGAACTGAGTGCGGCAAACCATAAGCAGCTGTGGATCCCGCCCGGCTTCGCACACGGATTTGTCGTGCTCAGCGAGACGGCCGACTTTCTCTACAAGGCGACCTCGTACTACGCGCCTCAAGCCGAAGGCTCGGTGCGCTGGGACGACCCGACGATCGGCATCGAGTGGCCCGACCTCGGGATGGCGCCGCAGCTCTCCGCGAAGGACCGGCAGGCACCGCTCCTGGCCGCCGCCGAGTCGTTCGCCTGAATGCCGACCGCACGCATGCCGCAACTCATCCTCGCGTCGACCTCGCGCTATCGGCGCGAACTGCTGGAGCGCTTGCGCCTGAGCTTCGACGTCGTGTCGCCGGAAGTCGATGAGGCTGCCTTGCCGGGCGAAGCGCCGGCAGCGCTCGCGCAACGGCTCGCGCTCGCGAAGGCGCGTGCGGTGGCGCAGCGCCACCCGGGTGCCGTGGTGATCGGCTCGGACCAGGTGGCCGACCTGCATGGCGAAGCGATCGGCAAGCCGGGTACGCATGAACGTGCGGTCGCCCAGCTGCGGCGCATGCGCGGGCAGGATGTCGTTTTCCAGACCGCCGTGGCAGTCGTCTGCGCGGCAACGGGCTACAGCGAATCGGCGCTGGTGCCGGTCACGGTGCGCTTGCGGCGGCTGACCGACGCCGAGATCGAGCACTACCTGCGCACCGAGCAACCCTACGATTGCGCCGGCAGCGCCAAGGCTGAAACGCTGGGCATCGCGCTGCTGGATGCGATCGAGTCGAACGATCCGACCGCCCTGATCGGCCTGCCGCTGATCAAGACCTGCGCCCTGCTGCGCGAGGCGGGCCTCGACCCCCTTGCTGCGACCCCATCGAGATGAGCGCGGCGCCGCGCGGCTCGCTGTATCTCGTCCCGAATACGCTGGATTTCGGTGCGAAGAGCGGCATTGCGCCGCTGCAGCAGGTGCTGCCGCTTGGCGTGATCGAGATCGCAGCACGCCTGCCGCACTGGGTGGCGGAGAACGCGAAGACGACCCGGGCGTTTCTGAAACGGGTCGACGGCGTGGTCGCGCTCGCGCAGACGCTGCAGGCCATCGACATTCGTGAGCTGCCTCGCCCGCCCAAAGGTGGCACGGCGACGTCGCCATCCGCCGCCGACTGGTCGGCGCTTCTTGCGCCTGCGCTGCGCAACGAGGACATCGGCCTCATCTCGGAAGCCGGGCTGCCCGCCGTCGCAGATCCGGGCGCAGGCTTGGTCGACGCAGCGCACCGCGCCGGGCTGCGCGTGATCGCCCTGCCCGGGCCGAGCTCGCTGCTGCTCGCGCTGGCCGCGAGCGGGCTCAACGGGCAGAGCTTTGCGTTCGTCGGCTATCTGCCGGTTGATGCCGGAGCGCGCGCAGCACGCATCCGCGAGTTGGAGGCGCTGTCGCGGCGCGAGCGGCAGACGCAACTGATGATCGAGACGCCCTATCGCAATGAAGCGTTGCTCGCAGCGCTGCTCTCGCATCTTGGTGGCACCACGCGGCTGTCGGTCAGTTGTGGGCTGACGCTCGACAACGCCTTTTCGCGAACCGACAGTGTCGCAGGCTGGAAGGCCGCGCCGACAACGCTGCCTGCCGATCTGCCCGTGGTGTTCTCGCTGCTCGCGGCTTGAGCCGGCGCGCGGTCAGGACGTGGTTTCTTCCGGAGCGGGCAGCTTCGCGCCGAACAATGCTGCCACGCGCTTCTTCGGCTTGATGTACGGCGACAAACCGCGCGAGACGGCCGGCGCCTTTGCCTTCTCCCACGCGGGGGGCTCGGTGCCCGCAGCGGTCGGCTCGTAAGGCTTGTCGAAGAACGGATCGCTCGGAGCCCGCGGCGCAGCGTAGCTCGGCGCCGGACGCGCGGAGCGCCCTTCGTCGGTCCGCGCGCGGTCGCGATACTCGCGACGCGGGGGCGGCTCGTCATCGAGCTCGAGCGGCTCGAGGTCGATCTTCTTCTTGATGAGCTTCTCGATGTCCGAGACCAGTCGCGCGTCGTCACGCGAGACCAGCGTGACCGCCAGGCCCGACGCCCCAGCGCGGCCGGTACGGCCGATGCGGTGCACGTAGTCTTCGGCGTTGAACGGCACGTCGAAGTTGAAGACAGCGGGCAGGTCGGCAATATCGAGACCGCGCGCGGCCACGTCGGTAGCCACCAGCACGTCGACGTCGCCTCGCTTGAATGCGTCGAGCGCCTTCAGGCGCTCGTCCTGCGACTTGTCGCCGTGCAGGGCATTCGTGCGCAGCCCGTCGCGCTCGAACGAGCGTGCCAGCCGCGCGCAGCCGAGCTTCGAATTGACGAACACGATCGCCTGCGACAGCGAGCGCTCCTTCAGCAGCTTCAGCACGGCACGCCGCTTGTCGTCGGGTGCGACGCTGTAGAACCGCTGCTCCACCGTCGACGCCGTAGCGTTCGGGCGCGCCACTTCGACGAGCACCGGTTCCTGCAGATAGCTCTCGGCCAGCCGCTTGATCTCGGGCGAGAAGGTTGCCGAGAACAGCAGCGTCTGGCGCTGCTTCGGCAGATAGCTGAGGATGCGCTGCAGATCGGGCAGGAAACCGATGTCCAGCATGCGGTCGGCCTCGTCGAGCACGACGTACTCGACCTGGTTCAGCACGCAGTTCTTCGCCTCGATGTGGTCGAGCAGGCGGCCTGGCGTCGCCACCAGCACCTCGACGCCGGCTTTCAGCTCGAGCGTCTGCGGCTTCATGTCGATGCCGCCATAAACCACGGCAACGCGCAGCTTGGTCTGGGCGGCGTAGCCCTTGATGTTGGCGGCGACCTGGTCGGCCAGCTCGCGGGTCGGCGCGATCACGAGCGCGCGCACCGGATGGCGGGCCGGCGACATGCTGGCGTTTTCGTGGCGCAGCATCTTGTGCAGCAGCGGCAGCGAGAACGCGGCGGTCTTGCCGGTGCCGGTCTGGGCCGCGCCCATGACATCGCGCCCGGCCAGGACGATGGGGATCGCCTTGGCCTGGATCGGGGTCATCGACGTGTAGCCCTGGGTGGCTACAGCGCGCTGGAGCTTGTCGTCGAGCGCAAGGGTATCGAAGCGGGCGGAGGGTACCGGCTCTTGCTCCGTCCCGGTCGAGATGGGTTCACTCATTGCTTCGGATTATCCCCTAGTCGGGGACCGGCGCGCCGGTAGACCAGCCAACGCGGGGATCTGAAGCGGACGATGCGCCAGTACAGCATGACGTAGGCGAACCCGAACAGCAGGATGAAACCTGCAGAGGCCGGCGTGTTGTCCCAGAAGAGCACGGCGGGGACCACGGCCAGCATGCACAACATCCACAAGTACGGTGAGGTCATCGAGTTGCGCCGGGTCAGCGCCTTCGCACTCTTGTTGCCGATCGCCCAACGCATCAGGCGCCGATAGACGAGCGAGTGCAGATGCAGCCCATCCGGCAGCCCTGGTGACACGTCGCGCAGGAACTTGCGCCGATAGATCGAGAACACCGTCTCGAACACCGGGTAGATGCACAGCAGCAGCGGGAACATCGGCGACACCTGCGGGTTGCGATGCAGCAGCAGAATGGCGAGCTCGGCGACGTAGAACCCGACAAAGTACGCACCGCCATCACCCAGGAAGATCAGGCCCGCCGGGAAGTTCCAGATGAAGAAGCCGAGGATGGCGCCGATGCCGATCAGCGCGAGCTGCATCACCAGCGTATCGCCAACGAGGGCTGCGACATAGCACAGGCACGCGAGGATCAGCACGCCGCACATCGACGAGAGGCCGTTGAAACCGTCGATGATGTTGAGCGAGTTGGCGACGCCGGCGACGACGAACACGGTCACGAGCGCTGCACCGACGGGAAACGACACGACCCAGTCCAGGCCGGGGATCGCGGTGCGCGTGATGACGGCCTCGACCAGCCAGACGGCCAATGCGGCGGACATGGCGGTGAAGAACAGGCGGCGACGGGGGCTGACGCGCTTGGTGATGTCTTCGGACAATCCGGCCAGAAAGGTCGGCGCACCGCATGCCAGCAGCACGAGTCCCTGCACACCGACTGCCCGGTCGAGCATCAGCAGGACCAACAGACCGGCGACTGCGCCGGCCACGATGCCGACACCCCCAACCCGAGGCACCGGGTGAGCATGGAATTTCTGCGGCCCCAAAAGATCGTGGTCGTTCAACAGGTGCATATAGCGGCGCGCCATTGCAACTGTCAGAAGGGTCAGGCCGAGCGATGCGCCGAAGGCCGCAAGAAGGATCAGCATCGCGGCCAATTCTATCGGCGGGGTGTTGCGGTGACGCGTCGGTAGAATGCCGCCGGCTCCCGCATTCGCGGGTGACTCCGGCCCGCATCGATGCCCTCTTGCATGAACCGATTTCTACGCTCCGCTTCGCGCCATCTGGCGTGCCTGTCCATCGCGGGGACGTTGCTGACGCTTCCTGCACTGGCGCAGATTCAGGTGCCTGACCCGCAGCAGGGTCAACAGCCTCTGCAGAACTCGACCGACACAGGCGCGAGTGGTAGCGGCCCGATGCGGCTGCGCCAGAGCACGCAAGGTCAGCAGCAACGCGGAAGCAGCACGCTGCGCTGCGCGGAGCAAGCGTTCTTGCCGGAGTACCGTCCAGGGGAATTCGAGGAGTACGTCCAGCGGCTCGCTGCCCAGATGCCTTCGAATCCGACCCCGCAGCCAACGGACGCGCAGCGGCAGCAAAACCCGACGACGCAGAATCAGCAGGATGGGTTCGACCAGTCTCGACGCCGCGCGCCGACAGCAAAGGTTCGGCGCCTGGGCGCCGAGTTGATGACCGCGGATTCGTGCTCGTCGGCGGCCGATGGTCCGGACTACAACCCTCTCGTTCCGGCGGACTACATTGTTCAGGCCGGGGACGAGCTCGCAGTGACGCTGTGGGGTTCAGTCGACGCTGATCTGCGGCTGACCGTCGACCGTTCCGGAAGCGTGAGCATTCCCCGCGTAGGCGCCATCATGGTGGCCGGCGTGCGCTACGCCGAACTGCGTGACGTGATCGCTCGGCGCGTTGCACAGGTATTCAAGAACTTCCAGCTCAGCGTGTCGCTCGGGCAGTTGCGCGGTGTGCGGATCTACATCACCGGCTTCGTGCAGCGACCGGGCGCGTACTCGGTGAGCAGCCTCTCCACGATCGCCGGCGCGCTGGTCAAGGCGGGCGGCCCGTCGGCGGCGGGCAGCTTCCGAAACATCCAGTTGCGCCGCGGCCGCACCGTCGTGACGACGTTCGACTTCTACGACCTGCTGCTCAAGGGCGACCGATCGAACGACCGCGTCGTGCAGCCCGACGACGTGATCCATGTCGGCCCCCTCGGAACGCAGGTCGCGCTCATCGGCAGCGTCAATCAGCCGGCCATCTTCGAGTTGAAGGCCGGCGAGACACTGACCGACGTGCTGCGCATGGCCGGCGGCTTCACGCCGGTAGCCGACATCAATCGGCTTGCCGTTGAACGCCTGGAGGATCGCAACACGACCCGGATCACTCAGCTCGAACTTCCGCAGGCGATGAACGGCGAGCTTCGCAGCGGCGACGTGTTGCGTGCATTCAATTCGGTGCTGGCGGTGCTGCCCGTCGAACGGCAGAACAAGCGGGTGCGCATCGAAGGCGAGGTGCTTCGACCGGGTGAATACGTGCTCCCGGCACGCAGCTCGATCAACGACGCGCTGGGCGTGGCGGGGGGGCTGACGTCGGCCGCCTACATCTATGGAACGGAGTTCAGCCGCGAGAGCGTGCGCGTCACGCAGCAGGAAAACTACGAGCGTGCGCTGCGCGACCTGGAACTGGAATTCGCCAAGTCGGCTACCACGCTGCGCACGAACACCGCGGACGAGGCTGCCGCCCAGACGCAGCGCTCGTCGGCCACGGCGCAGCTGCTCGAGCGCCTGCGATCCCTCAAGCCGACGGGTCGGATCGTGCTTCAGATGCCACCGGACAGCCGGCAGTTGCCCGATCTGGCACTCGAAGACGGTGACCGGGTCTACGTGCCCGCCCGACCGACGACCGTGGGCGTGTTCGGCAGCGTCTTCAATGCCGGCAGCTTCCTTTGGTCCGACAGTCGGACGATGGACGACTACATGAGGCTCGCCGGCGGCCCCACCAAGGGCGCCGACGAGACCAGCGCGTTCGTGATCCGCGCCAACGGCAGCGTCGTCAGCAATCTGCAAAGCAAGGGCTGGTTCAGCTCCCGAAGCAGCCAGTTCGTCGGCCTGACCACGCAGCCCGGCGACACGATCTTCGTACCGGAGGAGATCAACAAGACGACCTTCGTGCAAGGCGCGAAGGACTGGACGCAGATCCTTTATCAATTCGGACTGGGAATCGCGGGCATCGTGGCGGCGACCCGTTGATGGACGAGCAAGTGAACGACATGTCGACCAGCGACGCGGGCGCTCCGACGGTGACCGACGAAAGCCTTTCGCTGCTCGATGCACTGGTTCCGCTGGCACGGCACATCAGGCTGCTCACGATCGCGCCGTTTGCTGTGGGCGTGCTCGCCTTCGGCATCGCCTCGTTTCTTCAGCCCACCTTCACCGCAACCACATCGTTCCTGCCGCCGCAGCAGTCCCAGAGTTCGGCCGCAGCATCTGCCGTGGCATCGCTCGGCTCGCTCGCATCGCTTGCGGGCGGGGCCGGTGCGTTGCGCACGCCGGCCGATCAGTATGTGGCCTTCCTGCAGAGCGTGACGGTTTCGGATCGGATCATCGATCACTTCAACCTCATGCAGGTCTTCGACAAGGAGTTGCGAGTCGACGCGCGGACCGCGCTCAGCCATCGAGTCCGCGCCTCGGTCGGCAAGAAGGACGGCCTCATCACTGTCGAAGTCGACGACTCGACACCTCAGCGCGCTGCCGACATCGCCAATCGATATGTCGAGGAGCTGCGTCGGATGACCGCAACGATCGCGGTCACCGAGGCACAGCAACGGCGCCTGTTCTTCGAGCAACAGCTGACGCAGACGCAGAGGAAGCTGGTCGACGCACAGCAGGCGATGCAGTCCAGCGGAGTTTCCGAGGGTGCCTTGAAGGCGGAGCCCAAGGCTGCAGCCGAAGGGTATGCGCGCCTGAAGGCGGAGTTGACCGCTGCGGAAGTACGCCTGCAGACCTTGCGCAACAACTTCGCCGACACGACGTCGGAGGTTCAGCAGCAGATGGCCGCCGCCGCGGCGCTGCGCAGCCAGCTGGGCAAGCTCGAGCAGAACAGCAACGTGCAGCGCGGCCCCGACTACATCACCAAATACCGCGAGTTCAAGTATCAGGAAACGCTGTTCGAACTGTATGCACGTCAGTACGAGCTGGCCCGCGTCGACGAGAGCCGCGAAGGCTCCTTGATCCAGGTCGTCGACCCGGCAACGCCACCGGAGCGAAAGAGCAAGCCCAAGCGCAGCATCATTGCGCTGGTCGCAACGCTGCTCACTGCGCTTGCGCTGACGACCACCGTACTGGTCCGTCATGCCTGGCGCCGCTCCGCGGCAGACCCGGCGCGGGTCCGCCTGCGCGCGGCCCTGGCCCGGCGCTGAGCTCGCCGCATCCCCGCGGCACGCGGCTCGCCCTTCCGGTCCTACAATGCGCCCAGCGTTCATCGCATGAACAAGTGCATTGCGCTCGAAGCCAACGATATGCCCAGCCTTCCCAAGCCTGCCGGTCACGACGTCGACGGCGCTCACCTCGAGGTGCTGCGCCTGCTGGAAGCCGACCCTTCGCTGACGCAGCGAGATCTTTCTCGGGCCCTGGGACTGAGCCTCGGCAAGACCCATTACCTGCTGCACGCGCTGCTGGACAAGGGGCTGGTGAAGATGCGCAACTTCGAGCGCAGCGACCGCAAGCTGGCCTACGCCTATCTCCTGACGCCGGCCGGGTTGCGCGAGAAGCTGCGACTGACGCGGACGTTCCTGCTGCGCAAGGAGGCCGAGTTCGAGGCCTTGCAAGGGATCATCGTTCGCCTGCGCGAAGAACTTCGCAGCCATGCCGACGGCGCGTCGGCCGATCAACGACAAGCACAAGACGCCTCATGAAGAAAGTCCTCGTTACGGGCGCCGATGGCTTCATCGGCTCTCATCTGGTCGAGTTGCTCGTGGCCGAGGGCTTCGATGTCAAGGCACTGTCGCAGTACAACTCGTTCAGTCACTGGGGCTGGCTCGAGGACGTTCCCTGTCTCAAGGACCTCGAAGTCGTGAGCGGCGATATCCGCGACCCCCACTACTGCAAGCACATCACGCGCGATGTGGACACCGTGTTCCATCTCGCCGCGCTGATCGCGATACCCTATTCGTATGTGGCGCCTGACAGCTACGTCGACACCAACGTCAAGGGAACTCTGAACATCTGCCAGGCCGCCCTGGAGAACGGCGTTCGCCGGGTCATCCACACCTCGACGAGCGAGGTCTACGGAACGGCCCGTTACGTCCCGATCGACGAGAAGCATCCGCTGCAAGCGCAATCCCCGTACAGCGCGTCGAAGATCGGGGCCGATGCGATGGCGATGAGCTTCTTCAACGCCTTCAACCTGCCACTGACGATCGCCCGGCCCTTCAACACCTATGGCCCACGGCAGTCGGCGCGCGCCGTCATCCCGACCATCATCACGCAAATCGCAAGCGGCCAGAAGCAGATCCAGCTCGGCGACGTCACGCCGACGCGCGACTTCAACTACGTGGCCGACACGTGCCGCGGCTTCCTCGATCTCGCGCGCTGCGAAAAGGCCGTCGGCGAAACGGTCAACATCAGCTCGAACTACGAGATCTCCGTGGGAGACACGCTCGCGCTGATCCGCGAACTGATGGGCAGCGAGGTCGAGTTCCTGTCCGACGCACAGCGCCTGCGCCCTGAGAAGTCGGAGGTGTTCCGCCTGTGGGGCGACAACAGCCGCATTCGGGAGCTGACGGGTTTCGAGCCCGCGTACGACATCCGTCGCGGCCTGCAGGCCACGATCGACTGGTTCACACGCCCCGGCAACCTGACCAAGTACAAGGCCGGCATCTACAACGTCTGATCCAACGCCATGTTCGACGCCCTTGTCCGATTCATCCGCGAGCAGTACCGGACCAACGAGTTCATCCCGCTGCATGCGCCGGTGTTCGCGGGGAACGAGCGCGACTACGTCGTGCAGACGATCGACTCGACCTTCGTCTCGAGTGTCGGCGCATTCGTCGACCGCTTCGAGCGCGACATGGAGGCCTACACCGGCGCGCCGCGCGCAGTGGCCACGGTCAATGGCACCGCGGCGCTGCATGCCGCCTTGCTGCTGGCGGGCGTCAAACCCGGCGAGCTGGTGGTCACCCAGTCGCTGACCTTCGTCGCCACCTGCAACGCGATCGCCTATTGCCACGCGGAGCCGGTGTTCGTCGATGTGGACCGTCACACGCTGGGCCTGTCTCCACGCGCGCTCGAGGCCTGGCTCGATGCCTCCGCGCGGGTCGATGCAGACGGTCTGTGCCGCCACAAGCAGGACGGGCGCATCATCCGCGCCTGCCTGCCGATGCATACCTTCGGCCATCCTGTCGATCTGGACGCCCTCGTCGATGTCTGCCAGCGCTGGAATCTTGCGTTGGTCGAGGACGCAGCCGAATCGTTGGGCAGCCTGTACCACGGTCGGCACACCGGGACGTTCGGGCTGCTGGGAACGCTCAGCTTCAACGGCAACAAGGTCCTCACCACCGGCGGCGGCGGGATGATCCTCACCGATGCCGGGCTCGGCGTGCGCGCGAAGCACTTGACGACCACTGCGAAGAAGCCGCATCCGTACGAATTCGTGCATGACGAGGTGGGCTACAACTACCGGCTGCCCAACCTCAACGCCGCGCTTGGTTGCGCGCAGCTCGAGCAGCTCGATCGCTTCGTCGAGTCGAAGCGAGGGCTGGCCGAGCGCTACGCGGCGCACCTCGAAGGCAGCAGCCTTCAGTTCGTGCGCGAACCCGCCGGCTGTCGCTCGAACTACTGGCTCAACGCCGTCATCTGCGACAGCCGCGAGCGACGCGATGCTTTGCTCAAGGCCACGAACGACCAGGGCGTGATGACCCGTCCGATCTGGCAGTTGATGACTCACCTGCCGATCTACAGCAACTGCCTGCGCGGTGATCTGTCCACGGCGGAGTGGCTCGAGGCACGGGTGGTCAATCTGCCGAGCTCGGTGCTGGCCACTGACGTCGCGCGCCAGCCCTCATGAGCAAGCGCAAGATCTGCGTCGTCACGGCGACCCGCGCCGAGTACGGGCTGCTGTTCTGGCTGCTGCGAGAGTTGCAGCAGACGCCTGACGTCGAGCTGCAGCTGGTCGTCACCGGAACGCATCTCTCCGCCGTGTTCGGCATGACGGTCGATGGCATCGAGGCCGATGGTTTCGAGATTCGCGCTCGCTTGCCCATCCCGCTCGATGACGACAGCCCGGTCGGGGTGACGCGTTCCATGGCCGCCGCGACGTGCGCGTTCGCGGACTGTTTCGCCGCGCTCGCGCCCGACCTGCTGGTGCTGCTCGGGGATCGCTACGAGATGCTGGCTGCTGCCCAAGCCGCAATGGTGGCCCGCGTACCGATTGCCCACCTGCATGGCGGCGAGGCCACCGAGGGCGCGATCGACGAAGCCATTCGCCACGCGATCACGAAGATGTCGCATCTGCACTTCGTCGCCGCAGAAGCCTTTCGGCAGCGAGTCCTGCAGCTCGGCGAAGCGCCGCAGAACGTCTGGGTCGTGGGCGCCACGGGGCTCGACAACATCGCCCGCCTGGAATTGATGGATCGAGCGGCTATCGAAGCCGAGCTCGGTGTCGCGCTCGCCACGCCGAGCTATCTCGTCACCTACCAC
>Ga0075370_10001014_pt1 | contig 11641 bp, 9 predicted proteins | sample EndMethybrTD3035_FD_71398 | JGI IMG/M metagenome (GOLD analysis project Ga0075370, IMG submission 71398) | Populus endosphere microbial communities from Tennessee, USA - Endosphere MetaG P. TD hybrid TD303-5 | ecosystem: Host-associated > Plants > Roots > Endosphere | place: USA: Tennessee... | reverse complement strand
GCGGCTGCGTTCTCCTTGGCCGTAGCTTGCTCAAACTGGCTCATGATGGATTGGAACGAGAGTTCAGATTTTTCAGATAGTTAGAGGGCGGCATGTGCACTACGTGTGCACCGGGAGATCTAGAAGAATCTATTGTGGGCAAGTGTGAAGCCGGTCGTTTTGGACTGATCTGACACGTCCGCAGAAGCCTGATGGTCTAAAGAGTGGCGCCGCAAGGGTAGGGCATTCGCGTAAGGCTTGGAGTTGATAGCGCCCCTTAGGCGCAGAACTCCGTGTTCGGCCGATCGCGAAGAGCAATGTGAACTGCAGTGAGGACAAAAATTGATGTCGGGGGTTCGAGTCCCTCTCCCGCTAACAATCATACGATTTTCTACGCCAAACTACGATTTTCTGCGATTTCGCGGCTCTTGACGGCAATGCTCGGTGTGTCTCACGGCGTGGCTCCGCGCCTGCTTGTAATAGTCGACATTCTTGTGCGCCGTCATCGACATCACGGCTGATTTAGACCGAACTAACGTCCAGGAATGGGCTTCCAGAGCGTCCACTGATCATGACCGAGGCGATCGTGCGGAAGCGATTTCGATCTAGGTTCAAGGGCTCCGGCGACTTGATCCGCACTTTGAAGCTACGACTGACTTCATGAATGCGCGCGAACCAGTGGTCGTGTAGATGTTGCAAATAGTGGCTCTGTTCGCGATCCCAATTGAGGTTTCTTGGGCTGTCAGGGGACGTCCTTCCATGTTCCCACTCGATTCGAGGACTGAATGGTCTCGACGAGCGTTTGGATGCGCAAGCCGGCACGGAAGTTGAATGGCTCAGGCTGACGTCCAGCGATAGCGTCAAGGTAGCCAGCAGCTTCGATCGCTTTCAGGTCATTGAAGCCAAGCTGGTGGCCCGGCGCGACGCAGAATAAGCCGTATGGCCAATGGTCCGGGCTGGCTTCGATCCGGCGGAATCCTTGACGGCCACGGCGGTCATCGGTCGAGAAGAAATGCAACTCGTTGAATCGTTCCTGGCTAAAGGCGAGGGCGCCTTTGGTTCCATAGACCTCGAAGTCGTGTTGCATCTTCCACCCGGTTGCAATCCAATTCCCCTCGATCGAACCGGAGGCACCGTTCGCGAAACGGAGGAAGGCTCGCCCCACATCGTCGACTTCGACGCGCCTCCGGCCGCCTTTGCCGTCGGGTCGTTCCTTGATCATCGTGACGCAATCTCCCATGACCCGGGCGATCGGTCCAGCGGCCGGACCCATTAAGAACTCGGCCGTTGCCAATGCGTGGCTGCCGATGTCGGCCAGCGCGCCGCCACCAGCCGGATCATGCCGAAAGGTGAACGGCCCAGCGCTGTCCGCCATGTAATCTTCGGCGTGGACTCCGCGGTAGCCGCGTAACTCGCCGAGTTCACCGGCAGCGATCATGTCGCGCGCGAGCTGCAGCATCGGGTTACAAAGGTAGTTGAAACCGACTTGTGTCTTTACACCGGCCGCTTCAGCGGCTTCGGCCATTTCGCGGGCATCTGTCGCAAGCGGAGCCAAGGGCTTTTCGCAGTAGACATGTTTGCCGCCGGCAATCGCAGCCAGGGCCATGTCCTTGTGGAGCGCGTTGGGCGCGGTGATGTTCACGACCTCGATGGCTGGGTCCACCACGAGTGAGCGCCAGTCCGAGGTGGCGTGCGCGAAGCCCAGGGCCGAGGCTGCTTTCGCGGCGGCCTCGTCGCTGATGTCCGCGATCGTATGCAGTTCCAACTCGAAAGGTAGGTCGAAGACGCGCGCGGCGATGGAGTAAGCGAAGGCGTGCGTCTTACCCATGAATCCGCTACCGATGAGACCGATGCGAAGCTTCGGTTTGGCCATGTCGGAAATCCCTGTTCACGATGAGGGTCGGAGTTGAGGCGAGCAGCAAAAAAGTCGAGCGCATTGAATGGAAGAGACCCGCCATCCGCTCCGCCGCCTGCTGTGTCAAACCGGCGATGTGGGGCGTCAGCACCACCTGGTCGGAGTCGAGTAGCGGATGGTGTGGTGCCGGCGGCTCTTCGTCGAAGACGTCGAGACCAGCGATAACCCGCCCCTCGGTTAACGCTGTGGACAGCGCTGCTTCGTCCACGATCCCGCCACGCGCAGCGTTGACGAGGATGGCGCCGGGCTTCATGAGCGCGAATTCCTCGACGCCCAAGATCGGTCGAGCGGCCTTTGGTACGTTGACCGAAACGACGTCTGCCCAGGCCAGTCCGTCGGCCAGCGAAGGGGCCGGGTTGACGGTTCCTTCAGGCCAACCTCGCTCGGCAAGGAGCGGATCGAAAGCACTGATTTCCATTCCGAAACCCGTCGCCAAGCGCGCCAGATGACGTCCGATGCGACCGTAACCGACGATCAGCAACCGTTTGCCGGATATGTCGGTGGCCTCCAGTCGATTCCGCCACTCCCATGAACCAGCGCGCACCGAACGATCGGCGCGGATCAGGCTCTTCGCGCAGGCGAGTATGAGCAAGACGACGTGCTCGGCGACCGAAAGCGAATTCACGTCGTCAACGATGCAAAGCGGGATCCGTCGGTTGTTGAGCGCGGCAACGTCCACCGCGTCATACCCCCACACCGTGACGCGACACGATCTTGAGCTGTCGGGCCTCGGCAATTATTGCGGCCGAGAGCGGTTGCGTGCGAATGACCAATCCATCAGCTTTGCTGATCAAAGGAGCATAGCTCGGCTCGGAAACCTCCTCCACGTAGTCATAGGTGACGTCATCGACGCCGTGGAGCAGCGCAAGCCCAGCAGGATGCATCTTTCCAGCGATCAACAGATGCGGCATCAGCAGTCTCCGCTTTCAGTCGTCGAGGGAGTTTGGTCTATCAGAGTGCGGAATTTCGCCACGCTGGCGCCCGCCGCTGCGGCAAGAAGCCTCGAATCTCCTGAGACCGTCGTCATGCTGAAGCCCATGGGACCGCGCGGGCTGCATACTCCGGCGTGCCGCAATGAAGCGCCGCGCAAATGCCATTTGCCTTGCACGCAGCTCCGATGTCATGGAGCGCCGAAATCAGTTCGAGTTCCACACGGTCGAAGCCTGGGGGGAGGCGGCCTTGCGCGAGCCCTAGTGTGAGATCGGCGGGCCCGGCATAGAGTCCGTCCAGACCGGGTGTTGCGGCGATCGCCGCCAGATTTGCCATGCCCTCCGCGGTCTCGATCATCGCGAATGCCAGCATCTCCTTGTTGGCTTCGGCTCCGTAGTCGGCACCTGCGGCGAACGAGACGCGCGTCGGTCCAAAGCTGCGTTGGCCGAGTGGCGGATATCGCATGTAGCTGACGAACTCCGCCGCCCGCCTGGCGTTGTTCACCATCGGACAGATTACACCGTAGGCTCCCGCGTCGAGCACCTTCATGATGATCCCCGGTTCCATCCAGGGGGACGCGCGCCATGGGAACGACGCCGGAAGCGCGCATCGCCTGCAACATCGGCAAAGCCCTCGAATAATCGAGCGCTCCGTGTTGCACATCGATGGTGATTGAGTCGTACCCCTGCGCGGCCATGATCTCGGCGGAGAAGGGGTTTCCTATCGAACACCAGCCGTTGATCGTCGGCCGTCCTTGTGACCATAGCAGCTTGAGTTTGTTCGGTATCATCTCAGAACACCACCTGCGCCAGTTTCAGTTCGAGAGAGTCGCGGATGTCGTTGACGTTGCCGTCGATAGCAATAATTGTTGCGAATAAATATGATTGTCAATATTCAATGCACGAGGTTATGTTCCTCACAAATCGTCGAGGGAGGAGATTACATGACCGGCGCCACAATCCGACTCACCATGGCCCAGGCCGTGGTGCGATGGCTGACTCAGCAGTTCACCGAAATCGAAGGTGTTCGCTCGCCCCTGTTCGCCGGCGTGTTCGGTATTTTTGGTCATGGGAACGTGACCTGCCTGTCCGAGGCCCTGGAGGCGGTGCAGGATCGTCTGCCGACATGGCGCGGGCAGAACGAGCAGTCGATGGCGTTGGCTGCCGTTGGTTTTGCCAAGGCCAAGCTTCGGCGGCAAATCATGGTCGCGACGTCGTCCATTGGCCCCGGCGCTCTGAACATGGTGACGGCGGCGGGAACAGCTCACGCAAATCGCTTGCCGCTTCTTCTCATAGCTGGCGATACGTTCACCAACCGACTGCCGGATCCGGTTCTTCAGCAGGTCGAGCATTTTGGCGACCCGACCGTTACGGTGAACGACGCTTTCAAGGCGGTTACGCGCTACTGGGATCGGATCACCCATCCCGCGCAGATCATTTCTTCGCTTCCGCAGGCCGTGGCCGCGATGCTCGATCCGGCTGATTGTGGCCCGGCCTTTCTCGCTCTGCCTCAGGACACCCAGGAAGTGGCATTCGACTACCCGGAGGCCTTCTTCGAGTCTCGAACCTGGACCATTCCGCGTGCGCGTCCCGACCGTCAGAAACTCGCGGAAGCAGCCGCGCTGCTCAAGACAGCGAAGAAGCCGATCATCATCTCCGGCGGCGGCGTGCGCTACTCGCTGGCGGGAGATGTCGTCGCGGATTTCGCGGTTAAACGTGGAATTCCTATTGTGGAGACCGTCGCCGGCAAGGGCGCCGTGACCCACTTTCACCCGGCCCATGCGGGCCCGATCGGCATTATCGGCTCAACCTCAGCGAACGCGCTCGCAGCCGAGGCCGACGTGATCCTTGCGATCGGAACGCGTCTTCAGGATTTCACGACGGGCTCATGGACCGCCTTCGGCCCGGACGCGCGCTTCATCTCGATCAACGCGGCAAGGTTCGACGCGGTGAAGCATCATGCGCTGGCGGTGGTCGGCGACGCGCGGGAGACGGTTGCAGAGCTGGACGCGGAGCTCGGTGCGTGGCGCGTCGACCCCGCCCACATGACGCGTGCCCAGATGCTCTTTAGGGAATGGGACGCGCTGCTCGAGTCATTGCAGACCGCCAGCAATGCTCCGGCGCCGACCTACGCCCAGATAGTCCAGGCAGTGAATGCGTCCGCCGGCGAGAAAGATACCTTGATTGCAGCAGCCGGCGGCCTCCCGGGCGAAGTGGCAAAGGGCTGGCGCGTCAAGGCGCCGAATACTTTTGATCTCGAGTTCGGCTTCTCTTGCATGGGCTACGAGATCGCCGCCGGTTGGGGCCATGCGATGGCCAATTCCGGGCCCGGCGGGCTTGGCGGCACGCCCATCGTGATGGTCGGCGACGGCACCTATTTGATGATGAACTCCGACATCTACTCGACGGTTCTGAGCGGTCACAAGATGATCGTTGTGGTCTGTGACAACGGCGGATTTGCGGTGATCAACCGGTTACAACAATTCAAGGGCGTGCCAGGCTTCAACAATCTGTTGACCGATTGTCGGGTTCAGAATCGCGACAATCCTCCTCACGTTGATTTTGCTAAGCACGCCGAGTCCATGGGGGCGGCCGCACGGCGCTGCGAGAGCCTCGCCGACCTTGTTGCGGCGCTCGAATGGGCCAAAGGCAACGATCGCACCACGGTGCTTTCGATCGCCTCGGACGCCTATTCGTGGGTTCCTGGCGACGCCGATTGGGACGTCGGCGTGCCCGAAATATCGTCGCGCGAGACGGTTCGAGATGCGCGCAAGCAGCAAGAAGCCATCCGCGCGAAGCAGCGCATCGGAGTGTGATGAGCCATGAAAGCGAAACTTGGAATTGCCCCCATTGCCTGGTGGAACGACGATCTTGCCGAGCTGTCTGATGACGTGAGTCTGGAGGAGTGCTTACGCCAAGCGAGTGTCGCAGGTTTTACGGGAATGGAAACCGGTCGGCGCTTCCCCATGAACATGGACGAACTCGGGCCGATACTCGCCCGATTTGGCATTTCCGTGTGCGGCGGCTGGTTCTCCGGCCTTCTGCTCGACGGCGACATCGAACGGGAAAAAGACCGCATTCGTGCCCAGATGGACTTCTTCACTACGGCGAAGGCGCCCTGCATCGTCTACGGCGAAACTGCTCGTTCGATCCAGGGGGTTCGCTCCGCGCCGCTCGATACCAAACCCAAGCTTTCTGAGGAGGAAGTCAGGGCATATGGACGCAAGATGACGGTTTTCGCAGAGTGGTGTGCGGGGCAGGGAATGCCGATCGCCTACCATCACCACATGGCTGCGGCAATCGAGACCGAGGCTGAACTCGACCTGCTTATGGCGAATTCGGGAGAGGCGTTACCGCTGTTGTTCGATGCCGGCCACATGGCTTTTGCCGGCGGCAACGTCTTGCGTGTCATCGACAAACATCACTCCCGCATCAGCCATGTGCATACCAAGGACGTCCGCAGCAGCGTCATCGAAAAGCTCGACCGGAACCGAGAGAGTTTCCTCGACGCGGTGGTGAAAGGGGCGTTTACCGTACCAGGCGACGGCTCGCTCGACTTTGTCGCGATCATCGCCCGCCTCGCGTCCTATGGCTATGAGGGGTGGTTCGTCGTCGAAGCGGAGCAGGACCCGAAGATCAGTCCGCCGTTGGAAATGGCCAGGAAAGGGCACGCGGAACTGATCCGCCTGATGGCTTTGGCCGGTTATGAGGTCGTGCCATGAACCGCACGGATCGGGTGTCGCCGCATTCCATGAACCGCTCAGGTCTTACGCTGGATTGGCGGGTCAGTATTGGCACGAGGTTGGGGGTGGAGGTGAAATGAGCATCGGGATTGGAGTCATCGGAACAGGTGTGATGGGCGCCGAGCATGCTCGGATACTCCGACACGAGACACCTGGTGCTCATCTTGCGGGGATTTTCGATGCGGACGCGGCTCGGGCGCAGGCAGTTGCCTCTGGAGCAATCGTCTTTTCCGATCCTCAATCGTTAATTGCGTCGGATCAGATCGACGCGATCGTGATTGCATCTCCTGACTCAACACATGCGGCGCTGACACGGGCCTGCATCGCGGCGGGCAAGCCGGTTCTCTGCGAAAAGCCTTTGGCGTCTTCAGCAGCTGATGCTCTGGACGTGGTCAAGGCGGAAGTCGGTTTGGGTCGTAAGCTCATTCAGGTCGGATACATGCGCCGCTTTGACCCCGGCTATCGGGAGATCAAGCGCGTCAAAGACGCCGGTCATTTGGGTGGGTCCGTGCTATTGCACAACGTGCACCGCAACGTTCGCGCGCCGGATTGGTTCAACGGTCCGATGGCCATCACGAATTCGTTCGTTCACGAGATCGACGCTAGCCGTTGGCTCCTGGGATCGGAGATGGTTTCTGCGCACGTGGAGGCGGGGCCGGGCGGCGAACCTCTCATGATCACGATGAAAACCGACAAGGACGAGATTGTTTCGAGTGAGGTTTTTGTAAACGCCAGCTACGGCTATCACGTCCATGTCGAGCTGGTGGGGCGGCAGGGCACGATATCGCTGGCTCAGCCATCGCTAACGCTGTTGAACAGGGACCGAGCTGGTGGTCTTTCGTATCCGGACAATTGGGTGCCGAGGTTCGAAGAGGCATACCGCGGGCAGATGGCTGATTGGGTCCGCGCTGTGAAAGCCGGTGCCTCGGTCGGAGCGAGTGCATGGGATGGCTATGTGGCCTCCGCCATCGCGGAGCAAGTCGCGGAGGCACTCGCCGGAAGGGGTGTGGCAACCCTGAAATATGGACCGCGTCCTCCGTTATATGACTGACCAATAGCAAGCGAACGCCGCTGCACGCGAGACCCGGGAGAGGATATAATGATCAAGTATGCAGTCGTCGGAGCGGGCTGGATCTCGCAACAAGCTTTTCTTCCAGGGGTGGCGCAATCCGCAAACTCAAAGGTCAGCGCGATCGTGACGGGCGATCGGGATAAGGCCGCCCGGTTGGCGGATTTCTATGGTGTTGGCCGAATCGTCGACTATGACGGATATGATGCCCTTCTAGGTAGCTCTGACGTCGATGCGGTGTATATTGCTCTGCCCAACGACTTGCACGCAGACTATGCAATACGCGCGGCTCGAGCCGGCAAGCACGTCCTGGTCGAGAAGCCGCTGGCTACAAGCGAACAGGATGCTCTCGCCATGATCACCGCTGCGCGTGAAGCCGGTGTGTTTCTGATGACGGCGTACAGGCTCCACAACGAACCCGGAACCGTCGCGGTCCTCGAGCACATTCGCAGCGGTGCGATCGGCCAACCGCTGTTCTTTCAATCGGTGTTCAGCTTCCAGGCAGCGGCAGGCAACCACAGATTGAAAGCTGCCAGTTGGGGTGGGCCGCTCCAGGATGTCGGCGTCTATTGCGTCAATGCGGCTCGTCACATCTTTGCTGAAGAGCCGATCGAGGCAATGGCGATGGTGAACCGACCGAGCGATGACCCGCGCTTTCGCGAAGTGGAAGCGTCTGTCGCAGCCTTGCTGCGTTTTCCTTCAGGCGGTTTAGCGCAATTCGTCGCCAGCTTCGGAGCCGCTGCCGTCGACACTTATCGGGTCGTCGGAACGTCGGGCGATCTCGAACTCGACCCCGGCTTCAGGTTCGAGACTGCAACAAAACTAACCCTACGTCGCGACGGCGATGTCCGAGAAACCAACTTTCCGCAGATCGACCACTTTGGTGCGCAGGTAGAATACTTTTCAGACTGCATCGCGACTGGAACGCCGCCCGAGGCTGATGGCGAGGAGGGCTTGGCGGACTTGCGCGCACTGGTCGCAATTGAAAAGGCCGCTCTGACTGGACAGCCACAATCCATTGCATCTCCTCCACGAGGCCGCCATCCAACGCCCGACATGGTGCGAATGATCTCTGCAACCAATCGACGACTTGTTTTATGAGGCGCTGCGTGGCTTGCCGGATGACGGAAGTCGAGAACGTGACGAGCCACCGCAAGCCAGCTCGAGTTGTTCTATTGACTAGTAACTGTTGGAATCCGCGGATTGATGTCGTTCTTCTGTAGTCTTGCTGCCAGCGCCACCGTCAAGGCCTGAGCAAGGCACATCGGAGCGGCAAGGGAACGCGAGAATGTGTACTCGTGCTCCGGGACGGCGAACAGAACGCGGGCGCTCTTTGCCAGCGGAGACAAGGTGCTGTCGGATATCGCGATGATGGGAATCCCATTGCGTCCGGCTTCGTCCACGACATTGACAACCTCATTTGCGTAGAACCGGAACGATACCGCCAAGAGCACGTCTTTCTTGCGGATCGTGCGCGCGATGTGTGTCGCAAGTCCGCCGCCTGCGTCGAGCAAAACGCAACGTTTGCCCAGCATGGTCAATATGTAACGAAGGAATTCGACGACGGGCGCCGAGCGCAATTGCCCAATCAGAAAAACGGAATCGGCCCTCTCAAGGAGGGTCACCGCCTCCGAGAGAGCTTTAGCTGGAATGTCCGCGAGCATGTCCTGAAGGGAGGCAATGTCACGGACCACGAGGTCGCGCAGGAAACCAACTTCGCTGCGATCGGCGCGAGCACCCAACTCGATGTCCAGAGCTTTGATGCGTGCCTCGAACCCCGGGGCGGCGGTTGACAAGCGCCGTTGAAATAAGGCCTGGAGCTCCTTGAAACCTTCATAGCCAAGCGACTGGGCAAAGCGCACGAAGCTTGAGGCATGGATGCCGCAGCGATCGGCGATAGCGTTTACCGATAGGACCGCGACATCATTCGGGTTCTGGGTCAGATAGACGGCAATCTTTTGATAAGACTTGCTCATGTCATCATGGCGATCGTGGATGACACGGATCAATTCCTCATAGTCTTCCGGTGTCTTCACGCCCTGCATTTAATATGCTCTCACTATTGGTTTCATCGTGACTTCGTTCTCGTTCGGAGGGCATCCTCCCCAGGTCAGCAGTGCCGGGGCATCTGCGTAAGTCAGGTATCCAGCAGGACGGCCTGATCGCTGAGACCCAAGGAATTCACGCGCCCTCGCATCAACATTCTGGTGGCGCAGAATCATTGGTGGCGCCAAAGAACGATTATTGACATTTTTGCATATTTGCAATAACTCTTGCAATAAAATCGAACGTTTGTTGGCGGGAGGAACGGTGGCGATCAAATTTGCGTTGCTCGGATGCGGGCGCATCGGCGTCATGCATGCTCGGAATCTAGCGCAGGCGGACGGCGCGCGCCTGGAGACGGTATTCGACCCAAACGGAGCTGCTGCCGAGGAGGTTGCCAGAGCAAATGGCTGCACGGTAGCGACAAGTGCGGAAGATGCGATTGGTAAGGCCGACGCGATTCTGATCGCGACGTCGACTGCCACGCATGCCGATCTGATAGAGCTCGCTGCAAAGGCCGGCAAGGCGATTTTGTGCGAGAAGCCGATTGATCTCAGTCTCGATCGGGTACGAGTATGTCGCAAGGCCATTGAAGGTTGCAAGGTACCAATTCAGATTGGCTTCAATCGCCGCTTCGACCCCGGGCACCGCGCCGCGCGCGACGCCTGTGCAGCCGGCAAGATCGGGAAACTTGAGCAAGTCGTCATCACGTCACGCGATCCAGGGATGCCACCGCGAGGTTACACTGCAGTCTCGGGCGGTATCTTCCGTGACATGACGATTCACGATTTTGATGTGGCGCGTTTTATGTTGAACGATGAGCCGACCGAGGTCTTTGCGACCGGCAGCGCGCTCGTTGATCCCACCATCGGATCCGATTTCGGCGACTTCGATTCGATTATGGTGATTATGCGCAGTGCCGATGGAAAGCTGTGCCATATCAACAACTCTCGACGTGCAACCTTCGGCTACGATCAGCGGATCGAGCTGTTTGGCAGCGAGGGGATGATCATCTCCGACAACAAGAAGGCGCACGAGCTGAAGTTTTACGGATCGACCATGACTGATGCGGCCGATCCCTACCTCAACTTCTTTATCGAGCGCTACGCGGAGGCTTATCGAGCAGAGATCGCGGCATTTATTGCGGCTATTCGCGATGGTCGGCCGACCCAAGCGACTTTCGACGACGGTTACCGCGCGCTCGTGCTCGCCGAGGCTGCCGTCGAATCTGCCAGGACCGGCAAGAAGGTTGAGGTCCGCGATATCGGATGACTTTGAATGAGACCTGCTTGCTTGCGGGTGCCGAGCAGTAGGGAGCTCCTGCCAACCGTTGGGGAACTTGAATGACGTCGATGCGCGGAAAGGTCGCGATCGTGACGGGCGGTACGCAGGGGCTCGGCGCCGCTATCGCAAAACTGTTCGCCGAGCGTGGTGCCAAAGGCATCGTAACGTGTGGTCGCGACGAGGCGAAGGGCCGGGCGAAGGCCGACGCGATCGCCGCGGCAACAGGTGCAGCAGTCGAATTTGTGCGCGCTGACCTCGCAAAGATCGAGGATTGCGCCAGAGTCGTGGCCGCGGCGGACAGGGCCTTCGGGCGCGTCGACGCCCTGGTAAACGCCGCGGGTGACACGAGCCGCGGCACGATTATCGATACGCCCCCCGAATTGTTCGACAAGATTTTCGCGATCAACACGCGCGCGCCCTTCTTCCTCATGCAGGACGCGATCAAACTCATGCGCCGCGACGGGGTGGAGGGCACGATCGTCAACATCTCCTCGATGTCGGCGATGGGGGGCCAATCCTTCATAGCTGCATATTGTGCATCGAAAGGAGCCCTTGACACTCTGACGAGAAATGCGGCCCACGCGCTGCTACGCAATCGTATCCGCGTGAATGGTCTCAATATTGGATGGATGGCCTCGGAAGGAGAATTCAACACGCAGCAGGTCTTTCACGGCCGGAC
>Ga0075370_10001013_pt1 | contig 11642 bp, 5 predicted proteins | sample EndMethybrTD3035_FD_71398 | JGI IMG/M metagenome (GOLD analysis project Ga0075370, IMG submission 71398) | Populus endosphere microbial communities from Tennessee, USA - Endosphere MetaG P. TD hybrid TD303-5 | ecosystem: Host-associated > Plants > Roots > Endosphere | place: USA: Tennessee... | reverse complement strand
TAGAAGTCGGTGACGCTGTCGAAGGCGTACAGGTATGCGAGGCTGACCGAGGTGTGCTTTCGGTCCACCGCCGGCCCGCTGGTCTTCGCGAAGCCCGCCTGCAGCTGCAGGGTGCCCGGGCCGAGCGGCACCGCGACGCCGCCCGAATAGAGGTTACTGCGCACGTCGAGGCCCTGGTCGTCGGTGCGCGTGTACAGGCCGAACACGCGCGCCCATCCGAAGTTGTAGGTGGCACCGAGCTGCCAGGTCTGCTCGTCGGTCGGGTCGTTGATGCCGTCGTTGAAGTGGACCCGCTGCGTCGAGAGCGCGGCAGCGAAGAGGCCGCGCGAGACGACCACGTTCGCGGCCATCAGGTCGCTGCGCTGGTCGATCGGGCCGAGCGCGTACATCACGCTGCCGGTCACGCCTTCAAAGCTGGGCGAGACGTAGCCGGCGGCGCGGTTCCAGTAGAAGTCGCGCTGCACGCCTTCGAGGTTGCCGCCAAAGAAGATGTGGCGGATCGCCGGCGAGAACGCCACCGAGTTGCCCATCGCGTTGAAGCGCGTCGTCGTGTCGAACAGCAGCGTCTGCAGCCGGCCGACGCTGAGCGTTCCATAGTTGCTCGCGAGCGAGACGAAGGCCTTGCGCGAGAGCGCCGGGTCGTTGTCGTTGCGGCCGGTCTTGAAGTCCTGGAAGCGCAGGAAGGTCTCGAGCGTGATGCCGGGCGTCCAGCCGCCTTCGAAGCCGTACTTTGCGTTGACGCCGACGAAGCTCGCCGTCATCGAGTTGCTGTTGAAGCGGTGCACGGCCTCGAAGCCGCTGGGCTCGAAGCGGCCGTAGGAGAAGTCGAGCACGCCGTAGGCGGAGTAGTCGGCCTGCGCGTGCGCGGCGCCGGCCGCACAGGCCAGCCCGAACGCGATGGCGATCTGTCGCAGCTTGGTGTTGGTCGTCATCGGTTGCGCCCGTTGTTGAGCACGTTGTTGCGCGAGTCGTTTCGGGAGTCGTTGCGCGCGTTGTTGCGCACACTCCGGCGCTCGCTCTTTCGCTGTGCCGAACGCCGCCACAACACACCCGCCGCGGCGAGTACCAGCAGCCACAGCATCGGGTCGGTCTTCGGATCGCCGCCGGCCACGCTGCAACCACCGCCCGACACGTCGGCCTGTTGCTGGCCGACGCCATCCAGGGTCACCTCGACCGGGCGCGCGCCGCTGTCTGTTGCGATGCTGAGCTTGCCGCTCGCCGTGCTCACGCTGCTCGGCTCGAAGACCACGTTGATGCGGCACTCGCTGCCCAGCGGCAAGGTGAACGGCAGCGCCGGGCAGCTCTGCGAGACCACGCTGAACGGCGCATCGGCCGTGATGCCGGTAACGCGCAACACGCCATCGCCGGAAGCCGCCAGGCGCAGCTCCAGCGGTTCGGACCGCGCACCGACGCGCACGCCGCCGAAGGTCAGCGTGCTGCTCGAGACCGTGAGGAACGGCGAGCTGCCGCCGACGCCCTGGCCCTGCACGGTGAGCGTGGCAGGAACCATGCCGTTCGCCGAGACGACCTCGATCTGCGCGGTCTTCGTTCCTCCGCTGCCCGGCAGGAAGCGCACGCTGATGTCGCAGAACTGGCCCTCATACAGCAGGGCCGGGCAGCTCGTGACCGAGAAGCTGGAGGCATCGATGCCGACCGCGCGCACCGCCTGCACGTCTGCGGCGCCCGGCCCGACGTTGGTGAGCCGCGCGGTCAATGCGCTGGCCGATTGCTGGCCCGCGATCACGAGGCCCGGGAAGCTCAAGGTGCTCGTTCCAGCGGGCCATTGCAGCACCGGCACTGCCGCGGCACGTGCCGTCGCGCTGAGCGGCACGACCAGATTCGGCGTCGTCGGGTCGTTGCTCGCCAGCGTGAGGTTCGCGCTGTAGACGGTGTCGGGCACGTTCGGGTCGGGCGCGAACTGGACCTGCAGCGTGCAGCTCGCCCCGGCTGCGAGCGACTTGTTCTGGCAACTCGACGCGTCGGGAACGAACACGAAGCCGGTGCCGCTGATGCCGACGGCGCCGATCTGCAAGGCGAGCGTCGCGCTGGCGCGGTTGGTGATCGTCAGCGTCTCGGGCAGGTAGATCGCGCCGATCGCGCGGTTGCCGAACGCAATTGCGGTGCGGCTCACGTCCATCTGCGGCACAGGCACCGGTATGCCGGTTCCGCAGACGTTGACGACCTGGTCGCCGTTGCTGCTGAATGCGGCCTGGATCGTGACGGTCGTGCAGCGCTGGCCGAGGCCGCCAGGTGCGGCCAACGGCGTGAACGTGAGCCCGATCGTACAGGTCGGGCTGCCGCCGACGAGGCGCGCGAGCGGCGCTGCCGCCACGCAGTTCTCGGTGAGCGCGAACTCGGTCGGGTTGCTCAGATTGACCGCAGTGACATCCAGCCCGTCGGCCGTGCCGGTGTTGGAGACGAGGAAGTCGTTCCACAGCGCACTCGTCGTGCCGACGATCTGGCTTGCGAACGCCGGGGGCGACACCACGCCCGCGACGGCGGCCGGGTTGGTCGAGATGCCGATCTGCGGCTCGGGCCCGGTCGTCGCATTGCCGTTCAGCGCGTGGGTGCTGAGCGTGCCGGCGGTCGGATCGTTGTGGGTCACGCGCAGCGTCGCCGGGCGCAGCCCGGTGCCGCCGGCGAAGCCGAACTTGCCTGGGTTGAACTTGACCGCCAGGGTGCACATGTTGCCCGCGGTGACGCTGGTGCTTCCCGTCACGCTGCCGGCCGCCGGGACGCACAAGGGCGGCGAGCCGCCCGGGCACGCCGCCAGCGAGTCGAGCTCGTAGTAGTTCGTGTAGTTGGTGCCGCCGCTCTGGGCGATCGAGAACGCGAGCGAGAGCGAGGCGCTGCCCGCCGCGTTCGAGATCGTGCGGCAGATCGTCTGCGAGGCATCGGTCGCGGCGGTGAAGGTCGTCAGCGCGGCAAAGCCGATCGGGTTGTAGTCGGGCACGCGCGGGCCGAGGCCGGTTCCCGACAGCGAGATAGGATGAGTGACCGAGGTGGGCGATTGCGAGCCGACGCCCCAGCTGACGACGACGTTCAGTGTTGTCGCCGGACTGGCGCCCGCGCTTGCGCCCGTCGGCGGTGCGAACTTGACGCTGATGCTGCAGCTCGGAGCACTGAGCGTGGTGGCGTTCACCTCGCTCGCCGAGGCGAGGCCGCCGCCGCAGGTGTTGCTGGTGATCTGGAACCACAGCGGCGCCACGCCGCTCAGCGAGGGCGTGACCGTCGCCGTGTCGAGGCGATGGTTCAGCACCTTCACGGTCAAGGTCTCGACGCTCTGTTCGTCGGAGTAGACCGACGTCGGGAAGGCGTAGCTGCGCGACAGCGCATTCAATGCGCCCGAGGAGTTGTTGAGCTGCACATCGGCATTGCGCGTCTGCCAGATGAACGGGCGGATCGCCGCCAGGTCGGTGTCGCTCAGGTTGGTCGAGTTCGCCTGCGTGGCCATCGTGGCGTTCAGGCCCGTCAGCCAGCTGCGCAGGTTTGCGTCGCTCTGGATGTTGGTGGCGGTGCCGAAGGTCGAGATGAAGGTCCCGCTCGAGCCGAGCGGCAAGCCGTGGCAGCCGGCGCAGTAGTAGATGGCGCTCGGCGGACTGACGTTGTCGGCAAGCGCCCCGAACGGAAGGAACGCGGCCGCGAGCGCCAGGCCTGCACGACGGATGAGCTTCATCACACGCAGTCCACCACGCGGAACTCGACGCGGCGGTCGAGCGCATCGCGAATGTCGTCGGTGCCCAGCCCGACCAGCGCCTCGCGCGAGCCGACGCCGGCCGCGCTCAGCTTCGCGGCGACCGCGCGGTTGTCGCGCTCGAGCATGCGCTGCACCGCCTCCGCGCGCTGGCGCGACAGCACCTCGTTCGCGCGCGCGCTGCCGGTGCGGCTGGTGTGGCCGACGATGCGTACGCACGAGTCGGTCTTGCCGGCCTTCTGCGCGAGCGACGCGATCCACATCGTGTATTGCTGCGGCAGGTCGCCGATCGCGTTGAACTGGGTCTTGCCCGGCTGGAACAGCAGCTTGACGGGCAGCCGCTTCTGCTCGAGGCCCGACTCGACCAGCTTGCCGAACGCATCGCGCGCTGCGTCGCGCTGGCCGAGCTGCCAGCTCGTGATGTACAGCCCGTTGAGCACGCGCAGGTCGCCGGGGTCGGCCAGAGGCTCGGCTTCCTTGTAGAGCTTGTTCGCGAGCGGGATCTTGCCGCCGTCGTAGGCGAGGATCGCTTCGTTGACGACTGCGGCGGCGGGCAGCCTCGCGAGGTAGTCGGGGTCGGCCGGGTCACCGATCTTGGTGTTGATCTGGCAGGAGTTGATGTAGCCCAGCACGGTCTTGTCCTTGTGCCAGGTCGGGCTGTCCGCGTAGTACTTCAGCGGCTCGGGGTTCACCGAGTCGACGCTCGCCCGGTCGAGCTGCTTGGCGATCACCTTGCCATTGCGCAGGTCAATGAGTGTGAGCCACACGCGGAATGCATCGGGCACGGTGTCGATCGAGCGCTCGACGGTCACCGGCGTCAGCGTGCCGATCAGCAGCAGCGGTTTTTGCGCGAGGGCTTCGCGCGTGAGCGGGCGGACCGACCAGCGCGAGTGGCGGGTCTTCGCGATCGATTCGAGCTGCTCGCCCATCTTCACTGTGCTGACGGTCTGTGCGCCGGTGTTGGCATCGATCAGCGGGTCGATCACGAGCACGCGCGCCTCGGTGCCGAGCTGAGGCGCCGCCTGCGCGAACAACTGCTGGCCGGCGCGCGCGATCGCGTCTTCGAACTTGACCGGCGCAGGCGCGACGAACGTGTTGCTGGCGGCAACCTGCGCGGGCGCCGGTGCCGGCGCAGGTGCAGCCGCCGCGGCGCTTGTTGAAGCGACCGGTGCAGGACGGCGCGCTCGGCGAGGTGCTTGAGGGTGCGGTCGGCGCGGCACAGCCGGCCACCGCCATGAGAGTCGCGAGCGCGAGGCTTCGCGGCGAGCGCTGACGACCAAGGTTCATGCTGAACATCCTTCAGGGCTGAGGCCGCTCGAGCGACTCATCGTTTTGCATAGGCCGGGTCGGCCACGGGCGTGACGCAGCCGAGGAACTGCTGCATCAGCGCAGCCAGTTGCGGATCGGCGCTGATTCGGTCGGCGAGGCGGTCGCGCGAGATCAGCGCGTTCGGCATCGATGCATTGACCGCCACGTCGGCCGTACCGCCGCAGAAGTGCGCGTTCGCGAGCGAGCCCTGCAGGCCGCTGAACGTGCCGGTCTTGACGTCCCAGTCGAATCGATCAGAGCCGAGCGCCACGTGGCAGGTGCGGCAGACGCCCCCGACGACCTCGCGATAGAACTTGGCCGCGCCGGGCTTGGTGGCGTCCAGCGTGACCCAGTCGGTCGGCACGTACTGCTTGTTCAGCGTGGTGGTGCCGCTCGGATACCAGCCGTCGATCAGCCGCGAGGTGGCGGCGTAGCCGCGGTTGTCGGTCGCCTTCACGAGCATGTTCAGGTCGTGGATCGCCTTGCTCTGCTCGGCTTCCGACAGGCCCGAGTTCGATCCGAAAAGGTAGTTGCCGGTATCGAAAGGCAGGAAGCCGGCGCCGAGGTACGGCGATGGCGCGAGGCCGTGTGCTGCGAAGCGGCCGTTGTACTGCGTGCCACCATGGCAGGCCACACAGGTGCCGGGCATGTACTTCTCGCCGCGGCCGTCGAGGTTGATCGACAGGAGCAGCGCGCCATCGGGCCCGAAGGTCAGGAACTTGGTGAACGGCTGGGCGACGCCACCCACCATGTTGACACCGGGCGAGGTCGACCACTCCATCGCCACGCAGGCCACGCGCTTCTGGTCGGCCAGGCCGATGTCGATCACTTCGTCGACTTCGCGCTGCGACGCGCCCTCGGGGCCCGGATGGTTGCAGACGACAAACGCGATGTTGTCGGCCGCCGTCTGCGTGGCGTACATCCGGCGCACCAGGTTCAGGTCCATGCGGTTGATGTAGACCGCCGAAACCTCGGTGTTGCCGCTGTCGTAGGGCTTGAACGAGTGCTGGCGTTTCCAGTCGTCGAGCGTGATCGGGTCTTGCATGCCGCCTTGCGCGTCGCAGCCCGCGACGGCGCCGATCGACTGGTAGTACAGGCAGGCACTGAGTCGCGTGTCGTGACCCTTGTAGGCGAGGAACTGGCGCCAGCCCGGCAGGCTCGTCGACGTGCCCGCCTCGGGCACGACCATCGCACCGCGCACGTTGCCGTCCGGCCCGCTCGCGACCACCTTCGAGATGACCGGCCGCGTGTTCGGGATCTGATGCGTCAGCTCGATCGGGGTGCTCGCGTCGTAGCCGATCGGGCTGCTGGCCGCCGGCACGACGAGCGTGGTGCTATAGCCCTCGCAGATGACCTTCAGCTGGTACTGCCCGTGGGCGAGCGCGGCGGCGTCGATCGCGTAGTCGCCGAAACGGTTGACGCGGGTCGGCGGCGCGAGCGCGCTGCCGTCGGACTGCAGCAGCTGCACGCTGGCAGCGCTCTGCAGGCCGATGAACTCGTTCTCGGTGCCGCACACGCCCCCATCGGCGAGCGCTACATGGCCGTACACGCGCAGGTTGCGCGCGTTGGTCAGCGGCAGTGCCACCGAGCGCACGCCGGCACTGCCGTTCGCCGTCACCGTGAAGGTGTAGGGGTCGACCACGCCGGCGTTGATCGCTCCGCAGTCGGTGAGCGCAGCGCCGGCCACGCTGCTGCACTTGACGACATAGCTGTCGGGCTCCAGGTCGGGCAGGCTCAACTCGCCGCTGAGATCGGTGCTTCCGCTGAACACGACGGCGCCTGCGCGCTCGATCTGCACCTGCACGTCGGAGAGATACACCTGGCGCGGCTGCGGCGCACTGCCCGGCACCGCGAAGGCGAGCGTGTCGTTCGACGCCACGCGCAGCCGGCCGGCGTTGCGGGCCGTGCTGGTGTTCGCCGGCGCGGGCCGCACCACCGCCGCACGCGGCGCGGCCGGCGTGGCGATCGCATCGGTGGACACCGCGTATTGCTGTTCGGCATAACCGCCACGGCCATCGTAGACGGTGACGTAGGCGAAGTGCAGACCGGGGCCGTCGGGCATGGTCCAGACGGTTTCGCGCGAATTGCGGTTCTCGATGCTGCCGGCCGTCACGCGCCACTGGTACTGCAGTGCATCGCCATCGGCATCGCTCGCCTCGACGCGCAGGTAGGTCTTGTTGGGACCGCTGTCCTGCGCGTTGCCGGTGCTGCCGCCGCCGCACGACGTGAGGCTCCACGCCGCCACCGCCGCCGACACGACTGCGACCATTCGACTCGCGCGACGCGTCTGTCGCCCGTCCATAGGCTTCCTCTCACCGGAATCGATCGCTGAGCCTGCCTCCTTCGAGGCAGCCACGGCCGAGTGTCAACCGGTGGTGCATGAAGCCAAAGTTACCGAAGTCACTCCGCGTCCTTCAGATTGGGGAGTGACTGGGCGCGGCGCGCTCGATCAGCCGACGTTCTGAGTCACTTCAGCGGCACTTCAGCGGCACTTCAGCGCCTTGGCGCGCTCGATCAGGTCGGGGCGGTTTTCGCCGAGCGACAAGCGCTGGAAGATCTGCGCGCACTCGCGCGCTGCGTCGCTCTTGCTCTCGGCGCGGGTCTCGGCGGGCGATGTCGCGTCGGTCCTGGCGGGTGCCACGCGTTCGCGTTTGGGCACTGGCGCCGGCGCTGGCGCAGGTGCGGCCGCAGTCTCGACGGGCGTGCTCGGCGGTGGGGCCATGTTCTCGATCACAGGCGCGGACACGGTCGCCGGTGCGGGTGCGGGCGTCGGTGCAGGTGCCGGAGCAGTTGCGACCGCAGGCATCGAAGCAGGCGGCGCGGACATGGGTGCGGGCGCGGCCGCGGAGGTCGGCGGCGCAGTCGTCGCCGGTCTCAGCGCCCACCACGCCGCACCTGCCGCGATGGCGACCGCCACGCCGCCGATGCCGAGCCCCAGCGGCCAACGCGCCGTCTCGCCAGCCTCGCGTGGCGCTTCAGCAACGGGTTGCGGCGGGCGCACCTGCGTGTGCGTGCGCGGCGGCGGTGCCGTGGAGGGCGAGGGAGCTGTCGTCGGCGCCGGGCGGGTCGGATAGATCACCGTCGCGTCGTCGTCTTGCGGACGCGACAGCGGCACCGTTGCCGATGGCGCCGGCGCGTCGATGCCGAGATCGCGGCGAAACGCGTCGATCGTCTGGGTGCGCGCCTCCGGCATGACGGCCAGCGCACGGTCGACCGCCGCGAGAAAGCGCCCGCTGTAGCGCCCGGCCGCCACTTGCGCGAGCGGCTGGTATTCGTCGCTCACGATGCGGCCGACCGAGGCCGGCGGGGTCTTGCCCGTCACCGCCCAGTACACGGTCGCGGCGAGCGCGTAGACGTCGGTCCACGGCCCCTGCTTCATGCCGGGCACTTCGGCGTACTGTTCGATCGGCGCATAGCCCGGTTTCAGGATCACGGTCAGCGCCTGCGTCATGTCGCCGATCACGCGGCGCGCGGCGCCGAAGTCGAGCAGCAGCGGCTTGCCGCCGTCGGCGAGCAGCATCACGTTGTCGGGTGCGATGTCGCGGTGGTAGCAGTGCTCGGCATGGATCACGTTCAGCGCCGCGGTGAGCGGCGCGAGCAGCGTGATCAGCCACTCCTCATCTGGACGCTGGGGCATGCCGCGCACTGCCGCCTTCAGCGTCACCCCGTCGTACAGCGGCATCACGAGATAGGCGGTGCCGTTCGCCTCCCAGAAGCGGTAGACCTTCACGAGCGCCGGGTGATCGAATCGCGCCAGCAGCTTCGCTTCGTTCATGAAGCTCTTGAGCCCCGCCTCGAAGGTCTCGCGGTATTGCTCCGAACGCGGCCGGATCTGGGTGATGCTGACGCGCGAAGCGAGTGCACCCGGCATGTACTCCTTGAGTGCGACCTTGCGATCGAGCGAGAGATCCTGCGCGAGGTAGACGATGCTGAAACCGCCTTCGCCGATGCGCTGGGTCAGCTCGAACTCGTGGAGCCGCGTGCCGACGGGCAGTGCATGGGTGTCGCCGCCGCCGACCGAAGCCGCGGCGGCTGCCGCGGGCGCCGGTCCATTGCTCGACGGCGCCAACGAGGGGCGCTGGACCTGCGTGGGGTCGTGCTGCTCGGCGCTCATGAATGGTCGAATTTAGCTCAAGCCCTTCAGCACGTTGAAGAGTTCTTTCGGCGGTACGGGCTTGAACAGCACGATATGACCGCTTTCATGGATTCGCTGCACCTGGGCCGGCGCGGTGTCGCCGGTCACGAGCACGGCCGGCACCGTGTAGCCGCAAAGCTCGCGGATCTGCGCGATCGCGTGAATACCGTCTTCGCCGCCGCGCAGCCGCAGGTCGGTGATCACGATGTCGATCACGCTTTCGTGGTTGAGCACTGCGCGGCGCGCCTCGTCGATCGTCGCCACCGCAAGCACGGTGTAGCCCCAGTGTCGCAACTGCTCCGAGACGCTTGCGCGGATCGCCTCCTCGTCGTCGAGGAAGAGGATGGTGCGCGTGTCGTCGATGCGCGTGGGCACGGTCTCGGAGCCGAGCGTGAACTCGCTGATGTCTTCGAGCTCCGAACCCTTGATCCAGATCCGGAACAAGCTGCCGCGCCCCACGCGCGAGAGCACGCTCAGCCGGTGCCCCAGCAGCACGGTCAGCCGCGAGACGATCGCAAGCCCGATGCCCAGGCCTTTGTTGCGGTCGCGCTCGGGGTTGGCCACCTGGTAGAACTCGCCGAAGATCTTCGGCAGCTCGGCCTGCGGAATGCCGATGCCGGTGTCCCAGACCTCGATGTTGATGCCGCCGCGCCAGTTGCGCGCGAGCACGACGACGCCGCCGGTGCGGCAGTAGGTCAGCGCGTTGTGGATGAGGTTGGCGAGCGCGCGCTCGAGCAGCTGCGGATCGCTGCGCACGATCTTGCCGCCTGGCTTGAAGCGCAGCTGCAGGCCTGCCTCCTCGGCCTGGCCGCCGAAGCTCATCTGCAAGCGCCGGAACAGGTCGCGCAGCGGGAACGCCTGCGCATGCGGCTCGACCGCCTGCGCGTCCAGCTTGGAGACGTCGAGGATCGCGTTGAACGATCTGTCGAGCGCTTCGATCGACCGCATCATGTTGAAGATCAACGGCTGGTCGACCGAGTTGACCATGCGCTTTTCGAGCGTGGAGCCGAAGAAGCTCAGTGCGTGCAGAGGCTGGCGCAGGTCGTGGCTCGCGGCAGCCAGGAAGCGGCTCTTGTCCAGGCTGGCCTGTTCGGTGAGCGCCACCTGGTGATTGAGCCGCTCGACCAGCGCTGCGTTCTCGAACTGCGCACGCAGCGCCGTGCTCAGCATGTGGTTCTGCGCCAGAACGAAGCGCAGGTTCACCGCGATGAACACTGCCGTCAGCAGCGCGAGCGCGAGGTAGCTCGCCTCACCGCCCCCGCGCCAAAGCAGCGCAACTGGAAGCGGCACCGCGAGCGGGAGCAGCCACAGGAACACCGAGACGCGATCGGGCGCGATGCCCGAGATCCCGGTCACCGCCACGCCGAGCAGCACGAGCAGCATCAGCGCCGCGAATGCGAGGTCGCCGGCCGGCAGGAACAGCAACGGCGCGAGCCCCCAGGCCGAGGCCACGGCGCACAGCGTCACCCGATAGCGCAACAGCCACAGCTGCGGTTCGCGGTGGCGCGTGCGGGTGTGCTTGAACGCCAGCACGATGCCCAGCCGCGCGCTCTGCGCCAGGTGGATCACAGCCGCCCACAGCAGCACCCACGGCCCGTGGCCGTGCTGATAGAAGACGATCCAGAAGACCAGCGCCGCGGCAAAGCCACCCGCTGCAGCGGAGGTGGCGTTCTGGTAGAGCCGCTCGACCTCGGCCCGCATCACCTCGCGCTCGATCTGCGGGCCCGCCAGCTCGACACGCTCGAAGCCCGAGTCGGCGGCTGGTTCAGCCGCGCGCGGACGCACCGGCGCCCGCTCGATCGTCAGGCGACCTTGCCGGACCCTGAGTTCTGCGCGTTCGGGCAAGAGCGGGCAACCGGCGCCGCCTCAGCGGAACAGGCTGATGAGGTGCGAACGCGATTTGACGTCGAGCGCGAGCAGGATCGTCGAGACGTAGTTCTTCACGGTGCCGAGCGAAAGCTTGGTCGAGTTGCTGATCTCCTGGTTCGCGCAACCTGAGAGGACCAGCTCGAGGATCTCGAGATGGCGGGCACCGAGCTCGGCGACCCGATCGTAGCTCGACGCGGACGGGAACTTCGGAAAGTGCTGCACGTTGCGTGCGGGGCTTCCGCCGCTGCAGGCGGCGTCGAGGTCGAGGATCGAGCGCAAGGTCTCGCGCATGGTCTCGGGCGAACCTCCCTTGTGCAGATACCCGGCGGCACCCATCGCCTTCGCCTGGCGCACCACGAACTCGTCTTGCGTGCCCGACAGGATGAGCACGCGCGTGCCGGGGTTCTCGGCAAGCATCTGGCTGAGCCCGTGCAGGCCCTTGCAGTCGGCGAGGTTGAGGTCGAGCAGGACGAGCTCGATGTCGGCGTGCGCTACGTGCAGGCGCAGCGCGTCGGCAAGCGTCGACGCTTCGATCCATGCGATACACCCGAAGTCCGGAGTGCCGAACAACGCCTTCACGCCAAGGCGGACCAGGTCATGGTCTTCGACCAGCATGACTTTTCGCTGCACCTGCGT
>Ga0075370_10001012_pt1 | contig 11646 bp, 7 predicted proteins | sample EndMethybrTD3035_FD_71398 | JGI IMG/M metagenome (GOLD analysis project Ga0075370, IMG submission 71398) | Populus endosphere microbial communities from Tennessee, USA - Endosphere MetaG P. TD hybrid TD303-5 | ecosystem: Host-associated > Plants > Roots > Endosphere | place: USA: Tennessee... | reverse complement strand
ATTTTCAACGGCGCAAGACCCTCGGCATAACTGTTCCTGGTGATTGAAAACATCCCGAGGCAAGCCAAAAGCAAAACCAGCCCAGAAGCCCGTCGTCTCCGAATTCGCACTGCTCGCCAAAGCCGCAAACCAATCATCAGGAGACCCTGCAGCTGGCTTGAGACAATTTCGTGAAATGGCCGCTCATGCCTGTTCGATCGTGGCAAAATAACCAAACCCAAGCCTCGAGCATGTTCCGCAGAACTGTGCAGCGGTTACGATATCGACATGCATTAACATAAAGCGCGTCGCGAATCTGAAAGATTCGCGACGCGCTTTAGCGGATGACAACGGCTACTTTGAAACGTTGGCGTTCTTGGCGATCCGATACGACCGCCAATCACTCCTCACGAAATACGTGCTGCATCTGATCGGTCAGCGGCTTCGTGAGATAGGAGATAACCGTCCTGTCGCCGATCTTGATAAAGACTTCAGCCGGCATGCCGGGATAGAGCTTTATTGACTTCAGCTTCGCGATGCTCGCAGCCTCCGGCTTGACGCGAAGAGGATAGTAGCTGATGCCGGTCCGTTCATCCTTGACGATATCAGGCGCAATGGAGGTGATCTCGCCACGCACATCGGGCGTCGTGCGCTGATCAAAGGCGCTGAATCGCACATCGACGAATTGGCCGACGTGAACCTGATCGATATCGCGAGTAGCGACTTTCGCCTCAACCGTAAGGTCGTCATTTTCAGGGACGACGAGCATCAGCGTCTGGCCCGGATCGATGACGCCATTGACCGTGTGGACCGAAAGTTCGTGAACCCGCCCGCTCAGCGGCGCGGTAATGTCGAGACGGCGGAGTTGGTCGACCGCGGCCCCACGGCGCTCTTCATTTTCGGCTATCTTCGCCTCGACGTCGGTCAGATCCTTTGCGATCTCCGAACGACGATCCTCGTCCAGCTGAATCGACTGACGATCGATCTCGATCGCCTTGCCTTCGGCTTCCGCCTTTGCGGCAATTTCCTGGCCACTATTGCCCTGGAGATCGGCGCGCGCGCGCTTGAGCTGATTCAAACGCTGAAGCGTTACGAGCCCCTTCTTGTAGAGAGTGTCGACTCCTTCGAGCTCCTCTTCGATCAAACCCAGGGAATCGTTGGTGGCATTGATCTGAACGACCAACCCTTTGACCTGCTCGGCCAGCTGATCCTTGCGCGACGCCAACTGGCTCTTCATTCCGATAAGCGCCGACCTGCGGCTGTCGAACAGTTTCCGCTCGCCATCGAGAAGATCCTGCGCGGCTGTGCCGGATGATGTGAGATCGCTGATGTTCTCCTGAACCTCGAACGAATCGGCACCGATCCGTTCCGCCTTCAGACGGGCGCGGCGCGCATAGAGCTGGGCGAGCGTGCTTTCGACGATCGAAAGGTTCGCTCTCGTCGACGTTCCATCGAGCCGTATCAGGACCTGCCCGGCCGACACGTGGTCATTTTCGGAGACCAGAAGTTCCGACACGATGCCGCCAGTCAGATGCTGGATTTTCTTGACATCGCCGTTGACGACAACCACGCCCTCGCCGATGACTGCGCTCGAAAGCTCTGTCGTCGCCGCCCAACCGCCAATGCCGCAAACGAGGGCTATCGACAATGCGCCGACAACCGCGACATGGCGATTAAGAGAACGCCTGGATTCACTGATAAGCTTAGTCACAATCTTCCCTCCGGCCTATTCGGCCGCATTCATGCCGTCGACGACGACTTTGAGCTGAGCCACGCGCTCGGCAATCGGCGTGCGCGCCGTTTCCGGTCGGCTAACCCGCGCCATAACTTCCTCTTTGGGACCGAATGCGATCATCCGGCCGTCCTGCATCATCAGCACGAAGTCGCACACCGCCAGAACGCCGGATCGATGCGCGATGACGACGACGATGCCGCCGCGTGCACGCACGCTCATGATCGCGGCACTCAGCGCCCGCTCGCCTTCCTCGTCGAGATTGGAGTTGGGTTCGTCGAGCACGACGAGGAATGGTTCACCGTAAAGGGCTCTTGCAAGTGCGATACGCTGCCTCTGGCCGGCGGAAAGCGCAGCACCGCCTTCGCCGATCTCGGTTTCATAACCGTTCGGCAGACGAAGAATGAGATCGTGAACACGCGCCGCCCGCGCCGCGGCTACCACCGCCTCAGGCGACATTTCCTTCGCAAAACGGCAGATATTCTGCGCGACGGTTCCTGAGAAAAGCTCCACGTCCTGTGGGAGATAACCGATATGCCGGCCAAGTGCGTCGCCATCCCATTGGTCGAGTGCTGCGCCATCGAGACGAATGGATCCTCTGACGGTCGGCCAAATCCCCATCATCGCCCGAGCCAGGGACGACTTGCCCGAGGCGCTGTAACCGATGATCCCAAGCGCGCTTCCTGCCCTCAGGCCGAAGCTGACATCGGAAATGACGAGGCGCTGGCCCGCCGGCGGCCCGCTTGCCACCCCCTCGACCGTGACCTGCTTGGTCGGAGCCGCAAGCGCAAGCGGAGTCGGAATCTCCGGAATTGTCTTCAACAGGTTCGACAGCCGCGCCCAACTCTGCTGGGCGGAAACGAAACCGCGCCAATTTCCGATCGCCGCTTCCACAGGCGCCAGAGCCCGAGACGTCAGGATCGAACCCGCAATGATAATGCCCGAGGACGCCTGCCCCTGGATGACCAGGATCGCGCCGGTCGCCAGCGTTCCCGATTGCAGGGCAATACGGAAAATCTTCGACAGCGTCGCATAGCCGTTGCCGACATCCGAAGCTTGCCGGGTGATGCTGCGATATTCCGCGTTTTTGCGATCCCAGATTTCACCCATGGTGCCGGCCATGCCCATGGCATGAATGACCTCCGAGTTACGGATCGAGCTCTGCGCAAAGGCATTGCGCATATTGGCGGCTTCGGATTGCTGTTTTGAGAGCGTGCGCGTTCCCTGGTTGGTCATGAACGTCAGGATGGCGAGAACCAGCGATCCGCCGATCGCGATATATCCGATCGCCGGATGGAACAGGAAACAGATCACAATATAGAACGGAAGCCAGGGCAGATCGAACATCGCCGTCGGGCCCATGCCGGACAGGAAGGTTCTGATCTGGTCAAAATCGCGCAATGGCTGAAGCCCGTCCCCGCCGATTTTGACCTTCAACGGTGCCTTGATGAGCGCCCGGAACACACGTCCGTTGGTCATCTCGTCGAGCGCGCCGGCAACGCGCACCAACATCCTGCTGCGCAGGACTTCGAACGCCCCCTGAAAAGCGTAGAGAAAGAGCGCAAGTATTGCCAAAGCCGCCAGCGTCGGTATGCTTTTGCTGGGTATGACGCGGTCATATACCTCAAGCATAAAGAACGAACTTGTAAGATAAAGGATGTTGACAAGCGCGCTTGCTATACCAATGAAGACAAGCCCTCCCTTGCATTTCCGCAAGGCTTTGGACGGCTCGTTGACATCCGCTGCTGAACTCTGAAACACGAAATAATCCCTCTCTTACTGCATCGCACACAAGCAAATATGCGAGCGCGCACCGCAGCTACGGGTCCATCAAGCCCGATCAATCACACGACTGCCTTTGGATCCCGGCGTCGGCGCCGAACTCCGCTTGCAAGCCCATAGCTTATTGCATGAATCCAACCGAAAAGTGACCAAATATTCCAATTTATAGCGAGCGATTTCAGGGATTCTAGCCTAACGCTACGCTAAATACACCGGCCGAAGCAAGTGAAAATCGCAAACCGCCCAATAACGGCTCAGAAAGATGAACGTGTCGCGCGCATAGACCGGATGTTTACTAGGCTATTAACTATAAATTCGACCTATAGTTTATTCTTCTGATGAACGGCGGAAATCTTTTGTCATCGACTAGCTCCCCGGTCCCGACCCCCGACATCAATTCATGATCGGGCCTTCAAGCCGGGAACGGTCGGCCGGCCGAAGACGACCGACACTCTCTGGCATTGGCGGGACTCAGACCAGCAGGTGCGAAGCCTGGCTGCTATGGAACGCGTCCACATTGATGCCAACGCTCAACGAGTCCGTATCGATGTGCGACGCACCATCTGAAATCTTGTACTGGAAGGATTCGCTGACTTTTCCGCTAAGGCCGGCGAGTTTAGCGGCATCGACCGTATAGGTATAGTCGCCATCGCTGTCGACATGGATGACGCCGTATTTCCCGGTCAGCGTCAGGCCATGCTTGTCCACCGCGCTGTCACCGAAACGCCGCAGCAGCACGGTCCCGTTGACGGCACTGTCGTTCTCAAGGAGATTGCCGTGATAGGCGCTGCCGGTGTCGGCCGAGATCTTCAGGCTGTCATGGACCGCGACAATCTTCGGAACGACGGCCGCAGCCACCGTGGCGGTAGGCGTTTCGGTCGTAGCCGGCGGGGTGCTTGTCTGCGGCTGCGCCGGCGCTTCCACATGCTGCTCGACGACGGGCACTGCGGGCGTCTGCTCATTGTTCGATGACGTATCGCTGCTTGTGCTGCCAGCGGCGCTGTCGAGTTCGGCCTGCGCTTGTTCGAGCGTTTTGTTTTCGCCGATCGAGAACGTGTTCTGAGCAGCAATTGCTGCCGGCATCGTCAGCGTCGAGACCAAGCTGTCGATGATATTGTCATAGAAGGACCCTGATGCAGGCCTGTCAACCTTCAGCGCTGACGAAGACAGGTCGTCAAAGACATTGTCATGGATATCGATGTTCTCACGGATATAGCTGGGATTGCCAGCGGCGCTGACGAGGACGCCATACACGCCACCATGTACATAATTTCCGCTGATATCATAGTTCTTGGCGTCACCCTGATCGCCAAGGCCGATGCCGTAGGACCAGCTATAACCGCCGTATCCCGAGATATCATTGTCATGGATGGCGATGTTCGTGCCTGCCTGAGCACTCAACCCAAAGCCGCCTCCGACCAGCGTGTTGCCCTCGACCACGGCATTTACAGCCCGAACCAGCACAAGGACACCCTTGGCGCTGTTGGTCTCCGTCTGCTCCAGATGATTGTCCTTGACCAGGATATTGCTGCTGTTGTTGAGTTGGATGGCGTCTGCTGCTGCACCCTGGCTGTTGGTGACGGTATTGTTGATCAGGGTGACACCGTTGACCTTGTCCATCCAAATGCCATCGGCATGTACGCCGGTCAGGGTGCTGTTCTCAATCGTGATGTTTTGGCTGCTTTGGAAGCTGATCGAGCCGGGCTTTCCAGAAAGGCCCGTATTGGTCACCTCGACGTTGCGCACCGTCCAGTTCGACACATTCCCTGCATATATCGCATTGGCGCCGGTATCGGCGATCTTGATATTCTCGATGACGATATTCGAAGCCTTGGAACCGTGGATGCCATCATTGCTGCTGTGAATGACCGGCGCATCGCCGATACCGTAGCTGCCGATCGTGATCGGAGCGGTAATGCTGCCTGAATATTTCAGGTCGAACTGTTCATTGAATACGCTTCCGGCAGCAAGCAGCACGCTGTCGCCGGGGTTCAGCCTCAAGGATTCGACGGCAGATAACGTCGCAAAAGCTGAACTCTCGCTGGTTCCGCTATTGTGGTCGGACCCTGTTGCTGAATTCACGTAATAGACGGTCATGCTGCGATCTCCCAAAGGTATTGGAAAATCTTTTAATCGCGCATCTCTCTCTGCCTGCTAAAATGAAACACTAAAATGCGTGACATCTCGCAATAATTCTTACGCCTTCCACATAAACATCTTTATGTATTGAATATATCGCGTTGCAACAAAGGTGCACCGCACAATTGCGAGATCCGTTACCTCACACCTGTAGAGGATGTAAGTCTATCTTCAAGGTCACTCGGCAGAATTTCGATCAGCAAGAAACGTTACTTGGTAAACATATGTGACAAGGAAATGACATCAGTTACTTCGGCGGATCGAAAGCGCCAAGCTGAGGCTAGTCGAACAAGATCGAACCGCCACATCGATAATCCGAAGTGGTTATATCGAAATTTCATCTGCGCATCAGCCTGGATTCGTATTCTTATAAATTGCTTTTGAATAAAGATTCTTACACCCTGAAGAAATATGAATTCATGTCTACACATCGGCGTTTTCACTTATTATTAATGAAATAATAACCAGGCGTTTCATCGTCTTGTGCACATTGTACGTGTGTCATTATTACACGATACACCCGAAAATGTTCATCTCCTGTTAATTACGCCCTTGACTCTCTGTATTAAGATATCCTTAATCGAGCCGCTCGCTAAAGGTCAGAATTGACCAGTGAAGAACAATTCAAGGAGAGACATTAATGGCCATTCATGCAACCGATGATACTGCAACATTCTTGGAAACTGACGCCATCTCGGGGAATTTGCTTGCCAACGATACCTCCGACGGCAACCTGTTCCTTCGCTTCTTCGACCAGCAAAGCGTTGGCGCCAAGCAAGGCAACAGCCAGGTCACCGAAATCCAGGGCGACTACGGCACCTTCTTCGTCAAGCCGGACGGCAGCTACACCTATGTCCTGAGCGACGCTGCCAAGGTCAACTTCACCAATGGTGAACTGCTTCAGGAGAAGGTCTCCTACAAGATTTCCGACGGAGCAGGTCATACCGACGTCGGCCTGTTTACCCTGAATATTCAGGGCGTAACCCAGGTGAAGCCGATCGCCGTCGACGACCACTACAGCTTCAACGAAGGCAGCGCCATCGGCGGCAACGTTCTGGACAACGACATTGCCGGCGACAATGGTCATCTCTTTCTTCGCCAGTTTGCCGGCACGAACGTTAGCGGCAGCCCGAGCGCAACGACTGACGTCGCCGGCACCTATGGCACGTTCCATGTCAAGGCGGACGGCAGCTTCACTTATGATCTGGCTGCAGATATCGCCCCCGGCGATCACGTCACGGAAACCATCCAGTATTACAAGATCTCCGACGGCGAAGGCCACACCGATGTCGGCGTTCTGACGCTGAATATCACGGGCACGGATTTTGTTTCGGGCGTCAGCGTCTGATCGTCAATAAAGCAATCCAATGAGCAACGCCCCCCTAAGCGGCGGGCGTTGCTGCCCGTAAACACTTGGTCCAAAGCCGACGTGCATCTGGAACTGTTCTCGGAAAAACTGCCGGCGGATTACTTGCGGCAGCGTTGCCGAAATCGCGCTGTCGCTCCATTACCGACGGCTGCCCAGGTTCGATCGAAGACAGGGCGGAGTTGCGGGCTGATCTCTTTTATGGTGGCGTTGACCCGGCAACGATCGCCCCGTTTCAGCATCGTCATAAGATCGCTATCGAGGGCACTCTTTGCCGCCAAAAGCGTCGCATCGGTAAAATCGTTCCAGAAATAGAACCGGGTTAGAATCATCGACTCGTCGTGAGGCGCGAGAGCGACCGAACGCTTCATCATTCCCGCAAGCGAAAGCGGCTCTTCGGCGATGATCGACTGCACGGCCGCAAGACGAAGCCAAAAATTGCTGTTCGTCGGCATGCACGAAAGCGCATACCGCAGGTATCGGTCCGCACTCGACGCCGCAGCGGCCCAGGCGTCGTAGTTGACATTAACGTTCTGGCGGTCAAGTTGCGCCAGAACAAGGGTCACGCCAGCAGCCACAATGTCGGATCGGCAGTAATGCTCGTCAACCACCTCGGCACTGCGTGACGCATATCTGGTCACGACATCGTCACTTACGGTGTCGCCGTGCTCGATCCTTTCGGCGACGATCGAGATGCTGGCCGTTCTGATCGAAGCGTAGAGCTCCCGACCGGCCAGCATCACAAAGACGACGGTGACGATGATGAAAGCGATCCTGCTGACCGAAACGAACTGACTGCGGATCATCAGCTTTCGGTATAGTATCGCGAATAACGCTTATAATAATATTCGCTCGAACCGAATGTCCGGTAAAGTTTCATCTGCGACGGGTCGACCTTGGTCAATATGGTGCCGACGCACTTCGCGTAGAGTTCCGGCTCGGACAGCAGGGTCGACTGCACGACCTTGCGCGACGTCTTGCCCCACTCGATAACGAAAACCACCGCATCGAGCTTCGAATTGATTGCGCGCGCATCCACAACCGGCGCGAGGGGTGGAAGGTCAACGATAATATAGTCGAAGCTTTGACGCGCCGTTTCAAGAAGCTGATCCATGCCGCGTGACGCAAGCAGTTCCGACGAGTGCGGAACACGATACCGTGCCACCGTCGGCAAAAATGCAAGCTTAGTTTTCGGATCGAGAAGGATCAGATCCTTGAGCGGACGACCATCGACGATCGCCTCGAGCAAGCCGGCCTCGGCATGGCGGCCGATCGCCCGGGTGGCGCCGGGATTGCGCATGTCGCCATCGATAAGCAAGCAACGCGCACCCTGCATTGCCAGAAGCTTGGCAAAATTGATGGATGTCGTCGACTTACCCTCGCCGGGCAAGCTCGACACGACGCCGATGACCTTGCAGCGCTGATCGGCTGCACTGAGGTCGATGGCAATCTTGGCGCTTCGAAGCGTCTCGGCAAATGCCGAAAGCGGATGCTCCTCGACATAGGTCGTGGTCTTCCCGCCCCTGGCGATGCTGCGTGGATTGCTGGGATCAACGAGCGTCGGATCCTCGACGTTATTTTCAACCAGCGGCATGACGCCGAGAGACTCGACGTCGAGGACCTCGCGGACATCATCGCCGGTGCGGAAGAACCGATCCCGGAATTCGCGGAAAGCGCCTATGCCGCTTCCGACTGCACATCCCAGGAACATCGCAAAAGCGACGACCAGGGCGCGCTTCGGAGCACTCGGCTTCGTCGGGGTCTCCGCCGTCGTGATGATGCGTGCGGCGGTGATCGGAAAGCTCTGCTGCTGAATGGCTTCCTGGTAACGCGTCAGGAAGCTCTGGTAGAGGTTCTTGTAGGTATCGCGCGTACGCTCGAGTTCGCGAAGCTGCACCTGCGTTTCGCCGGCGCTTGCGGCAATGCCCGTCGCCTGTGTCACACTGTCGCGCAAGGAATTTTCGCGCGATTTCGCGACCTGCAGTTCGCTTTGGTAGCTCTCGGCGATGCGGTTCAACTCATCGAACATGAGCCGTTTATATTCTTCCATTTCCGCACGAAGCCGAACAGCCTGGACGTGATCGGGACCGAGCCGCGCTTCAATTTCGGTCTCGAGCTTGGAAGCCTCCAGATATTTCTTGCGCAGGTCGTTCGAAATCGAGCTGTCGAGCACATCCGTGACGATCGCATCGGTCTGCTTGGCATCGATGATCGACTTGACGCGGGCATATTTCGCCTCGGCCTTTGCCGTCTCGGCCTGTGCATTGATCAATTGAGTGTTGATCTCGGAAAGCTGCTGCTCGCTGATCAGTGTACCGGAGCCGGCCTCGACAAGCCCATGCTCGCTGCGGAATTTCTGAACCGCAAGGTCGGTGTCCAGCGCTTGCTGACGCAGCTCTTCGATACGCTCCTGCAGCCACTCGCCGGCCCGGCGTGTCGCCTCATATTTCGAATTGAGCTTGTCAACCAGATAGACGTCGGCGATGGCAGCCGCGATATCACGCGCCAGATCCGGCGACTGCGAGGTATAGCTGACATCGAGCACATAGGATTTGCCCACGCGTTCGACATCGATATTGCCTGCGACGGTCTCCGCAGCGCTTCGCCGCTTCATTTCCGGATCGGGTGCGACGACTGCGTCATCGGCAAACCATGACCGGAAATTCACAAAGGATTTCAGCGTCGAGACGGAAAAAAGCGAGCTTTTCGGCGCCATGAACACCGGATTGTCGACGAGTTTCAGTTTGTCGACGACGGCATAGGCGATCGTGTCGGACTTCAACAACTCGACCTGACTGAGGACAGTCCCTTCGTCATCGTCCATCTGACCGAAAGCGGCCAGCTGGTTGATCACCTGGTTGTCGCTGCGGTCGATCAGCACGCTTGTATCGGCAGTGTAGACCGGCACCGAGGTCAGCACATAGACAATGCCGAGAATGGCGAAGGCGAAACCACACGCCGCAACCATCCGCCACTGTCGGCGGGCAATTGCGATGAGCTTATCGAAATCGATGAAGTCAGCTTCGTTTCCCGTATCGCGGGAGGGGTCGATACGTGGCGTAAGTTTATCTGGCGATAGCAATTTCGATCTCCAACAAAGGCGTCAAGCGCTAAGATCTAAGGGCAATTCCAGCTATTGTATGACCGGCACACTTTGACTCGTCGACTCCGTCGTATCGGTAGACGACTGCCCTCCCGAGCCTGTGCTAACGATGACAGTCGTGGTCGTTGAATCCGAGTCGGCATTCGAAACCTTCAGCGTACCGGCAGTCGTCTCGGCGCCCTCGAAGGGCGTACCGTCGTCGGAACCCGGCCCCGTCTGACCAACCGAGCCGTCGTTGCCGATACCTGCTGCTGCAGAAGCACTTGCACCCGGGCCAAGTGCCGCGGTCCCGCCTTCGGCGAGAACCTTCGCAAAGGCTGCAAGCAGCGGCGCCAGATTGGGATCGGCCGTGGCAGCGTCGGCGACCGCCTTTTCGATTGCCAGCTTGAACTGCGGATCCGACACCAGGCAGCTGTTTGCAGCCCGGCCAAGACCGGAACCGATCGCCGCCATCTGTGCGGCATTGGCCTTTTTGGCCTGCTCGATGACCGGCGCAAGCGCGTCATTGCTGCTTCCGACCAGCGCACGGACACGCGATGACAAAACCAGCGGATCGGACATATCGAGCAGAACGGCCGGGTTAGCCGTAAATCCATTGACGTCGACCGGAGTCAGATTTGCCGGACCCAAACAAGCTGCTGCAAAAGCGCTTGAATTCATGCCGGCAACCATCGCGATGACAATTCCGCTATATGCAAGCTTACGATAAACACCTGACCTTGCCACAACCATAGCCCTTCATCAAATCCGCTATATAGGCCGCCGGCATTGAACATTCGCGATCGATGCCGGCACCTATTTCAAATCAATTTCCAAGATCCTGTACCGCGTTGCGGGTATCATTCGCATCGTCGGCCACTCCGGAAACAGTGGACGATACCGAGTTTACGATGTCAAGGAACTTGACCAGTTCAACAGAGGCCGAATTGGAAATATAGATAATATCCTTGTCTTCCATCTTGAATTGCTGAGCAGCAAACAAGGTGGCCGGATCGCGAAGATTGGCACGGACGATCACCGGAACTGTTTCACCCGCAAATCTCGTCGTGTCCACATGCATCGCCTGAACCGTCTTCTTGGGGACGAGGCGATAAAGCATGACCTGGGCCGGATCCGCGCGGTCGTCACGCAAGCCACCCGCCTTGGCGATAGCCTCGCCGAGGGTCAGGTCGGATTCTTCGAAATCGAAGCGCCCGCTGGTGCCTGTGGCACCCAGGGCAAGGAATGTGCGACGCTCGTGATCGATCGAGATCGTATCATCCGGCGCAACATAGATATTCTCCGCCGGGTTCTTCAAGAGCGTATTGTAGGCGACGGTTGCCGTCTTGCCGCGGCGCTGCAGCGTCACATTCGTTTCGATATTGTTGGTGGTCAAACCGCCAGCGGCGGAAATGACGTCGAGAACACGCTCGCCGGCCGGGCTGATCTCGATACGCTGGGGATTATTGACATCACCGAGCACAGCCACCTGACTGGAGCGGCTCGTCGTTGTCGTAATAACCACCTGCGGCTCGATCGCGCGGCTCGCCAGGCGATCCTCGACAT
>Ga0075370_10001011_pt1 | contig 11646 bp, 9 predicted proteins | sample EndMethybrTD3035_FD_71398 | JGI IMG/M metagenome (GOLD analysis project Ga0075370, IMG submission 71398) | Populus endosphere microbial communities from Tennessee, USA - Endosphere MetaG P. TD hybrid TD303-5 | ecosystem: Host-associated > Plants > Roots > Endosphere | place: USA: Tennessee... | reverse complement strand
CGCGCTGGTGTTCATGACCAAGTGGGTGAACCGATCGCTCGACGCGGTATGGCAGCAGAACGCGTTTGCCTATCTTGCCGTTGGCGCTTGGTGGGGCCGATCGGCATTCCGTGCCGCAGTCGGCCGAACGAAGTCGCAGTTGGTCCCGGCCGTGTCGCTGGCGGCGGTCGCCGTCGTCTCGGTCGCCGTGCTTCTGAGTGCGCAGGATCGGCGACAGACCGAAACGATGACGATCGGCCTGCGGTCGTATTTGAAGTATCCAAGTATCGCCAGCTTCCGATGGAAACAAAGCGCGGACCCGGTCAAGGTCGCGCTCGACGCCAGCGACGTCGGCCTGGTCAACAAGGTCGTGCCAGCCGGTGGCCGCATGCTGCTGTTGTCGGACCAGGATTGGGCTGTTCTCCCGACGCTTGGCCGGGCTCCCAAGAGCGAATTCATGCCTTTCCGGGACGCGTTCAGCCGGGACCAGGTGATCAGGAGTTTTGCCGGGGCCGACTATTTCTTTTTGGAACGCGGCGCGACCTACCAATATGATTGGATGAAGGAGATGGTGGACGAGATCTTGCAGGAGCAGTTCGAACGCTCCGACGAGTCGACCCGGTTCATCCTCTATCGCAGGAAGTCATGACGCCGAAACTTGCGCGGGTGGTTCGAGCGCCGACGACGGGGCGCGCGGCCTGGCTGCGCGGTCAGTATCTCAGGACTTTCGAGCCGGCCAACGCGCCGACCGCCGCGACGAGTGCCGTCGCGAGCGTATACCAGGTCGCGACGAACAGCGGCGAGTCATCGGTGCAGTGCGAGGCGTAAAGCGTCGCAGCGAGCCCGGCCGACACCAGGCCGGCGAGCGCACCGGCGAGCGCGGGGTGCGATGGCGCACCGTGGCGCAGGCCGAACAGCGCCCCCGCCAGCAGCGGCAGCGACATCGCGGGGATCGCCAGCAGGCAGACCCTGGAGTTCTTGCCCATCAAGCGCATCGACATCGGCATGGCCGGCGCCATCATCGCCTCGCCGCCGATCGCGACCGCAAGAAGGCCGACGGGAAGCAGCAGCAGCCAGCCCCAGCCGCGCAGCAAGGCCTCGGGCCGCGACAGATGCAGGCTGACGATGATCGCGGGGATCGCGAGCGACAGCGTCACCGCGAACTTCATGTCGAAAAACGGGTTGTGCATGGCGCTCATCACGTCGCTCCGCACGCCGAGGAACGTCGCGAAGATCAGGATCGACAGGGGCGCGGCGACCAGGAGCGCCATGGTGAGCACGGTGCCGACGCGCGGGGCGCGATGGGCGTTGTCGGCCGCGAGCGAGCGAATGAGTTGATCGGTATCCATGACTAGTCGTCCCGCAGTTTGGCCGTGAGCGCCGCAAGTCCGCGATGCAACGCGACCCGCACTGCGCCCTCGCTCATCGAATACTTTGCCGCCGTGTCCTTGATCGACGCGCTGTCGACCGCGATCGACTGCAACACGTCGCGCTGGCGCTGCGGCAGCGTATTGAGCTGCGCTGTGACCTCGCCCGCCGAAGCCGTCTCCTGCGGCGTTTCGCCCGGCAGGGTCTCGGCGAAATCATCGATGTTGACGAAGACGCGCCGGCCCCGCCGTCTTAGCGCATCGATCAGCTTGTTGCGGGCGATCGCGAACAGCCAGGGTGCGAAGGGGGCTTCGCTGTCCCAGGTGTGCCGCTTCAGATGCACCGCCAACAGAATCTCCTGCACGATATCCTCGGCCTGGTCGGGAGGCTGGCCGGCCCGCGCCAGCCCGCGCCTCGCGGCAGCGCGCAGCACCGGCGTGACCGCCTTCAACAGGCGATGATACGCCGCATCATCGCCTGCCATGGCCGACCGCATCAGGCCGGTCCATTCGTCCTCACGTCCGCGCACGCGCGCCCTCACCATGCAATTCGGCCGCTCTTTCAATTTGTTACGCCGGCACCCGCATGATCACGAATTCGTGATCGATGCCATGCCACCGTCCAATGCGGCCGTGGAAATCTGCGACGGCTCATAACACCGATCGATCCCGTCCGCATCCGGCGGCCAGCCCCGAAGGGGTGGCTTGCCCCGTTTTTGCCCGGTCTAGCCCGAAGATTCCCATTTTTTGCCCCGCTGTCGTCACGCCACGGCGTCTCTGTTCGGTCCGGGCATGGGTGGATTGGGGAGATCGTCAACATGATGAAAGCCAGCGGGCGCGCTGCCCTGATTCTTCTGGCCGGGCTTTTCCTGGTGTTCGGAGGCGCCGCACAGGCGGCGCCGAATTCGGCTGCGAGCAGCAAATCGGACAGCGCGGGCAAACAGGCTGATGCAGTCCAGCCGAGCAAGCACAAGCGCCACGATGCTCGCCGCACCAGCAGCAAGACGGCGCAGAAGTCCACCGACGACAAGGCCGGCAAGACGGACGCCGCGGCCAAGACCGACGAGGCCAAGGCTGAGAACAAGGCTGACAACAAGGCTGACAGCAAGGCCGGTGGCGACGTGCCGGCCTCGGGCCAGATGCCGCCGGAAGTCGCCAACGCCAATGCGCAGCTCGCCGCCGCCGATACGCCGCCCGCGGCTGCGGCCTCCGCGATGACGGGCCGCGCCAACGACAACGTCCAGGCAGCGGCCGATAATACCGCCGCCCCGAATGCCGAGAGCCAGGTGGTGGCGCCCGACCAGCTCAACGATCTCGACCGCGCCCTGCAACAGGACAGCCCTCCGACGCAGAAGCAGAACGCGGTGATCGCCGCAACCGACGCGCAGCCGCGACCCGCGCCGGTGATGGCGAGCAGCCACCAGAGCACGGCCTGGGACCAGAGCTCCCTGATCGGCAAGATCTTCATCGGCGTCGGCACGCTGCTGACGCTGGCCTCCGCCGCGCGGATGTTCATGGCCTGATTTCCTGGCCTGATTTCTTGGCCTGATTTCTTGGGCCTGATCTTTTGGCCCGACGGACCTCGTCCGGGACGCGCAGTTTGCTGCACGTTCCGGGCGGCCTCGTTCCGGCAGCTTTTCAGGCCCCTTGAAGCCCACCGCGGCAGCGGGCACATTGCCCGCCCAATCAAAAGCGTGGGTGGAGCATGAGCACGTTCGAACACATCATCGTCGAAAGCAAAGGCGCGGTCGGCATCATCAAGCTGAACCGGCCGAAGATGCTCAATGCGCTCTCCTTCGGCGTCTTCCGCGAGATTGCAGCCGCGGTCGACGATCTCGAGGGCGATGATGCCATCGGCTGCATCGTCGTGACCGGCAGCGAGAAAGCCTTTGCCGCCGGCGCCGACATCAAGGAGATGCAGCCGAAGGGCTTCATCGACATGTTCTCCGAGGATTTCGCCGCGATCGGCGGCGACCGCATCGCGCGCTGCCGCAAGCCGACCATCGCTGCGGTCGCGGGCTACGCGCTCGGCGGCGGCTGCGAGCTCGCCATGATGTGCGACTTCATCATCGCCGCCGACACCGCCAAGTTCGGCCAGCCCGAAATCACGCTCGGCACCATTCCCGGCATCGGCGGCACCCAGCGCCTGACCCGCGCCATCGGCAAGTCCAAGGCGATGGACCTCTGCCTCACCGGTCGCATGATGGATGCGGCGGAGGCCGAACGCAGCGGCCTCGTCAGCCGCATCGTGCCCGCCGACAAGCTCATGGACGAAGTCATGGCCGCCGCCGAGAAGATCGCCTCGATGTCGCGCCCCGCCGTCGCCATGGCCAAGGAAGCGGTGAACCGCGCCTTCGAGACCACGCTTGCCGAGGGCATGAGCGTCGAGCGCAACCTGTTCCACTCGACCTTCGCGCTGGAAGACCGCTCCGAGGGCATGGCGGCGTTCATCGAGAAGCGCAAGCCGGTGAACAAGAATCGGTAACGCCGGCAAACGGTAAGGCCGGTGTAAGACTCCGCCGCTTTCCCGCACAACCCCTGTGACGCACCTGCAACAAGCACGGAATACATGGGGGTTTTCCCCGCGGCAGTTTGCCTGCGGGACCCCGGCTGGTTAAACAGCTAAGAGGCCACCGTCGGCGGGGGCGGACAGCCGGGGTTAGCGGGATTACATGATTGGGCGAGCCGCCAGAGCTGGTCGCGTGATGACGCGGCATCGATCGGGCGTGGGTCCTGTGCTTGCGACATGGACTACGCTGGCGCTGTGTTGCGCCCTCTCCTCCGCTGCATGGGCCGAAGCCCTGCCGGAGGCGCTCGCCAAGGCCTACCAGACCAACCCGCAGCTCAATGCCGAGCGCGCGCGGCAGCGCGCGACCGACGAGAACGTGCCGCAGGCGCTGGCCGGCTACCGGCCGCAGATCGTGGCAAGCCTCAGCGCCGGCCTGCAATCGGTGCGCAATCTGCTGCCCGACAACACCATCCAGACCGCCAATCTGAAGCCCTGGGTGATCGGCGTCACCGTGACGCAGACCCTGTTCAACGGGTTCCGCACCGCCAACAACGTGCGGGCCGCCGAACTCCAGGTCCAGTCGGGCCGCGAGGCGCTGCGCAATGTCGGCCAGGGCGTGCTGCTCGACGCGGTCACCGCCTACACCAACGTGCTGGCGAACCAGTCGCTGGTCGAGGCGCAGCGCTCCAACGTCGCCTTCCTGCGTGAGACGCTCGCCGTCACGCAGCGCCGCCTCAACGCCGGCGACGTCACGCCGACCGACTCCGCGCAGGCCGAAGCCCGTCTCAACCGTGGCCTCTCCGACCTCAATGCCGCCGAAGTCGCGCTCGCCGTGAGCCAGGCGATGTACGCGCAGGTGATCGGCAATGCGCCGTCGCAGCTCCGGCCCGCCGAGGTCGTCGACCGCTACCTGCCGAAGAGCCGCGAAGACGCGTTGACGATGGCGATCCGCCAGCACCCGGCGGTGATGGCCGCAAGTTTCGACGTCGATGTCGCCTCCACCAACATCCGCGTCGCCGAAGGCGCGCTGCTGCCGAGTGCCAGCATCCAGGGCAGCGCCAGCAAGAGCCGCAACAACGACCCGACGCTCGGCACCTTCGCAGAGGACCAGGCCTCGATCGTCGCCAACGTCACCGCGCCGATCTACGACGGCGGCCAGGCCGCCGCGCAGACGCGGCAGGCCAAGGAGATCACCGCGCAGAGCCGGCTCGTGCTCGACCAGGTACGCAATCAGGCCCGCACCGCAGCGGTCAGCGCCTGGGTTGCGAACGAAGGTGCCAAGATCGCAGTCTCGGCCTCCGAGTCCGAAGTGAAGGCGGCGACCGTCGCGCTCCAGGGCGTGCAGCGCGAGGCCGCTGGCGGACAGCGCACGACGGTGGACGTGCTGAACTCGCAGGCCGACCTGATCCAGGCCAAGGCGCGCCTGATCGGCGCGCTGCGCGACCGCGTGATCGCCTCCTACACGCTGCTCAGCGCCGTCGGCCATCTCGACGTCAAGACCTTGAGCCTGAACACGCCGGACTACTTGCCCGAGGTGCACTATCAGCAGGTCCGCGACGCCTGGCACGGCCTGCGCACGCCGTCGGGGCAGTAATTCCAGATCTTCTGGGCTGGTGCTGATGAAAAGCCGCCGCATCCATCTGATGGGAGCTTCGGGCTCCGGCGTGACGACGCTCGGTCGCGCGCTCGCCGCCCGGCTTGCGCTTCCGCATCACGACAGCGACGACTATTTCTGGCTGCCGACCGCGCCGCCCTACCAGACGACGCGCCCCGCCGCAGAGCGCCTGCGCCTGATACGCGAGATGTTTCTGCCGCGTCTCGATTGGGTGCTGAGCGGAACCGTCACCGGCTGGGGCGACGAGCTCGTCCCGTTCTTCGATCTCGTCGTCTTTGTGACGACGCCGCGCGAGCTTCGCTTGCAGCGCCTGCGTGGCCGCGAGGCTACGCATTTCGGAGCTGATGCCGTCGCACAGGGCGGCTGGCGTCATGAGGAGACGGAGTCGTTCGTCGAATGGGCCTCGCGCTACGAAGCCGGCGATCGCGAGGGCCGCAGTCTCACAAAAGATGAGGCCTGGCTCGCGGGCCTGCCCTGCCCGGTCGTGCGCATCGACGGCTCACGCCCGCTTGCGGATCTTGTCGAGCAGCTATGCAGCGAAGCGGAGCGGTTACCCGGCTGATGTGATACTGTTGCGGTCCCACCTCCAAATAACGAAGCAGGGAGACAACCATGCTCAACCGACGCAGCGTCCTGCTTGCCTCACTTGCCGCCGGAGTAGCCATGACCAGCAAAGCCCACGCCCGCGCGTCGCAGCCCGCGACGCCGGTCAATTTCGACGTTCCGGCGCATGCCTGCGACTGCCACACCCACATCCATGGCGATGTCGAAAAGTTTCCGTTCTTCGCAGGACGGGTCTATACGCCTGAGCCGGCAAGCCCTGAAGAAATGGCCGCTCTGCACAAGGCGCTGCATATCGAGCGCGTGGTGATCGTGACGCCGAGCGTCTACGGCACCGACAACTCCTCCTCTCTGTTCGGCATGAAGGCGCGTGGCGGAACCGCGCGCGGGGTCGCCGTGATCGACGACAAGACGACGGAGGTCCAGCTCGACGCGATGCAGCAGGACGGCTTCCGCGGCATTCGCATCAATCTTGCGACCGGCGGCGTCAGCGATCCCAATGTCGGCCGGACCCGCTTCACCGCGGCCGTGGAGCGCATGAAGGCGCGCGGCTGGCACGTGCAGCTCTACACCACGCTGCCGATGATCTCGGCGATCAAGGACCTGGTGCTGGCCGCGCCCGTGCCCGCGGTGTTCGATCATTTCGGCGGCCTCGAGGCTTCGCTCGGGCTGGAGCAGCCGGGATTTGCGGACCTGGTCGCGCTCGTCAAATCCGGCAAGGCCTATGTGAAGATCTCCGGCGCCTATCGCTCGTCAAAACTCGCGCCGGATTATCAGGACATGGTGCCCTATGCGCGTGCGCTGATCGCGGCCAATCCGGATCGCATCGTCTGGGGCACCGACTGGCCGCATCCGGATTCGAGCCGCGTCGAGGGACGCAAACCCACCGACATCGCACCGCTCTACCAGATCGACGACGGTCGTCTGCTCAACCAGCTTCCGGTGTGGGCACCGGATGCGGATGTGCGCAAGAAGATCCTGGTCGACAATCCGGCACGGCTCTACGGATTCTGAGTCGCGACGGCCGCCCGCGATCAGCGCGCGCGGCGGGAGAAGAAGGAGATCAGCACCGGCAGCGTCACCAGGATCACGACCGGTGCCAGCATCATGCCGGTGACGACGACGACCGCGAGCGGCTTCTGCACCTGCGAGCCGATGCCCTCCGACAGCGCAGCGGGCAAGAGGCCGACGCCGGCGACGACGCAGGTCATCAGCACTGGCCGAAGCTGAAGCTCGCCGGTGCGGATCACCGCGCTCACGCGGTCCATGCCTTCCTCGATGAGCTGATTGAACTGCGACAGGATGATGATGCCGTCCATCACCGCGATGCCGAACAGCGCGATGAAGCCGATCGCCGCGGAGACGCTGAACGCGGTGCCGGTGATCAACAGCCCGAGCACGCCGCCGAAGATCGCCATCGGGATCACGCTCATGGCGAGCAGCGTGTCGGTCATCGAGCCGAAATTGAACCAGAGCAGGACGCCGATCAGCGCCAGCGAGATCGGCACCACGATCGACAGGCGCCGGATCGCGTCCTGGAGATTGCCGAATTCGCCGACCCAATCCATGTGCGAGCCGGGCGGCAGCTGCACCTGGTCGGCGATCTTCTGCTGCGCCTCGCGGATCGCGCTGCCGAGATCGCGCTCGCGCACCGAGAACTTGATCGGCAGGTAGCGCTCCTGCTGCTCGCGATAGATGTAGGCCGCACCCGAGACGAGGCTGATGCTGGCGACCTCGCTCAACGGGATCTGCGTGACGGTGCCGTTCGGGCCGGGCGCGCCGATGCGCAGGTTCTGGATCGCCTCCGCGCTCCTGCGATATTCCGGCGCAAGGCGGACGATGATCGGGAAATGGCGGTCGCTTCCGGGCTCGTAGAGATCGCCCGCGGTGTCGCCACCGATCGCGACCTTGATGGTGGCGTTGATGTCGCCCGGTGCGAGGCCGTAGCGCGCGGCCTTGGCGCGGTCGATGTCGATCTGGATGGTCGGCTGCCCGAGCGAGGTGAACACAGCGAGGTCGGTGACACCCTGCACGGTCGACAGCACCTGCTTGATCTTGTTGGCGGTGTCGGTCAGCGCCTGCAGATCGCTGCCGAACAGCTTGATCGAGTTCTCGCCCTTCACGCCGGAGACAGCCTCGGAGACGTTGTCCTGGAGATATTGCGAGAAGTTGAATTCGACGCCGGGGAAGCGGTCGTCGAGCTGCTTGAGCAGTTGCGCGGTCAGCTCTTCCTTGTCGCGTGTGCCGGGCCATTGGCTCACGGGCTTGAGCGGCGCGAAGAACTCGGCGTTGAAGAAGCCGGCCGCGTCGGTGCCGTCGTCGGGACGGCCGTGCTGCGACACCACAGATTCCACCTCGGGCCGGGCGCGGATCACCTTGCGCATCTCGTTGACGTAGGTGTTGCCCTCCTGGAGCGAGATGGTCGGCGGCAGCGTGGCGCGGATCCAGAGATTGCCCTCTTCCAGCTTGGGCAGGAATTCGAGGCCGAGCAGCCGGCTGAGCGCCACCGTCATCAGCACGAGACCGACCGCACCGCCAAGCATGATGCCGCGATTGGCGACCGCCCAATGCAGCACCGGCATGTAGATCCGGTGCAGGATCAACATGACCTTGGTCTCGGTTTCCTCGACATGCGCGGGCAGGATGATCGCGGACAGCGCCGGCGTCACCGTGAAGGTGGCCAGCAGCCCGCCGGCGAGCGCATAGGCATAGGTGCGCGCCATCGGTCCGAAGATGTTGCCTTCGACGCCGGAGAGCGTGAACAGCGGCAGGAAGGCCGCGATGATGATGGCGGCGGCGAAGAAGATCGAGCGCGACACGTCGGCCGCGGCGCTGAGGATGGCGTGGCTCTTCATGCCGAACAGCGTCTCGGGCGACATGTGCTCGGATTCGGACACCGGCGTCGTCTGCGTCAGGCGGCGGAAGATCGCTTCCACCATGATGACGGTGGCATCGACGATCAGGCCGAAGTCGATCGCACCGACCGACAGCAGGTTCGCCGATTCCCCGCGCAGCACCAGGATGATCACCGCGAAGAACAGCGCGAACGGAATGGTGGCGCCGACGATCAGCGCGCTGCGCAAATCGCCGAGGAAGATCCACTGCAACAGCACGATCAGGAGGATGCCGACCACCATGTTGTGCAGCACGGTGTGGGTGGTGAGCTCGATCAGGTCGCCGCGGTCGTAGATGCGCTCGATGCGCACGCCGGGCGGCAGGATGCTGGAGTCGTTGATGGTTTGAACGAGCTGGTGGACGCGCTTGATGGTTGGCGAGCTCTGCTCGCCACGACGCATCAGGACGATGCCCTGTACGATATCGTCGGACTCGTCGAGGCCGGCGATGCCGAGACGAGGCTTCTGACCGACGGTAACGGTGGCGACGTCCTTGACCAGCACCGGGTTGCCGTTGGTCTGCGAGACCATGGTGTTGGCAAGGTCGTCGATCGAACGTATCAGGCCGACGCCGCGCACCACGGCCGATTGCTGGCCGATATTGACGGTGTTGCCGCCGACATTGACGTTCGCATTGCCGACCGCCTGGAGCAATTGCGGCAGCGTCAGGCCGTTGGCGACGAGCTTGTTGAAGTCGACCTGGAGTTCGTAGGTCTTGCTCTTGCCGCCCCAGCCGGTGACGTCGATGACGCCCGGCACGGCGCGGAAGCGGCGCTGGAGGATCCAGTCCTGGATGGTCTTGAGGTCGAGCACGCTGTAGTTCGGCGGGCCGACCAGGCGGTAGCGGAAGATCTCGCCGATCGGGCTGAGCGGCGAGATCTGCGGCTGCACATTGCCCGGCAGCGGCGCGAGCTGCGCCAGGCGGTTCAAGACCTGCTGCAACGCCTCGTCATAGGTGTAGGCGAAGGAGAACTGGAGCTTGATGTCGGAGAGGCCGTAGAGCGAGATGGTGCGGATGGTCGTGAGGTTCTTCAGACCCGCGACCTGGGTCTCGATCGGGATCGTGATGTAACGCTCGATTTCCTCGGCCGACAGGCCGGGGCTCTGCGTCACGATATCGACCATCGGCGGGGTCGGGTCGGGATAGGCCTCGATGTTGAGCTGGTTGAACGCGATCAGGCCGCCGATCAGCACGGCAACGAACATGCCGACCATCAGGAAGCGCCGGTTGACGGCAAGGGCGACGAGACGATCCATTCAGCTCTTCAGTTTGTTGTCAGTTTTTGGGTCGTCGATCAGCTGCCGGACGCCGCGCGGTCGATGAACAAGCTGCCCTTGGTGACGATCTGCTCGCCGGGCTTCAGGTTGCTCGTGACTTCAACGAGGTTGCCGTTGATGAGGCCGATCTTGATCTGGCGCAGCTCGACCGACTTGTCCTCGCGCGCCACCCAGATGCGAACCTTGTCGGCTTCATAGATCAGCGCCTGTTTCGGCACCGCCGGTGCCGCACGGTCGCCAGCCGAATAGATCGTGACGTTGGCGAACATTTCCGGCTTGAGCACGCCGTCCTTGTTGTCGATGGTGGCGCGAACCAGCAGACGGCGGGTGCTGGGATCGATCGCGGCGGCGACGTAGTTGATCTTGGCGGTCAGCGGCCGCCCCGGCAGCGCCATCACGTTGACGGTGATGTCCTGCCCGATGCATACCGCGGCCGCGTCGCTCTCGCGCACGAAGGCGGTGAGCCAGACCGTTGAGAGGTCGCCGATCACGAAGACCGGATCGCTGGCGCCGGAATTGACGTACTGGCCTGGGCCGATCTTACGCTGCACGACCGTGCCGGAGATCGGCGAGTAGATCGTGATCTCCCGATCGATGACGCCCTTGTCCTGGAACACCTTGATGGTCTCGTCGGTGAAGCCGAGAATCCGCAGCTTGTTGCGTGCGGCTTCCAGCGCCGTCGCCGAGGAGCGCATGTCGTTCTGCGCCTGAACCTGGGTGGCTTCCGCCTGCTGATAGTCCTTCAGCGGAATGGCGTGGCCCTCATAGAGATCCTTGGCCCGCTTGAACTGGATGTCGGCAAGATCGATCGCCGACTTCGCCTTGTTCTGCGAGGTCATCGCCGCGATGAAATCGTTCTGGGCCTGCACGGTGTCGGCGGCCTCGATCGTGAACAGCGGTTGACCTTGCTTCAGCATCTCGCCCGGCTTGGCGAGCAGCTTGGTGACCCTGCCCGCATAGGGCGAGAACACCGGCGTCGAGCGATCCTCGTCGACCGCGACCTTGCCTTCGGTGACATATTCGGCGCGGAAGGTCTTGGCCTTGACCGGCTCGATCGTCAGCGTCGCCCATTCGGACGGCGTCGGCGTGAAGTTCTGCGCATTCCTGCGCGACTGGCTGGAGACCTCGGAATGACTTTTTTCCTTGGCCCCCGCATAAAGGAAGCCATAGGCACCGGCGCCGGCGAGTGCCAGTAAAACTACGGATGTGATCACCCGTTGTTTTGTAAGCACCTGCAATCGCTTGGTATTTTCAACTACCATGGGGCCCGGTCATGTCTGCGACGATCTCGGCAAATGACTGCCTCATCGGTCGCGCTAATAGTGCCGAATTCAGATTTCAAACAACCTAAAAAACGCCCCGCACCTTTCCGTTTGCGTTAAAATTTTGCGACGCGTCAGCTCCAAGTAAGCTATCCAAGTAAGCCAAGTGTCAGCTTCTCAG
>Ga0075370_10001010_pt1 | contig 11647 bp, 11 predicted proteins | sample EndMethybrTD3035_FD_71398 | JGI IMG/M metagenome (GOLD analysis project Ga0075370, IMG submission 71398) | Populus endosphere microbial communities from Tennessee, USA - Endosphere MetaG P. TD hybrid TD303-5 | ecosystem: Host-associated > Plants > Roots > Endosphere | place: USA: Tennessee... | reverse complement strand
GAAGAGATCTTCGGCCCGGTGATGTGCCTGCGCACCTTCGAGACCGAGGCCGACGCGGTCGCGCTCGCGAACGAGAGCGACTACGGCCTCGTCGCCACCGTCGTCAGCCGCGATGCGGCGCGCGCGGCGCGCGTGGCCGACGCGGTCGAGGCGGGGCTCGTGTGGGTCAACATGCCGCAGCTGATCTTCCCGCAGACGGCCTGGGGCGGCATGAAGCGCTCGAGCATCGGCCGCGAGCTCGGGCCGTGGGGTCTCGCGGCCTTCCAGCAGCTCAAGCACGTCGTCAGCGCGGTGCCGCAGTCGGGAGCCGGGCCGTGAAGGTGCTGGTGATGGGCGCCGGCATCATCGGGATGACGAGTGCCTGGTACCTGGCGCAGGACGGGCACGAGGTCAGCGTTGTCGACCGGCGGGGCGGCCCCGGCATGGAGACCAGCTTCGCCAACGCCGGCGAGATTTCGCCGAGCTACGCGGCGCCATGGGCCAGCCCGAGCGTCATCACGAAGGCGCTCGGCTGGATGCTCGCGAAGCACGGCCCGTTTCGCCTCTATCCGAGGCTGGACCGGGCGCAATGGCGCTGGCTCTGGCAGATGACGGTCAACTGCACCAGCCGTGCCTACCTGCGCAACCTGCAGCGCATGCAGCGGCTCGCGGTGTACTCGCGCGACTGCTTCATCGCGATGCGCGCGCAGACCGGCTGGCGCTACGACGACCGTCAGCAGGGCACCTTGCTGTTCTTCCGCGACGCGCACGGCCTCGCGGCCGTCGATTCGGACCTCGACGTGCTGCGCAGCTTCGGCGTGCGCGTCGACGTGCTCGATGCCGACGCGTGCGTGCGCGTCGAGCCCGGCCTGGCGCCGGTGCGCGCGAAGATCGCCGGCGCGCTGCACATGCCTGACGACGAGACCGGCGACTGCCTGATGTTCTGCCGGCTGCTGCACGAACGGCTGCTGGCGATGGGCGTGCGCTTCGAGTTCGACAACGACATCCTGGCATTGGAGCGCAGCGGTTCGCGACTCTGCGGCGTTCGCACCGGCAACGGAATGCGCGGCGCCGACGCCTACGTGCTCGCGCTCGGCAGCCACTCGCCGCTGCTCGCGCGGCCGCACGGCATCGAGCTGCCGGTGTACCCGGTGAAGGGCTACTCGCTGACGGTGCCGGTGAAGGACGAGGCCCGCGCCCCGCGGTCGTCGATCGTCGACGAGGACTACAAGGTGGCGCTGACCCGGCTCGGCTCGCGCATCCGCGTGGCCGGCACCGCCGAGGTCGGCGGCTACGACATGCAGCTGCGGCAGGGTCGGCTCGATACCATCGTGCACGTGCTGGCCGACTTGTTCCCCGGTGGCTTCGAGCGCAGCGAGATGAGCTTCTGGACCGGCATGCGGCCGATGACGCCGGACGGCACGCCGATCGTCGGGCGCAGCCCGCTCGCGAACCTGTACCTGAACACCGGGCACGGCACCTTCGGCTGGACCATGTCGCTGGGCTCGGGGCGGGTGCTGGCCGATCTGATCGGCGGGCGCGAACCGGCGATCGACATGGCGGGGCTCGAGTTCTCGCGCTACCGTGAAGACCGCTGAGGCGAAGACCGCCGAGGACTGGACAGAGCAGACAAGGAGTACGCCATGGCCGACACGCCGACCTTCAACCAGCCGCTCGGCGGCAACGTGATGCCCCGCTTCGGCGGCCACGCGACGATGATGCGGCTGCCCGCGGCGCCGGGCCCGCAGGGACTGGACGCCTGCTTCGTCGGCGTGCCGCTGGACATCGGCGCCTCCAACCGCGCCGGCGCGCGCTTCGGGCCGCGCCAGATCCGCGCCGAGTCGTGCCTGCTGCGGCCCTACAACATGGCGACCCGGGCCGCGCCCTTCGATTCGCTGCAGGTGGCCGACATCGGCGATGTCGCGATCAACACCTTCAACCTCGCCGACAGCGTGAAGCGCATCGAAGCCGCCTACGACGCGATCGCCGCGGCGCGCTGCAAGCCGCTGACCCTGGGCGGCGACCACACGATCGTGCTGCCGATCCTGCGCGCGCTGGCCAAGGTCCACGGGCCGATCGGCGTCGTGCATGTCGACGCGCACGCCGACATCAACGACACGATGTTCGGCGAGAAGGTCGCGCACGGCACGCCGTTCCGGCGCGCGATCGAGGAAGGGCTGATCAACCCGGCACGCATGGCGCAGATCGGCCTGCGCGGCACCGGCTACGTCGCCGAGGAGTTCGACTGGACGCGCAGCAAGGGCGCGCGCGTGGTGCCGGTCGAGGAGTGCTGGCACCGCTCGCTCGCGCCGCTGATGGCCGAGATCCGCGCGAGCTTCGGCGCCGGGCCGGTCTACATCTCGTTCGACATCGACGGGCTCGACCCGGCCTTTGCGCCCGGCACCGGCACGCCAGAGATCGGCGGGCTGACGACGATCCAGGGCCTGGAGATCATCCGCGGTTGCCACGGGCTGGACGTGATCGGCGGCGACCTGGTGGAGGTGGCGCCGCCATACGACGCGTCGGGCAACACCTCGCTGCTCGCCGCCAACCTGCTGTTCGAGATGCTGTGCGTGCTGCCGGGCGTGATCCGGCGCTGACGAAGTTTCCGAGGGCTCGACATGATCAACGTGACGCTGCAGGACGTCTTCGTCGCGCACAAGCGCATTCTCGGCAAGGTGCAGCAGACGCCGCTCGTGTATTCCGACAAGATGAGCGAGCTGCGCGGCGCCGACGTGTGGATGAAGATGGAGTCTCTGCAGCGCACCGGCTCGTTCAAGCTGCGCGGCGCGACTAACCGGCTGCTCGCGCTGACACCGGCCGAGCGTGCGCGCGGCGTGATCACCGCGTCATCGGGCAACTTTGCGCTCGGCCTGGGCACGGCCGCCAAGCTCGCGCACATCAACGCGATCGTCGTGGTGCCCGTCAGCACGCCGCAGACCAAGCTCGAGAGCATCCGGCGCACCGGCGTTCAACTGGTGCAGGAAGGGGCGAACTACGACGCGGCCTATGCGCACGCCAAGGAGGTGGCGCTGAAGACCGGCCGCACGTACGTATCGAGTTACGAGGACCCATGGGTCGTCGCGGGGCAGGGCACGCTCGCGCTCGAGGCGTTCATGGACGAGCCGCACTTCGACCTGATCCTCGTGCCCACCGGCGGCGGCGGGCTGCTGTCGGGCGTGTCGATGGTGGCGAAGTCGCTCAACCCCGGCATCAAGGTGATCGGCCTGCAGACCGAAGCGTCCGAGCCATGGCTGCATTCGTTCCGGCAGCGCAAGGTGGTGCAGGTCGACTATGGCGAGACCCTGGCCGACGGCTTGCTTGGCGAGGTCGGTGCTGCCAATCTCGACATGGTGCTGCGTTATGTCGATGACTTTCTCGTCGTCAAGGAGAGCGAAGTCGCCGAAGCGATGCACTGGATGGTCAAATACCAGCACCAGATCGTCGAGGGGTCGGCCGCGGTGGGCGTGGCGGCGCTGCTGCACCACCTGCCCGACATCGGCGGGCTGAAGGTTCTGACCATCGTGACCGGGAGCAATGTGGACTCGAAACGAATCGCGCCGATCCTGCATGCCTATGAGTAGGGTATGAGCCGCGAACTGCCGCCGCTCAACGCCCTGCGCGTCTTCGACGTGACGGCGCGCTGCCAGAGCTTCTCGCAGGCCGCCGAGCAGCTGTGCCTGACGCAAGGCGCGGTGAGCCGCCAGATCCAGACGCTGGAGGAGTATTTCGGCTTCGCGCTGTTCGTGCGGCATCCGCGCCGGCATCTGGCACTGACGCCGGAGGCGCGCGCGCTGGAGCCGACGGTGCGCGAGAGCTTTCGGGCTCTCGAGGAAGTCACGCAGCGCCTGACGCGCCGCACGGCCGCGCTGGCGCTGAAGATCCCGACCTGCGCGATGCGCTGGATGCTGCCCAAGATCATGCAGTTCCGGGCCAGCCGGCCCGACATCGACGTGCAGCTGACGACCACGCTGTCGCACCGCGTCGACTTCGAGTCCGAACCCTTCGATGCAGCGGTCGTCTACGGCGAGCGTGCGGCGGTGGGCTACGACGAGCGCGTGGCGTTGTTCGCCGAGCTGATCACGCCGGTGTGCGCGCCGTCCCTGCTGGCTCACAAGCCGCTGGCGACTCCCGGCGACCTGGCCAACCACACGCTGCTGCACCCGACCCGCGACCATGCCGACTGGCGCCAATGGCTCGGCGCCGCCGGCGCCACGCAGGTGCGTGCCGATCTGGGGCAGAACTTCGAGACCATGGACCTCGCGATGGACGCGGCCGTGCACGGCTTCGGCGTCGCGATCGCCGACTGCCTCCTGTCCGCCGACGATGTGGCGGCCGGCCGTCTCGTGCGCCCCTTCGACCTGACGCTCGCCACCGGCCAGCACTACTACCTCGTCATCCCGGAGCGCAGCGCCCGCGCGACCAAGCTCGCGCAGTTCCGCGGCTGGCTGTTGGAACACCTGAACACCTCACCTACCGAGGCACCGACATGAACATCGATCGCATCAACCCCGGCAAGCGCCTGTCCGATGCCACCGTCTACAACGGCGTGGCCTACCTCGCCGGCCAGGTGCCCGAGGACGCGAGCCTGCCGATCCGCGAGCAGACCCGCAGCGTGCTCGCGCAGATCGACGCCATCCTGGCCCGCGTGGGCAGCGACAAGACCCGCATCCTGAGCGCGACGATCTACCTCCGCAGCATGGGCGACTTCGCGGCGATGAACGAAGTGTGGGACAGCTGGGTGGGCGCCGATTCGCAGACGCCGGCGCGCGCGACGGTGCAGGCGCGGCTGGCGTCGCCGGACGACAAGGTCGAGATCCAGGTGACGGCGGCGACAGCCTGAGCCCCCTTCCCCGTTCGGGCTGAGCTTGTCGAAGCCCTGGTGGCGACGCACCACGGGCACTTCGACAAGCTCAGTGCGAACGGAGTTGAGGAAGCCTCAGGGCCGCGTTGCGGTGCGCGGGGACAGCTTCTTCCACGGCAGGTCGCCCGGATCCGCCGCCATCGGCCCGGGCGCCTTCGCGACCAGGATGTGCGAGGCGATCGGCGCGAACGCGGCGCGAAAGTGCACCGAGCTCTTGTTGACAAGCAGCTTCATCTGCGCGGGCTCGACGCCCAGGAAGCGGTAGAGGTCGAGATCGAGCATCTGCGCTTTTGCGCTCGTCAGCAGGACCTTGACGCCGTCGACCTCGACACAGGCCGATGGTCCGAACGTCATCGTCGCACCGGCCGTCATCGGCCCGAACAGCGGCACGACGCCGTCGCTGATGCGCAGCACGCGGCACGTCGCGTGCACCGGCGGGTCGGTGAGCTCGCCGGTCCAGGTGGGCACGGCGCGGCCGAGCTCGAGATCGCGCGTGGCGCCGATGCCGGCGGCGCACGCGGCAGCCGCCGAGGCCGGGTCGAACAGCAGGCCGAGCGCGACACGGCCGGCAAGCCGCTGCCCCGCCTTCGCCGCGAGCAGCGCGCGCAGCATGCCGGTGGTGTTGGAGTCGCCGCCGGCGCCCGGGTTGTCCTGCGTGTCGGCGATGACGACCGGCGCCTCGGCACCCGCAGCCAGCGCGATCGCGCGTTCGACCGCCGCCTCGGGCGACAGCACGTCGAGCCGCCAACGCGAGCGTGCGCCGACGACGGCATCGTGCAATTGCTTCACCGTATCGCGCGTGACGGCGGCATCCGCTCCGTAGCCGAACAGCACGGGCCCGCACTCGGCGAAGTCGGCGGCCGAGAAGCCCATCGAGAAGTTCAGCTCGACGTCGTGTTCGGCCTCGAGGCGCTCGATCAGCGCGATCACGTCGGAGGCCGGCTGCATCAGCGTGCACTGCGCGTTCAGCGGCAGCAGGAACGGCACGCGCTCGGCATGCATGTGGCGTGCCGCTGCACGCGCGGCCGGGAGGCGCCGCGCCAGCATCCGCGCGGCGCGCGCGCCGGTCTCGCGCATGTCGACGTGCGGGTAGGTGCGAAACGCGGTCATCGCGTTCGTGAGCCTCAGCATGCGCTCGGTGACGTTGGCGTGCAGGTCGAGGCTCGCGACGATGGGAAGTGCCAGCCCGGCGACCGCGCGGATGCGGTGCAGCAGCTCGCCCTCCGCGTCGTCGGCGCACTCGGCCACGGCGGCGCCGTGCAGGTCGAGGTAGATCGCGTCGAGGCCGTCGGTCAGCGCATGCTGCAGGTCCTCGACGATCGCGCCCGCGATGCGCTCGAACGCATCGATCGTCACGCGGTTCGACGGCATCGCACCGGCCCAGGCCGACGGCACGAGCGTCCAGCCCTGTCCGGCTGCGGCCTCGGCGAAGCCGCCGATCGACACGCTCGTGGTGGCCATCGTGCGCAGCATGGCCTCGCCGCGCGAGTAGGCGGCGTAGCCGGCGCCCGCGTTGAACGCGTCCCAGTCGGCCGGCGAGGGCGCGAAGGTGTTGGTCTCGTGATGGAAGCCGGCGACGAAGATGCGGGTCATGATGAACGGGCTGTCATGCCAGCCTCGCGATCTCGGCTTCGCTGAAGCCGGCGGCGCGGCGCGCTGCGAGATTGAAGGGTGCGCGCAGCCGCGGCGCCTCGTAGCGGCGTGCCAGCTCGGGGTAGTGCGCCTCGGCGTCGAGCCCATCGCGCTCGCACAGCCAGCGGTACCAGCGGTTGCCGATCGCGACGTGGCCGACCTCGTCGCGCAGGATGATGTCGAGGATCTCGACCGCACGCGCATCGCCGCAGCGCGCCAGCTTGGCCTGCAGCGGAGGCGTCGCATCGAGCCCGCGCGCTTCGAGCGTGCGCGGGACGAGCGCCATGCGGGCAGTGATGTCGTGCGCGGTGCGCTCGGTCATCAGCCACAGGCCGTCATGCGCGTCGAAGCTGCCGTAGTCGGCGCCGAGCGTGCGCAGATGCTCGCGCAGCAGCGTGAAGTGCAGCGCTTCTTCGCTCGCGACCTGCAGCCAGTCGCGGTAGAACGCGACCGGCATGCCGGCAAAACGCCAGACTGCATCGAGCGCGAGGTTGATCGCGTTGAATTCGATGTGCGTGATCGAGTGCAGCAGGGCCGCGCGGCCTTCGGTCGTGAACGGCGAGCGCGAGGGCACGTGCTTGGGCGGGACCAGTCGCGGCAGTTCCGGCCGGCCGGGCAGCCTTGCGTCGGGCTCGTAGACGGCAGCGGTGTCGATCGCCGCGAGGTCGAGTGCGGCGTACAGCGCGCGGGTGCGCTGGGCCTTCATCTGCGGGTCGCACTCGCGCAGGATCTGGAGAGCGTGTTCCCGAGGGTTCATGCCTCGAATTATCGTGGTCGGCTCGGCACCGCGTTGGTGCGCGCCAACAAAGCGTTGCGACGGGCGCGAAGTCCCCTATCTGAGGTGGTTCCGCGCCTCTGTCGCTCGGTATCATCGCGTCGCTTTTGCCTCGGATGCGACCGCCTCCGCTGCCTTCCCTTTGGAGACCCGATGATGACGAAGGATGAGATTCTTCAGAAGCTGCAAGACGTCTTCCGTGACGTCTTCGAAGACGACGAACTCACGATCCATCGCGAGAGCAGCGCCGAGGACGTGGAGGGCTGGGATTCGCTGATGCATGTATCCCTGATGATCAACGTCGAGCGGGCCTTCGGGAGCAAGTTCAGCACGACGCAGGTCGCATCGCTGAAGAACGTCGGCGAATTGGTGGACCTGCTCGAATCCCGGCTGGCCGGTGCCCCCGGGGGGAGAGTGTGATCGAGGGGCGTCTTCATCACGTCAGCATCATCGTTCCCGACGATGAACGGGTGCACGAGCTCGCGGGGCTGCTCGGGCTGACGCTGGGGCGAAGGCAGTACGTGGCCCAGTACGAGGCCGACTGCATCTTCACGACCGGCAACGGCGGCGTGATCGAATTCATCATCGCCAAGAGCGGCAAGCTGTCGAAGTTCAACAAGGGGATGGGCGGCCTGCACCATATCGCGATTGCCGTTCCAGACCTCGAGGCAACGAAGCAGCAGCTCGCCGAGCAAGGGATTCCGCTGCTGGAGACCAAACCGGTCGACGCCGGTCCGATCTACATCAACTTTCTCGCACCTGCCTACACGCGCGGCGTGATCGTGGAGTACGTTCAGGAGGTCGAACCTGCGGCGGCCAGCCAGGAGCTGCCGAAAGTCACGCAGGCGGCTGCCGAGACTGCGCGGGCCGTGCAGTCGTCCGACACGTTGGCAACGGCGCCTGACGGCGGCCGGTTGGACGAGCGCGACATCTTCAAGAGCGCGCGATCCTTGCGCGCCGAAGGGCGCGCGGAGGAAGCCGCGCTGCGCCTGCGCGAAGCGCTGCGACGCAACTGGCTCTCGCCCGAAGGAATCGAGAAGGCGGGGCGTCACATCGCGGGCTTTCTTGGCGAATCCTCCGCCAAGCCGCTCGACGTGCTCGTGCTGGGCCAGTGCACGACGCACTGGGTCAGCAACTGCCTGACTGCGGTCGCCTGGGGCTGCGGCGCGGCCGTCCGTACCGTGGATGGGCAGTACGACAACGTCATTCAGGAACTGATGACGGCCGCGGCCTCGGGTCGACGCTATGACGCGGTCGTGCTGGTGCCCTGGAGCGAGCGGCTTCTCGGCGGCGAGCCGGGCGAGGGGCCGGCGCGTGCCGCCGAGGAGCTCGCCTTCTGGCAGCGCGCCTGGCAGATCGTCGCGACCCAGATGTCGTCACGGCTGATCCAGGTCGGCTATGACTGGGTTTCGCCCGGCGCGGTGGGGCATCACCTGAGCGGCCGTCGGCAGGGCCCGGTGCAACTCGTACGGCAAATGAACGAGAGCCTGCAGGCCGCGCTCCCGCCGTCTGCATTCTTCGTCGACCTCGATCAGGCATCCGGAACCATGGGGCGTGACCGGTTCTACGACCCGCGCCGCTACGCCTGGACCAAGCAGCCGTTCAGCGAAGCGGGGGCTGCGCGCGTCGCCCAGCACCTGTGGTCCGGCATTCGGGCCATGGTCAACGGGCCGAAGAAGGTGTTGGTGCTCGATCTGGACAATACGCTGTGGGGCGGCGTCGTTGGCGAGACCGGGCCCCTGGGCATCGAGATCGGCGACGGGGCGGCGGGCGAGTCGTTCAAGGCGTTCCAGCAGTACGCGAAGGCGCTGTCGCAGCGAGGCGTGCTGCTGGCGGTCTCGTCCAAGAACAATCCGGCCGATGCCCGCGAACCGTTCGAAAAGAACCCGGCGCTGCCGTTGAAGCTCAGCGACTTCGCGGCCTTCGAGGCGTCGTGGGAGCCCAAGTCCGTTGCCATCGCACGCATGGCGAAGACGCTGCAGCTGGGTCTGGACAGCTTCGTGTTCTTCGACGACAACCCCGCCGAGCGCGAACACGTGCGGCAGATGCTGCCGGATGTCGAGGTGGTCGACGTTCCCGAGGAGGCGGCCCAGTACATCCGCGCCCTCGAGGCCGGCCAGTGGTTCGAGGCACTCGACCTCACGGCCGAGGATGCCGAACGCACCGCCCAATACCGCGCCGAGGCCGAAAGGCGCGGGCTGCAGGAGAGTTTCGCGTCGATGGACGACTACCTGCGGTCGCTCGACATGCGAGGCGACGTGCGCGACATCGACGAGACCGACTTGCCGCGGGTCGTGCAATTGCTCGGCAAGACGAACCAGTTCAACCTGACAACCCGCCGGCACAGCGTCGAGGACGTGCGCGCGTTGCTCGCCCGGCCCCGCTCGGTCGGATTGACCGTTCGCATCGCCGATCGATTCGCCGACTACGGGCTGGTCGCCGTCATCCTCGGTACGGAGCAGTCCGGCGAGACGGTGCCGACGCTTCGGGTCGACACCTGGTTGATGAGTTGCCGCGTGATCGCGCGTACGGTTGAAGAGTTCTGTCTCGATGCCCTGGTGCGCGCTGCGCGCGAGCGCGGCTTCGAGCGAATCGTCGGCGAGTACCTGCCGACCAAGAAGAACCAGCTGGTTGCGGATCTCTACGACCGTCTCGGATTCAGCAGAACCGGTGCAGTGGCCGACAACGGCATGGGCTACGCACTCGACGACATCACGCAGGTGTCCGCGACCACTTTTGTTGCGCGACCAGCGTGAGCGACTACCTGATCGATCTGACGAAGGCGCCGTTCTGGCTTGCCTTGATCGTCGCGGCGGTCCTGGTCGCGCCGCTTGCGCGCGGTCAGAGCCGCTCGCCGCTGTTCGCGCTCGTCAATGCCGGCTTCATCGCCGTGTTGATGGGCTGGCAGGCGGCGCTGCTGATTCTTGTCGGCACGGCGGTGGTGTGGGCGCTCGCGGTGGCAAGCCGTCGGACGGCAAGCCGCGGGCTTTGGGCGGCGCTCGGTCTTGCGTTGGCCCTGGGCTTGTTCCTGCTGCACAAGCTGCCGGGCTGGTCGGCGGCGCTGAACCTTTCGCGCATCAATCCGATGCTCTCGGTCATCGGATTTTCGTATGTGACCTTGCGAATCATCGAGCTGTTTCGCGCGATGTACGAAGAGCGTCACGAAGCGCCTGGGTTCGTCGCCACGGTCAACTACCTGCTCCCCTTCCACATGCTGGCGGCCGGCCCGATCCAGGCCTATGACGAGTTCGCGACGCAGCCGAATGAACCGCGGCCTTTGACCAAGCTCGTGGTTCTCGAGGCGGTCGAGCGAATCGCATTCGGCATCTTCAAGAAGTTCGTCCTGGCCTATGGCGTGCAGAAGCTCTTTCTGACGGACTTCACCGCCGGAGGAGCGTATTGGTTCTTCGAGGCGCAGATGTTCTTCATCTGGCTCTACCTCGACTTTTCAGCGTACAGCGACATCGCGGTGGGCGTGGGCAAGCTGCTGGGCGTTCACACGCCGGAGAACTTCAACAGGCCGTACTTCGCACGCAACATCACGGTGTTCTGGGAGCGTTGGCACATCTCGCTGTCGTTGTGGATCCGGCGCAACCTCTTCTTTCCGATCCAGGTCGCGCTCTTGCGCCGCACCGAAGGCAAGTACCCGATGACCTGCGGCGCCATCGGCTTTGCCGTGTCGTTCCTCCTGTGCGGCCTGTGGCACGGCATCGCGTGGAACTTCGTCGTCTGGGGGGTGATGCATGCGTCCGGCCTGATCATCGTCAATGCTTATCGCAAGGCATTGAGCGATCGACTGGGCTCGAAGGGCGTGAAGCGCTACCTGGCCAATCCGTACATCAAGGCGGTCAGCATGGCGATCACGTTCGAATGGGTCGCGATCTCTCACCTGACCTTCTTCTACCGCTTCTGATCGGGGGCTGTTGCCATGAGCAAATTGCGAGACTGGGTGGTTCCTCCCGAGCTGACGACATGGCGGTACGTGGGGCGGCTGCTCCTGATCGTCGCCCAGTTGCTGCTTGCATATTGCTTTGCCGGGCAATCCAATCCGTTCTTCTATCAGGCGTTCTGAGGCTGCGATGAAAACTGCACTCGCACGTTCCGGCGTCCTGGCAGCGATCGCGTTCGGGCTGGCGGCAGCCGTGGTGCTGTTCAATCTGCTGCTGCATCTGAGCAGCACCGTGGCGCCGGATTGGTTGCCGTACCGCCTGGCCGGCGCAGGCTACGCGAACGACATCGCGCAGCGAGTCGGCGCCGTGGAGCAGCAGTACCGCGACGGCACGCTGCGCGACGAGAAGTACCTCTGTGCGCTGATCGGGCTCTCGGGTCTGCGCGAAGCAGTCGACCTGAAGACCATGTCCCAGACCAACGGACGCTGCCGCTACATGGGGCTGGGC
>Ga0075370_10001008_pt1 | contig 11658 bp, 6 predicted proteins | sample EndMethybrTD3035_FD_71398 | JGI IMG/M metagenome (GOLD analysis project Ga0075370, IMG submission 71398) | Populus endosphere microbial communities from Tennessee, USA - Endosphere MetaG P. TD hybrid TD303-5 | ecosystem: Host-associated > Plants > Roots > Endosphere | place: USA: Tennessee... | reverse complement strand
GCCTGCGTGGCCAGCCCCACCTGCGAGAACAGGCGCTCCGAGCCGCAGCCCGGGAAATAGAAGACGGCCTCGGTCTCGGGGGTGGTGGCCTTCGGGTTGCGGATGATCGGCACGTAGTCGGCATCCTCGATGTCGAGCAGCGCGCGCGCGGTCTTGTTGGGCAGGCCACCCGGCATCTTCTTGTTGATGAAGTGGATCACCTGCTCCTTGATCGGCGCCGGCCCCAGCGTCGCCGGCGGCGCCGCGGTCTGCTTCCTGGCCAGGCCGCGCAGCAGGTCGTTGGCCAGGCGCTGGGCCTTGAAGCCGATGTCCACCATGCCGGTGCGCATGGCCTTGATGGTCTGCGGATTGGTGGCGTTGAGGAACAGCATCGCCGCCGCATTGCCGGGGCGGAAGGACTTCTGCCCCATCTTGCGCAGCAGGTTGCGCATGTTCATGGAGACGTCGCCGAAGTCGATGTTCACCGGACAGGGCGTGACGCACTTGTGGCACACCGTGCAGTGGTCGGCCACGTCCTCGAACTCCTCCCAGTGCTTGATGCTGACGCCGCGCCGGGTCTGCTCCTCGTAGAGGAAGGCCTCGACCAGCAGCGAGGTCGCCAGGATCTTGTTGCGCGGCGAGTAGAGCAGGTTGGCGCGCGGCACGTGGGTGGCGCAAACCGGCTTGCACTTGCCGCAGCGCAGGCAGTCCTTCACGCTGTCGGCAATGGCGCCGATGTCGCTCTGCTGCATGATCAGCGACTCATGGCCCATCAGGCCGAAGCTGGGCGTGTAGGCGTTGGTCAGGTCGGCATAGAGGCCGGGCCCGGCATGCATCGAGGGCCGCAGCAGCTTGCCCTTGTTGAAGCGCCCTTCGGGGTCGACACGCTGCTTGTAGTCGGCAAAGGGCTGCAACTCCTCGTCGGACAGGAACTCGAGCTTGGTGATGCCGATGCCGTGCTCGCCGGAGATCACGCCGTCCAGGCTGCGCGCCAGCACCATGATCCGCGCCACCGCGGCGTGCGCGGTCTGCAGCATCTCGTAGTTGTCGCTGTTGACCGGGATGTTGGTGTGCACGTTGCCGTCGCCGGCATGCATGTGCAGCGCCACCCAGACGCGGCCCTTGAGCACGCGCTGGTGGATCGCATTGCACTCGGCCAGGATGGGCGCGAACTCGGCGCCGGAGAAGATGGCGGCGAGCGGTGCGCGGATCTGCGTCTTCCAGCTGGCGCGCAGCGAATGGTCCTGCAGCTGCGGGAACAGCGTGTCGACCTGGTCCAGCCAACCCTGCCACAGGGCGCGCACCTCGCGCACCAGCGCCACGGCCTGCGCGACGCGGTCCTCCAGCAGCTCGGCCGAGGAGATCTCGTTGGCATCGTCGCTCTTGCCCAGAGGCAGATGTCCGCGCAGGAAGAAGGCTTCGAGCTCTTCGGCGAGTTGCAGCTTGTTCTGCAGCGACAGCTCGATGTTGATGCGCTCGATGCCGTCGGTGTACTCGGCCATGCGCGGCAGCGGGATCACCACGTCCTCGTTGATCTTGAAGGCGTTGGTGTGGCGGCTGATGGCGGCCGTGCGCTTGCGGTCGAGCCAGAACTTCTTGCGCGCCTCGGGGCTGATGGCGATGAAGCCCTCGCCGCTGCGCGAGTTGGCGATGCGCACCACCTCGGAGGTCACGCGCGCCACCGCATCGGCGTCGTCGCCGGCGATGTCGCCGAACAACACCATCTTCGGCAGGCCGCCGTGCTTCTTGGACTTGGTCGCGTAGCCGACGGCCTTGAGATAGCGGTCGTCGAGATGTTCCAGGCCCGCCAGCAGGACCGGGGAGGGACCCGGTCCTTCTCCATCCTTGCCGGGGCGCTTCTGCAGGGCGAACATGAAGTCCTTGATCTCGACGATGCTGGGCACCGCGTCCTTGGCATTGCCGAAGAATTCCAGGCACACGGTGCGGGTGTGCGCCGGCATGCGGTGCACCACCCAGCGGCAGCTGGTGATCAGGCCGTCGCAGCCCTCCTTCTGGATGCCCGGCAGGCCGGAGAGGAACTTGTCCGTCACGTCCTTGCCCAGGCCCTCCTTGCGGAAGGTCTTGCCGGGGATCTCGAGCCGCTCGCTGCGCAGCTTCGTGCGGCCGTCGGCCGCGAAGTACTGCAGATCGAAGACCGCGCTCTCGGCGTCGTGGATCTTGCCCAGGTTGTGGCCGACGCGGGTGACCTCCAGCCACTCGGCATCCGGAGTCACCATGCGCCAGGAGGCGAGGTTGTCGAGCGCCGTGCCCCACAGCACCGCCTTCTTGCCGCCCGCGTTCATCGCGACGTTGCCGCCGACGCAGGAGGCCTCGGCCGAGGTCGGGTCCACCGCGAACACGAAGCCTGCGCGCTCGGCCGCATCCGCCACGCGCTGGGTCACCACGCCGGCTTCGGTCCAGATGGTGGGCACGGGCTGGTCGAGGCCGGGCAGGGAAACCACCTCGACTTCGGTCATCGCCTCCAGCTTCTCGGTGTTGATGACCGCGCTGTTCCAGGCCAGCGGGATCGCCCCGCCGGTGTAGCCGGTGCCGCCGCCGCGCGGGATGATGGTGAGCCCGAGCTCGATGCAGCCCTTGACCAGCACGGCCATCTCGGCCTCGCTGTCGGGCGTCAGCACGACGAAGGGGTACTCGACGCGCCAGTCGGTCGCATCGGTCACGTGCGACACGCGCGAGAGGCCGTCGAACTTGATGTTGTCGCGCGCCGTGAGCCGGCCCAATGTTCGCGTGGCCTTGCGCCGCAGTGCCGCGATGTCGCGGAACAAGGTGTCGAAGGACTGCACCGCCCGCGCCACCAGCGCGGTGAGCTCGCCCACCAGCGCATCGCGCTGAGCGGCGGCGTCGGGGGTGCGCCGCTTCTCGACCTCGGACAGGCGGTGCTTGAGCGCGTCCACCAGTTGGCCGCGCCGGCGCGGGTTGTCCAGCAGGTCGTCGACCAGGTAGGGGTTGCGCTGAACCACCCAGATGTCGCCCAGCACCTCGTAGAGCATGCGCGCGGAGCGGCCGGTGCGGCGCTCGGCGCGCAGCGTCTGCAGCAGCTCCCAGCCGCGCTCGCCCAGGAGGCGGATCACGATCTCGCGGTCGGAGAAGCTGGTGTAGTTGTAGGGGATCTCACGCAATCGCGCGGGCTCTGCGGCCTGCGACAACAACGCCGTCAACGCGGTCGGTGCATTCATCGGGGTGGGCCTCGGTCGGGCGCTGCGCGCCCCTGAACCAGGGCCATCGATTTTAAGGCAGGGGCGCATGCCGCGCCCGGCGCTCAGAACAGCACCCGGCTGCGGATCGTGCCCGGCACCTGCGCCAGCTTCTCGAGCGCGAGGTCGGAGTAGGCGGCGTCGACGTCGGTCACCACGTAGCCCACCTTCTCGTCGGTCTGCAGGTACTGCGACGCGATGTTGATCTTGTTCTCGGCGAACACGCGGTTGATGTCCGAAAGCACGCCGGGCACGTTGCGGTGGATATGCAGCAGCCGGTGCTTGCCCGGGTGCGCCGGCAGCGCCACCTCGGGAAAGTTGACCGAGGAGGTGGAGGTCCCGTTGTCGCTGTACTTGACCAGCTTCTCCGCCACTTCGAGGCCGATGTTGGCCTGCGCCTCCATGGTCGAGCCGCCGATGTGCGGTGTGAGGATCACGTTGTCCAGCCCGCGCAGCGGCGACTGGAACTCGTCCTTGTTGCTGCGCGGCTCGACCGGGAACACGTCGATGGCGGCGCCCAGCAGCCTCTTCTGCTGGAGCGCCTGGGCCAGCGCCTCGATGTCGACCACGGTGCCGCGCGAGGCATTGATCAGGATCGAGCCTGGCCGCATGGCCGCGAGCTCCTTGGCGCCGATCATCCACTGCGTGGCGGGCGTCTCGGGCACGTGCAGGCTCAGGATGTCGCTCTGCAGCAGCAGTTCGTTGAGCGTGCGCACCTGGCGCGCATTGCCCAGCGGCAGCTTGGTGACCACGTCGAAGAAGGCCACCTGCATGCCCAGCGCCTCGGCCAGCACCGAGAGCTGCGCGCCGATCGAGCCGTAGCCCACGATGCCCAGCGTCTTTCCGCGGATCTCGAACGCGTTTTCGGCCGACTTGAGCCAGCCGCCGCGGTGCGCCACGGCGCTCTTCTCGGGGATGCCGCGCAGCAGCAGGATGGCCTCGGCCAGCACGAGCTCGGCGACCGAGCGCGTATTCGAGTAAGGGGCGTTGAAGACCGCCACGCCATGCTCGCGCGCTGCGTCGAGGTCGATCTGGTTGGTGCCGATGCAGAAGGCCCCGACCGCCACCAGCTTCTGCGCGGCGGCGAACACCTCGGCCGTAAGGTGGGTACGGGAACGGATGCCGAGGAAGTGCACGTCGGCAATGCGCTTCCTGAGTTCCTCCTCGGGCATGGCGCCGGGAAGCGTCTCGACGCTGCTGTAGCCGGCGGCATGCAGCACCTCGACCGCCGAAGGATGAACGCCTTCGAGTAGAAGGAACTTGATCTTGCTTTTGTCGAGGGAGGTCTTGCTCATACGCGTCGCTAAAGCCCCGGCCGATTTCAAGAAGAGGCGCCTGGAAAGGGAGGGCGATGCTAGCATGGTGCAGCGCAGCAAGCAGCCCTCCGCCGGCCTCCGGCCCAGCGGCAAAAAGGGTTTCCCCGGCTTCAGGCACACCGCCACGGTGCGACAAAATGTGACGCAGCCGTGTCATATGCACGACCTAGCATCCGCGCTTTTCTTGCTTTTCTTTCCTCCTCAGGAGACTTCATGCGATTCAAGACGCTCGCCTTGGGCTCGGCCCTTGCAGCCACGCTCGCCATGCCGGCGCTGGCCCAGACCGAAATCCAGTGGTGGCATTCCATGACCGCCGTCAACAACGAGTGGGTCAACGACTTGGCCAGGCAGTTCAACGAGAGCCAGAAGGAATACAAGGTGGTGCCGACCTTCAAGGGCACCTACGACGAATCGATGACCGCCTCGATCGCGGCCTTCCGTGCAGGCAATGCGCCACACATCCTGCAGGTGTTCGAAGTGGGCACCGCTACCATGATGGCCAGCAAGGGCGCCATCATTCCGGTCGGCCAGGTCATGAAGGAGGCGGGCGAGAAGTTCGACCCGAGCGCCTACATCTCTGCCGTCGCCGGCTACTACACGGCGCCCAACGGCCAGATGCTGAGCTTCCCGTTCAACAGTTCCACAACCATCTTCTACTGGAACAAGGATGCGTTCAAGGCGGCCGGCCTGCCGACCGACAAGGCTCCGGGCACCTGGCCCGAAGTGGTGGCTGCCGCCGCCAAGCTCAAGGCGGCCGGCCACAAGTGCCCCTTCACCACCGCGTGGCAGGGCTGGACCCAGCTCGAGAGCTTCTCGGCCTGGCACAACGTCGAGTTCGCGACAAAGAGCAACGGCCTCGCCGGTCTGGACGCGCGCATGAAGATCAACTCGCCGCTGCACGTGCGCCACATCGAGAACCTGGCCAACATGGCCAAGCAGGGCCTCTTCGTCTACAAGGGCCGGGGCAACGTGCCCGAGGCCAGCTTCGTCTCGGGCGAGTGCGCGATGATCAATACCTCCTCCGGCTTCTACGGCAACGTGGCGAAGAACGCCAAGTTCGCCTATGCCCTGGCGCCGCTGCCCTACTACCCCGACGTGCCCGGCGCGCCGCAGAACACGGTGATCGGCGGCGCCAGTCTGTGGGTGATGTCGGGCAGGAAGCCGGCCGAGTACAAGGGCGTGGCGAAGTTCTTCAGCTTCATCTCCACGCCCGAGGTGCAGTCGGCCAGCCACAAGCGAACCGGCTATCTGCCCATCACCACCGCGGCATACCAGCTGACGGAACAGTCGGGCTTCTACAAGCAGAACCCCGGCACCGACGTCGCCGTGACCCAGATGATCCGCAAGGTGACCGACAAGAGCCGCGGCATCCGCCTGGGCAACTACGTGCAGGTGCGCGCCATCGAGGACGAAGAGCTCGAGCAGGTCTGGAACGGCAAGAAGACAGCCAAGGAAGCGCTCGACGAGATCGTCCGCCGCGGCAACGAGCAACTGGAGCGCTTCCAGAAGGCGAACAAGGGCTGAAGCAGCTCTCGCTCGCTTCGCGGCGGCAAACACCTCACGCTCCTCTCCCCGCCCCGCGGGGAGGGTGCTCGACGAGGCAGGCGCCGAAGTAGACTCGCACGCCCGCCATGTTCGAAGCTGGCGGGTTTTTTCTTTTCGAGGACTCATGGAAAAACGCGTCGCCTACCGATCCGGCTGGCTGCCCTGGCTGCTGCTGCTGCCGCAAATGGCGGTGATCCTGGTGTTCTTCTTCTGGCCGGCGGCCCAGGCGATCCTGCAGTCGATGCAGCAGCAGGACGCCTTCGGCACCTCGGTGGTGTTCGTGGGGCTGGAGAACTTCCAGACCTTGTTCGAGGACCCGGCCTACATCGACTCCTTCAAGACCACGGCCCTGTTCTCGGTGCTGGTGGCCGGCATCGGCATCAGCCTGGCGCTGCTGCTGGCCGTCTTCGCCGATCGCATCGTGCGCGGCGGCATGATCTACAAGACCCTGCTGATCTTGCCCTATGCCGTGGCGCCGGCCGTGGCCGCCGTGCTGTGGGTGTTCATGTTTTCGCCATCGCTGGGGGTGGTCTCCTACGCGCTCGGCAAGATCGGGATCGACTGGAACCACCTGCTCAATTCCGCCCATGCCATGACCCTCATCGTGATGGCGGCGATCTGGAAGCAGATTTCCTACAACTTCCTCTTTTTCCTGGCAGGGCTGCAGTCGATCCCGAAGTCGCTGATCGAGGCCGCAGCGATCGACGGCGCGCGGCCCTGGCGCCGCTTCTGGACGGTGCAGTTCCCGCTGCTGTCGCCCACCACCTTCTTCCTGCTGGTCATCAACGTCGTCTACGCCTTCTTCGACACCTTCGCCATCGTGCATGCGGCCACCGAGGGCGGGCCGGGCAAGGACACCTCGATCCTGGTCTACAAGGTCTACCACGACGGCTTCAAGTCGCTCGACCTGGGCGGCTCGGCGGCACAGTCCGTGGTGCTCATGTTGATCGTCATCGCGCTGACGGTCATCCAGTTTCGCTACGTCGAGAAGAAGGTGCAGTACTGATGGTCGAACAACGCGCAACCCAAGGTCTGCTGGCCCATGTCGTGATGGTGGTGGGCGTGCTCATCGTCGCCTTCCCGATCTACATCGCGGTCGTGGCTTCCACCCACACAGCGCAGGAGATCGTGCAGCGGCCGATGCCGCTGTGGTTCGGCAGCAATGCGATCGACAGCTTCCGTGGCGCCCTGTTCGGCCGCGCCACCAGCGCCGGCTCCAATGCGCCGGTGGCCCACATGATGTGGGTGAGCTTCGTGACCGCGATGGTGATTGCCGTGGGCAAGATCGCCATCTCGCTGCTGTCGGCCTTCGCGATCGTCTATTTCCGCTTTCCGTTCCGCAAGCTGTGCTTCTGGGCCATCTTCGTGACCTTGATGCTGCCGGTGGAGGTGCGCATCCTGCCCACCTACAAAGTGCTGTCGGACCTGAACCTGCTCAACACCTACACCGGGCTGACGCTGCCGCTGATCGCCTCGGCCACTGCGACCTTCCTGTTCCGGCAGTTCTTCCTGACGGTTCCGGACGAGCTGACCGAGGCCTCGCGCATGGACGGCGCCGGGCCCATGCGATTCTTCTTCGACGTGCTGCTGCCGCTGTCCAAGACCTCGATGGCGGCCCTGTTCGTGATCCAGTTCATCTACGGATGGAACCAGTACCTCTGGCCGCTGCTCGCGACCACGGGCGAGGACATGTACCCGGTGGTGGTGGGCATCAAGCGCCTGATCGCCGGCGGTGATTCGCAGAACGAATGGAACGTGGTCATGGCCACCGCCATCCTCGCGATGGTGCCGCCCGGCATCGTGGTAGTGCTGATGCAGAAGTGGTTCGTCAAGGGCCTGGTGGATACGGAAAAATAAATGGCAGCTCTCTCCCTTCGCAACGTCATCAAGCGCTACGGCCAGGGCGCCAAGGCCAACCAGGTGATTCACGGCGTATCGGCCGAGGTCACCGACGGCGAATTCATCGTCATCGTCGGCCCCTCGGGCTGCGGCAAGTCCACGCTCCTGCGCATGGTCGCCGGCCTCGAGGAAATCAGCGCCGGCGAGATCGCCATCGGCAGCCGCGTGGTGAACCAGCTCGAGCCGGCCGAGCGCGACATCGCGATGGTGTTCCAGAACTACGCGCTCTACCCGCACATGAGCGTGTTCCAGAACATGGCTTATGGCTTGAAGATCGCCAAGGTGGCGGCCTCCGAGATCAAGACACGTGTGGACAAGGCGGCCAAGATCCTCGAGCTCGGCCACCTGCTCGATCGCAAGCCGCGCGAGCTCTCCGGCGGCCAGCGCCAGCGCGTGGCCATGGGCCGCGCGATCGTCCGGCAGCCGCAGGTCTTCCTGTTCGACGAGCCGCTGTCCAATCTCGACGCCAAGCTGCGCGCCCAGACCCGGCTGGAGATCCAGAAGCTGCATCGCGAGCTCGGCATCACCTCGCTCTTCGTCACCCACGACCAGGTCGAGGCGATGACGCTGGCGCAGCGCATCATCGTGATGAACGCCGGCGTGATGGACCAGTTCGGCACGCCCGAGGAGGTGTATTCGCGGCCCGCCACCACCTTCGTCGCCGGCTTCATCGGCTCGCCGCCGATGAACCTGCTCAAGCATGCGCCGGGCGTGCGCCCCGGGATGATCCTCGGCATCCGCCCGGAGCATCTCACGCTCGACACGGGCGGCTGGTCGGTGCAGGTCGAGTATGTCGAGCTGCTGGGCGCGGAGCGGCTGATCTACGGCCGCGTGGGCGACGAGCAGTTGGTGGTGCGCGCCGATGAAAGCCAGCCGGCGCCGGTGGCCGGCGACACGGTGAAGATCGCGGCACGGCAGGACAAGCTGCACTGGTTCGACGCCGGTTCCGGCAAGCGCGCCACATGAAGCCCTGGCCGTATCCTTTCTGGATCGCGCATCGCGGCGCCGGCAGGCTGGCCCCGGAAAATACCCTCGCCGCCTTTCGCCTGGGCGCCGAGCACGGCTATCGCATGTTCGAATGCGACGCCAAGCTCAGCGCTGACGGCGTCCCGTTCCTGCTGCACGACAGCACCCTGCAGCGCACCAGCAACGGCCGCGGCATCGCGGGCGAGCAGCCGTGGAGCACGCTGGCACGGCTCGACGCCGGCAACTGGCACTCGCGCCGTTACGCCGGCGAGCCGCTGCCCACGCTCGAAGCGCTGATCCGCTTCTGCCTGGCCAACCGCTGTCTGCTCGACATCGAGATCAAGCCCACGCCGGGTGTCGAGCGGCGCACCGGCGAGGTCGTCGCGCAGCGGGTGGCGACGCTTTGGACAGCCACCGATCTTGCCCCGCCCCTCCTGACCTCTTTCTCGACCGAGTCGCTCGAGGGCGCGCGCTCCGCGCAGCCAGGTCTGCTGCGCGGGCTGCTGCTCGACACCTTGTGGAACGGCTGGCTCGATGCCGCGCGCGGCATGGACTGCGCGGCCATCGTCTGCAACTACGCGCTGTGGGACGCCGCCACCGTGGCCCAGGTGCATGCCGCCGGGATGCGCGCGCTGAGCTACACCGTCAACGACCCATCGGTGGCGCGCTGGCTGGCCGGGCTCGGCATCGACGGCATCGTCACCGACCGGGTGGACCGCTTCGGCCCCGCCTGAGCCCGCGCTGCCCGGGCCCCGAGCACGCCCTTCTATGATCGGCCCATGAGACGCAGGCCGTTCCCGAGGCGAATACCGTCGCCGCAGACGGAGGCATTCCAGTGAGCTGGATGCTCCGCCTCGCGGCCCTGCTGCTGGCCGCCGTTCTCGGCAGCGCCGTCTTCGCGCAGGGTGCCGCCGCGCCGGCGGAAGCGACGGTCGCAGAGCTGCGAATCCAGCTCGACGCGATCCCCGCCTCGGTCGAGAGCAATACCGAAGTGCGCGAACTGCTGGCTCGCATCAACGCCATCGGCACCCAGGCCGACAAGTTCGTCACGTCGCGCACCGCCCGGCTCAACGACCTCAACGCACGCCTTGGCGAACTGGGCAATCCGCCGGCCGCCGGCGCACCGCCCGAAGACCCCGACATCACGCGCCAGCGCGCCGCTCTGCTGAAGGAACGCAACGCGCTCGACGCCGACGTCCGGCTGGCCCGGCTGATCACGGTCGACGCGCAGCAACGCGGCAGCGAGCTGCTCGCCAAGCGCCGCAAGCTGTTCGAGGCGCAGCTCACGGAGCGAGCGCCATCGCCGCTGGGCCGCCAGTTCTGGTTCGACATCAGCGACGCCTGGGCCGCCGATGTGGAGCGCCTGGCGAGCCTGGGCGACGAACTGCGGGCCGGCTTCGACACCGCGCTGGAGCCTGCGCACCGCACGTCGGTGCTGGCCAGCCTGGCCGCGGCATTGCTGCTGGCGCTGCTGGGCAACTGGGCCGCCGAGTACGGGCTGGTGCGGATGGCTGCGCGCGTGCTGCCACCCGGCCGCTTGCGCCGCTCGCTGCTGGTGATCGCGGTCGTGGGCGTCAACGTGGTGCTGATCGCGCTGGCGGCGCAGGGCGTGTTCGCCACGCTCGACCGCCACGCGATCCTCGGGCCGCAGATCCGCAAGCTCGGCCAGGCGGTGGTGCAGTCCATCATCTTCATCGCTTTCGTGGTCGGGCTCGGCCGCGCGCTGCTCTCCAACCGGCGGCCGTCCTGGCGCCTCCCGCCGATTCCCGACACGATGGCACGGCGGCTCGCGCCCTTCCCCTGGCTCACGGCGCTGATCGCGGTACTGGTCTGGGTGCCGAGCCAAATCAACGCGATCGTGGACGCCAGCTTCGCGGCGGTGGTCACCACCCACGTCGTCACCGCGCTGGCGCTCACGGCGCTGATCGGCACGATGCTGCTGCGCCTGCACGAGCCCACCGGCGCCGCGCCTGCCGATGCCGCCGCCAAGGAGGGCGCCGAGCCGCCGCCTGCCGAGCCCGAGCGCCCACTGTGGATCAGCTTCCTGCTGAGCGCCGTGGCGCTGGCGGTGATCGCGATCTGGGTGCTGGTGGCCATCGGCTACGTCGCGCTGGCCAGCTTCCTGGCCAACCAGCTGACCTGGACCGGCATCGTGGCCTCGGCCTTCTACCTGCTCTTCAAGTTCGCCGACGACCTGTTCATGGCCACGGTGGCCTCGAAGAGCGAGCTCGGCCAGAAGCTGCAGAAGAGCTTCGGCTTCGCGCCGCGCACGCTCGACCAGGCGGCCGTGGTGCTCTCGGGCCTCGCGCGCGTCGCGCTCTTCTTCTACATGCTGATCGCGCTGGCCACGCCGCTCGGCACCGGCCCAGGCGAGGTGTTCCAGCGCAGCGGGCAGTTCGGCACCGGCCTCAAGATCGGCGAGTTCCAGCTGGTGCCGGGCGCGATCTTCAGCGCCGTCGCGGTGCTGGCCGCCGGCTTCGTCGTGCTGCGAGTGTTCAAGAAGTGGCTGGAGGCGCGCTACCTGCCGGAAACGGCGCTCGAGCCCGGCATGCAGAGCTCGATCACCACGCTGCTGGGCTACGTGGGCGGCATCGTGGTGATCGCGGTGGCGCTGTCGGCGCTGGGCATCGGCATCGAGCGCATCGCCTGGGTGGCGAGCGCGCTGTCGGTCGGCATCGGCTTCGGCCTGCAGGCGATCGTGCAGAACTTCATCTCGGGGCTGATCCTGCTGGCGGAGC
>Ga0075370_10001007_pt1 | contig 11666 bp, 10 predicted proteins | sample EndMethybrTD3035_FD_71398 | JGI IMG/M metagenome (GOLD analysis project Ga0075370, IMG submission 71398) | Populus endosphere microbial communities from Tennessee, USA - Endosphere MetaG P. TD hybrid TD303-5 | ecosystem: Host-associated > Plants > Roots > Endosphere | place: USA: Tennessee... | reverse complement strand
GCTCCCACTTGCGATCGACTCGGGCAACACCGCGTGGCTGCTCGCGGCCTCGGCGCTCGTCCTGCTGATGGCCCCCGGCCTGGCGCTCTTCTACGGCGGGCTGGTCCGCTCCAAGAGCGTCCTCAACATGATGATGATGACCTTCGGGGCGCTGGCGGTCATCGCCGTCGTCTGGACCCTGGTCGGCTACTCGGTCGCCTTCGGCGACGACGTCGGACTCGGCCTGCTCGGCGACCCGACGCAGTACGCCGGCCTCGGCGACCTGATGGGCGAGGGCAGCAACGGGGACTCGGGGATCCCGCTCATCCTCTTCGCGGTGTTCCAGGGCCTGTTCTGCGTGATCACCGGCGCCCTGGTCTCCGGGGCGATCGCGGACCGGGCCCGGTTCGGCGCCTGGCTGGTCTTCGTCGCGGTGTGGACGGTCGTCGTCTACGCCCCGGTCGCGCACTGGGTCTTCGACTTCTCGGCGGGGGACCACGTCGGAGGCTGGCTGGCCAACGAGGTCGGGTTGGTGGACTTCGCGGGCGGGACCGCGGTCGAGATCTGCTCGGGTGGCTCGGCCCTCGCCCTGGCCCTGGTGCTGGGCCCGCGGGTCGGCTTCGGCAAGGACCCGATGCGTCCGCACAACCTCACCCTGGTCATGCTCGGTGCGGGCCTGCTGTGGTTCGGCTGGTTCGGCTTCAACGCCGGCTCGGCACTGGGCGCCAACCAGACCGCTGCGGTCGTCTTCACGACCACGCTGCTGGCCGGGGCCGGCGGCTCCCTGGGCTGGCTGGCACTCGAGCGGGTGCGCTACGGCCACGGCACGACGCTCGGTGCGGCCTCCGGCCTGGTCGCCGGCCTGGTGGCGATCACGCCGTCCTGCGGCTCGCTGTCGCCGCTCGGAGCGATCGCCATGGGCCTGGTCGCGGGTGTCGTGTGCGCGTTGGCGGTCGGCCTGAAGTACCGGTTCGGCTACGACGACTCCCTCGACGTGGTGGGCGTCCACCTGGTCGGCGGGCTCGTCGGGACCTTCGGGATCGGGCTGATCGCCACGGCGGCCGCTCCCACCGGTGTGGACGGCCTGCTCTACGGCGGCGGGGTCGACCAGCTCGGCAAGCAGCTGCTCGGCGGTGGCGTGGTGCTCGTCTACGCCTTCGTGGTCTCGGGCATCATCGGCCTCGTCGTCCACAAGACGATGGGCTTCCGGATCGACGAGGAGCACGAGGTCAGCGGCATCGACCTCGTCGTCCACGCCGAGACGGCGTACGACCTGCACATCGGCAGCTCCAGCAGCGGCTCCGGCCAAGGAGGTTTCGGTTCATGAAGCTCGTCACCGCGGTGGTCAAGCCGCACAAGTGGGAAGACGTCCGGTCGGCGCTCGAGGGCGTGGGCATCACGGGCATGACGGTCAGCGAGGTCAGCGGCTACGGCCGCCAGAAGGGCCACACCGAGGTCTACCGGGGTGCGGAGTACGACGTCGCGCTGGTGCCCAAGATCCGGATCGAGATCGTGGTGGCCGACGGCGACGTCGACTCGGTCGTGGACGTGATCACCCGCAGCGCCCAGACCGGGCGGATCGGCGACGGCAAGGTGTGGGTGCAGGCCGTCGAGTCGGTCGTGCGGGTGCGCACCGGCGACCGCGACGACGCGGCGCTCTGAGCGCACAGGAACGGTCCGAGCGCACGGCGGCCGCCGACGCGCTGTGCCAGCGCGCGTGGGACTCGGTGTCGGGACCGGACACCGGGGCCGCCCTGGTGGCGGTCGGCGGCTACGGCCGCGGCGAGCTGGCGCCGTACTCCGACCTGGACGTCGTGCTGGTGCACGACGAGCAGCCGTCGTTCGACCTGGAGTCCGTGGCCGGACAGGTCTGGTACCCGCTGTGGGACTCGGGGGCCAACCTCGACCACTCGGTGCGCACGCCGGCGCAGATGGTCGAGACCGCCGGGCAGGACCTCAAGGTCGCGTTGGGGCTCCTCGACCTGCGGCACGTCGCCGGTGACCCCAACCTGACGCTGCGGCTGCGGACCACGATGCTGACCGAGTGGCGGCGCGACGCCCGGCAGCGGCTGCGCGAGCTGCGCGGGCTGGTCGACTCGCGGCACGACCTGATGGGCGAGCTGGCGCACGCCTCCGTCCCGGACCTCAAGGAGACCGAGGGTGGCATCCGCGACGCCACGGTGCTCAAGGCCCTGGTCGCGACCTGGCTGGTGGACGTGCCGCACGTGGAGCTCGAGCGCAGCCGCCTCGCGCTGCTCGACGTGCGTGACCAGGTGCACGCGCTGGCGGGCCGGGCCACCGAGCGGATCACCCCGGAGATGTGGGCCGACCTGGCTCCGCTGCTGGACGTTCCCGACGCCCGCGCCGCACAGGTCGCGGTCCGGGAGCTGGGGCGGCGGATCACGCACCTCTCCCGGCTGACCTGGCGCCGGGTCGACGACGCGCTCGACCGGGCCACCGCCGTACGCCGGCCGTCGCTGGCGCCGCTCGCCGACGGCGTGGCGCTGGCCGCGGGCGAAGTGGTGCTGGACAAGCGGGCCCGGCCCGCCGAGGACCCGGCCCTGCTGCTCCGCGCCGCCGCGGCGGCGGCAGAGCGGGACGTGGTGCTGGCCCCGCCGACCGCCGCCCGGCTGGCCCGCGAGTGCGCGCCGATGCCCACGCCGTGGCCGGCCGAGGCCCGGGACCTGCTGGTCAGGCTGCTGGCCTCGGGCCGTGGCCTGCTCGCGACCTGGGAGACCCTCGAGGCGACGGGCGCCCTGACGCGGCTCCTGCCGGAGTGGGAGCGGATCCGGCTGTTGCCGCACGCCTCGGAGATCCACCGGTTCACCGTCGACCGGCACGTGGTCGAGACCTGCATCGAGGCCTCGGCGATGATCCGCCGCGTCGACCGGCCCGACGTGCTGATGGTCGCGGCCCTGCTCCACGACATCGGCAAGGGCAGCCTCACCGAGCACAGCGTCGCGGGGGAGCCGATCGCCCGCGAGATCGCCGAGCGGATGGGCTTCGACGCCGAGGGGGTCGACCTCGTCGCCCTGCTGGTGCGGTGGCACCTGCTGCTGGCCGAGACCGCCACGACCCGCGACCCCGACGACCCCGCGACCGTGCAGGCGGTGGTCGAGCGGGTCGGCACCCGCCAGGCCTTGGACCTGCTTACCGTGCTCACCGAGGCCGACGCCCGGGCCGCGTCGGCGAAGGCCTGGTCCACGTGGCGGGCCGGCCTGGTCTTGGACCTCTCCCGGCGTACGGCGGCCGCGCTGAGCACCGGCCGCGCCCTCCCGCCGATCGGAGCCGAGGAGGTCGAGATCCCGGAGGCGGCGACGGCGGGTGCCGCGGCGTTCTCGGTCGAGCACCTCGACGACGGCAGCCGGGTGACCGTCACCGCGCCCGACCGGATCGGCCTGCTGGCCGACGTGTCGGCCGTGTTCGCCCTGCAGCGGGTGCGGATCCGGGCGGCCCGGGCCTGGTTCCAGGACGGGTTCGGCGTCTCGGTGTGGGAGGTCGCCGAGGAGGGGCTCCAGCCGGCCACCCTGCGCCAGGCGTACGACGGGGTCGTCGACGGGCGCCTCGACCCGCGGGCGCGGCTGCAGGTCTCCTCGCCCGCGTCCCTGGCGCCGTCGGTCGACGTACGCCCTGAGGCCTCCGCCCACGCGACCGTGCTGGAGGTGCGCACCTCCGACCGCCCGGGCGTGGTGCACCTGGTCTGTGCGGCCCTGGCCGGGCTGGACGTGACCGTCCGCTCTGCGCACGTCGACACGCTCGGACCGCAGGCCGTCGACGTGTTCTACCTCCAGGAGGCCTCGGCCGGGGTGCTCAGCGACCAGCGGGCGGCGGCTGCGGCGCACGCGGTGCGCGCGGCGCTGACCGCCTGACCCGCGCGGTCATCCGCACCGGGTCGATGCTGACCGGCAGGTCCTCGTCGTCGGGGGAGGGCGCGACCTCGCCCTGGTGCTCCTTGGACTGCAGGTCCCGGTCGGCGCGGGCCCGGGCCGGGTCGAAGACGTCGATGAAGTTCCCCAGCGCGTCGGAGGCGCCGCCACCGCTCGCCGGCCGCTCACCGGTCAGCATCCGGTGGCCTGCCCAGGCCAGCAGCCCGAGCACCAGGGCGCCCGCGACCACGAACGCGAGCGCCTCCATGCCTCGACGGTAGCCACTCCTCGTTAGGCTTGGGCCCTCCCGACCTCTGAGGATCCATCTGTGTTCGCCACTCTGTCCGACCGCCTCGCCGACACCTTCAAGAACCTGCGGGGCAAGGGCCGTCTCTCCGAGGCGGACATCGACGCGACCGCCCGCGAGATCCGGATCGCGCTGCTCGAGGCGGACGTCGCCCTGCCGGTCGTCAAGGAGTTCGTGGCCGCGGTCAAGGAGCGGGCCCGCGGCGAGGAGGTCAGCCAGGCGCTGAACCCCGGCCAGCAGATCGTCAAGATCGTCCACGAGGAGCTCGTGACGATCCTCGGCGGCGAGACCCGCCGGCTGCGCTACGCCAAGAGCGGTCCCACCGTCATCCTGCTGGCCGGCCTGCAGGGTGCCGGCAAGACGACGCTGGCCGCCAAGCTCGCGCTGTGGCTCAAGGAGCAGGGCAAGAGCCCGCTGCTCGTCGCGTGCGACCTGCAGCGCCCCAACGCGGTGACCCAGCTCCAGGTCAACGGCGAGCGGGTCGGCGTACCCGTCTTCGCGCCCGAGCCCGGCAACGCCCAGGGAGTCGAGCACGGTGGTGACCCGGTCTCGGTCGCGCGGGCCTCGGTCGAGGAGGCCAAGCGGACCCTGCACGACGTCGTCATCGTCGACACCGCGGGCCGTCTCGGCGTGGACGCCGAGCTGATGCAGCAGGCCGCGGACATCCGCGACGCGGTGACGCCCGACGAGGTGCTGTTCGTCGTCGACGCGATGATCGGCCAGGACGCGGTCACCACCGCCCAGGCGTTCCTCGAGGGTGTCGGGTTCGACGGCGTCGTCCTCACCAAGCTCGACGGTGACGCCCGCGGTGGTGCCGCGCTGTCGGTCGCCTCGGTCACCGGTCGTCCGGTCATGTTCGCCTCCGCCGGCGAGAAGATGACCGACTTCGACCTGTTCCACCCCGACCGGATGGCCTCGCGCATCCTCGACATGGGCGACGTGATGACGCTCATCGAGCAGGCGGAGAAGGCCTTCGACTCCGAGCAGGCCGCCAAGGCCGCCGCCAAGCTCACCGGCCAGGGCGGCGAGTTCACCCTCGACGACTTCCTCGAGCAGATGCAGCAGGTCCGCAAGCTCGGCTCGATGTCCAAGATCATGGGGATGCTGCCCGGGATGGGCCAGTTCCGCGACCAGCTCGAGAACTTCGACGAGCGGGAGATCGACCGGATCCAGGCGATCATCCAGTCGATGACGCCGGCCGAGCGGGCCAACCCCAAGATGATCGACGGCTCCCGCCGGGCCCGGATCGCCAAGGGTTCGGGCCGCCAGGTCTCCGACGTCAACAACCTCGTCGACCGGTTCTTCGAGGCCCGCAAGATGATGATGTCCTTCGCCAAGGGCGGCATGCCCGGCCTCCCGGGGATGCCCGGTATGGCCGGCGGCGGCAAGCGCGGCCAGGCCAAGCAGAAGGCCGCCCAGAAGAAGGGCAAGGGCAGCCGCCGCTCCGGCAACCCGGCCAAGGCCGCGCAGGAGGCGGCAGCCGCGGCCGAGAAGGCCGCCGCGGCCCCCGCGAACCCGTTCGGCAACCCCGACGGGACCGCCGAGGAGGTCGACTACGAGAAGGCCGCGGCCGCGCTCAACCTGCCTAAGGACTTCTCGAAGTACCTCAAGTAACCGTCAGCGCGAGCCGGGCCGGGCGGGGTTGGTGATACTGGTCCGGCACACGGCGATGAAGTCGAAGTCCTCGTCGACCTTGGTGCCGGTCGTGTCGGCGATCTCGACGTCCCACCCCTCGACAGAGCCCACGTAGACGGTCCGAACCAGGCGGAACGTGTTCTCCACCGAGACCGTCACGGCACACGCATTGTTGAGGTCGCCGAAGTCGAGCCGGTAGTCGCCTGCCGAGTTGCGCACCGCGGTCACGCCGGGGGTGCTGTTCTGCAGGGCGCCGGCCGCGTCCACGTAGCCGACCCGGAACGAAGCCGACTTGGCGAACGCCGCCGAGTCCAGGCCGTCGATCGTGTCCGCGTCGAGCGTCGACCCCGGCCCGTCGACGGTCAGGACCTTGGTCAGCACCTGCGCGGCGGTGTCGGGCGACCCGTTCGGACCCGGAGGGCCCTGTGGACCGACCGGGCCACCCTGGGCCAGGGCGTCCTCGGCTGTCTTCAGCGCCTCCTTGGACCGCTTGTCGGCGGCCTTGCTCTTCTTGAGCGCCTTGGCGACTTGGGCCGACAGGTCGTCGGCGGCGTTCGCGCTCACGCTGCCGAGAGGGGTCAGGGCCAGGGTGACGATCAGCAGGCAGACGGTGACGCCGATGTTGGGGTAGGTCAGGTGCGGGCGTAGGCGCTTCATGGGTCCCTCCCGGGTTGGTCGCGATGCAGCCGGAGCATCAGCGCACCCGAGCGGGCCGACTGCTCGCATCCGAGCAGTCCCCAGCGCTGGCCGCAATAGCCCGTCCGGGCACTGACTAGCCTGTGCTCCGTGGGTCGGGTGTTGGTCGTCGACGGCGCGAACGTCGTCGGCAGCCGCCCGGACGGCTGGTGGAAGGACCGGGCCGGCGCCGCCCGACGACTGCACGAGTCACTGCTGGTCGCGGACACGTCGTACGACGTCGTGGTCCTGGTGCTCGAGGGCGCCGCGAAGGGCGGCGTGCCCGCGGGTCGTGACGGGCACGTCGTGACCGTCCACGCCCCGAAGGACGGTGACGCGACGATCACCGCCGAGGCGCGCGCCGCTGCCGAGCGCGGCGACACCGTCACGGTCATCACCGCCGACCGCCTGCTCGCTGCGGGGGTCAATGCCGTCGGCGCCTCGGTCATGAGCCCGTCCTGGCTGCTGGACCAGCTGTAGAACCCGGCGCCTTCACCCCAGGGGGTGAACGCCGCCACCCGGGCGGGGCCGTACCGTCACGCCACCACACAGGGGAGGGCTGGGGGAATGGGCCGGGTCCGCAGGGTCGCCGAGGTCGTCGTCGCGCTCGTCGCGCTGCTCGTGGGGGCGCTCGGCGCCTCTGCGCCGGTCGCCGCCGGACCCGCGGCCGGAGTCGGGGGCGAGCCGAAGGCCAAGCCGAGCCTGAAGGTGACGGTCAAGGGGCTCCCGAGCGGCACGGCAGCCGCGGTGACGGTGAAGGGCCCCGACCGGTTCAAGAAGAAGCTGACGGGGACGAGCACGCTGAAGCAGCTCGCCCCGGGCACCTACAAGGTCGTCGCCAAGGCGGTCGCCGGTGGGACGGTCAAGCCGGCGAAACCCAAGCAGACCGTCACCGTCGCGAGCGGGCAGGCCACCGTCACCGTCAAGTACGTCAGGCAGACGACCCCGCCTCCGCCGCCTCCGCCGCCGACCGGTGGACCCGTCATCACGACGACGTCGCTGCCCTCCGGCATGGTGGGCGCCGACTACTTCGCCTCCCTGTCGCGCACGCAGGGCGGGGTGCCGTTCAGCGAGGGGTCGTGGAGCTGGACCGCCGCGACGGCGCCTCCTGGTCTGGCGATGGACGAGCTGAACGGCGCGATCTGGGGGAGGCCCACCGCAGCCGGCACCTACACCTTCACGGTGACGTTCGCCTCGGGCAACAGGTCGGGGAGCAGGAGTCTGACCCTCGTGGTCGCGCCGCCCCCGGTGGCCCAGACCTGGAAGCTGGTCAGCGCCGGCATCGCCTCCCGGTGCGGCATCAAGACCGACGACACGGCCTGGTGCTGGGGCCTCGGCATGTACGGCGACCTCGGCAACGGCGCGAGTGGGAACGGCGCCGACTCCTTCCTGCCGGTTCCCGTCGCGGGTGGCGGCACCTGGAAGACGCTCGACGTGGGCGGCTACACCTGCGGCATCAAGAGCGATGACACCGCGTGGTGCTGGGGCTGGAACTTCTACGGAACCCTTGGCGACGGCACGACGACCGACGCGAGCGTCCCGGTCCAGGTCAGCGGCGGCGACACCTGGGCGGCGGTCGACGCCGGCTACGCCAAGTCGTGCGGCATCAAGACCGACGGCACGGCCTGGTGCTGGGGTGCCGGCCAGCTCGGCGACGGCGCCGAGGAGCCGGGCGGCCTCGTACCGGTCCAGGTGCTCGGCGGCGAAGACTGGGAGACGATCACGGTCGGCACCCCCGGGGGTCAGGCCGGGTCGGACCACACCTGTGCGACCAAGTCCGACGGCAGCGCCTGGTGCTGGGGCGAGGGCTACTACGGCGCGCTCGGCATCGGGGAGGTGCAGCCGGGCGACACCGTGCGCACGGAGCCCACGGCCGTCGACAGCACCGAGGACTGGCAGCTGCTGGTCGGGGGCGCTCGTCACACCTGCGGCATCGCCGACGACGCGGCGCTGTGGTGCTGGGGCCGCTACAACAACGGTCAGCTCGGCACCTCCTTGCTGCAGTCCCACTACTCTCCGGACGTGGTCGTCGAGGACGGTCCCTGGCGCATGGTGGGACCCGGCGAGCTGCACACCTGCGGCACCAAGGTCGACAACACTGGTTGGTGCTGGGGCAGCAACGGCTGGAAGCAGCTGGGTCCGGCGACGTCCGCGGCGGAGAGCCTCGTCCCCCTCCAGGTCCCGGGGTCATGGGCGAGCCTGGACGCCGGTGACTTCGCGACGTGCGGCGTCCGCACCGACGGCAAGGCGTTCTGCTGGGGCAAGAGCTTCAACGGCGGCCTCGGCGACGTCTCGACGACCGACAGCGCCACTCCGGTGCCCGTCCTGGGCTGACCTGCGCGCCGGGTAGCGTCCGGGGCGTGACGGCGCTGAGGATCCAGGGACCGGTGCTGCCCGACGGTGAGGTGCGCGACCTGTACGTCGTCGACGGCCGCATCACGCTCGAGAGGCAGCCGGGGGCGGAGACCGTCGCGAGTGGCTGGGTCGTGCCCGGGCTCGTCGACGCGCACTGCCACCTGGGGCTGAACGACGACGGCGGGACCTCCGACGAGGAGGCCGAGCAGCAGGCTCTCGACGACCGGGACGCCGGTGCCCTGCTCGTCCGCGACGCCGGGTCCGCGACGGACACCTCCTGGATGCACGAGCGCGAGGACCTGCCGCGGCTGGTCCGGGCCGGCCGGCACATCGCCCGCACCAGGCGCTACATCCGCAACTACGCGCACGAGGTCGAGCCGGACGAGCTCGCGGCGTACGTCGCCCAGGAGGCGCAGCGTGGCGACGGCTGGGTCAAGCTGGTCGGCGACTGGATCAGCCGGGAGACCGGCGACCTCGCGCCGTCGTTCGCGCCGGAGGAGTTCGCCACGGCGATCGCGGTCGCCCACGAGCACGGCGCCAAGGTCACCGCGCACTGCTTCGGCACCGCGGTCCTGCCCGGGCTGATCGAGGCGGGGATCGACTGCATCGAGCACGGCACCGGGCTCACCACCGACCTCGTCGAGCTGATGGTGGCCCACGACACCGCCCTGGTCCCCACGGTCATGCAGACCGACAAGTTCCCCGAGTACGCCGAGGCCGGCGCCGAGAAGTTCCCGGTCTACTCCGCGACGATGACCGACCTCTACGCCCGCCGTCGTGAGGCGCTGATGACCGCGTACGAGGCGGGGGTCCGGCTCTACGCCGGCTCGGACGGCGGGGGAGTACGCAAGCACGGCAACATCGCCGGGGAGGTCAAGGCGATGGCCGACCTGGGCATGTCCAGCGAAGCAGCCCTGGGCGCCGCGTCGTGGCGCGCCCGCGAGTGGCTCGGCTGGAACCCGACCCTCGAGGAGGGTGCGCCCGCGGACCTCGTCGTCTACGACGCCAACCCGATCGACGACCTGTCCGTGCTGGCCCGGCCGGCGCTGGTCGTGCTGCGCGGCCGGGTCGTCGCGTAGCCGTTCCTGACCAGCTCCTCGGGCGGCGCGTACTTCACCAGCGCGTGGTTGCGCTTGACCAGCTCGTCGGCGACGACGTCGCCGGTGCGCTTGTCGCGGGTGGTCCGCCAGATCTCGTTGCGGCGGTAGACCTGACCGTCGATGCGCAGGAACTCCTCGTCGCGCGCCTCGACGGAGTACGACGTGGTCACGGCGCGATCGGCGCGGAGCTCGCCGCGCAGGTGCCGCTCGGCGACCCAGGTGCGGAGCTGGAACGTGGTGGCCGTGTCGTTGCGGACGACCAGGTCGACGTAGTTGTAGACGATCGAGCAGCCCACGCCCCACGGCAGCACCCGGCCCTTGTCGGGGAACGGGTCGAAGGAGTGCTCGGACCGCTCGACCACGGTCAGCGGCGAGTGCAGGACCATCCAGTGCACCAGGTTGGCGAGCTGGCAGATCCCGCCGCCCACGCCCGAGATCGCGTCGCCGTTGGACAGCCGCATGCCCTCGACGTACCCCTTCCGCCGAGTGCAGTTCCCCACGACCTTGTTGAACGAGAACGTCTCGCCCGGCCGGATCAGCAGCCCGTCGGTGTGCCGGGAGGCCAGTCGCAGGTTCACCACCTTGTTGCGCTGCAGCACCATCTCGTCCTCCGACAGCTCCCGCATGAGCAGCGAGGCGTGCTTCTTGACCCGCACCGGGAGGTTCTGGCCGCCGTGCGCGCGGGCCCAGTCGGTGCCGGGCCGCAGCCACAGGAGGTGGCGCCGCACCCGGTGTGCGCGCACCGCCCACGGGAAGAGCCACGGGTGGCGCTGGGTCAGCCTGGTCGTCGTGCTGGTCGTGGTGGTGGTCGTCGTGCCCGTCATGCGGGTGGGACGCACGGTCCGGGACGAGGGTTGTCAGCCGGTGCGCTTGGGCCGGACCACCCAGAGGAGCCCGGTGCCGATGAGCACCGCCATCCCGATCCCACCGAGCACGAGGGGTACGACGATGGCCAGGAGGACCCTGAGCACGAAGTCCTCCACGACGAGTGCGGGCCCGATCTGGGCCGGGCCCTGCTCCGGGGAGCAGGTGACCGACAGTCGGCCCGAGCCCGCGTCGAACCTGGCGAGCGCCTGCCAGGCTCCGGAGCTCCCGCTGCGCGTGAACGTGCCGTCGACGGGCTGGAGCGTGATCGTGCCGCCGGTCGCGGCGTCGCGGACCACGCACTCGGCCCGGCCGAGCTCCGGCTCCCAGAGGAACCGGTCGCCGTCCGTGTCGACGGTGACCTCGTGCGCCAGGCCGTCCGCGGGAACCGTCGCCTCCACGCTGAGGAACCCGGCGGAGAAGATCCGGACGAACAGAACCACCCCAACCGCGGCGCCGGCCACCACGAGCAGCGCGCCGACCCCGAACCAGGCCGCGCTGGGCCGCGGCTTCGGCGCCCTCGGCGGCTCGGGCATGGCGCCGACGTACTGGTTCGACGAAGGGGTCATCGAGCCGGGAGTCTCGCCCAATTTCGGCGGCCGGGCGAGGTCTGGCAGACTTGCGCGCTGAGTCTCGCGACCGCCCGGACCCTCTCACCCGGTCGGATGCGAGCCCCGGAGGCCGGCCCGCACGCCCCACGCGTACGCCGTCGCTCCACCACCCTGAGCAACACAGAACCTCTGAGGAGACACCACAACCGTGGCCGTCAAGATCCGTTTGAAGCGCCTGGGCAAGGTCCGGGTGCCGCAGTACCGCATCGTCGTCGTCGACTCGCGCAAGAAGCGCGACGGCAAGGTGATCGAGGAGATCGGCAAGTACCACCCG
>Ga0075370_10001006_pt1 | contig 11666 bp, 9 predicted proteins | sample EndMethybrTD3035_FD_71398 | JGI IMG/M metagenome (GOLD analysis project Ga0075370, IMG submission 71398) | Populus endosphere microbial communities from Tennessee, USA - Endosphere MetaG P. TD hybrid TD303-5 | ecosystem: Host-associated > Plants > Roots > Endosphere | place: USA: Tennessee... | reverse complement strand
ATCACCGCTGCCGTCGCCCGCGAGCACGGCAAACCCTTCACGATCGAACAGCTTGAGCTGGACGAACTCCGAGACAACGAAGTGCGCGTGCGCCTCGTCGCGACGGGCATCTGCCACACGGATGCGATCGTGCGTGACGGGATGTACCCGACACCTCTGCCGGCAGTTCTCGGGCACGAGGGCGCGGGAGTCGTCGAGTCCGTCGGCGCATCAGTCACCTCTGTCGTCCCCGGCGACCATGTCGTGCTCGCCGCCGCATACTGCGGCCACTGCAAGCGCTGTCGCAACGGCGAGATGGCCTACTGCGAGAATCTCTTCGCCGCAGACTTCGGTGGACGGCGCAACGACGGCACCAGCGCACTGAGCCGCAACGGCGAGGTCATCGCGTCGCACTTCTTCGGGCAGTCATCGTTCGCCACGTATGCGAACGTCGTCGAAGAGTCGGTCGTGCGCGTCGATCCCGATGTGGCTCTGGAGCATCTCGGCCCCCTGGGATGCGGCATCAATACCGGGGCAGGAACGGTCCTCAACGAACTGAAGCCGGCCATCGGCAGTTCCCTCGCCGTGTTCGGCACCGGAGCGGTCGGCAGCGCGGCCGTCATGGCCGCCCGAGTTGCGCACTGCGCGATCATCGTTGCTGTCGACATCTACGATGCCCGTCTCGAACTGGCCCGCGAGCTCGGCGCGACGCACACGATCAACTCGCTGACCGAGAACGTGGCCGAACGCCTCAGCGAGATCACGAACGGGTCCGGCATCGACTACGTCGTCGACACCACCGGCCGCCCGGAACTGCTGCGCCAGGCCGCCGATGCGATCGCCGTGCGAGGCACCGTGGCCCTCGTCGGCGCCGCGCGACCGGGCACCGAAGTGTCGTTCGAGATCGGCGCATCGCTGGTGAAGGGTTGGACCTTCAAGACGGTCGTTCAAGGCAGCTCCGTGCCCCAGGTCTTCATCCCCCAGCTGATCGAGCTGTGGAAAGCGGGCGAGTTCCCCTTCGAGAAGCTGGTCGGCAACTACTCCCTGGATCAGATCAACGAGGGATTCGCCGACTCCAAGAACGGCACCACCGTCAAGCCGGTCATCATCTTCTGACACCTACCCTCTACACCGAAAGCAGACACATCATCATTACCGAGCCCGCCACCGCGCGCACCGCCATTCTCGTGATCGATATGCAGAACGACAATCTCCACCCCGACGGCGCATTCGCCTCCTTCGGCGCCGCGCAGCACGCCCAAGAGCAGGACGTCGTCGCGAATGTGCGCATCGTTCTGGATGCGGCCAGGGAAGTCGGAGCTCCGATCTTCCACAACCGGATCGTCGCCTATCCGGCGCCGGTCGGACTGGGCGGCGCAAACGCACCCATCTTCCGGATGATCGGCCCGGAGAGCCTCAAGATCGGCACCTGGGGTGCCGAGATCATCCAGGGCCTTGACCCTCGGCAGGATGAGCCGGTGCTCGATCGGATACGTATGAGCGCCTTCCACGGGAGCGCGCTCGACGTGATGCTGCGCAACCTGGGAGTCACAGAGGTCGTCATCGTGGGCGTATGGACCAACATGGCCGTGGAGCATACGGCGAGGGATGCCGCAGACTTCGGCTATGCCGTCACTGTCGTCTCAGATGCGACCTCGAGCATCAACGCCGAGTGGCACCAGGCCGCGCTCGGTTACGCGCTGACGAACATCGCCTCCATCCGCACGGCACAGGAAGTCACGGTCGCATTGGGCGGGGCGTCCTAGACACCGCAACGCTTCAGCCTCCGGGAACCGGAGGCAATTCGGTGACCTCGCCGAGGCGGGAGTAACGAGGCCCAGCGAGCCGCCCGAGCGGGCGGACAAGCTCGGTGTCGATTCGGCCGTCGACCATCACATCGTCGGCGATGTGCCAGCCCACCACGGTCCCTACGACGAACTCGCCGCCGGTGGGGCTGAATCGGAGGGTCTGGTGATACACGCATTCCATGCTGATGGGCACCGTCGCGAGCCGTGGCACGCGCACGATCGTGGACGGGAGAAGCTCGAGCCCCAAAGCTTCGATCTCGCTCGCCTCCGGCCCGAGCCACTCCGAACTCGCATGCAGGTCGTTCAGCATCGCGTCCCCCGCGATGTTCACGACGTACTCGCCGTCCTCCTCGATGTTCCGGATCGTGTCTTTGCGACCCGTTGGTCGGCGATTGACCGTGAATCCGAGCATCGCCGGGTGCTGGCTCACCCAGGCGAAGGAGCTGAACGGGGCAAGGTTGACCGGCTTGGGCGACGCCCCCGATGTGACCCACGCAATCGGACGCGGCACGACCGAGCCGACCAGCAGGCGGTAGGTACCCGCAGGGTCGAGTGTCCCCGCGTCGATGTACACGCCTACGCCCCTACAGCCACGTCGGCGCCGTCGGCGGCGCTGAACCGTCGGCCATGACGACACCCCTGCCGGAGCGGCCGATTCCCCAGGCGACGAGGTCGGCCGCTGTGCCCCTGACAACCAGAGGTTCGCGGGTCGCTGCCTCGCCGGTCGCGTGCAGGACGACGGGCGCACTCCGGTCGATCGGCTCGAGGACGATGCCGCGATCGGCGGCGGCGCCTTTGCGCGTCCACACCCGGATGAGATCCTCCAGCAGGAGGTCGTGAAGCTCAGGGGGGAAGTCGCGGACGCTCGCCCCGGTTCGCAGGTCGACGGCGTGGATCCACACCTCGCGAGTGCGGATCCAGACGGTTTCGGATGCCGGCACGAGACGACCCTGCGCCGTGCGGACCTCATGCGACCAGGCCGGCTCCGGCAGGTCACGCCACTCGACATCCAGATGCACGGCGGCGTGAGCCGCCAGGTTGCGCAAGGCCTCGACCGGCAGCGTGGCCCCGAACTCGATCTCCTCAGCGCGCTGCGTATCGGATGTGTACATGGGGTTCTCGATACCCGTGCGCGCCCATTCGACCAGACGCGCGACAGCTCTCGCGTTGAAACCGACGTGGGCGATCAGGTGACGCCGCGACCACCCCGGCAGCAATGAGGGTTCGTCGAATCCGCCATCGGGCAGTTCGGCGAGGGTCCGAGCCCAGTACGCCTGCCCGCGCCGCATCAGCAGCAGGGAGGCAGCCAGTCGCTCATCGGTCACATTGTCTGTGCGCGCCGGCATCGGTCAGCCCCCGGCGACGACGCGGTTACGCAACTCGCCGATCCCCTCCACCGAGGTCAGCAGTGTTGAGCCGGCGGTCAGGTAGCGCGGGGGCTTGCGCGCGTGCCCGACTCCCCCCGGTGTACCCGTGGCGATGACGTCACCGGGGTTGAGCGTGAGGATCTGCGAGATGTACGACACGAGCGCTGCAGGGTCGAACACGAGGTCGTCCGTGGAGACCTGCTGCACCACCTCGCCGTCCAGCTCACCGCGCAGAGACGCGCCGAGCGCGAACTCGTCCGCCGTGACGAGCACGGGGCCGAAAGGTGCGGTTGCCTCGAAGGTCTTGCCCTGGAACCACTCCGGCGTCCGGTACTGGTAATCGCGCATCGTGACGTCGTTCATGATCGAGAAGCCGGCGATGGCCTCGGCTGCGGCTGACGCGTCGATCTTGCGCGCGGTCGTGCCCACGATGACGGCCAGTTCCGCTTCCCAGTCCACCGCATCGGGTGCGACGGCGGGCAGGACCAGGTCATCGTATGGTCCGATGAGGGCCTCGGGGTATTTGGCGAACAGTGTCGGGAACTCGGGCAGCTCACGCCCCATCTCGAGGATGTGATTGCGGTAGTTCAGACCCACGCAGATGATCTTGCCCGGGTTCGGGATGACAGGCGCCCAGCTCTGCGGCGGTACGTCCGCGCGAGGGTGGCTCGTGCCGGCCGCTCGAGCCGCACGATCGCTCCAGTCAGGCTGCTGGAGGAGCGCGCCGACGTCGGGCACGCCGGGGATCTCCACCAGCGCATCCTGGTCCACGCGGACCGCCACTGTGCCGGAATCGGTGCGAAGTGTCGCCAAGCGCATCAGATGGTGTCCTTGCTCGGGATGTAGACGCGGGTGAACCCGAGTCGATCGATGATGGGCCCGTCATTGAAGCGGAACAGGTCGAACTCGACGTCCGCGCGCAGCGACCACGGCACCCAGCTGGGAACGACGAACAGATCGCCCTTCTCGAGGCGGTGCTCGGTGCCTCCGAGGATGACGGATCCGCGCCCCTCGAACACCTGCCAGACGGACGAGCCCACCTCGTGCCGCAGGGGCGTTTCGAATCCCTCCCGGATGCGGTGGAATTCGCACCGGATGGTCGGCATGACATCGCCGCCGGTGGTCGGATTGACGTACCTGATGGCGGCATGTCCCTGCTCGACCGTCGCCGGGTAGCCCTCGTCCTCGAGCTTCAGCTGCTCGCGTAGCGCGTTGTCGGTGTACTCCCAGCGGTAGGCCGCCAGCGGGGAGCTGACCTTGTCGTCCAGGCCTGACAGCGGGCGTAGCCCGGGATGCGCCCAGAGCCGTTCGGCCCGCGAGATCTCCGGCGATGCCTCGTCGGTCACACGCTCCGAGCCGAACTCGAAGAATCCGACGTCGGCGTAGCTCGAGAACGGGATGTCCAGGCCGTCGATCCACGCCATGGGCTCGGCGGTGTCGTTGTGGTGGCCGTGGAAGTTCCAGCCCGGCGTCAGCAGCAGATCGCCGCGGCTCATGCGCACCGGATCCCCGTTCACCACGGTCCAGACGCCCTCCCCCTCGACGACGAATCGGAAGGCGTTCTGACTGTGTCGATGCTCGGGGGCGGTCTCGAAGCCGCCGAGGTACTGGATCGCGCACCACAGCGTCGGTGTCGCATAGGCGGTGCCGGGAAGCCCGGGATTGACCAGACCGATGGCGCGACGCTCGCCGCCACGGCCGACGGGCACCAGCTCACCCGACCGCTCGGCGATGTCGAACAGGGTCTTCCACCGCCAGACGTGCGGCATGGCCACCGGGGCGGGGGTGAAGGGCATGAGATCGTCGCGCTGGGTCCACAGAGGCGCGAGGCCGTTCGATTCGAAGTCGCGGTACAGCTGCTCCAGCTCGGGGCTGTCGGCTGTGCCATCCATCTGCTGCATGATTGTTCCTCTCTCTATGCCTCGTCGCAGTACCCGTGCGGCTCGTCGCAATGGTGCGGGCGGGATCCGACGTCCACGACGCCGGATCCCGCCCGGGTCTGATCAGAAGACGACGACCGGCTTGACCGTCGTTCCTGCGGCGGAGTCCGCGAACCCCTGATTGATGTCGGCGAGCGTGTAGTTGCGCATCAGCTTCTCCATCGGGAAGCGGCCCTCGCGCCACAGCTCGATGAGCTTCGGGATGAACACCTGGGGAACCGAGCTGCCTTGGACGATCGTCTTGAACGTCCATCCCTTGACCAGCGAGAGCCCGATCTCGAAGGTCGCCTCGGTGCCGGGGGCCGCCGCGCCGACGAGTGCGAGCGTGCCGCGATTTCCGAGCGCGTCCGCCGCCTTGCGCAACAGCTCCGGGCGGGCGGTGGTGTCGAGCACGTAGTCGGCTCCGCGTCCGTCCGTCAGGCGCATGATCTCCTCGGTGAGGTCGGCGCCCCGCGTGTTGATGGTGTGCGTCGCTCCGATCTCCTGCGCGAGGGCGAGGCGGTCATCGTGGATGTCGACCGCGATGATCTTGCTGCAACCGGCGACCCTGCCCGCCATGATCGCGCCGGCGCCGACCGCGCCCGTGCCGATCACGACGAGGGTGCTGTTCAGAGACGGCTTGAGCTCGTTCAGAATCGATCCTGCGCCGGTCTGGATGCCGCACCCCAGGGGCGCGACGATCTCGAGGGGCACGTCCGGGTCGATGCGGACGACGCTCTCCTCGACGACGTTGGCGTACGTCGCGAACGACGACTGGCCGAAGAAGTGCGACGAGATCATCTCGCCGTCCTTGCTCAGCGCGGTGGTGCCGTCCGGCCGCCGACCGCCGAAGTCCGCCGCGAACAGGTTCTCGCAGTACGCCATCTGACCGGCGCGGCAGCGCGCGCAGTAGCCGCAGTATGCAGCGGCGAGCAGCACGTGATCGCCGGGCTCGACCGCGCGCACCGAGTCACCCACGCGCTCGACGATCCCCGCCCCCTCATGCCCCAGGACAGCCGGCAGCGGGGTGGGATACACCTGATCGCGCACGATCGCGTCGGTATGGCACACGCCGGTCGCGACCATGCGCACCAGCACCTCATTGGGCCGCAGCTCATCCAGCTCGAGTTCTTCGATCACGAGGTCGGCGCCGGTTTCGCGCGCGACGGCCGCGGTCACAGTCATGCTCATCGGTTATTCATCTCCTGTCAGCGTCCGATGTGGAATCAGAACGGGTACTGCTGGTCGGACGGCTCGATCGTGATCCACTTGAGTTCGGTGAACTCGTTGATCACCGCGCGCCCGTCGAAGCGTCCGTAGCCGCTGGCCTTGGTCCCGCCGTAGGGAGCCTGGGCCTCGTTCTGGACGGTGGCGCCGTTGACGTGGACGTGACCGGCCTGGATGCGGTTGGCGACCTGGAGAGCGCGGGTCGTGTCGCGGCCGAACACTGCGGCAGCCAGGCCGTACTCGGTGTCGTTCGCGACCTGAACGGCTTCCTCCACGCCCGAGACGCGCACGACAGTCGTGATCGGGCCGAAGGTCTCCTGATCGTAGATGGCCATGTCGGGCTTGACGTTGTCGACGATGGTCGCCCCCATCGACGCGCCGTCGGCGTGGCCACCGACGACCACGTCTGCACCCTTGGCGACCGCGTCATCGATGAGGCCGTTGATGCGGGCTCCGGATTCCGGGCGGACCATCGGCCCCACGATCACATCGGGGTTGGTCATCGGGTCGCCACTGACGATCTCCCTGGTGCGTGCCACGAACTTCGCGACGAACTCGTCGGCGACCTTCTCATCGACGACGAACCGCTCGGTCGACATGCAGATCTGTCCCTGATACATGAACGAACCGAAGACGGCGGCGTTGACCGCGCCATCGATGTCGGCGTCGTCGAGCACCACGAGGGGCGCCTTACCGCCGAGCTCGAGCAGTACGGGCTTCAGGTGACGCCCCGCCTGTTCGGCGATGATGCGACCGACGGGGGTGGAGCCGGTGAAGTTGATGCGGCGCACGGCGGGGTGGGCGATGATCGCCTCGACGACGCGGCCCGCCTCATCCGGGCTGCTCGTGATGAAGTTCAGCACGCCGGCGGGAAGACCCGCTTCGTGGAGCACCTCGGCGATGATCGCGTGGGTGCGCGGACTGGTCTCCGACGCACGGAAGACGACGGTGTTGCCGCACACGATCGGGTAGGCGATCGCGCGGGCGGCCAGAACACCGGGCCCGTTCCACGGTGCCATGCTGAAGATGACGCCGACCGGCTGGCGGACCGTCATCGACAGCGTTCCCGGCTTGTCGGTGGGGAGGGTCTCGCCCTGGATCTGGGTCGCGAGCCCGGCTGCCTCGCGGAAGAGCTGAGCCGTCAGGAAGACGTTGAAGCCCGCCCACAGCTGAGCGGCGCCCACTTCGGACATCATCGTCTGGATGAACTCGCCGGCGCGGGCCTCGATGATGTCGGCGGCCTTGAGCATCACGGCGCGTCGCTGGGTGGGTCCGCTCTGCGACCAGTCCACGAACGCCTTCGAGGCGGATTCGACCGCGTCGATCGCATCATCGACGCTGCCGGCAGCGCCTTCGGTGACCACTTCGCCGGTCAGCGGGCTCAGCCGGGAGAACGTCTTTCCCTCGCGCGCGTCACGTGCCTCGTTGTCGATGATCAGTTGAGTCTGCATCGGGTATCCCTCCGTCGTCTTTGACAAGAAATCGCGCCGTCCTCACGACGACTGTGTAACGGTAACACGTTGAAGAGAGAAAGTGTGTTACATGTTTTGGACGCGTACGTCCGGTGCTTCCACGTCGACCCCGACCACTTCACTGACGTACGCGACGGCTGCCGCCGCCAGGGACCGATGAACGGTGAGGAAGAGATCGTGCGCGGTGGCACCCGGCCATCCGTCGGGGCGCAGCGCGATCGGCAGTGAAGGGTCCCGGAACGGGAAGTGCCGGTAGGTCGAGACGATCTCGGTGCGCACTTCCAGTGCCGCCGGGCCCCGGAGGGTCGGGGCCAGCGCGAGGAGATGCCGGTGGTCGTCGATGAAGCGCCGGTAGTCCGAATCGAGACCGGCCAGGTCCCAGCAGCGGGCGACGAGGGAGCGGTCAACCTGGATGTCGTCCGTGCGGCTGGCGAGGACGTCGATGGATGCCGCACGGAACTCCGGCTGCAGCTTCAGCGCCTCTGCCTTCGCGTTCCGCGGAGAAAGCCAGGTCGACGGGGTCAACATGCCGAACCCGAGCCAGGCGAGCTGCTTCTTGATCTGCTCCCTGAGAGCACGGTCGGATTCCGGTGTCTGGAAGACGACCTGCGTCCACCATCCGTCCCACTCGTCTTCGTACTCGGCGAAAATGCGTGCCCGGCCCTCGTCGAGGATGTCGAGAAGGTGGTCGCTCAAGCGATAGATGGTCTCGCGGCCGACGCGGCGCGTGGTGAACCATCCTTCCTGCTTGAGCCGGGACAGCGTCATGCGCGTAGCCGCGGGCTCGACTCCCAGCGTGCCGAGCAGCACCACGAGGTCACCGGCTTTGACCTCCGAGCCGACATACCTCAGATAGCCCCCGAAGATGTCGAGGATCAGGGCCCGTGGTTTCATCGGCATGCACCCTCCTCCTGCCCGGCGTGCCCCATCGTAGGCCGGGCCCTACCCGATCGCCGCGAGCTTCTCGGCGATCGCCTCCCGCAATGCACGTTTGTCGATCTTGCCGACCTTCGTCAGAGGCATGGAGTCGACGACCTCGATGCGCTCGGGGAGCTTGAAGGCCGCCAACCCTTGGGCTGTCATGAACGCGCGCACATCATCGAGTGTCAGCGGATCGCCGATGAGAATCGTGACGAACAGACACAGCCGCTCGCCGAGCACCGGATCCGGCATGCTCACGGCTGCGGCAAGATCCACCTCCGGCAGCCGGTAGACGATGTTCTCCACCTCTTCCGCGGAGATCTTCTCGCCGCCCCGATTGATGATGTCCTTATCGCGCCCGAGCACGACGAGATTGCCGTCCGGACGCCGCATCACGATGTCACCCGAGCTGTACCAGCCGTCCACGAAGGCCCTGCTGTTGTGCTCGGCGGCACGGAAGTAGCCGCGCGGCGTATAGGGTCCCCGAGTCAGGATCGAGCCCGCCACCCCATCCGGCGCCTCTCTGCCTTCCTCATCCACGATGCGGATCTCGTCAGCCTCCGATACCGGACGGCCCTGAGTCGAGATGATCACTTCTTCGGGATCGTCAAGGCGAGTCATGTTGATCAGACCTTCGGCCATCCCGAACACCTGCTGCAGTGTCGCGCCCAGCTCTGGACCCACTCTGGCGGCGAGTTCGTCCGGCATCCGCGACCCGCCCACCTGGAGAACCCGGAGGCTCTCGAGCACAGACCCGCCGTGATCGTGATGGTGCTCGAGCCATCGCTGAGCCACCGCGGGCACCGCGGCGGCCAGCGTGACCCCCTCACGCTGGATCGTCGCGAACGCGCGGACGGGCTCGGGGCTGGGCAGCATGACACTGCTCCCACCCGCGAACAGCGCGCCGAGGACGCCCGGGCAGGCGAGCGGGAAATTGTGGCTCGCGGGGAGGGTGCCGAGGTACACCGTCGTCTCGTCCACGCCCGTGACGGCAGAGGTCGCCCGCACGTTGTAGGCGTAATCGTTGTGCGTCCTGACGATGAGCTTGGGCAGGCCGGTTGTCCCACCCGACAGGAGGAAGCACGCGGGCGAGTCGGGATGCGGCCGAGCCGCATCCATGCGCGCGCGAGCGCCCGGGTCTCCCTCGAGCCGGAGCAGGTGTCGGAGGTCCAGTGCGTCGCCCCGCGGTTCTCCGTCCACGAGGATCCATCGGACTGAGCCGACCTCCCGGGCGATCCGCTCGGCCAGCTCCTGATGGTCGAAGTCCTTGATGCTCGAGGGAACGACCAGCGCAACCGCATCGGAGTGCTCGGCGAGGTAGGTGAGCTCGTGAGAGCGGTGGGCGGGCAGCGCCATGACCGGCACGATGCCGGCGCGGAAGCACGCGAGTGTGAACACCACGAACGGCCAGTCGTTCGTGAGCTGCACGAGCACGCGCTGCCCGGGCGCGATCCCGAGCCCGAGCAGCCGCTCGGCCGCCTCGTCCATCCGGGCGATCAGCTCACGGTAGGTCATGCGCGTGTCGCCGCTGACGAGGGCGACCTTCTCCGGGCGCGCGTCGGCCGCATCCAGCAGGTATTCGCCCAGGGTGCGGTCCTCCCACAGCCCCTGGGAGCGGTAGCGGGCTGCGTCGGCCTCGGGCCAGGGGGTGATGTCGGGCGCCGTCACTGGAGCACTCCCATTTCTTTCGTGATTCTCGGGACGACCACCGCGTCCAACGCGACGAGTCCCCGAGCGGTGATCCGGAGCGGATTGATCTCGATCTCGGTCACGCGCCCGGACGCGACGAGCCGACCGAGTGAGGCGATGACACGTCCGAGCTCCGGGCGATCCACCGCGGGCGCGCCCCGGAAGCCGTCGAGCAGGTCGACCGCCGCAAGATCGTCGATCATCGCGGCGGCGGCTGCAGGATCCACCGGCGCGGACCTGATCGCGACGTCGCCGATCAGCTCGGCTGCGACCCCTCCGAGCCCGACCACCACAACCGGCCCGAACGAATCGTCACAGCGCGCGCCGACCACGAGTTCGACACCCCCGTCTGCCATCTCCTCGACCAGGAACTGCGTCGCTCCCGCCGATTCGAGCGAGTCGAGCGCGGCCTCCATCGCCTCTGATGAGTCGACGCCCAGAACGACGCCGCCGATGTCGCTCTTGTGGATGACGTCGGAGGAGACGAGTTTCACCGCCAGGGGCGGACGCAGCGTGGCGAACGCCTCGCGCGCCTCCGCCCGCCCCGCGCAGCGGTGGCGAGCGGGGGTCCGGATGCCGAGCAGTTGCAGCAGATCCTTCGCGCGGATCTCGTCCCAGTCCGCGTCCCACCCATCGGCGGGCTCGGGAACCACCGTCTCGTCAACGACGGAGCGCACGGAGAGCCCGGCGCGCAGATGTGCGTCTTCCGCCAGGGCGGCCAGCGCACGCGCGAGCGGCGTCGGCCCGCGCACGATGGCGACTCCGACATCGCGAGCAGCCCGACGAGCGGCTGCGACATCGGCGGACGTTCCGTCGACCGCGACGACCGTCGGCACGGCGTGCGCCGATCCGCCGCGGGCGACAGCCCGAGGAAGGTCGATCACCTGCTCCGTGATTCCGTAGACGCCGACGATGTCGATGCCAGGATCCGCGCTCACCGCCGCGACGACGTCCGGGAAGGACTCCCCCGGCCGGCCGGTGTCGACCGGATTGCCCTGGAACGTCAACGGCGGAAGCAGTTCGGCGAGGCTGTCCCGCGTGGTCGAACGCAGCGGGGGTAGCGTCCAGCCGCCGCCGAGCAACGCGTCGGCGATCACCAGGCCCGGTCCGGCCTGGCCGGTGATGAGTCCGATGCCGGGTGCGGTGCCGGGTCGAGCCCGCCCTTTCGAGAGCGCGATCGCGGCGGCGACCGCGTGATCCTCGTCGTCGACGATGACCGCTCCGGCCTGTCGCAGGAGTGCGCGCGCGGTCCGCCACGACGTCGTCAGCGCCCCGGTGTGCGAC
>Ga0075370_10001005_pt1 | contig 11667 bp, 9 predicted proteins | sample EndMethybrTD3035_FD_71398 | JGI IMG/M metagenome (GOLD analysis project Ga0075370, IMG submission 71398) | Populus endosphere microbial communities from Tennessee, USA - Endosphere MetaG P. TD hybrid TD303-5 | ecosystem: Host-associated > Plants > Roots > Endosphere | place: USA: Tennessee... | reverse complement strand
GCCGCGTCGCCATACGCGGCTTCGGCGCGCACCAGTGCCGTGCGCGCCTCGTCGCTGATCAGGGCCTGCGCGCGCAACTGGCGTTCCAGGTTTTCCATCTCCTGCTGGCGCGCCAGCAGGCCGGCCTGCTCGGAATCCTGGGCGTAGAAGCCCACGCTGTGCGCTGCGACTGCATGGCCGCTCTGCACGTAGATCACTTCGCCGGGCTGCAGCTTGCCGCGTTGCGCCAGCGCTTCCTCGAAGCTGGTGGCGGTGTAGCAGCCATGCAGCCAGTCGACCAGCAGGGCCTGCAAGCCGGCATCGCTCAAGCGCAGCAGATCCGAAAGGCGCGGCAAGGCAGACGCGCCCTGCACCGGGCCGGCACTCGGCGGCGTGTAGAACGCCAGCTTGGCCGGGGGCGCATCGGCGCCGAAGGCCCGCACCATGTCGAGCCGGCTGACTTCGAGCGCGCCCATGCGTTCGCGCAGTGCCGATTCGAGCGCGCTCTCCCAGCCCTGCTCGATGTGGATGCGGCTCCACAGGCCCTGCAGGCCGTCGAGCCCGTGCTTGGCCAGCCAGGGGGCCAGCTTGCCGTCGGTCTTGACCTTTTCCTGCAGCGCCCTGAGCGCCTCGAGCCTGGCCGACAGCTCGGCATGGCGTGCGCCCTCGGTGTTGACGGCCTGTTGCCGCGCGCGGCGGTCGTCGTCGAGCATTGGCACCGATTCCTGCAGTTCGTGCAGCCGTGCCTCGGCTTCGCTGGCGGCTTCCTGGCCGGCGGCCAGTTGCGCCTGCAGCGCGACCAGGCGCGCTTCGTCGGGGGCGTCGAGCGCGCGCTGGTCGGTGCGCAGGCGTTCGCTACGCTGCTGCAGCTGGCGCGATTGCTCGTCGATGTTGCGCTGGTCGGCCGCCAGCACCTGGATCTGCTGCTGCACCTGGACGACGCCGGTGCGCTGCGCGTTGGCCTCCTCCTGCGCGCGTTGCTGCGCCTCTTCGAGTTCGGGCATGCGCGCGTCATGTTCTTCGAGTTGTGCGGCCAGCAACACGGCCTGTTCTTCGGCGTCCACGCCCTGCCCGGCCAGCGTTTCGATCTCGGCCTCGGCGTCTTCGCGGCGCGTGCCCCACTGTGCAACCTGCTCGCGCAACTGCACCAGGCGCTGTTCGACGCGCTGGCGCCCTTCGACCACGAAACGGATCTCGCCTTCGAGCCGGCCCACTTCGGCGCTGGCTTCGTAGAGCTTGCCCTGCGCCTGGTTCACCTGGTCGCCGGCCGCGTAGTGCGCCTGGCGCACGGTTTCGAGCTCGGCCTCGATGTGGCGCAGGTCGGCCGTCCTGCTTTCGAGGTCGTTGATTGCCTTTTCCGCGTCGGCCTTGATCTTCGACTGGTCGTTCTCGCTCTCGCTGCGCTTGAGGAACCAGAGCTGGTGCTGCTTCTTCGTGGCATCGCCCTGCAGCTGGTTGTAGCGCGCGGCCACCTCGGCCTGCTTCTCGAGGCGCTCGAGGTTGCTGTTGAGCTCGCGCAGGATGTCTTCGACGCGCGTGAGGTTTTCGCGCGTGTCGCCAAGGCGGTTCTCGGTCTCGCGGCGGCGTTCCTTGTACTTGGAGACGCCGGCCGCTTCTTCGAGGAACAGGCGCAGTTCTTCGGGCTTGGATTCGATGATCCGGCTGATCGTGCCCTGGCCGATGATGGCGTAGGCGCGCGGCCCGAGGCCGGTGCCAAGAAAAACGTCCTGCACGTCGCGCCGGCGCACCGGCTGGTTGTTGATGTAGTAGCTCGAGGTGCCGTCGCGCGTGAGCACCCGCTTGACCGCGATTTCGGTGAACTGGCTCCACTGGCCGCCGGCACGGTGGTCGGCGTTGTCGAACACCAGCTCGACGCTGGAGCGGCTGGCCTGCTTGCGCGTGGTGGTGCCGTTGAAGATCACGTCCTGCATCGACTCGCCGCGCAGTTCCGAAGCGCGCGATTCGCCGAGCACCCAGCGCACGGCGTCCATGATGTTCGACTTGCCGCAGCCGTTCGGCCCGACCACGCCGACCAGTTGGCCCGGCAGCAGGAAGTTGGTGGGTTCGGCGAACGATTTGAAGCCGGAGAGCTTGATGGAGTTGAGACGCACGACTTGTCGGCCCCCTCGGCTTGATGCCAAGGTGTTGATTTGTAAGGAAAAATGCACAACCTGGCGGCTGCCACTCGAGGCGACGATGATAACGTGCGGCCCATGCGCCATTTGCCCCTTTTCCCCTCCCGCAGCCGCCACGCCGTGCTGTTCGGTGCGGCGGCTTGCCTGCTCGGCATGGCCGGTTGCAGCAGCGTCATCAACTCGACCGAGCGAGCCGAACCGTATGCCAACAACGAGTGGCTGCAGTCCGGTGCCAACCGCATCGCCAACCTCGCGCTGCGCGACAACCTGCAGTCGATCCGGCGCGTGCAGTTGTCGCTCTACCGCCGCAATCCGCGCGAATGGCGCAAATGGGCCAAAACCCCCGAAGACGCGATCCAGCGCACCTGGGACGCCGTGATGCAGGCAACGCCGTTGCCCGAGTTGCGCGGCGCCGTCGGCATCGACGCGATCCGCATGGCCTTCGACACCGGGCCGCAGACCTTCCAGGGCGACCGGGTTGCGGCTCTCGTGGTCGGCTGGGCCAGCATGCTCAAGGAGGCCAACGGCAACACCTGGGACCAGACCATGATCGATGGCGTGAATGCCGAGAACAGCTACCGTGCCGCGCGCAATGTCGAGATCTCGCTGTGGCTCATCAGCTCGAAGACTGGCCCGGACGGCCAACCGCTGCTGCTGGCCACCGAGATCAGCGACCGCGGCCGCAACCTGGTGACCGACCGCGAGCTGTCGAAGGTGGTGGCCCGGCTCGACCTGATGGCCGCCCAGGCCGACGAGAAGTACCGGCGCGCCGCACTCGACTTCAGCCAGAACCTGTTCCTGGGCAGCCTCGGGCCGTTCTTCTCCATGGTCAAGCCCTGACGGATCAGGGCCACGGGCGCAACGCCGCACCTAAAATGCCCGCGGCCTCTCCCCCTCCACTCTTTCCGGACATCTCATGAGTTCCATCAATTTCATCGGCGGCGAAAAAGGCGGTGTCGGCAAGTCGGTCACGGCACGGGTGCTGGCGCAGTACTTCATCGATCGCAGCCGCCCCTTCACGGGCTATGACACCGATCGGTCGCACAGCTCCTTCACGCGCTTCTACGAAGGCTTCGCCTCGCCGGTGGTGGTGGACAGCTTCGAGGGCCTCGACACCATCGTGAACGGTTTCGAGACCAACCCGCACCAGAGCGTGATCGTCGATCTGGCCGCGCAAACGCTGGCGCCGCTGTCGCGCTGGATCAAGGAATCGGACCTGTTCGACGTGTTCAAGGAACTCGGCATCGCGGTCAACTTCTGGCACGTGCTGGACGACGGCCGCGACTCGACCGACCTGCTCGGCCGCCTGATCGACACCTTCGGCGACCGGCCCAACTACATCGTGGTGCAGAACTACGGCCGCGGCAGCGACTTTGCGATGCTGCTCGGCTCGCAGTCGCTGGCCAAGGCCACGGCCAACGGCGCCCAGGTGATCGCGATGCCGCGCCTGCACGAGGCCAGCATGCGCAAGATCGATGCGCAGAACACCAGCTTCTGGAAGGCCGTGCACGACAAGGAGGGCCCGAACGCGCTCGGCCTGCTCGAGCGCCAGCGCGTCAAGACCTGGCTGGCAACCGCCTACGCCGCATTCGACACGCTGCCGTTGTAGGCCTCGCGCTCGGCCATTACCACCACCACCTGCGCATCGGCCTTGCTGGTCGACAGGTAGATGTGCCCGACGCCGCTGTCGAAGTACGCCGACTCCTGGCGTTTGAGTTCGATCGCTTCGCCGGTCTCGAAGTGGATGCGTACGCTGCCCACCAGCACCATCACGAACTCCTGCCCGGCATGGCGGATGAAGTCCGGAAACTCGCTCAGGGCGCGCGCCACGACGGTGCCGTGCAGCGGCGTCATGCGCTTGCCCGGAAAGTCGGTCGCGAGCATGCGGTACTCGTAGTTTTGGCTGTCGTAGCCCGGTGCGGCGTCCAGCGTCGAGCGCACCACCACGGGGCTCTTCCCCCCATCGGCCAATGCCGCTTGGGCGCGTGGGTCGAACAACTGGGCAATGTCCACCTCGAGCGCCCGCGCCACCGCCGCGAATTTTTCGTAGCTCACCGAAATCTGGCCCAGCTCGATCTTTGACAGCGTCGACAAGGCGACGCCCGAACGACCGGACAGCGCCTTCAGCGTCAGGCGCCGGCGCTTGCGAATCTCGCGCAATCGCTCGCCCATGTGCGCACGGTCCGGCGGCGCCGCATTACGCTTGCTGGAGGGTTTGACAGGCATCGTTTTCCCCATGATTGGCACAATTCTCGCATGAGAGAATTCTCATATGAGAGAATTTGACATCATCATCCTTGGCGCCGGCATCGCTGGCGCGTCGGCTGCATTCCGCCTGGCCGGACATCGCAGCGTGCTGCTGCTGGAGCGCGAATCACAACCCGGCTACCACTCAACCGGGCGCTCGGCGGCGATGTTCATGGAAAGCTACGGCCCACCGGCCGTGCGCGCCCTCACGCGGGCCAGCCGCGCGTTCTACGAGCAGCCGCCGGCCGGCTTCGCGTCCGAAGCGCTGCTGACGCCGCGCGGCGTGCTCTACCTCGCCACCCCGGGCCAGGAGGCCCTGCTGCAAGCAACGCGCACCGAACTGGGCGCCACCTGCCCCGAGTTGCAACAGCTCGATGCCGACGCGACACTGGCCCGGGTCGGGTGCCTGCGGCCCGAGATGGTGCACGCCGCACTGTTCGAGCCGGGCGCGCAAGACATCGACGTGCATGCCCTGCACCAGGGCTTTCTGCACGGCTTTCGCCAACTAGGGGGCGAACTGCGCACCGGCGTGCAACCGCAGGCCGCCGTGCGGTCCGGCACGCACTGGGAATTGCAGCTGCCCGAGGGCGAGAAGCTTCGGGCACGCAGCGTCGTCAATGCGGCGGGCGCCTGGGCCGACGAAGTGGCCGCTGTTTTCGGCGCAGCGCCGATCGGCCTGGTGCCGCACCGGCGCAGTGCCTTCACCTTCAAGGCGCCCGATGGCACGGACGTTGCCGGCTGGCCGGCCGTGGTCGGCGTCGACGAGAGCTACTACTTCAAGCCCGATGCCGGCCAACTGCTGGGCTCGCCCGGCAACGCCGACCCCACGGTGCCGCACGACGTGGTGCCCGAGGAGATCGACATCGCGATGGGCATCCACCAGATCGAAAGCGTTTCCACCTTCAGCATCCGTCGCCCAACCAGCACCTGGGCAGGCTTGCGCTCCTTCGTGTCCGATGGCGAAATGGTGATCGGCGAGGATGGCACCTGTCCTGGATTTTTCTGGCTCGCGGCGCAAGGCGGCTATGGCATTCAGAGTGCGGCCGCGGCCAGCGCGTTGGCCGATGCACTGCTGCGCGGCGTGCCGCTGCCGGAAGAACTGGTTCGACACGGCGTCGAGCCTTCAGCGCTGTCGCCGGCGCGCCTGCGTTGAACCGGAATCACCAGCCATGAACGACACCACCGCCGCCCGCTCGTCAGTCCTCGACGACGCCCTGGCGGAAGCCACCGCGCGCTATGGTGCCCGCAATCCCGCAAGCGAAAGGGCGCTGGCCGATGCGGCCGACGTGCTGCCCGCGGGCAACACCCGCAGCGTGCTGTTCCATGCGCCCTTTCCGTTGGCGATGGCGCGCGGTGAAGGCTGCCATCTGTGGGATGTCGATGGCCATCGCTACCTGGATGCGCTGGGCGAATTCACCGCGGGCATCTACGGCCACTCGAATCCGGTGATCCAGCAGGCCATCGTCAACGCCTTGCACGACGGGTTGAGCCTGTCTTCGCACACGCCGCGCGAGGGCCTGCTCGCACACGAGATCCAGCGCCGCTTTCCCGGCATGGCGCTGCTGCGCTTCACCAACTCCGGCACCGAGGCCAACCTGATGGCGCTGGCCGCAGCCACCGTGCACACCGGGCGGCGCAAGGTGCTGGTGTTCGACGGCGCCTACCATGGCGGCGTACTGTCCTTCGGCGGTGGCGGCTCGCCGGTGAACGTGCCGCATGACTTCCTCGTCGCACGCTACAACGACCTCGAGGCCGCACAGGAACTGGCGCGCACGCATGCCGCGGATCTGGCCGCGATCCTGGTCGAGCCGATGCTGGGTGCGGGCGGCTGCATCCCGGGGCAGCCGGCGTTTCTGCACGGGTTGCGTGCGCTGGCGGACGAATGCGGCGCCCTGCTGATCCTCGACGAGGTGATGACCTCACGCCTGTCGGGCGGCGGCCGGCAGGCGCAACTGGCTCTGGCGCCCGATCTCACCACGCTTGGCAAGTACTTCGGCGGCGGACTTTCGTTCGGCGCCTTCGGCGGGCGCGCCGATGTGATGTCGCGCTTCGATCCACGCCGGGCCGATGCGCTGGCCCATGCCGGTACGTTCAACAACAACACGCTGACGATGGCGGCAGGCCTGGCCGGCCTGACGCAGGTGCTGACGCCGACCGCGCTCGATGCACTGAACCAGCGCGGCGAACAATTGCGCGCACGGCTCAATGCGGTGTTCGCACTGCACGGGGCCGACATGCAGTTCACCGGCCTGGGTTCGGTCATGCAACTGCACGCCACCGCGCGTCCGTTGCGCAGCGCGGCTGATCTGGCCGGCACCGACGACCGCGTCAAGGCGCTGCTGTTCTTCGATCTGCTGGAGCGCGGCGTCTTCCTCGCGCGCCGTGGTCTGGTCGCCCTGTCGCTGCCGTTCGGCGATGCGCAGGCCGATGAATTCGTGGCGACGCTGGATGCTGTCGTCGCTGCGCGCCGCGGCCTGCTGCCGACGGTTGGCTGAGGTTCTTCAACCCTTTTTAACCAAGCAAGCTCACCATGCAACACATTCCCTTCAAGGCATTGCGCCGCACGTTGTTCGCCGGCGGCCTCGTCTTCTTCGCCGGGCTTTCGTCCGCCGCCGGCTATCCGGAACGGCCGCTGGTGCTGGTGGCGCCCTACTCGGCCGGCGGCGCGGCCGATGTGCTGGCCCGCATCCTGGCGAAGAAGCTCGAAGAGCAACTCGGCCAGCCGGTGGTGGTCGAGAACAAGCCCGGCGCCGGCACCGCCATCGGTGCGGCCGCCGTCGCCAATGCCAAGCCCGATGGCTACACGCTGCTCGTCAGTTCCAACTCCACCTTCACACTGAACCCGGCGCTGCAGACCAAGCTGTCGTACGACCCTGCCAAGGGGTTCGACGCGATCGGCATGGTCGGTTCGGTCGCGCTGGCGGTGCTGGTGAATCCCACTGTTGCGGCCAACAGCGTGAAGGAGCTGGTCGCGGCCGCCAAGGCCAGCCCCGACAAGTACGTCTATGGCAGCTTCGGCAACGGCACCAGCTCGAACTTCGCCGGCGCGATGTTCAATGCCAGCACCGGCCTGTCGATGACGCACATTCCCTACAAGGGCAGCGCGCCGCTGATGACCGACCTGATCGGCGGCCAGATCCCGGTGTCCTTCGACACTGTGGTGGCAGCCGGACCGCAGCGCAAGAACGGCAAGATCAAGGTGCTGGCCGTCACCACCGCCAAGCGTTCGGCCCTGATGCCCGACGTGCCCACCGTAGCCGAGAGCGGCTATCCCGGCTACGAGCTCAATGCCTGGATCGCGCTGGTCGCGCCGCACGGGCTGCCGGCCGATGTCAAGGCGCGCCTCGAGAAGGCGCTGGCCACGACGATGGCAACGGCCGATACCCAGGACCGCATGAAGAACGCCGGCTTCGAGCCCGGCTACCAGGCCATTCCCGACTGGGCCGGCATGGTCACGGCGGATACGGCACGCATGCGCAAGATCGCCGAGCAATCGCAGATCAAGGCCGAGTAGCCATGGACAGCACCCTGCCCGAACTCTCCGCGGTCGAGCTGCGCCGGTTGATCGGCAGCCGCCAGCTGTCGCCGGTTGAACTGATGCAGGCCTGCATCGGGCGCATCGAGGCCCTGAACCCGGCCGTCAATGCCATCTGCGCCACCGATTTCGGGCGTGCGCTCGACAGCGCGCGGGCCGCCGAGCAGCAGGTCATGCGCGGTGCACCGCTCGGCCCGCTGCATGGCCTGCCGCTGGGTGTGAAAGACCTGCAGGACACCGCCGGCCTGCTCACCACCTACGGCAACGTGCGTCTGCGCGGCAATGTGCCGGCCGCCGACAACGCCCTGGTGGCCCGGCTTCGCGCCGCGGGTGCCATCGTCACCGCCAAGACCAACGTGCCCGACATGGGCGCCGGCGCCAACACCCGCAACCCGGTATGGGGCGCCACCGGCAACCCGTTCGACCCGACCCGCAACGCAGGCGGTTCTTCGGGCGGCTCGGCGGCGGCACTGGCCGTCGACATGCTGCCCCTGTGCACCGGCTCGGACACGGGGGGCTCGCTGCGGATCCCGGCTGCCCTGTGCGGCGTGGTGGGGCTGCGGCCGTCGCCCGGCCTGGTGGCCAACGATGCAAGACCGCTCGGCTGGTCTGTCATCTCGGTGCTCGGCCCGATGGGGCGCAGCGTGGACGACGTCGCGCTGCAATTGGCGTCGAGCGTGGGTTTCGATGCGCGCGATCCGCTCTCCTACGCGGTGGACGGCGCTTCGATCTGGCCGCTCGCGCCGGCCGACCTGTCGACACTGCGCGTCGGCTACACCGAAGACTTCGGCCTGTGCATCGTCGACCCCGAGATCCGCCGGGTGTTCCGCCAGCGTGTGGAGGCGATCCGTCCGCTGGTGTCGCGCTGCGAGCCGCTGGCGCTCGCACTCGGCGACGCCGACCGCGCATTCGACACGCTGCGCGCCGAGAGCTTCGTCGCCGCCTTTGCCGACACCTATCGCGATGCGCCCGAAACGCTGGGCCCGAACGTGCGGGCCAACGTCGAGATGGCCGCCGCCATCACGCTGGCCGACCGCGCGTGGGCCCATCTGGAGCAGACCCGCGTCGCGCGGCAGTTCGCGCGCGCGTTCGAGCAGTTCGACCTGATCATCGCGCCGACCACGCCGGTGACGCCTTTTCCGTGGACAGAACTCTATGCCGAGCGCATCGACGACAAGGCGATGCGAAACTACTACCACTGGCTCGGTCTGACCTACGTGGTGACGCTCGCCACCAACCCCGCGTTGTCGCTGCCGTGCGGCGTGGACGAGCACGGCATGCCGTTCGGGCTGCAGATGGTGGGTCGGTTGCGGGGCGACGCGGCCTTGCTGGCCGCCGCCCGGAGCCTCGAACAGGCCTTCGCCTCGACGGCTGCGCTGGCGCGGCCCCGGCCGGATCTCGCGGCGTTGAGCGCGGCCCGGCCCGAGCTGAAATCGATCGTGACCGATCCGCCGCTGAAAGACGGCGGCACATCGGGCGCGGCGGGCCTCAATGCCGTTTGAGCGGCGCTCGCCATGGGTCGGCCGCCGCGAGGGGTAGTCCGGCGCTCAGATCAACGCCGGACTCCGCGAATGCAAGCCAGTCTCAAGCCCGCGTGACGGCGCTGAGCGACCTGGGCCCGTCGCCGCTGCGGCGGCTGAACAGCAAGCCGATCAACAGCAGGCCGAACACCACGAAGGAGATGAACGACCAGTTGGCGATCGACAGGCCCAGAAAAGTCCAGTCGATCTTGGAGCAGTCGCCACTGCCTTTGAAGATCATCGGCAGCGCGCGCTGCAGCGGGAAGGTCTCGATCATTCCGTAGATGTCGCGCCCGCAGCTCACGAACTCGGGCGGATTCCACTGCAGCCAGCTCTGTCGCGCCGCCGTGAAGGCACCGCCCGCCACCGCCAACAGCGCCAGCAGCGCGGCTGGAATCTGCCAGCCTCTCTTGCCGACAACGGCCGCCAACCCGGTGAAAAGCGCAACCAGAACGAGCGCATAGCGCTGCACCACGCACATCGGACAGGGCTCGAGCCCGACCACATGCTGCAGGTACATGCCGAAGGCAAGCATCGCCACACAGGCGACGCAGATCAGTGCGAACGCGCGGCGCGGAGCGCCAAAGTACCAATCGATCAAGGAGAAACCCAGTCTTCAACGAACACTCTGGCTTTGCGCGGCGTGGCGACCACGGTGTCGCCCTCGTTCAAACCCAGATCCCGGAACTGTTGCGCAGGGAGTTGCGCTTCGATGATGGTTCCGGAGCCCGGATTATCTGGATTCGATTCGACCGGCTCAAGTTCCAGCCGCGCGATCGGGCCGACCACGATGGCGCGCGTGAGCGTCGCGACGATGCCGCTGGTGGTGCCGGGCACATGCCGCGTGATCGCGAGATCGTGCGGCCGCACATAGGCCAGCGCCTTGCTGTCCTGCACCAGGTTGTGCTCGGGTGCATGCAGGCGAATGCCTTCGACCTGCACCTCGCCCTCGTGCGCGCGGCCGTGGAACAGGTTCACGTCGCCCAGGAAGCCATAGACGAACGGGCTGGCCGGGTGATCCCACACCTCCTGCGGCGAGCCGACCTGTTCGATCTGGCCCTTGTTGATGACGACCACGCGATCGGCCACTTCGAGCGCTTCTTCCTGGTCGTGCGTCACGAAGATCGAGGTGACGTGCAACTCGTCGTGCAGGCGGCGCAGCCAGCGGCGCAGTTCCTTGCGCACCTTGGCGTCCAGCGCGCCGAACGGCTCGTCGAGCAGCAGCACCTTGGGCTCGACCGCGAGCGCGCGCGCCAGTGCGATGCGCTGGCGCTGCCCGCCCGAGAGCTGCGAGGGATAGCGGTCGGCCAGCCAGTCGAGCTGCACCAGCTTCAGCAGGTCCAGCACCTTCTTCTTGATCTGCGCTTCGCCCGGACGCTCGCGGCGCGGCTTGACGCGCAGGCCGAAGGCCACGTTCTCGAACACCGTCATGTGGCGGAACAGCGCGTAATGCTGGAACACGAAGCCGACCTGGCGCTCGCGCACGTGCACGTCGGTGGTGTCTTCGCCCGAGAACAGGATGTTGCCGGCGTCGGCCGTCTCCAGCCCGGCGATGATGCGCAGCAGCGTGGTCTTGCCGCAGCCCGAGGGGCCGAGCAGCGCGACCAGTTCGCCCGAGGCGATGTCGAGGTTGACGTTGTTCAGCGCGCGGAAGTCGCCGAAGCGCTTGCTGATGTTGCGGATTTCGATGCTCATCTTCTTGTCTCTCTCTTTCAGGCCGCCGGGGGCCGTTCGGGCGGCAGCTCGGCAATCGCCTTCATTTCGCGCTCGTGGCGCCACTCGATCACCGACTTGATCACCAGCGTGACCAGCGCCAGGATCGCCAGCAGCGACGCACAGGCGAAGGCCGCCACCGACTGGTACTCGTTGTAGAGCACTTCCACATGCAGCGGAATGGTGTTGGTCTGGCCGCGGATGTGGCCCGACACCACCGACACCGCGCCGAATTCGCCCATGGCGCGCGCGTTGCAGAGGATCACGCCATACAGCAGGCCCCACTTGATGTTGGGCAGCGTCACGCGCCAGAAGGTTTGCCAACCGGTCGCGCCGAGCACGATCGCGGCCTGCTCCTCGTCGCTGCCCTGCGCCTGCATCAGCGGGATCAGTTCGCGTGCGATGAACGGGAAGGTCACGAACACGGTGGCCAGCACGATGCCGGGCACCGCGAAGATGATCTTGATGTCGTGCGCCGCGAGCCAGGGCCCGAACCAGCCCTGCGCGCCGAACACCAGCACGTAGATGAGGCCCGCCA
>Ga0075370_10001004_pt1 | contig 11670 bp, 12 predicted proteins | sample EndMethybrTD3035_FD_71398 | JGI IMG/M metagenome (GOLD analysis project Ga0075370, IMG submission 71398) | Populus endosphere microbial communities from Tennessee, USA - Endosphere MetaG P. TD hybrid TD303-5 | ecosystem: Host-associated > Plants > Roots > Endosphere | place: USA: Tennessee... | reverse complement strand
GGCATCTCCCACCCAGCCCCAGCGCCCCCTCTCAAAACCATGTACCCGCAGATTAACCCGGCAAACAACATCGCTTCGGAAGCAAGAAATGTGAGCATCCCAAACCGAACAATATTCGGTCCCGGTTTGGGTAATTCACCGACTGTCACAGTTGTGGTTTGCATGGCTAAATTTTTTGATAAATCGATAATTTCCAGAGGATAACAATCAATGTCAGGAGCAGTGCGAAAATAATCATGCCAATCAATAGGCAGCGATTCTTTTTGCGCAGCTTTTCGTCCATTACGTCCGAGTAAAAACTAGTGCTGCGAGTGTCACTGGGAGATAGATAATCGAAGCGATAAACAACGCCCGCGCTGCTTGTTGCGTCCCCCTGAAGGCAAATTGGAGCGACTTCCAAAAAAAGTAGCCGCCCATGATCGTTGCAACCGGTAGATACCAAATATTCGTCAGCTCGAGCATCGCAGGAATTAGACTGACCGAAATCAATCCCATCGTGTAAAGCAGACTTTGACGCCCGGTGACGCGGCACTCAGGGTCATTGCCACTCAACATCACGAACCCTGCCTCCTTGTATTCATTTCGATACAACCAAGAGATCGCTAGGAAATGCGGCATTTGCCACATGAACAAGATCGCAAAAAGAATCCAGCACTCGAAATCGATGTGACCCCGGGCAGCAACCCAACCGATCATCGGTGGAAGTGCCCCAGGCACCGCTCCGACAATCGTGTTCAGCGTTGTGATTTGCTTCAGTGGGGTGTACACAAACAGATAGATCCCAACAGTCAAGGCACTTAGCACCCCGGCATAAAGGTTGGTCGCAAAGCTAAGCCAAAGAATTCCGGCCACTGAGCAGACAACACCGATAATTAACCCTTCCTCGAGCGTCATCCGACCTCCGGGCAACGGTCGGTTTCGCGTACGCTGCATCCGCGCGTCGAGTTCCACTTCAAAGACCTCATTCAGAGCAGCGGCACCCGCAGCAGCCAGCGCAGTGCCGCAAAGAGTATGAAACAAGTAGAGTAGATTCAGGTCACCTCTCCAACCAAACAAGAATCCGACCAGCGTCGTAATCAATACCAGGAGGCTGAGACGTGCTTTGACAAGCTCGGACAAGTCCGCCAGCCAATGTTGGCTCTTTGGCCCAGAACTTTCTGGTAACCTGGATATCTGTGATTTGTCGGTAACAACACTCACGCTCGCATGAACTCCAACGGATCAGTTGATTGGGGGGATCCAGATGAAAACACACGGCGGAACAGCGTTGAAAGGATCAGGCTGAGCAGCACTCCTGTGGTCAACATCAATGCGCCACAAACCTGGTGAGCAGTCGCAACGTCAGCTGCCTTATTGCTCCAGATTGTCCACATACCCAAGCCGAATTGCACGACCACAAGAAAAACCCAGAGGCCGGCCCCGAATCGTAGCTGTGCCGGCAATTGGCGCCGACGAATCAGGCTAATAGCAACCCAGATGAGCCCGACCACAATGACTACGGCCCATACCCGGTGCACGTATTGCAGCCCGATCAGGTGCGCCGTTGTCGGTGCCAATGGAGGTGTCAGTGCTGCCCGCGCTTCATTGATCCCGGCGATGGAAGCAGCATCCATCGGAGGAAGAAATCCGCCGTAAACCGTCGGAAAATCCGGAATCGACAATCCGGCATGTGCGTGGCGCATGGAGGTCCCGAGCACGAGTTGGAAAAAAATCATTCCAGTCACGAATACGGTCCAGAAACGTAAGCGCCTCAACTCACGCCAGTTGGAAACAGGCTCAAGGCAACGCCAAAATCGTGTCGTGACCAAAGCAATTGTCGCGACGAGCGCTAGGTACCCTTGCGCAAGGCAACCATGGAAAAGTCCCAGCACAGGATTGGCCTGAGTGACACGTAACCCGCCTAGAACCCCCTGGATGATCACCGCAACCAGTGCAATCCCAGAAAGCCACTTCACCCATTTCCGATCTTCGACGAAGAGGGTAAAGACAAAAAGTACAATCGTCAGCAGCCCAACGATGCTGGCAACCAGGCGATGGGTATGCTCGAAAAACACGCCTCCCACCCAACGGGAGACAGGGAAAAGAAACATGTTGTAGCCGAAGCTATTCGGCCAGTCCGGCACCGCCATCCCGGCTTCGTGGCTCGTGACGAGTCCACCTAATCCGATCAGAACCACGACGCTGCAAGCAACCAGCAGAGTGAACCCATTCAGGAATCTTTTCGGTAAATTGTGATTAGACATTGCAGCTAATGTGCAGAAATCCGCACCGTCTCAGGCGCTGGTTGGTTTTGAGGTAGGTAATCCTGTTCCATTCCAGGCACGCTATATTCGTATGGACCATTGTAAACCGTCGGCGTTGTTTCGAAATTACCGTGGCCCGGAGGCGATGGAACCGTCCATTCCAATGTCGTCGATTCCCAGGGATTATCGGGCGCTTTCGGCCCCTTGAACATGCTGTAGAAAAAATTGATCAGGAACGGGATAGTCGACAGGCCCAAAGCAAAGGCGCTCAGCGTAATCAGAATATTGACCGGCTGCTGATTCCGAAGGTGATCGTACTGCATCGGATCCGCGATTCGGCGCATCATGCCATTCAATCCAAGATTGTGCATCGGAAAAAAAGTCAGATTGAAGAAGATAAAGGCCAAAGCAAAGTGAATCTTACCCCAGGTCTCGTTCAGCATCCGCCCAAACATCTTCGGGAACCAGAAGTAGATTGCACCAAAAACGCCGAATAAACTGCCACCGAAGAGGACGTAATGGATGTGCGCGACAACGAAATAAGTGTGGTGAATGAACAGATCCACTGGCGTAGAAGCCATGTAGATCCCGCTCAGCCCGCCGATCACAAACATCGACACAAACGCGAGTGCGAAACACATCGCCGTGGTGAAACGGACCGATCCACCCCACACAGTCCCCATCCAGTTGAAAGTCTTGATCGCAGACGGCACGGCGATAAGCATCGTTGAAAACGAGAACGTGGCGGAGAGCAGCAGGTTCATGCCGCTGACGAACATGTGGTGACCCCATACGATAAAGCCGAGAATCGCGATGGCGCACATCGCCCAGACCATGGCTTTGTACCCGAAGATCGGCTTGCGTGAGAAGACAACAAGAATTTCTGAGACTAACCCCATCGCCGGCAAAATCATGATGTAGACTTCAGGATGCCCGAAAAACCAGAACAGATGCTGCCAGAGCAATGGCTGACCGTAATTACTCGCTGAGAAAAAGCTGGTGCCAAAATTTAGATCGAAAAAGAGCATCGCAGCGGCTGCAGAAAGGACCGGCACCGCCAGGAGGAGCAGAAATGCGGTGATCAGAAGCGACCAGACCGGAAGCGGGAGCCGAAACATCTTCATCCCCGGTGCCCGCATATTGATAATGGTTGTGATGTAGTTCGCGGCACCAGCAATCGACGACAAGCCATTGATGAAAATACCGACGCACCAGAAACTCTGCCCCAGTTGGGCGCCACTGTAAGCACCGTGGGAGGAGAGCGGCGCGTAAGAAGTCCATCCGGAAGCCGCAGGCGACGCATTTGGAATGAAGAAGCTCGTCAAGATAACAAGCCCCGAAAGCAGAAAGAGCCAGAATGAAAGAGCGTTAAAAAATGGAAACGCCATATCGGAAGCCCCGATCTTGAGTGGAATCAGAAAGTTGCCAAAGACGCCGATCAGGAGCGGCATGACCACCAGGAAGACCATGACAGTGGCATGCATCGTGAACAGCGCATTGTAGCCTCCAGGCTGGATCGCGCCGCTTGATGTCACTAGCCAGCTTGGCAACAAGCTCCCAATTATCGGTATCGGCACACCGGGAAACGCCAACTGGTACCGAACACCCATCGCGAGAAAACCACCAACTAAGAGAAAAAATAAACTCGCAAATAGGTATTGGATCCCGATCGTCTTGTGATCTTCGGACCAAATGTATTTCCAAAAGAAACTTAGCTGATGCGCGTCGTGCGCGTGCAGTTCAGATGGAGAGGTGTGAGCAATCGTCTGTGCCATATTGGTCTCTTGAAACTATTCTGCCTGCGCTTGTAAATTGGGTGAAGAGGAACTTGGTTGGGAAACACTCTTTTCCTTGTACCACTTATCGAAGTCTTCCTGAGAAACGACCCGGATCTGGGCCTTCATGTTGTAGTGTCCAGCGCCACAGAGTTGGTTACAAGCCAACTGGTAGTTCCCGACTTTAGTCGGGACAAACCAGACCCAGTCGATTGTTCGTCCTGGAACGATGTCCTGGTAGATACGGAATTCTGGTATGTAGAATGAGTGGATCACATCCTTCGAATTCAGACGGAGCCGGACCGGCTTATCAACAGGCAGCTCAAGAACACCGGACTGAAAATTGTCCTTTGTCCGTGGATCATTCGGGTCGTTTGCGAAAGTATTATCATTCCCAAGCAGCTTGACGTCGCTCCGACCGAGATTCCCATCCGCACCCGGGTATTGAAAACTGAACCCGAATTGATAAGCGGTGACGTTTAGCTCAAGCGCATCCTGCGGTGGTTCGGAGTGAATGACGTTCCACCAGAGGTGATTGCTGTATCCCCAGAGACCGATGAAGATCGCGGTAGGGATAATTGTCCAAATCACTTCCAGACGGTTGTTCCCATGGGTATAGGTCGCCCGCACATTTTTCTTCGCACGATACTTTACGAGGAAATAAACGTAAACGACCTGGGTTAGGACGAAAACACCGGCTGTCAGGTAATAGATAAAGTAGATCACCTGATCAATATCGTGCCCACTCTTACTCGCCACATCGGGCATCCACCAGAGATTTGAAGTCCGGGGAGCAGCTTCAGCGGAAGTGTTAAGTACGATCCACAAAGCAAAAGCCAACGCCCCAAGGGCATTAGATTCTCGGAATGGCAGCTTCCTCATAACTTGGTACTTGAACGGTTCGTCGTGTTTTGTGAACGCCCCAGCTTCGAATGCTTTCCTAGCAAAGACTCCTCCCACCCTGGAAACCGGGTTTGGTAGCCAGCATCAAATATACTGAGGAGAGAGCCTTTTGCCATGCACTTTACTTTGAGCCACTGGCCGGACTTTGAGCCGGCACAGGGGGTAGTGGGGCACCGGGTGCAGGTGTTGCAGCCGGTTGCTGATCCTGTGGAGGATTCCCTCCACCTCCAGTTGTCAAATTCTTCGGCGGAATTTTTTTGATCTCTGCCCAAGTCCATTGATCCTTACGGTCTTTTACCTCATCTCGGACCTGCTTAACCATGTCTGCCGTGATTGGGGGAGCGCTGTTTCCCCAATCAGAACGGATGTAGGTCAAAATAGCCGCCAGCTGTTGGTCGGTGTACTGAGCCTCCCACGCCTGCATCGCGTTGTTAAAGGTTTGTCCCTTCACCGTAACCGGACCTTGTAACCCTTTCAATACGATGGCAATCAAGTGGTTTGTCGCTTCGCCGAGCACTACCTCAGATCCGACTAGCGGCGGGTATTGACCTGGCATCCCCTGACCGGTCGCCTGGTGGCATGTAATGCAATTCGAGGAGAACAGCGCTTTGCCGACTATCTTCGGGTCGGGCGCGGATTTACTCCCGCCAGTCTGAACTCCGAATTTTGGCTCGTGATCGAAGACATCCGCTTTAAACCCACCGCTAAATGAAAATAAATAGGCGCCGGCCCAGAAAATACCGAGACCAATCACACCGAGTAGCCAGAATGGAATTGGAGCGTTACCGACTTCCGACTCAGGCAACTCCTTCCTGGATTCTGAACTCTCATCACCAAAATTCCGGAGATGATCCTTGGAATGAGGTTCAACCCTTTCAATTTGGTGATCGTGTGGTGAGCTCATTCTGTGGGTTCCGGGGCTTCCGGCAACGCATAATTTTTCTTCAACGAGAGCAGATAATTGACCAGCGCTTTGCCCTCGGCTGTGGGGACCACTTTGTATCCAGCTGGCGGCGCATCTACATCATACAGTTTCACAGCATCAGAAGAGGGTTCTCTGTCGATCTTGACGGTTTTGAACAACCATTTGTGAGCTGGCATCACCGATTCCGAGCTGAAAGCTTGCGGGTTGTACAAATAACGATAAAACCATTGCGGATCTGTCTGACGGGCCCCGATATTCGTTAGGTCCGCCCCAAGGCGAGAAGCGCCTAGGAAAATATACCGATCGAAAAGATAATCGCGGGCCACAGTGCGGCGCTTTCCCCATTCGCGATCAATATCGCTCCCATCACTTTTGTCGCGCACAATCTGGCTATGACAGTAGACACATCCATTCGCTGCGTATACGTGGTATCCTTGCTCTGCTGTCCCAGGTTTCCCTGTTGGAACCACTTCACCTGTCGCATCATTCTTGTGCGGTTGCAGCCCAGCAAACGTAAGATAAGGATAAGCTACCATTCCGAGCCACGAAGCCCCGAATAGTGCAAACACTCCAAAAAAGAGTCCGTTAAGCTTGTTCAATCGACGGTTACCTCAAGCGTTGTTTCAGATGTAATTTCATCTACTTCATCACTCTTACGTACTCGGCTCGGGACAAGAAAAATCAAAGCAACTACTGCGGCAAACCCGAGGTTCGCAATCACAATCAGGAACACAGCAATGCTTTGACCGAGAAGGAACGGACTCAAAATATCGTTCACAGCATCCATCGGAATTTTCGCATCTTGGAGGGAGAATCCCTGCAAGATCCCACCGACTGTGAGATCGGCTAGCAACAGACCAAACCCGACGAGACTCAGCCAGAAATGGCTCTTGATCAGCCGAATGAACAGCCATTCTCGATCCAGTAACCGTGGAATGATAAAATACAACCCGCCGAAAAGCACCATGCTGATAAATCCAAACAACCCCAGCTGTGTGTGCCCGACCGTTACAAGAGTAAACTCGACGATATGACTCAACGTTCGGGTCGAGACCATCGCTCCTTCGACCGAGTAAAATGTGTAGGCTATTGTCCCGATCACGATAAATCGAAGCGCTAGGTCCCAGCTTAACACTTCAAACTTCCCATCCATTGTACGGTGAAAATTGAGCGCGACGGCAATGGCTGGAACCAGCATCAACACATTAGCGACGATACTGATCGTGATCATCCATGCCGGCAACGGCCCGCCGATGAGATGGCTCATCCCAGTCCATCCCGCCAGAAGGAGCAAAGCCCAGAATCCAAGCAGGGCCAGGTTGTAACTGTAGATTGGGCAACCAACGCTTTTCGGGACCAGGTAGAATGCCAGGCCAAGACAGATCGGCGTGAACCAAAGGCCAATTAAGCTACCAATGTACCACCATTGAATGGCTGCCTGCGATACGCCGGACGCCGCAGCTTCCGCGCTCAACAGAAGATTCGCTGTGGCGTACGCCCAGGGAAACGAGAGAAATGCAGTCACAAGGTACCATTGAGAAATAAAGAGTGGTCCGGGCCGCCGACTCTGGAGCGTCAGGATCATCCAGAAACTGACCAGGGCAAGCGCCAGGAACAGGATGAATCCAACACAAGAAGGGTATTCTAGCAATTCTTTCCCGTTCGAAAACCCAGCCAATAGCGACAGGAGACCCAGGCCAAGCCCGATGTTCCAGAGCACCGCTGCAGAGATCAAAAGTGATAAGCCGCGCGCCACCACGCCGCAGAGCCTGGATACCAACCAGATTCCCACTCCAATCGCAGCTGATGAAGCCCATCCGTAAACAAAGCTGTTCAGAAAAACTGGGTAACTCCGACCGAAAGTAAGCCAGGAAACCCCCGGGAACGTCCACCAGGCGTTCGGAGCATACATCTGAGCCGACGTCAGTAACCAGAATACAGACGCTACAACTAACCACAGCGTTGCTGACGCAAAAAAAATCAATACCGGTACTCGAACTGATTGATCAATCCTCGACAGGTCCCCGTATTCGCTCGCATGGGGTTCAGGTGAATCCTGTACGCCTAATGGGTTCATCGGTCTGTATTCGTTCTAAAGATCACCGATTCGTCGGGGTTACCGGTTGGGATCCGCCTGCTGGGGTGACTGATGAGCTTTGCCCTTCTGGTTTCGCTGCTGGTTGGCCTTCAGAAGCAGGTTTCGCCGGTGCTGCATTCGTTGTAATCGATCCAGCAGGATGCGGTTTATTCGTTTGGAGATCGGCAAGCACAAGATCCATCGCCCTATCGATCGGGAGCCCAACGATCCCTTTGGCTTTGTCGATCCAGCGGTATCCGGTTAATGCCTTCTCGTTTGCCGCATTTAATTCCGCGAGATTCTTGAGGCGCGCTTCCTTCCTGACGTCATCATAGGTCGGGATCGCCTGGCGTTGCAGAATCAGAAAGATCCCCAGACCGCAAAACAGCAGCACAATCATGACTCCGATTGCGACCGCCGAAAATGAAATTTTGGAGCTTCGAATGTTTTCAGCCATTGTGTTTTAGTTGCTTAACTTTAGCGACTCAAGCAGCCGGGGATCACGCGACGGAAACAGGGAGGCACTGCGGAGTGTCTGCAAGAAGAGAAATGCGAGTGGACACCCAATCGCTAGCAGCGACAGCACATCCAGCACACTCCCCTGAAATCCTGTCGGGTGAATGAATGGTAGGACAGTAATGTACGTATCCAGAATGTGCATCGCCAGAGCCCAGAAGGCGATGAATGCGAGTAGTTTCGGCTTTTTCTTCGTAAACTGAAACAAGAGATATAGGAACGGCACAAAGAACCGGCCGATCACGAGAAAGGTGCTCAGAACGTTCCAGGATTCCACGTTGCGACGGATAAACCATTCCGTTTCTTCTGGAATGTTACCGTACCAGATCAACATGTACTGGCTAAAGCCGATGTACCCCCAGAACACCGAGAAAGCGAAGAGCAGCTTACCCATGATATAGTAATGTTCCTCATTCACAAACCGTAGGTACCCGGCATTCTTCAGACCGATAACAACGAGGATAATCAGCGACATGGAAGCCCCACCGGCTCCCGCAAAAATATAGACGCCCCACATCGTTGACGACCAGTGGTAATCCAGTGCCGCCAACCAATCCCAAGCTGAGAAAGTCGCACACAGACCAAACAGGAGCAGAGACGGAAACGACGCTCCCCGCATCTGGAGGGACCACTTCGGATCACCATCCCTATCCTGTTTGATTGACGTCCGACGGAAATAGCGTGCTGCGAGCCCAAAAAAGAGAAAATAGATCACAGCACGCACCCAGAAAAAAGGAATGATGAATGTGCCAAAATGGAGTTCAAAATAGCCGAACTTCGCCCGCAGAGGAGGATCAGTAGCTAGATTTTCCTTGGCTGTGATCCAATCCCAAATATCGCGCCGAAAGATGAATAGCGGCAAGAAGAAAAGCGCCATCCAGGGTAATAGACTGGCCAGATTCTCCATTTGCCGACGCACCACAATCCCCCATCCCGAATCGGTTGCGTGATGAACAAGAATCCAGAAAAAACAGCCGAACAGGATCGTGAAAAAACACATGAACGCGAATAGCCAGGAAAACGCGAACTGCCTCCGCAATTCGGTTCCTGGCTGAGCGACAAAACCGATGATCAGAGTGATCATCAGTGAAGCTAGACCGACCCCAAGAAGGCCAAGCAGCATTTTGCTGATGTCGCGACCCTGAAATATTTCCGGCTTCGGAATGCTAAAATGATCGTGGCTCATCGCTTTTATCGGGTTGGAGGCGACGGTTGTTGTCCCGGTTGGGTTTGCCCAGGATGATCGCCCGACTTGTTCTCAGCTCCAAGTGCGGACCGCTTCTCTTCTGGCACATCCTCCAGAGTCGCGTTCTCGCTCTTCTGCAGCGCTCGAATGTATGAGATCACTGCCCATCGATCCTTTACAGTGATCTTGTCACCGTACGACATCATCGTATTGTAACCGTGTGTGATCGTGTCAAAGATCTGGCCGTCGGCCATGATGTGATATTTATCCTGATGATAGTTCGCAATCCCGTTCAGACCATATTTTGAAGTGATCCCATTTCCCTGACCGGTTGCTCCATGACATATGGCACAGTTGATGGTGTACACCACCTGCCCACGCTGCAGTAACTCACGCGAGATTGGAAGCGGGATCCCGGTTCCCCACTGGTCACCCATTTTTCCAGTGTTATAGTAATCGGTCCCGGCAGTAAACTCACCCAGTGGAGAACTGATATCATCCTTCGGGACTTCCGAATTCTGCGAGGGGTGTCCCGGGATATCATATCCCATTGGAATCGTTCCCTCGACAGGCGGACGCGCCGCGCGACCATCCGCAAAAAATGAACTTGGCTTCTGAAATTTGATTTTATCTTGGCGCTTCATGTCGCCGAAAAACTCGATTGCCGGCGCTTGACGATGCTGCCCCCGGAAACCGAGCAGCGCGACGGCAACGATCACCAGTAATATGAATCCGATCAGAAAATTCTTAACCATCCTCGTAAAGCAGGGTGACTTCGTTGCCGCCAATCTCCTCAAGAAATTCGTGCGTTCCCGTCTCCGAAAAATTTGGGTCGTCTGACTCGATCACCAGGAAAAACGCATCGTTCGAAAATCGCTTGAACTCTTCATAGTCAAAGAGCGGATGGTGCAAACGCGGCAGACGATTCATAACGAATGTGCCGAAAAAAGCAGTGAAAGCTGCAAATAAAATCGTCAGTTCGAACATGATCGGGAAAAATGCTGGCACCGTAAACAGGTTCACCGGCTTCCCATGGACAATCATCGGATAGAGGAACGATGACGGGATAAACTCCAGGCAGACTGCCGTCACGAACCCGATAAATCCTCCCCAAAAGATAATGGACCCAAGCGGCGATTTCTTGACTCCCATCGCCTTGTTCATCCCATGGATCGGGAACGGCGAATGCACATCCCAAAATTTGAATCCTTTGTCCCGAACCTTTTCAGCTGCTTCATACAGCGCCCGAGCACTCGGGAACTCGGCGATAACGCCGAAAACAGACTTCCTGACGGCAGTAACAGCACTCATACGTGAGCCTCCTTCACACTTTTTTCTCGATGTCCTCCCGGCGGATGATAGTGCGGATCAGCTTCCGGTAGTACACCTTTCACTTCAGACATGGCCACCATCGGAAGAAAACGAATAAATAGAAGAAACAGGGTAAGGAAGATCCCAAATGTTCCAACGAACGTACAAACATCCACCCAGGTCGGATAATACATTCTCCAGCTCGACGGCAAAAAGTCACGGTGTAGTGAGGTCACGAAAATCACGAAGCGCTCGAACCACATCCCCGCGTTTGCGCACATTGAAACAAAGAAGACAGTCACCACATTTCGCCGGAACGCGCGCACCCACATCAGTTGCGGTATTATCACGTTACAACTGAACATCGCCCACGACGCCCACCAATAAGGTCCGAAATAACGGTTGATGAACGCAAACCGTTCGAAGACGTTGCCGCTGTAATAGGCAACGAAAAATTCCATGCAATAGGCATACCCGACCATTGAACCCGTGAGTAGCAGGATCTTGCACATCACATCAATGTGATCCCAGGTAAACACATCGTGCAGCTTGAAGAGCGCCCGAGCAGGTAGCATTAAGGTCAACACCATCGCAAAGCCACCGAAGATTGCGCCCGCAACGAAATATGGCGGAAAAATCGTTGTGTGCCAGCCAGGCAGAATCGATGTCGCGAAGTCAAACGAGACGGTCGAGTGCACCGACAAGACCAGCGGCGTAGAAAGACCTGCAAGGAC